>Ga0187867_10001778_pt1 | contig 18392 bp, 11 predicted proteins | sample June2016WEW_13_1_FD_132976 | JGI IMG/M metagenome (GOLD analysis project Ga0187867, IMG submission 132976) | Peatland microbial communities from SPRUCE experiment site at the Marcell Experimental Forest, Minnesota, USA - June2016WEW_13_10 | ecosystem: Environmental > Terrestrial > Soil >...
CCTCATTAACATGCTCCCGCGCATCGCTGGTCGCCATCGCATACTGGGCCTCATGAATCTGCCGGAGGTTAATCAGCATCAGGCCGATGACGACGGTCACCCATGTCGCAGTTGCCACATAGACATAAAGCCGGGAAAAACGTGTTGAATTCATATCAAACCTTCACAAATCAGGGACGTCAGGAAAGTATTACATCCCGTACAGCCCTTTATCTGAAATCCACTTGAGGACGCATTGCATGTAAGAGAGATTTGAAAGCAGGTCCCCGACGATTATGTAGTGGCCCTCATCATCATCGATGAAAAGAACCTTTATAGGATGGCTCTGCATATTCATCCAGGCTCCACGAGAATCAGGGGTGAGTGGCATGGATTTTTTCCATGTGGAGATGGCTCAGGTCAACTATTTCTGTACTTGCCGTGGGACTTTAGGCAAGATGTATACCGACTGACATCACCTTGGACAAATCTGCCACAAGGCCAGACGCCGATTGGTTTTCCATTCCACTGCAGATTGCTTTATATCTATCATTTTCACTCCATCACTGACCCCGAGGAATAATCTTGGCGAGTTTTTCAGCGAACGCCGCCGGGCTAAAGGGTTTGACAACATAATTGCTGACCTTGGCCTGGATCGCCTCGATAATATTTTCTTTTTGGGCCTCGGCAGTAACCATCAGAAAGGGAACGCCTTTAAGCCGTTCATCTGCCCGCACCCGCTTTAGCAGCTCAAGCCCGGTCATCGTTGGCATGTTCCAGTCTGAGACGATCAGGTCAACTTTATTGGACTCCAGAAGCCTGAGCGCCGCGAGGCCATTTTCGGCTTCAATTATATCTCGGAATTGCAGATCTTTCAGAATTTTTCGCACGATGCGTCGCATTGTGGAAAAATCATCCACAACCATCGCTACCAAGTCTTTATATGCCACTGAGTCTGATCCTTTCCTGTTATTCTGACTCCCTCCGGTCTAAATCACAAACGCGCCAAATGGCGCCTCAAGCGCTCAACCCGGTAGTTCTCTGTTCTCTCAATCGTGCCCACTTTTTCCATTAAACCATGTTGGTCAACTTCCCCTCTGAGTATTCGATGTGTTCATTTACCTCGCTGCCTTCGGTTCTTAAAAGGCTTTGAATTACGACTTTGGTACACGGTTCAGTGAATTGAACCTGAAGCATGCAATCTAAATAAAATCAGGCATGTCCAGCTACTTTAATATCAGCTAAGTTATAAATATCAATCGATTGAGATTGTTCAAGGTTAAGCATCCTGAGTTTATAACACTCAATCATGAAAACTATTTCCGAAATTGCCAACCTCTTGATTAGATAATCAATTACGCAATCTTTGGCTCCGTTCAGATCCTCTGTCTCGAGTGCATTCTGAATTTTAAGGATCATTGGACGTATGGTAAGATCGATTTGCCGTTGGGTGGAAGTAGGCTGATTTTTGTCGGTTGTGACACCCCAAACCGCTGTAACAACATTGACGAGCGGTTCGTTTAAAAGCTCGATAGCGTTAGATCTAAAGATCGTCTTTGTGGCTTCATCAACTTGTTCTATCAGCTTATTTATGATACGTATATCACAAGTAGTATCTTCAGTATTTACACTTTCAAAAAGCTTACTTAATAGCTTCATCTGGATCAACCTCCCTCACATCCCGAATAATTCCTTCGCAGACATAAGATTTTAAGTGTCCCCCTATTTCACGATTCGGGTTGGGAACGATAATGTGTCAGAAATTCGTTAGTTTTTCCTCATCAAACGGGATTAGTTTATTGGGCGTGGTGCTGCCGCCCGAGCGATGATTCATGCTACTACCATTGCTATTCATTATTGATGCACTTTACGCATTAGCAGGTTTTCCAACGTGCACGTTGAGTACTCTATAACTGTTGTGGAATCTCAGAACATTTACCCCTTGTAGCTTCTGTCATAGTGAGGACTCTTATAAAAGTCACATTGCATGCAATTTGCCACTTTCGCTGCAAAAGTCCCCTGTATTTTCCCTCCACAAAGAGTGCCGGCCGTTCGAGCACAATGTTGTCCATGATTAGGATGAGCTGGACAGACGCCAAGTTCTTTTGCTTTGGCTCCTCCAGTTTGGCGACCGCAATTTTTGAATTCCCAGCAATTCATAATAGTCCTTCCTCTTGTACGTGTCCGCATTCAACTCGGTTCATTGCCATCTGCAGCAGTAGCTTTTGCCTGTGAAAATCCCCGGGACAAAACACCACGGGGCTGAAGAATTAGAAGTCCGTCACGCTTTCTTCATCACCAAAGGGCATGAGATTCTCCGCTTTAGCCTGGATCGTTTTCGAAGTTCCGTTGGCTTTGCTCAGTTTTGCTGAGGAACGTCCGTACTTCTGCGGTTCGAGGAGAGCAAACCTGCTACCTTGAGCCGTGGACTCCCCGTTCGCCACGCCTTGGTTTTTTCGGTCCCTCATATTCCTATTCCCCGATCCGTCTACTATAGCGACAAGCTCAGCCACGAAGGCTTTCATCTTCTCTGCCTGGGCATTCATCTCCTCGGCAGCCGAAGCAGATTCCTCGGCATTTGCGGCATTCGTCTGAACTACTTTGTCCATCTCATTTACTGCTTTGTTGACCTGATCGATCCCCTGTGCCTGTTCCGTTGAAGCGGCCGATATCTCGCCGATAAGCTCGCTCATCTTTCCGGCGCTCGCCGCCACCTGGGAGAAATCGGCACTTGTTTCCTCTACCAGTCCAGATCCGTCTTTGATTTTCTTCACAGTCCCTTCGATGAGATTTGCCGTATTCTTTGCCGCCTCGGCAGCACGCATAGCGAGATTTCTGACTTCGTCGGCAACAACGGCGAATCCTGCTCCCGCCTCACCGGCCCGGGCAGCTTCAACGGCGGCATTCAGTGCCAGCAGGTTTGTCTGGAATGCGATTTCGTCGATTGTCTTAATTATCTTTGAAGTTTCTTCGCTGGCCTTTGTGATTTCGGCCATGGAAACGGTAAGCCTATCCATCGACTGATTCGCCTTTACAACAACATCGCTGGTTTCGACCATAAGTTTATTGGCCTGGCCGGCGTGCTCCGCGTTTTGCTTCGTCATCGAGGACATCTCCTCAAGTGACGAGGACGTCTCCTCGATAGCTGCAGCTTGTTCAGAGGCCCCTTCGGCAAGCTGCTGGCTCGATCCGGATACCTGACCTGACGCCGATGCAACCTGGTCTGCGCCTTCCGCGAGGCCATCCACAACCAGGCGGATGGGTTTTGTGATGCTAATGACAATGAGATAAGCCATGCCGATTCCAAGCAAGAGTACAAGGATTAGTCCTATAGTCAGGATACGTGATGCGGATGAGAGAGCCACGGCAGATGTTGTCGCAGCCTCACCAGCATGCTCCATACCGGCAAGGGCCGTATTTTTGGCCACCTGCGCAACCTGGTCCCCGGTTTCGCCTCTCTTTTTGTTAATCTCCCGCAACGCTTGCCATGTTGAGGAAAAATTCTGCATCGCTTGCTTATACCCACCCGCAGCCGCTCCGATTTCACCGAGGTCCCTTTTGTCCTGTTCCAGAACGGTCCTGGATTTGAGTTCTTCGAGCTTTGTACCAATTTCTGAAAAACCCTTGATTGCCTCATCGATGAGCCTGGGATCTCCCAGTGCTTGAAACTTGAAATTGGCTATGCGGATAGAGTTTCCTGACTCAATGACGTCGTTTATTAAATCGCGTTTGACCAATCGCGCCGCGAGCTTGTCATGTTCCACCGCGTTCTCGATCTCCTGGTTCATCTGTTTTTTTTGGCTGCTTTCGTATTCACCCGCATTCTTCATAAATTTTGAGGCAGCCTCATCCATAGTTTTACGAAGGTTTGCAATTTCTTCATTTTTAGCAACCGTCTGGCTTACGAGCTGTTCGTACTCTTTCACTTTCGCTTCGGCCAGCCCAACTCCTTCCTTGAGCTTAATAAGATCGGGAGATCTGGCGGAAAGCTGCCTGGCTTCTTCCAGATACTTTTTTACTTCTTGCAGATTTTTATTCCCTGCATCTAGGTATGCCTTCTCCTGGGTTAAGCCGTAACCCCGCATTTCGAACATGGTTTCCAGTGAATAGCGCTCCATATTGTTGGCAACACTGACTTCGGGCACGTACTCGTGATCCAGTTTAACGGAAAGCTGCTCGACCCTGTTCATGTTCCAAAGGGCGATCGTTCCCAGAGCAATGGCGAGGAAAAGGATTGCCGCAAACCCCAGTGAGATCTTGTAGCTTAAACGAATATTCTTAAACATTGTTGCATCCTTTCAAGGTGAAGAAGATTCAAGCCAGACCTATGCAGCACAAATATCACGCCACCTGATTCATCCATTATTTTGTCTCAGGCTCCAAGTTCACAACAATTTGATAGCCCGTCCCGAGACATTCCAGTTATGCCTTGGATCGCACCCCAATAATGAAGGTGCCTTCGATTAAGCGTTTGTATCTTGGTCGGTATTGTTCCAGGAATTCTCGACGTTGAAAGAAGAGTGAAATATCAGTGACAAAAAATCACTAAAAATCGATGGAGCTAAGGTAGGAACTCAGATTAACCTTCTGCTGTTTCAATCCCAGTTTCGATCGAAGACGATAGCGGTGAGTCATTATAGTATTCAAAGAGACCCCGAGTATCGAGGCGATTTCTTTGTTGCCCTTGCCGGCCTTGATAAGATTTGCAACTTGGACCTCCATTGAAGTGATATGGGCATGCTTAAGCGAGAGATTTTTCAGAAACGGAGAACAGATTTCCGACAGATTCGTCTCCAAAATTTCTATATACGCCTCATGTTCCGCACGAAGATGACCCTTTTTCAACTTATCCACGTAAGGGAGAATCAGTGTCTTCACATTGGAGACAACATTTTCGCTGAGTGTCTCCTTGTCTTTCTCAGCCCTTTGCAGGAGCACTCCCATGGCAATATTGAATTCCTGAAGTTCCCTCTGCATCTTCCGTTCGCGATCGATCCTTTCAATCTTTGCCTTCAGTTCCGGCAACTCGAATGGTTTTGCTATGAAGTCTGTGGCTCCAGCCCTGATTATGTCGCTATACGTATAAACATTGGTATAACCGGTCATCATGATGGTATCGAGTCCCGGGTCGATTTGAAGAATTTCAGTGAGCAGTTGCAGGCCGTCGCTGCCCGCCATTCTAATATCTGAGATAACGAGTTCGAAACCGTTTCGCTTCAATACTTCCAGTGCTTTAGCCGGCTCGTTGACGCTCTCGCAGGCATAACCGGAAGATCGCAAAAATTTAGTAAGCATGGCACAAATATTTTGTTCATCATCAACGACCAGGACCCCTTTTATTTCCCTTTTCAAATCAACACTCCTTTCGCGCATCGAGAATTTTTCGGACCACCTCGGATATTTCTCTCATACCGTAAGGCTTCATTAAAAGTTCCATCCCAAGCTCTTTCACGCTATCAGGAGTAATTTTTTCACTAAATCCCGTACAAAGCAGGACCGGCAGATCCGGCCGGATTTGTCTTGCTTCCCTTGCAAAATCCAGCCCGGTAAGTTTGGGCATAGTATAATCGGTAATGACCAGGTCGAACTCGTCCGGACTTAAACGGAAAATCTCCAGCGCATTTACACTATCTGTTTGAGAGGTGACCTTATAGCCCAGACGCTCCAGGAGTCTGGTTCCCATTTTTATAACGGTTGGCTCGTCATCGACGAGCAATATCCTTTCCGAACCACGCGGCGGTAGATCGTCAACTTGCATGGTTGCTTCGGCTTGGACATCAACCCTCGGGATGTAGACACTGAACGTTGTGCCTTTTCCAGGTTCGCTTCGGACAGCGATTGCCCCTTCGTGCCGTTTGACTATGCCATGTACAACGGCCAGTCCCAGCCCACTTCCCTTTCCCACCTCCTTGGTGGTGAAGTAAGGGTCGAAGATGCGCTCCATGGTATTTGCATCTATACCACACCCGGTATCTGAAACCGTCAATCTGAGATGTGGGCCAGGCTTGAGATCGACGATTAACTGATCGGCCAAATCGCTCTCGCTCAAATCTACAGGGGACAGCCGAACTTCCAAAATGCCCTTGTCATCCATCGCATGGGCTGCGTTGGTGCAAAGATTCATCAACACCTGGTGGATTTGAGTTGCGTCGGCCTGCGCAACACCCGTCTGGATATTTTGCCTTATTTCTATCGAGGTGGGAAGCGAAGACCGCAAAAGCTTAAGGGCCTCTTTGATAATCGAACTGATATCGATTGGTATTCTTTGTTGCTCTTCAATGGAGCGGGAAATTGCCAGGATTTGTCTGACCAGTTCCTTGGCCCTTCGAGATGAATCGAGCACCTGCTCCAAATCCTCTCGCACAGGATTAGATGGAGAAAGTTCCTTTAGCGCCATTTCCGTGTAGCCCATCATAGGCTGCAGTATATTGTTAAAGTCGTGGGCTATGCCTCCCGCAAGAGTCCCGATGGCTTCCAGTTTCTGTGATTGTCGAAGTTTGCTTTCGAGCTCTTTTTTTTCTTTTTCCGCACGCTTGTGTTCGGTGATGTCCCATATAAGGCCGTTCATCCTCACTGGCTGACCTATTTCATCACGGAACAATTTTCCACGGGTAATGTTGTAATGGACGCTTCCGTCCGGCCAGACCACTCGGTACTCCTTTTCATACAGCACGTCCTGTTCGATGCTTCGAGCCAATGCAGCAGTAAGCATCTCACGGTCGTCAGGATGTACCGCCTTGTAGAACTCCTCCGCAGTTCCTGCGAATTTAGCCGGGTCGAGTCCCAGAAGATGACAGACCTGGTCGTCAAAATGGCGTTTGTTTTGGATTAAGTCTATGCTCCACACACCCATACGAGCGGATCGTAGCGCAAGATCGAGCCTAGACTGGTTCTCCCGGAGCACTTCCTCAGATCGCTTGCGGTCAGTGATATCGATATGCGTACCAATCATCCGAAGCGCACGCCCGCCGGTATCCCGAATGATGGCTTTGCCGCGCCCAAGAATCCAACGCCAATTCTCATCACGTGAAAGCATGCGGAACTCAACACTAAAAGATGGAACAGCATTGCGGATGCAGGCCTCGTTGGCAGCCAAAGCCCGTTCGCGGTCGTCCGGATGAATCAGCTCCAACCATGTATCTGCTTTTGCCGAAAATTCTTCTGGTTCGTACCCCAGCATGCGGAAGTAGCCGGGGCTGTAATAAGCACTTCCACTGGCCACATCCCAATCCCAAAGGCCGTCGCTGGTGGCTTCCATCGCTCGACGGAAGCGTTCTTCGCTCTCCCGCAACGCCTCCTCTCCCTGCTTGCGTGCTGTGATGTCTTCGCTGAAGATCACGATCCCCGCGACGCCGCCCGCCTGATTAAGCCACGGCTGCACTTCCCAACGGCGCCACTGGACACTGCCGTCTGCTCGTTCGAACCGGTCGCTGTCGGCCCGCACCACCTCACCTTCCAGTCCTCGGCGGTGGACTTCTCTCCAATATTCGGGGATCTCCGGAAAGACTTTGTAGTGCGACAGCCCGATCAGATCGCGTGCTCCAAGCTTGTGCTCACTTAGCCATCGGGGACTTGCGCTCAAATAACGCATCTCGCGATCAAACATCGCCAATGATGCGGGCGAGTGCTCAATAAAGACACGTAACCGACCCTCACTCTCGCGTAACGCATCTTCAGCAATCTTGCGTTCGGTGACGTCCTGATTTGCTCCTCGAATCTTGACGACTCTGCCCCTCTGGTCACAAACAACCCCGTAACGGACGGTGATATGGCGCTCCTCCCCATCAGCGCGGATGATTCGGTGTTCCAGTTGGTCGGTGAAATTGGGATCGGTGGTCGCCAACACTTTGGCGATTTCCTCAGCCAGTACATGAGATTCCTCCGATGGAATGAACTTGCGGGTATAGGCCTCGGCGGTCATCAGCGGCCCCCCTTCATGTTGAGAGGTGGTACCGTACAGCGCATAGAACTGGTCGTCAAAACTATACATGCCGGTTTTGACATCGTATTCCCACTGCGCCACCTTGGCGAGGTCCATAGCTATCTTGAGCCGCGCATCGCTCTCCCGCAGAGCCTCTTCCGCCTGCTTACGTTCGGTGATATTTGTAATTATGCCGTCATAAGCGATTAGTTCTCGCTGTTGGTCGTAGTGTTGCACGGGCGTATTTCTCACCCAACGAATTGAACCGTCTCGATGAATGATCCGATGTTCTAAAGGCGATACCTCTTCTCCAGAGAGTATCCTAGCGGCCTGATCCCTCACAGCATCTCGGTCTTGCTCATAGACCGTTTGATACCAGAGGTACGGATCAGCCTCGTAGTCTTCTGACCTAAAGCCTGTCACCGCAGCGCAACCAGGACCATGAACAGTGGCGAGTGGACGGTTACCTTGAACTTGCACCGTGAATACATAGTCCGTGACCGATTCGAGAAGCTGCTTGTAGCGCTTTTCGCTTTCTCGCAACGCCTCCTCCGCCTGCTTGCGCTCTGTAATATCGCGTCCAATCGTTGATGCCGCCACAATCATACCTTCAAGATTTCGGACGGGCGAAACTGTGAGGGACATCCAGATGTCGCGGCCGTCTTTTCTTCGTCGCACCGTTTCATAGTGTTCGATGTGCTCTCCCAACTTGATCTTTGCAAGTATCTGTGGCACCTCGTCTTCGCGCATTGGCGGAAGCAGCATGGAAATCTGTTTGCCGATGACCTCACTTTCGGCGTAGCCGTAGATCATCTCTGCGCCCCTATTCCAGCTCGTTATGATTCCATCGGGGTTTTTCCCAATGATGACATCGTCGGAGGACTGAACTATGGCAGCGAGTTGCGTCGCCTTCTGCTCTGCCTGCTTGCGCTCGGAGATATCGCGAAATGTGACCACGGCTCCCACAACCTCACCCTCTTCAATAACAGGCGCGCTGCTGTATATGACCGGAAAACTTGTCCCATCCTTTCTCCAGAATACTTCTTCTGTAACCTGGCAGAACTTGCCGTACCTGAAAGCTTGAAAAATCGGACAATTCTCTTCAAGGTACGTCCCTCCATCTCCTCTGGTGTGATGATAAAGGCCATGACCCTTCCGACCTATGAGCTCGTCGGCCTTATACCCCAACAGCCTGGTAGCGGCAGGGTTGGCAAATGTGTGTCTTCCTTCTGGACCCAATCCCAGAATTCCTTCTCCTGCCGAGTTCAAAATGATCTCGTTCTGACGTCTGAGCCCTTCACCAATTTGCTCCGCCCACCTGCGTTCCTCTACCTCTTTTCTGAGTTCCACATTGGCTTTAAGCAGTTCGGCAGTGCGCTCCTCTACCCGCCCTTCCAACTCACGATTGGCTTCTTTCAGCAATTCTTCAGCCTGCATTTGAGCTTTACGCAGCCTTAGCACCCCTATGCCATAAGAAAGATTACTGGACAGTTTCACCAGGAATTCCACTTCTTCCGTATCGAAAGCGTCCGTTTCCGAGGAATAGATGGTAAGCGCTCCCAGCTTTCGTCTATCGAGAAGCAGAGGGAGGCCTATAACTGAAGCATAGCCGAGCTTTGAAGCCTCTACTTTCCAGGGTGCAAACTCCGCTTGAGCGCCAACAGAATGAATAATGCTGGGAATGCCTGTGCAGATGCAAGTTCCCGTAGGCCCTCTTCCCCTTTCGGCATCTTTCCAGGTGGCTTTAACCGTCTCAGGATAGTCTTTCTCATAGCCGTAACTGGCAACAGGTGTGACTGCTTGATCCCGGTCCTCTTCGGCATATCCAACCCATGCCATCCTGTAACCACCCACATCCACCACAATGCGGCAGATCGCGCGCAGCAGCTCCACCTCATCTTTGATATGGATCACTGCATGATTACACTCGCTCAGTGCCTGGATCACCATTTTAGCCTTAATCAGTTCCTCTCTCTTCCGCTGCCGTTCCATCGCAAGGCGGATGGAGCGCTCAAGAAGGGTTGCGCTTAGCTCGCCTTTAGTAAGCCAGTCAGCTGCTCCCTTGCTTATGGCCTCAAGATCCAGATCGGAGTGTCCCCGGCTGGTGAGAAAAACAATCGGAGTTATGGCGCCGCGGCCTACAGCCTCTTGCATGAGTTCCGGCCCATTTCTCTCCTTAAGCCGGTAGTCCAACAGGCAGATATCGAACTTACCGGAAAGAATTGCATCCAATGCAGCCCCGTAATCTGCAACCCACTTGAGGACGAATTCTATGGAAGGGAGATTTGAAAGCAGGTCCCTGATTATGTAGTCGTCCTCATCATCATCGATTAGAAGAACTTTTATGGGATGGCTCTGCATGCTCATTTGGTTTCCATGAGAATTGTCTGCTGAAATTGCTCTTGATATATTCTTTGCGTTTCTTTGTGGAGTTCTCGCATACCTCGTTTCTGAGCGCTACGAAAAGAAATTTTAGCTTTTTCTCAAGGGCCATCCAAGCAAGACATGTGCCGACTGACTTCACTTGGAAATACCTGGAGTAAAGCTCGTCTCCGATTGGTTCTCCGTTCGACTGCCGATGTTCCGGCCGCCTCGGTTTATTTTTGTGGAGCAAATATTTTGACGAGAGAGACAGTTGCAGACTTACGTTTCGACAGGCAAAAAAACCTGCCCGGTGTGGCGGCTCGGTAGGCAAATAATTCGAAAGCAGCGGTAATTCCCGGGTTCCATTTCGCAATGGCATGGAGAGCTGTTAAATTCCACAGGTTTTGATAATGGTGAGATTACCACTAATTCTCTACCATCGACTTTTGAACCCACAACCAGCGATTTTAGCTCGCCCACCTTTCGCTGACACAATCTTTCAGCCATCTATGCCAAGTGGTCCAACACTTGTCTGACTTTTGACGCTAGATCATCGCTGCCGAAAGGTTTCTGAATGAAGTTTACTCCTTCGTCCAGAATGCCCTGATGGGCAATCACATCGGCCGTATAGCCTGACATATACAGGCATTTGAGGTTCGGCCGGATGGCGCCAAGCTGTTCTGCCAGTGCCCGGCCGTTCATCTCCGGCATCACTACGTCGGTGATCAGCAGGTGGAGTTCACCTGGATGCTCCTCGACAAGATGTATGGCGTGTACCGGGGAATGCGCAGCAAGCACAGTGTAACCCAGCTTTTCGAGAATCATCTTGCTGAGGTTCAGGATCGCTTCATCGTCCTCGACAAGCAGGATGGTTTCCGTACCTGTCGGGCGCTTGCCGGCCACCTCTTCAGATGCTACTTGTGCAATTTCGGCTTCGAACCGCGGCAGGTAAATCTTAAACGTAGTTCCTTTCCCAAGTTCGCTGGCAACAAAAATAAAACCGTCGTTTTGTTTGACGATGCCGTAAACGGTTGACAATCCCAGCCCAGTCCCCTTGCCCAGTTCCTTGGTGGTAAAAAAAGGCTCGAAGATATTCTCGCGGACTTCCTGACTCATACCCTCGCCGGTGTCTCTCACAGTCAGTTTGACGTAATCTCCTGGAATAAATTCCAGGTGATCGGTCCGAATGGAATCATCGATCACAACGTTCTCGGTCCTCATGGTGATGGCGCCCACTCCGGAAATGGCATCACGGGCATTGACAATAAGATTGGCCAGAATCTGGTCCACCTGTGAGGGATCGATTTTGACTTTCCAGACATCGGGTCCCGGGACCCAGTGCAGGTCGATATCCTCGCCGATGAGCCGCCGCAGCATTTTGAGAATGCCGGAGATCGTATCGTTCAAATCCAGTATCTTAGGAATCGCGGTCTGTTTGCGGGCAAAGGCCAACAGTTGTCGGGTGAGGTCTGCTGAACGCTGGCCGGCTTTGAGGATCTCCTGGAGGTCCTCAAAGAGTGGATCTGTTCTCCCGACTTGGTCTATAGCCATTTCCGCCCGACCGATAATCACGCTCAGCATATTGTTGAAATCGTGCGCTACACCCCCCGCCAGCCGTCCCACCGATTCCATCTTCTGAGCTTGAAACAACTGTGCCTCCAGTTTCTCTTGTTCCTCCTTCGCCCTTTTGTGCTCGGTAATGTCATGTGTAAGGCCCAAGATGTACTGCTGCCCGGTCAAATCGATCACCTCCACAGAGAGACTAACATTCCTGATCTCACCGGATTTCGTGCGAAACGTGGTTTCAAAGTCCTTTACCCTGCCTTGCTTTTGCAGCATCTCTATCATCTTGGCCCGTTCTTCAAGATTGGCCCATATTCCCAGCTCCAAAGCGTCTTTGCCGACGACCTCCTCGCGTGTGTAGCCAACAAAGCACAGGTACGCATTATTGACGTCGGCAAATAGGCCGTCGCTCAGGCGGGTGATACTGGTGCCGACGGTGCTGCCGTGAAAGAATCTAGAGAAACGTTCTTCGCTCTTGCGCAACGCATCTTCGGCCAGCTTGCGGTCCGTGATATCTTCAATCACAGCGATGAAAAAGTTGGGCTGGCCGTCGTCATCTCGCGCTAGGGCAACAGTGAGGTTGCACCAAACAATACCGCCATCATTTCGGACATAGCGTTTCTCCAGCGAGTAGCTGCCGATCTTGCCTGGAATTAACTGTCTGCCGAGTTCCAGATTGGCTTGGAGGTCGTCCGGATGGGTGATGTCCTGGAATCTGCGCTGAAGCATTTCCTCACGGCTGTAGCCGAGGATTTCGCAAAGCTTGGGGTTAACCCGCAGCCATCGTCCATCCAGGGCCAGGTTGGCAACGCCGACTGCCGCCAGATCGAAGGTTGCCCGGAATTGCTTCTCGCTCTCTACCAGGGCCTGCTCTGCTCTCTTACGCACAGAGATATCACGAAAGGTGACTACTGCACCAATCACCCGGTCATTTTCCGTAATGGGGGCACACGAATATACCGTGGGTAAAATCGTTCCATCTTTTTTCCAAAGGACTTCATCTCTTACCCGACAGCGTGCGCCGTTTCGGAGGCATTGCCACATGGGACATTCCCTCACCGGGTAATGGGTCCCATCTGCAAAGGAATGGTGAATCGTCAGGTGCAGATCCTTGCCGAGAAGTTCCTCTGCCTCATATCCAAGCATGTCGACAGCCGCAGGATTGGCGAAAGTTATGGTTCCTTTTTCGTCCAGACCGACGATACCTTCCCCCGCCGCGTTGAGGATGAGATCGTTCTTGCGCAAGGCTCTGATCAGCTCTTCTTCCGCTTTCTTGCTTTCCAGATCCCTTTGTTCCAGCAATTCCGCCATACTATCGAAGGATTGGCTCAGTTTGCCCAACTCATCTTGAGTGTGACGTAAACCCGTCCGTGCTCCCATCTCGCCACTGCTGAATCTCTGCGTGGCCCTGACCAATTGATTGATTGGTTTAGTAAAAGCAACATTGCCGAAGAACCACGCCAAAGATACAGCAAGGGCGGCTGCTAACCCAAGGATTAACAGATTGAACATCATGGCAAAATTTGCTTTTCGCAGAATCTTGTCTTTAGGAACACCCGCCAAAATTAATAGATATGGAGGCGAACTTTCAGTAAGACGTAATCTCTTAAAGGCGATAAGACGGTATATGCCGTCGTCGGTTTTCCGCTCGTAGGTCCCTTTATCAAGACCTGCTATCTGCTCTAATCCGGCTGCAGGAGGCTTGCCTATGGCTGCTGCATCATTTTCAGGATAGCGATACAAGCGCAGTCCCTGATGATCAAGAATCGCTACTGCTGAGTCTGGCGGCAGGTTTGCCTTCTTTATGAAACCGTCATATTCGGTAAGTCTAAACCCGGCGGTTACGATGGCGATGAGCCTTTTATTCGCATCCAGGACAGGGTAACCATACATAATCGATGGGACATTACTGAGTCTGCCTACGATATATTCCCCGGCAGAAAAATCGAGTGACTTTATGGTATCCTTTATGTGCTTCAGCTCATGGATATTGACGCTACCAAGCTCAAAATGTATGCTATTGGCAAATATGTTTCCATCAGGCATTACTGCCCCTATAGAAGAATATATCGGGTTCTGATCTCTTAACTCGCGAAATAGCTTATTGCAGGCTTCAGCGTTCAAGCTTTGAACCTGTGGCGACTGCGCTAGGGTGCTCAGCATCTGTCTTGTCCCGGCTGCAATTTGTTCCTGCTGGGCTGCCAGACTTTCAACCATTAGAATGGCACGGTGTTTTGCGTCCTCCAATTCCTGTCTTCGATCTTTTATACTGTCATGGACAATGATCCCGATTCCAGGCAGTAAAACTGTCAGGATAAGCAGCAGCAATTTTCTCCGGATTGACCATGAGGTCAAGATTTTCTGAAGGAGCATAACCGGTTTCCTTTCCGTGAAGAATAACGCTTTATAACGGGTCTTCTTTGGAAAAGCTATTAATCGTCCCCACCCCGGTGATCCCGACCCATGAGAGTTTCCTGATCAGAGCCGATGATAGTAGTAAAAACGCCGGCGGAGCACTGGCAGAAGGTCTTCGGAAACAGCCCCGCAATTTGTTCCAAGGCTAACGTGCTGTGGAGCTTTGAGTAAAACATATACCGGCTGACATCACCCGGGAATAGCTGGCGCAAAGCAGGACTCGAGTACGTTTTCCATTCGACTGCGGCCGTTCCGGCCGCCTCGATTTATTTTTTATGGAGTAAATATTTTGAGGAGCGAAACAGTTGCAGACTTAGGGAACTCAGTTTGCTGCCTGGCTTACAGGGATCTCGATAAATTGTGAACTGCATGGGTTCTCATCTTGCTAGATGGGCGCACAGCGAATAAGATGCAATACGGGTGTTCACCAAAGGTATGCATCAGTCAATCGCCAGGACCTGATCGAAGGATTTGGGATTCGGGAGAAGGATGGGTATCTATGACAGAACAGACTCGCTGGCTCAAGACTCATTGCGCACGGATGGACCATGGGGGATGTGCTCTTTTGGTAGGTGTGAAAGATAATGAGATCGTTCAGGTCAAAGGCGACCCGGATGGTTTTCTAAATAAAGGGTACACCTGCTACAAAGGAAAAGTGTCGCCCGATCGCCTCAATCACCCTGATCGTCTTCGGTATCCTCTCAAACGTGCGGGCAGACGCGGCGAGGGGAAATGGCAGCGGATTTCCTGGGATGAAGCGCTCGCTGAAACCTCGAAGAACCTCCTTGCGATCAAGGAGCGCTTCGGGGCGCGGGCAGTCGGCTTCGGCGTCGGGATGCCCAAGGGCCTTGAGCATTTCGTTTTGATCCGGCTTGCCAATATCTTCGGTTCCCCCAATGTTATCGCGTCTCAGGATGTATGCCATGCCCCGCGGGAGATCACGGGCATCCACACCTGCGGGTTTTACCCCGTCGCCGATCTCCACAACCCTACCCGTCTCATCCTTTCGTGGGCCAGTAATGTTCTGTCCACCAACGAAGAAGGGCAGATAGCCAGTCTCACTTTGGAACAGCTTAGAAACGGCGCCAGGCTTATTGTTGTCGATCCCCGCAGGACCGATCTTGCCGAGAGGGCCGAGTTGTGGCTGCAACTTCGTCCTGGAACGGCACAAGCGCTTGCCCTTGGCTTTTTGCACGTAATCATAGGGGAAGATCTCTATGATAAGAAGTTCGTTGAAAACTTTACCTACGGTTTTGAAGAGTTCGCACTGCATGTGAAACACTACAGTCCGGAGATAGTCTCCGGCATTACCTGGGTTCCAGCCGATCTGATACGCAGGGCAGCAAGGCTTTATGCTGAGGCGAGACCGGCCGCGCTGCAGTGGGGTAATCCCATCGAGCATGACGTCAATGCCTTCGACGCTACCCGCTCCCTGGTTTGCCTCATGGCAATCTGCGGCTATCTCGAAGTGCCCGGCGGAAATATCAATGCCCATGAGCCGGAAATCATGGGGCTTGGCGAATTCGTACGGGCCGACCTCATTCCGGACAAGCGCAAGGAGATGATCGGCGCCTACAGCGGCGTCATTCCTAGACTGATGACCGTGCCCCCGGCCTATTTCCGGAAAGCCGTGCTCGAGGGGGAGCCTTATCCGGTGAGGGGATATTACGGTATGTGCACCAATCCCCTGGTAGCCTGGGCCGACAGTGCCCTTACCTATGAAACGTTTATGAACCTCGATTTTGTCGCTATGGCGGAGATTTTCATGACGCCTACCGCATCAATGGCCGACATTGTCTTTCCGGTGGCGCACCAATACGAGATGAACGATATCGGCCACTACGGCATTGGACATGGGATGATACTTGCCCGGCTGAAAATCGTCGATCCACCCCAAGAGTGCTGGCCCGACATGAAAATCATGAATGAACTGGGCAAGAGGATCTCTGAACCTGAATACTGGCCCGATGATTTTGAAGACTTTCTGGAAGACGTTGTCAGACCCGCGGGCCTTACTTACCCTGAATTCGCCGCCAGGGGGTTTCTGAAGGGGCCGGATCGTTTCAGACTCTATGAGGAGAAGGGCTTCCGCACTCCAACGGGGAAGGTGGAACTGAAGTTAAGCACCGCTCAGAAGTTCAAATTGAAACCGCTCCCCGAATTCACCGGTCTGCCTGAAGAGGACGATCCCGATTACCCGCTGATCTTGATTAGCGCCAAGAGCCGTTATTATCTGCTTTCTTCCTATCGATGGGTTAAGAAGCTTCGTCAAAAGCGGCCCTTCCCGATCGTTGAGATCCACCCCGACACGGCCGCGGATTATGGGATCAGCGATGGTGACCACGTCATCATTGCGACGAAGTACGGCGAGATCGTTCAAACGGCACGGGTTACCGGCATCGTGCACCCGCGTGTGATAAGTGCAGACCTGGGATGGTGGTTCCCCGAGGGGGATGCGGCCGGGCAGTTCGAATGGCGAAAATCCAACTTCAATATGCTCACCTCTATCGGAAAACTGGGTAAAGAGTTCGGGACGCCAAACCTGAAAAACCTTCCCTGCAGAATACGAAAAAAGTGATGTTGGATCAGTATGTCCCTTGACATCACACGACAGGAATTTATAATGCCGGGTCGTTATGTTATATTTGACATAACGCCCCTCCCCACGCTCCGCGGCCTCATTGCTGCAAATGTCAGGCATATATGAGATATTGAGATGAGTATAGGACAATATTCTTTCGAGGAATACTTGAGTGTGGTGAAGTCTTTTCACGGCTACACCGCGCCCGGTTTGGCAGCCGGGGGGTTCATGGTGGACCTTGCCCTTAGCCGCATGCCGGGCGGGGTGTTGTTTGATGCGGTTTCCGAAACGAGAAACTGCCTCCCCGACGCCATACAATTGCTCACGCCATGCACGGTCGGAAACGGCTGGCTGAAAATTATCAACCTGGGACGGTTTGCATTGAGCCTTTATGACAAGCACAGCGGGAAAGGTGTCCGTGTCTTTGTCGATGCTCAAAAAATTCGGGCCTGGCCGGAAGTGGAGGCATGGCTTTTCAAGCTCAAGACGAAGCAGGAACAGGATGGCCAACTCCTTCTGGAGCAAATCAGGCAAGCGGGGCCGGAACTCTACGGAATTGAGACGGTCCTGGTCCAACCTCAATTCCTTGGCAAGCGCCGCAGGGGCGGCATTGGCTGCTGTAACATGTGCGGCGAACCTTATCCGATAGACGATGGGGCGATCTGCCGAGCATGTGCGGGGGAGACCCCTTACGTGGTCTTCGGCGAAGCGAATCGCTCAACTGTCGCCTGGTCAAGGCAATAATTCCCCCGACGACCGCGAATCGATCAACGACTGTGTACGGAAACTCTTCGCGTGCGCAACGGACCTGCTGGTGACAACCGCCGGACTCTCCGTAGATCCGGATGACGTAACGCGGCGTGGCTTTTTTGGATGCCGGGGCAACCGGCATGCTGTACGGCGCCCCAGTCCTGCCGGGAGTCATGACGCTGCTTGCTTGCATCGGTTCGGTCCAGTTAATGGGTGTTCCTGCATGTGCGCTTTACTTTAAGATAACCGGTTTCGATCTGCTGTTTCCAAAGGCTAGTAGCTGGTTTGGAAGTCAGCTCAATTCATTTGACAAGAATGGTGCGGTCGTTTAGTGTACGTTATGACATATTTGACATAACGCTCATGATTCAGTGATGGATCCAGACGTTCTGAGACAGGCTGATTCTTCTCGATCTATCTAACTAAGGGGAGACTGAGAAACACAAGCAAGAGGTCGTGTAGAGCGATCCACAGCGTCCTTACCTGTTCGTCTTCCCATATCACAGCATCCTGCTCCGCGTGCCCGCCTGCCGGCCGCTCTTCGTGTCTCTGCCCAGTCCCCACCGGGTTGATCGTGTCGATATGGCGGTTTGTCAAAAGAGGGAGCCGTAACCGCTACGGTTCGTTGGAAGTCTTGAGCGCGTCACTTTGGCGAACGCCGGGTTTCGGGGTCTGCCGGAATGGTGATCAGAGCGCATTTCTGACTTTTCGCACAAGCTTAAACGAGTAAGGCGCTGAAATGACGAAGGAGAAACACGGATGAATAGGGTGAAGTTGACGATCGACGGCAGAGAGGTTTCGACCCGGAGAGACAGCACG
>Ga0187867_10001780_pt1 | contig 18371 bp, 22 predicted proteins | sample June2016WEW_13_1_FD_132976 | JGI IMG/M metagenome (GOLD analysis project Ga0187867, IMG submission 132976) | Peatland microbial communities from SPRUCE experiment site at the Marcell Experimental Forest, Minnesota, USA - June2016WEW_13_10 | ecosystem: Environmental > Terrestrial > Soil >...
CTAAGTCTATTCCGCTCAGAGATTGCTTCGTTAGGTACGATTGCACTGATTTTGATGCACTATTAATCACCCCGTAACATTCCATCGCTACAACTGAATTGTGGATCTGCCCGTGTACAACACGCTGATCCTTTCCGATCTGCACCTGGGTGCGGAGACGAGCCATGCGCGGGAAGCCACTCGCGTGCTGAAGGAAAATCGATTTCACCGGTTGATCCTTCTGGGCGATATTTTTGCCGACCTCAACTTCGCTCGCCTGACCAAAGATCACTGGAAGTTTCTGGGTTACATTCGCAAGCTTTCGAATCCCAAGCGCAACCTCGAGGTCGTATGGGTGGAAGGCAATCACGATCACGGACTCAGCAACATCATGTCTCACCTGGTAGGCGTGCGTGTTTTCCAGCATTACGCATGGCAGTATGCGGGGTTGCGCCACATCGCAATTCACGGGCATCAGTTTGATGGCTTTCAGGTAAATAACGTGCGGCTTAGCCGGGTGGGGACTTCGCTGTATCTAAAGCTGCAGAAATTGGATTTCAGTAGCAAGCCAATCGTGCGACTGATCGACCGCCTCAACACGCGCTGGTTGCGGATGTCGTCAAAGGTCTCCGCGGGGGCTCTGCAATATGCAAGCCAGCATCGTGCCAGCCGCATTTTTTGCGGCCATACACACCAGGCGATCCATCTCGAACAGGACGGAGTTGATTACTACAATTCAGGCGGCTGGGTCGATTCCCGCCTGACCTATCTCACCGTTGATGAACAGGGGGTTCGCATCCATGAGTTTAACGAGCATGAATACAACGAGCGAGTTGACGATCGTAATTCCGGCCAAGAACGAAGCGAAGCTGATTCCGCGTCTGCTGGATTCACTGCTGAACCAGGACTACTCGAAGATGTGGAGTACGAGAGTGTTGGTGGCTGACGCCAACTCGACCGACGGAACTCGTGAGATTGTCCTCAGCTTTCGCGATCGACTGAACGTAAGCGTCGTTGCTGGCGGAATGCCTTCGGTCGGGCGCAACCTGGGGGCAGCCCACGCCGGCAGTACCTACGTTCTTTTTCTCGATGCCGATATCGAGCTCGCTCATCCAGCAGTGATTCGCCGCGCCGTCGAACTGGCCCAACGCAGGCAACTTCATTGTGTGACCACGAACATCCTCTGCCGCGATGGTGATTGGATCGACAAGTTGTTCTACGCGGGCAACGACGTGTTCCAATATCTATCGCGCCTGCACCATCCCTTCGCCACCGGAATGTTCATGCTGTTCGAGTTGAAGCAGTTCCGGAAACTTCGCGGATTTCACGAACAGGTCGCCTTTGCTGAGGATTACCTTCTCAGCAAGCAAGTGGAACGCAAACGCTTCGGCATCGTCCGCGGAGGCGTCTACACCACCAACCGCCGGTTCAAGAAGATGGGACATCGGCGCGTGGGATGGCTGTTCCTGAAAACTGCGATGAACTATTGGAACCCGAGCTACTTCTTGCGCGATCACAAATACTGGCAGACCTAACGAACGCTGAACGGAGTGCAGCCGGACTTCAGCAATTTGCCTTCCGCTTTCTAGAAGCGGAGCACTATCCCCGTCGACAGTCGCACATTATTTTGCGTCGCCGAGAAGAAACGGGTCTGAACGTAGTCGCCCTGAAAGCGCCACGCGATGGGACGGATGATTTTGTAATCGAGGCCACCACCCAGCGCGGTCGCAAATGACGTATCCGATCCAACGGCCCCTGCGTCAATATGCGAGGCTCCAAACAGCGCTTCCGCGAAAGGACGAAGCTTACCTACGGAAATCGAAACTCTTGGGCCAAACAGATAGTTATGCGCGGCAACACTCACGTCAAAGCTGGAACAAACACCCGTCCCGGAACTGCCCAGACAAACCGGAAGATTTTGTGAACTATAGTGACTGTCGAAATCGGCAACGGCCCCGATCCAGGGAATGATCTTGCCTTCCACCGACGCTTCCCATCCATTCATATTGGCGCGATTGACCGAAGAGAGGTCAGTGTTGTAATAGGAGTAGCCGAAAAAGACGTTTCCACTCGTGGGAATCTGGGCGCTTGCCAGGCCTGCAAACAGCAGTACAGCAAGGAAAATGAAGCCGACTCTGCGCATCATAAACTCTCTGCCTTTCCGGATGTCATTGAAATGGACTGTGGCCAAGAATTTAGATGCCAGGGCGCAGGAATGGGTGACTCGGACCATCGCGGAATTGTGGGCCTCCGCGGGCGGCAGATTGACAAAAAATGACAGAAAACTTGAAATGCGAAAACCGGTCCGGCGATTCTTATGCGGATCTTTCAGAAGCGCCAAACCAGCCCGGTCGACCCCCGAATATCATTCTGCGTGGCGCTCAAAAGGTGGGTACGCATGTAGTCGAACTGCAGACGCCAGGAAAAGTGCTTCATGAAGAGGAATTGGAACTTGCGATCCACTCCGCCGCCCGCGTCCTCCGCGACGGGATAGTGGGTGAAGCCGTCCGAGGTGCTGCGTTGTGCTCCGCCCATGATGTGGACGAAGGGGCGCCACTTCCCGTAATTGAAAGAGAGCCGGGGGCCGAGCAAAAGCTCGTATTGTTGTATTCCCACACGATAAAAGCCGCTACCGTCCAATACCACCCCGAGATGCGTGTAGCGGGAGAATGGAAAATCTTCGAAAGAGGCATTCCATCCACGAAACGTATAGCGGTTTATCACATCGACGTTATCGCCGTAGGCAACTCCGACATACACATTGCCGCTCGGGAGCAATTGAGCCCTCGAAGGAGTTGAGAACACCATCAGACTCAGGAACGCCAGCACCACGGCCGCGGTTTTCAACACGAAAATAAATCCTCCCCTGGCAAAAAGTGCCAGCAGCAAATTCTACCTGAATGCGTGAAATTCGTTAGATGCAGTGTAACGGAGCTTCAAGATGTCCAGTTGCGAAATTGTGCTTGTTCCCATTTGGGAACTCCACACAAGAATTTACGTTTTTTTCATGATTCCGAAACCCATCGGGCGGCGTCTATTCAGTAGCATGTGATTTATGGATACGACTTGGCAAACCTGCTCCCCTTCACAGCAGTTGGCGGGTCTCGGAATTCAACCAAAGGAGTCGACGTTGAAACTTAGTTTGGAAACTCGACAGCGCGGTGACGTGGTCATTGTTTACTGCCAGGGCCGCATCGTTTATCGCCACGAGGCCGCCGCACTTTCGCGCCTGGTCGGTGAAGTTCTGCAGAACCGCGAGAAGGTGATACTGGATCTCAGCGGTGTGAGCTCGATCGATAGCGCCGGCATCGGCGAACTGGTATTGCTGCACACTAGGGCTCAGGCGAAAAATGCGGATTTGAAATGCGCCAGCCCAAGCCCGTTCGTGCGGGATCTGCTCGACCTTACTCATCTCAATTCTTTTTTTGAGGTCCACCCCAGCTTGGATGAAGCCTTGGCGGCGTTTCAACCGGGAGAAGTTTGCGCCGACTGCTGATTGGACTCCGTCCTGATTGACCCCGGTCCTGATCGGGGCAGCAGACGGTATGACCCGGGCTCAGACAAGAGGGCAGGCTGTTTAGGCAAAAGGCAGACTCTCGCTAGCTCTCCCGCTGGAAACGGTAACGGCCGGATCGTTCCGTCGCCACCGCTTCGGCAACCTTGAGGAATGCTCTCGCCGCGTGAGAGAGTCCGGCCTCTTTGCGGTAGACCAAACGCAACTTTCGCTGCACGCGGAGTTCGCGCACAGGAATTCTGACCAGCTCGCCGCGAGCCACTTCGGTCTCTACGCTGATCTCGGGCATAAGTGCCACGCCGCTTCCCAGAGCCACAAACTGCTTGATGGCCTGCAGCGTAGGCAGTTCAAGATCCATGTGCAGCGGCGTTTTATACTTCTGAAAGGTTTGCAAAACCTTCTCGCGATAGGGCGATGAGACGATGTGCGCCACAAACGACTCTGCTCCGAGTTGCCGGATGCTTACTTCGCGCGCCTGGGCCAGCGGATGCTTGGGAGGAACCACCAGCACCAACTCATCCAGATAAGTGATGACGGAGTGCAGCCGCGGCTCGTCCGGCTTGTAGGACAGCACGCCGAGCTCAGCACTGTGCTGCAACACATCGTCCGGAATGCGGCTGCCCAGCGCTCTCTGCACCGTGATTTTTATCATCGGATGCAGCCGCCGGAACTCCGCCAGCACGGGCAGAAGGTAGAGTGCCGTGAATTCATTGGCCGCAATCACGAGTTTCCCCTTCTGCAACTCGCGCAATTCTGTAAGGGATTCTTGCGCGTCGCGCCGCAGATTCAGCAGCTTCTCGGCATATTCATAAAGCACTTGCCCGGCGTCGGTGAGAACGCCGTCTCGCGAGGAACGGTCAAAAAGGCTCTCTCCCAGTTCATCCTCAAGTTTGCGGATCGTCTGACTTACGGCGGACTGAGTTCGGTAAAGCTTTTCGGCGGCGCGGGAGAACCGGCGTTCGCGCGCCACCATAAGAAAAACTTCCAACTGAGAGAGTTCCATTCGAAGCAGCTCTTAATACATTCTATAGCTTCCATTAGCAAATCTTATTATACAACAATACCTTATGCTATCCATACAATTATAAGTATTGCTTTAGTTGAATCGCGCCGTACCATGGGCTAACGCACTCGACCCGAGGTAGACCATGGCTACTGAGCAGCCTCGCATTACCATTTTTGACACGACCCTTCGCGATGGAGAGCAGTCGCCGGGTTGCAGCATGAATCATCCGGAGAAGCTGCGCCTGGCGCACCAACTCGACCGCCTCGGCGTCGACGTGATTGAGGCGGGTTTTCCCATCGCCTCTGACGGCGATTTTGCAGCGGTCAAGGCCATCGCCGGCCTGGTCCGCCGGCCTATCATTGCCGGATTGGCTCGGGCGTGCCGGCCCGATATCGAACGCGCCTGGGAAGCTTTGAAGGATGCGGCTCGCCCGCGCATTCACGTCTTCCTGGCGACTTCCGACATTCATTTGCAGTATAAGCTGCGCATCACACGCGATCAGTGCCTGGCGCAGGCCCGCGAGTCCGTAGCCTTCGCCAAGTCGCTCTGCGATGACGTGGAATTTTCTCCCGAAGATGCCACTCGCACCGATCCCGAGTTTCTGTGCAAGGTGCTTGAGGCAGTCGTCGAAGCAGGCGCCACCACCCTGAATATTCCGGACACCGTTGGTTTCACAGTGCCGGCGGAATTCGGAGAACTGATTTCGACTCTCCGCCAACGCGTCAAGGGAATCGAGAACGTTACCCTCTCAGCCCACTGCCACAACGATCTCGGCATGGCGGTGGCCAATACCATGGCTGCCGTGGCCGCCGGAGCTCGCCAGGTAGAGTGCACCATTAATGGCATTGGCGAACGTGCGGGCAACGCGGCGCTCGAAGAGATTGTCATGGCCATGCGCGTACGCCGCGATCGTTATCCTTACGAGAGTCGTATTGAAGGCGGGCAACTTTTCGCTGCCAGCCAGATGCTGAGCGAAATCATCGGCGTGCCGGTGCAGCCCAACAAAGCGGTGACCGGGCGGAATGCGTTCGCGCACGAAGCTGGAATCCACCAGGACGGCGTGCTTAAGAATCCACTTACTTATGAGATCATGACGCCGCAGTCGGTGGGCGTGCCCGATTCAAGACTGGTGCTGGGCAAGCATTCCGGCCGTCACGCCTTGAGCATTCGCTGCGAGCAACTTGGTTATCAGTTTGACCGTCGGGCCCTGGATGATATTTACCGGCGTTTTGTGCGCCTTGCCGACAAGATCAAACATGTCGAAGATCATCACTTGCTGGAATTGATACGCGAAACTCACAAACCGGCGGCTTCCGCTACACCGCTGTTCGAGCCGCTTGCCACTGCCGTTGCCGCCGCCGTGAGCGTGCCGGCACAGGAGGCGCAGCGACCGTTTCCGCTTGTGCCGCAAACCAACGCTTTCGGCTTGCCGCTCCCGCTTCCCGCGGAGCAACATCACGAACAGGAAGACTACCTCTGGGGCGTGTAGTCGGAAATCCACTTCGCTCACGGCAGGCTCTCGGCTGTCCGGCGGGCGAAGCCCGCCGTCGTTGAGATTCAGCTTCAATTTTCATTGTTGGAATCCACATTCAGCAATTGTTTCCATTAGACTAATTCCCGCATGCTTCTAAACCTCACAATCCTCCCCGGCGACGGGATCGGTCCCGAAGTCACTGAGCAAGCAGTTCTTGTCTTGCAGGCTGTTGCCGACGGGTTCGGACATCAGCTCCAGCTGCAGCACAAGAATATTGGTGGCGCGGCGCTGGCTGTTGCGGAAGATCCTCTGCCCGCTGATACGGTACAGGCTTGCCTTTCCTCTTCCGCAGTGCTGATGGGCGCAGTTGGCAACCCTGCGTTCGATCACTATCCCAATCACCTTCGTCCTGAAGCGGGGCTTCTAGGTTTGCGGCGCGAGCTTGGCGCCTATGCCAATCTGCGTCCCGCCACCTGTTTTCCTGCGCTGGAAGATTGTTCTCCGCTGCGTCCGGAGCGGGTTCGCGGGACGGACATGATGATCGTTCGCGAACTGCTGGGAGGACTCTACTTCGGTGAACCGCGTTCGATTGCGGGCACGTCGTCGGGATCCCGCGTGGCCACCAATACCATGACCTACGGCGAACCGGCCATCGAGCGCATCGCTCGCGTTGCCTTTGAACTGGCCGGGAAGCGGCGCCGAAAAGTTCTGTCCGTGGATAAAGCGAATGTTCTCGAGTGTTCCCGCCTGTGGCGTGAGGTGGTCATCCGCTGCGCGAAGGAGTATCCAGACGTCCACATTTCTCACATGTATGTGGATTCTGCAGCGATGTCGCTGGTGCAGCGTCCCAAAGATTTCGATGTAATCCTTACCGAGAACATGTTTGGCGATATTCTTTCCGATCAGGCTGGCGGTGTTGTAGGTTCTCTGGGACTGCTGGCCTCCGCCAGCATTGGAGGCGCGGTAGGCCTGTACGAGCCGGTGCACGGTTCCGCGCCCGACATTGCCGGCAAGGGAATCGCAAATCCGTTGGGCGCGATACTTTCCGTCGCATTAATGATGCGGCATTCTTTTCAACTCGAACACGAAGCTCTCTGCATCGAGAGTGCCGTCAGCATGGTTTTGGATCGAGGCTGCCGCACTGCGGATCTCGCCCGTGCAGGGGAAAGTTCGATCCCTACCTCGGCGATGGGATGCCAGGTTGTGGAAGCGGTGAAAGCGGTGAACGCAAGACAGAAATCGGCCTGAAGAGCGACTTCAAATCCTGGGAGCAGGTCGCTCCGGCAAGGTCTTTGCCGATTGCACAGCGACGGGTGGGCGTCCATCGTACTTGCCCGTCAAGGCATAGCCGCGGATGCGCAGCATCTCCTGGAACATACGCGCTCCGTCCAGCAATGGATGGATCCTGGTCCCGCCCGCGTGACCCCAGTGCACCGCAACTTCATCCACGCGAAATCCAAACCTGCGGGCGAGAAAAAGAATCTCGGGATCGAAACCCCAGCGCTCGATGCGCTGCAGCGGCAGAATCGTTTGTGCGGCGCGGCGGGTAAAGGCCTTAAAGCCGCATTGCGTATCCTTAAAGCGCAAACCCAGAAGAAGCCGGTTTAACAGGTTGAAGACTCTGCCGATCAGTTGCCGGTGCAACGACTGCCGCCGGGTTTGCAACTCGGCGCGCAACCAGCGCGATCCGATCGCGATATCGGCGCCCGCGGCGATGGCCTGAAGCAGCTTCGGCATTTCTTCAATGGGCGACGATAGATCCGCGTCACTGAATATCACGACATCGCCTCGCGCATTCAGCATGCCGTTGCGCACGCTGTAGCCCTTGCCGCGATTGCCTGGATTTTCCAGTAATCGCAGCATTGGATTCTGTTTCGCGAAGGTTCGGACGATTTCGCCCGTGTTATCACGCGAGCCATCGTTCACCACGATGATTTCCGCATCCCACCCCTGCTGACGCACGTATGCCAGCACCTTGTCCAGGGTTGCTCCCAGACGCTGGCCCTCGTTGTACGCCGGAATTACGATGCTGTAGGTCATGTGATTGCTGCCGATCTGGGGCTAGCTGCTGGCTAACCGGCCACAGAGGCACGCTTAAGTTGTCGCTTTTCTCACGCCTGTTGCCGCCAAAACGGCTCCGCCATTGTACGTCGGAACGGGAGGTCGTCGAGAAGAATTATGCCAAGAGCGCCATTCAGGCAACTCGTTTTTCCAGCAGCATGCCGAAAAATTCGTTGACCAGATCGCCGTCCAGCAAGCCCTGGCGGGCTTTTTCACGCATTGTCTGCGCCGACGGATCATGCGCAATGGCGGGCTTGTAAGGCCTCTCGGTCCGCAGAGCATCGTACACATCGACCACCTGCAAAATCCGCGGCAGCAATGGAATTTCGCCTGCCCTCAACCCATCGGGATATCCCGAGCCATCCACATGCTCGTGATGGTGGCGGATGATCGGCAGCACCAATCGCAGGGACTTCAGCGGCTTGCAGATATTCTCGCCGGTCACAGGATGTTGCTTCATGATGATCCACTCTTCCGGCGTCAAATCACTGCCCTTTTTCAGGATCTCGTCCGGCACGGCGATCTTGCCCAAATCATGCAGATATCCGCCCCGCCGCAAGGCCACAATTGAATCCTGATCCAATCCGAGATGCTGCCCCAGTTCCGCAGCCTTGAGCGCTAGTCGCTCGCAATGCCCTTCGGTGTAAGGATCGCGGCCTTCCACAATCAGACCGAGGGTGCACAACACGGAGTCCGCAGTCTCCAGTTCGTCGGTAAACTCTTTCATTCGCAGCAGAGACTTTACCCGCGCGGTCAACTCTTCCGCCAGAACTGGCTTATTCAAAAAGTCGTCGGCGCCCGCCTCAATTCCTCGCACTTTGTCCGCGCTGTCACTCAATCCCGTGATCAGAACAAATGGAATGAGCCTGGTTGCGGGATCTTGCTTGAGGTCCCGGCATAGCTCATAGCCCGATTTTCCGGGCATTCGTACATCGGACAAGATCAGGTCGGGCGCGTGCTTCCGCACCTCCGCTTCGGCCTGCTGCGCGTCGCAGGCGGTTACAACTTCATAGCCCCGCATCGTGAGCAACTGGCTCATCAGCGCGGCAATGCTGGGGTTGTCGTCCACTACCAGAATCCGCGCGTGCCGCCGTGTCCAAAAACCACCCATGCCTTGGTCAGAAGCGACTTCTCGCTGGGACGTTGCACGCAGGCCAGCGTTTGAGGTTAAACGGAAGTCGCGGGGAAAGGTCATGAGCTGAAATTTCGATGAGCTTTATTCTACTTCAATCTTAAAGCTGAGGTAGTTACAAAGAACGATAGGAGAATACTTGGTTCCTCTCTGCGTCCGTCCCATTTTCGGATTTAACCTGCTGAATTCGGTGACGTCTACCCTTGTCAGGCAGATCCTCTGATGCTGAATCTCGGCCATGTTCCGCATCTCCGGATCTGGCATCCGGATGGCGGCTGCGCTTCGGCTCAGGTGGGGCCTAACCAACACCGCGTATTCCTTGGCGAAACCGCACGTCATCGCCTTCGGGAAGTGGATCACGGTTTCATGGTCCCCTGTTCGCGTCACAGCCGAGCACAAACCCATTGCTTTTGAAGGTTCGCCCCCTTCTCGTCGACTCGCGGATCATGGAATTCACGCTCGGCCCCGCCCATGACATCACGGATCGCTGATTCCTGGTCCGGTTCGCATCCATGACACTCTTGCCCAGGAATCTTCGCCGCCGCCGCAGTGGGAATGGCAGCACGGCGGATGGCTCATGGTCGCCCTCGTCACCGGACATGTTTCTCCGATCAATCTGCCCGAGTTTGACACGCTTGATTCGGCGGCGATTTGGTATCGCGATTATGCGGCCGATTGCGGTGGGTCCGACGACGGCAAAAAAGTCTACGCCGTCGTGGCGCAGATCAGCCACCGCAAGGCGGTGTTAAAGAAAATCCTCGACGGTCAGAGCATTGTTGACGGAGACGGGAAGGACGCCACCCCCGATTCCGCCTGCCCTGCGCCTGAATGGCAGCGCTCTCCCATCGGTGTGAGCTTCGAGTCAAAGGAGTGGCCAAACAAACTTTCGCCATTCGAGGCCCCATCGTAGACTTGTTAACCGAGGAGGATGAGGAGGAAGAAGCTAAAAATCATCGTACTCACGCATCGCCCACTTCCATCCGCTCAAATCCCGCCGATGCGACAGCGAGCACGGGAATATGCTGACTAATCTCCTGCGGCTTCCACCGCCGGCAATTCCTTCCCGGAGGCGCTCTCCTTCACCTTGGCGCTGGTCACCAAAATCACCGAGAGCACCACGATGACGCTTCCCATCACAATGAAGCGATCCACCCGCTCGTGGAGTATCAACCAACCCAGAAAGACCGCGACCACGGGATTGACATAGGCGTAGGTCGACACTTTTGATGTAGGAACGTGCTCCAGCAGCCAGATGTAGGCGGTATACCCAATCCACGATCCGCACACCACCAGATACAGTACGGCGCTGACGCCGCGCGTCGTCCACGCAACTCGCGACAAATCGCCGTTCACTACCGCGAACAAGAAATTCGCCACGCCCGCAGCCGTCACCTGCCATCCCGTGGCGCTGAACACGTCCATGCCGGACTGCCAACGTTTTGACAGCACCGATCCCAGCGCCCACGAAAATGAGCCACCGATCAATCCCAGCGAGGCCACGAGCTCGCGCCGGCCGATGGCTGAGGTGGAGTGCAATTCCGGCCAGAACAAAACGAACAATCCCACCATTCCCAGAGCCAGCCCGGCCTTGCCCCGCCCTGCAATGCGATGATGTCCGAGCAGCAGCGAGTCGAGCACCAGAAACCACAACGGGGTAATCGCAATGATCAGCGCGGCCAGTCCGGAGGGAACCGTCTGTTCCGCCCACGAGAGCGTCAGGTTGCCGCCCATCAGAAGTAGAATTCCAACCACGGCCGACAGCGCAATCTGCCGCGCCGAATAGCGAATCCTGCGCCCTGTGGCTGCGCACACCGCCAGCATCACCACGCCGGCGATCGAAAAACGCAAGGCGCACATCAGTGCTGGAGGAATGCTCTGCACCGCAATGTCAATGGCCAGATAAGTCGAGCCCCAAAACAAATAAACCAGCCCGAAGGCAAGAATCACCGCGAACCGGCTCGGGCTCTGTGCTTTACGCATGCCAATGGAAAAACTGGGAAGCTTGAAGATATCAGACAAGTGCGGGCGAGGAATGAATTCTCAAGTTGGGTCGGAATGCGGGGGAACTCGCGCGCATCGCAACCAGCGGTTGGGATGATTAAGCGCGGAAGCGGCCTTCGCCCCCTGCGGAATCGCTCCAGTGCCTGACGATCTTGCTGGAGATCTTCGGGAAGAGCTTCAGCACGACAAAGCGTCCAAGGCGGAGGTCCTCGGCCTTGTAGACCACACCCATGCCCGCGCCGCCGAGCTTCTCAACAATCCGATAGTGCGAAATGGTTGGGTCGAGCAAAGGACGATCGCTCCGCCGCGCGAGAGTCTGGCTATGCTAGGCGGGAGTTTTACGAGGATGTCAAAACCTGAATCGAGACCGCCGGAAAACAGATGTGAACGTCCATTAACAAATGTGGGGACAGCCGCTCTCGGCTGTCCCCGTGCATAAGCCGGTCGCCCTTGCCAGGAACCCCGATTCTGCGCATATTCCCCGATAAAATTGGGGGTTACGCCACCCGTTTCCTCCACGTATAATGGTTGTGGAAGAGATGTTTACCCATGCTCCGAAACTTTTCCAATTCGCACCCGCCCAATTCGCATCTGCCCGAATGTTGGCTGCACTGTCTGGTGTGTCCGCGGCGTTATCGTGCGAATTTGCCTTCCCGGCTTCGTCCCAGCCTCTTCGGTAGTGACTAACGATCCCTCCGCCTGATTCGCCTCTGAGCGCGCACGTCTGAACCAAGGCAGCGCACTTCGAGCTTCCGATCACTTCGCACTTGCCGCTCACTACAGAGAGCTGCCCAGGAGGATTCCATGACTACCAAGACGATGACGACCGCCGCCGGCCCAAAGATCAAGACGGCGCTACCGGGGCCGAACGCAAAGCGCGTGCTGGCGAACGATGAGAAATACATTTCGCCGTCGTATACCCGCTCGTATCCGCTGGTGGCCAAGAGCGGCCGCGGCATTGTCATCACGGATGTCGATGGCAACGAGTTCTACGATTTCTCCGCTGGCATTGCCGTGACCTCGACCGGTCACTGCCATCCTGACGTTGTCGCTGCCATTCAGAAGCAGGCGGGCGAGCTGATTCACATGTCAGGCACGGATTTTTATTACGAGAATATGGTCCAACTTGCGGAGCGGCTGTCGAGGATCGCACCCATGGCTGGGCCGCACAAGATTTATTACGGCAATTCCGGCGCGGAGGCGATCGAGTGTGCGCTCAAGCTGGCTCGCTACCACACGAAGCGACAGAACATTATCGCGTTTTTCGGCGCGTTCCACGGACGCACCATGGGCGCGCTGTCCTTGACCGCGTCGAAACCGCAGCAGCGGCGCCGCTTTGCACCGCTCGTGCCGGGAGTGACCCATGTGCGCTATCCCGACGTCTATCGGGGATGCGTCGCCGGTCAGCAAGATGCGGAGGCCTTCGCGTTAGGGTGTGCACGCTTCATCGAGGAGAAGCTGTTCAAGACCACGCTCGCTGCCGAAGAAGTGGCGGCGATTTTCGTCGAGCCCGTGCAGGGCGAAGGCGGCTATGTGGTTGCGCCAACCATTTTCATGCAGGAACTTCGCCGCATTTGCGATCGTCACGGAATCCTGCTGGTGGTAGATGAGGTGCAAAGCGGCATGGGTCGTACGGGCAAATGGTGGGCGGTTGAGCACACCGGCGTTGAGCCCGATATGATCTGCATCGCGAAGGGGATTGCGTCCGGCATGCCCCTGGGCATTACCATGGCGCGCTCCGAAATCATGGACTGGGTGCCGGGTTCGCACGCATCAACCTTCGGCGGCAATCCGGTATGTGTCGCGGCTGCGCTGGCTACCCTCGACGTGATCGAGAACGAGAATTTGCTTCGGCACTCGGCGGAGGTGGGCGCGCACATGATGAAGCGCATGGCGGAGTGGCCCACCCGGCTGAAGTTGGTGGGCGACGTACGGGGGCGCGGCCTGATGATTGGCGTCGACATCGTCAAGGATAAAACAACGAAAGAATATGGCGCCGCCGAGCGCGACCACATTGTCGAGAAGGCGTTTGAGCATGGTGTGCTGTTCCTGGGCTGCGGGCCCAGTTCGATTCGGCTGTGCCCTCCGCTGGTGGTGAAGAAAGAAGAAGCCGAGGTTGCACTCGACGTGCTGGAAGAGTGCATTCAGCAGGTAGGCAGGTAATTCTTTTCTGCCAGAAGACTTCATTCGTTTTTCCGGAGCCACTCTTGCCTCGCAGGGGTGGTTTCATTGTTTGGCCACGAGCGCGAAGAGGGGGGACGATCCGGCGTCAGGTAAGCTTCGGGTGTGGGCGGTGGGGAGGCTTCCGCAGGAAAGAATGTTCCGCCATTGAAGATATCCCGGACCGCGGGCGCCAAGTCGCGGGTGGCCTGGGTTTTGATTACGTAGCCGGACATTGATCCCCCGCTGTCGGCATACCCGCCGGACCACGGAAAGTGTTGCCGGGTAGTTGCTGAATAGCAAAGCTCGTTCAGGCTTGCCGGACAGAGGAGGCCGGGGTCGAAACCTTGTGAGGTCAACCGCGTTTCCGATGACGTGAACCCTCTCGGCAGGAATCCCCTGGGTGTTCTCCAAGCGCTTCCTGCGCCGAAGATCGACCGCTACCTACCGCAGAATGCGCGGGAAATAGAAGGGTTCATCGAGGCATGACGTGGGGCTGTGGAAAACGAAGATCGGCGGGGTACATCGCAGCAGTGCCTCCACGGTTTGGGAGTGGTTCTGGCCACTCTGGCCGGGAATTACGTCCGGTGGGGTGGCCGCCATTCGCAGGTCGTCCGTCGCCTCAATCCCGGAATTTCGGATTTCCCTTGCCACTGCGCCAGATTGGGGGAGTACACAGCCGGTTTGTGTCCTTGGCGCGCAGTTCGATTGCCAGGTCACGGACCACAATCTCTGTCTCCGCGTCGGACTCCAGGCATGCATTCGTGACCAGCGCTTTCAAAGGCCGGCCTCAAAATGCAGATTGAGCGACGAGAACATTTGGACAGGGAACCCGGTTTCGACGTAGCCACCCATTCTCTGCGGTATGAAGGTGATGGTGATAAGCCTACGAAACAGAGAGTCCCAGCGGCTAGGACATGAGTGCGCTGGTGGCTGTTCCAGAATAGGAAGGCGAGAATTTAGCTCTGCGTAGAATCTACGGCCCGAAAAGGACTCTGACGGAAAGGTCCCAGCCTGCCGCCAGCGGACCATCAAGCCTGGAATTCGGAGGCTTCGGGAAAGCGCAGCTTGCACTTGGCGAGCGAGAGGGCGAGCAATTCCTCGATCTTAGTTTCCTCACAGTTTCGGGACATGGCGAGTTCGCTGACCAAGAGGTAGCGGGCGCGCTCCAGCATCTTCTTCTCCCGAAAAGAGAGCGGCTTGGCCTGATGCAGAGCGATGAGGCCTTTTAGCACTCCCGCGACCTCGAAGAGCGAACCGGTGCGCATACGATCGGAGTTTTCCTTAAAGCGGTCCTTCCAATCAGAGGTGCTGAGGTCGTCGGTTACCGAGAGGAAATCGAGAATTTTCTGCACCTCGCCGTTCCGCACGACGCGACGAATGCCCACGCTGCCGACATTATTGCAAGGCACCATCACCTTCAGACTGCTGGCTTTGATGTTGAGCAGGTAGAACTTTTCGACAGTAGCGCCGATCGAGCGGCTGCTGATTTGTTCGATAACACCGACACCGTGGTTGGGATAGACGACTTTGTCGCCGATGTGGAAATTCAAGTCACCGTTCATAAATGGCACTCGGCAGGATGCAGCGTCTGGTGAGGGAGAACGTTATCTTTACTATAAAGATATTATCCCGGAATGGGACGAAAAGCAAGGATCGCGGCTACCGGCGCTACCGGCGAGCTTGCTAGTCCCGCCAAAGGCGCGCGCTGTACGCGCCGAATCAGTCGCGTTGGTGTCGAAGGTAAGCAAGGCTCTAGAAATGAAGCGGCTGAGAGCAAGCCCCTACTTTTCGTAATGCAGGAGCGACATCACGTCGTAGCCCCTGAGCTTCTCGCGGCCTTTCAGGAAATCCAGCTCCACGATGAAGCCCAGTCCCGCGATCTCTGCGCCCAGCAGGGTGGCGAGCTTGGCCGTCGCCTCCGCGGTCCCTCCAGTGGCCAACAGGTCATCCACAATGAGCACGCGCTGACCCATTTGAATGGCATCTTTATGCATCTCCAGGGAATTGATCCCGTACTCCAGCGCGTAATCGAACTTCACGGTTTCGGCGGGAAGCTTCCCCACCTTCCGCACAGGCACAAATCCGGCATGCAGGCGGTAGGCGAGCGCCGGCGCGAAGATGAATCCTCGGGCTTCCATCCCGAGAACCAGATCAATTTTCTGGTGAATGTAATGTTCGGAAAGCCTGTCAACCAGCGTCGCAAAGCCGTCCTTATCTTTTAGTAAAGTCGTGATGTCGTAGAAGAGAATTCCCTTTTTAGGAAAGTCCGGCACTTCGCGGATCAGTTGTTTGAGTTGGTCGGCACTCAGGCTCGCGTCAGCGGACAATCTACCAGGCTCCTTCGATGCGAAATGAACTGACTCCGGTCTTTGGTGGAACGGCGGATTTCTCGACGGCATCCACACGGGCGGCCCGTGGGCCTTCCCGCAGTCGCGATTGTAGTCGGGAAAGCTGATCGTGGGTGCCCTGGGCAAAAACCTCAACGCTGCCGTCAGCATTGTTGCGAACCCAGCCAGCGATGCCAAGAATGTGTGCTTCGCGTTCCACGAACCAGCGGAAGCCCACACCCTGCACGCGTCCACGAACCACAAAACAGCGGGCTTCGGTCGTTTTTTCTGTGGAAGTCATACCCGCTGATGATTGCTGATTTATTGATTGCTGATTGAGAATCCGGCGGTGCTTGGCTTTTCAATCAACGATCAACAATGATGTTAAGCCCGCGACAAATAAACTCCCTCGGCCGTATCCACTTTGATCTTCTCACCTTCGTTGATGAAGGGCGGCACCTGCACCACCAGTCCCGTCTCCGTCTTCGCCGCCTTGGTGACGCTGGAAGCCGTCGCGCTCTTCAGCCCAGGTTCGGTCTCGACCACGGTGAGCTCCACGGTCTGCGGCAATTCAATGCCGACCGCCTTGCCATCAAAGAACTCGACTTTGATTTCGAGGTTGGCGATGAGGTAATCGACGGCATCGCCCAGAACGTCTTTGGTCAAATGGGTCTGCTCGTAGTTCGAAGTATCCATGAAGTAGTAATTGTCGCCATCGGCGTACAGGAACTGCATGTCGACTTCGTCCACGTTGACCTTCTCGATGGGATCGGGCGACCGGAAGCGGTGCTCGAACATGGCGCCGGTGCGAAGGTTTCGCAGCTTGGCCTGAATAAAAGCTCGCAGGTTACCGGGCGTTCGGTGTTCAACGGCGAATACGGAGTGCAGATCATTATTGTGCTTGATGATCATGCCAGGGCGCAGTTGAGTTGCAGGGATCGACATTGCTTGAAACAATCTCCTTCAAAATAAGTGCGGTTTGTTGAACTGACGGAAGGCGGGCAGGCCACATTTTCCGCCGCACACGAGGCCCGAATCCATGATTCTACACTCCGTGTCTGAGAAAGAAAACCTTTGGGCCGGCGCGCCCGGCGCGCCGGTGCGACTCATCCCATGGCAGCCGCATTATGCGAACTCGCGAAGCCGGCTTCTCGGGACTAGAATTGTTACTAGCGCCGGCGGCGGACTTGAGTCCGCCCTACACGCTATGCTTCGTACTCAAGGAATTGAGGTCAATATCATGAGTTCTGGACGTTACGAATCTTCCGACGGCAACACCATTGGAACTGCAGTTACTTTTTTGCTGATTGGGATTGGAGCAGGGGCCCTCGCGGCTCTGGTGCTTGCTCCGAAGACCGGCAAACAATTTCGCCGCGACCTCAAGCGCGGCTACGAAGACGCAAAAGACACTCTCCAGGACTGGACCGAAGAAGCTAAGGATCGGGCTCGTGACGCAAAGGAACGTGTCCGCGACATCGCCGAGCGCGGTGCCAGCTTTGCCGACGAACTGCGCGATCAAGTGGAACCCCTGCGGCGAGCTATCAATCGCGGGTAACGGCGCGGCATCCGTGGCCACCTGCTGCCATTATCGAAACATCGCGCCGAAAAACCCTTTTACCCGGCGCAGGACTCTGCGCGGGGCAGAGGCAGGCTGTGCGGAAGTCTGCGATGCGTCTGGTGGTGGCTGGATTTGGATCTCAAACTGAGCCGGCTGATATGGAGTTGCGATCACGGGCAAAAGCGCAGCCTCGTCCGTCGGTGCCACGGATGCAGCTGCACCCGGGTTGCCACGGAACACAATCGGTGCTTCGATCTGAACGTGAATGTCGTTCGGCTGAGAGGCTGGCAGGGGTTGAGTTTCGGGTCCGTTCGAAAGCGTCCGGGCCTCGTTAGCCGGCTCCGGGGTTCTGTGATCGTCGGGCGTCGGGCCCGTCTTGGATGGCAACTCGCCTGGCGTGAGCTTGGCGTTGGTGGGCAACACAGAATCGGCAGCGGGCGACGAATCGGCTCGCATTACCGGAACTGGGGCGGGGCAACCGCACTCCAGGGGAACGTTGCTGTCCACTTTGTCGATTCGCCCAGAACGAAATACTGCCTGCTCGTTTGGTTCCACGTGATAAATGCGGCTTCCCATCAACTCCGAAACAATCGCCGGCGACGTGTTCCCTGCCAACGCCCGCACGCAGGTATTGCCATGCGAATCGGCGCTGATGGCAAAGTCGAAATCCCCCGGTCCCGTGAACAGAATGCGGAAATCCGGAGTCAGGACGGTATCGGCGGAGGCTCCCAACGTATAGTGCGCCTCCAGCGCACCCGTACTCACTCCCAGCATCAAGTCTTTCGCGCTCTTGGAAGGTGTCACCGAGACCGTCGTGCCCGGACAGACTCGCACCTCTCCACCTCTGGATAGGTGCAAAATTGTCGTGTCAGCGCCCGCGGTCAGAGAGGATCCGGCGGCGAGGCTGCTATCTGCCACTACAGCGCTGCCGGTACCTGCGGCCATCGGAATTACCGCCGGCGCGCCCGCCGTTCCAATCGCTAGCACCGCGGGTGGATGGAACGGTGTCTTCTTGCTGGCCGCTGCATTCGGATCTTCGGGCGGCCTCAGCCGAACCATCAGCCGGTTCCCCGCTTCGTCCCAGGTATAGGTATAGGGCGCCAAGAGGTCGAGGACGATCCGAACCACGGGAGGGTCTTCCTGATATTGATCCGCA
>Ga0187867_10001783_pt1 | contig 18356 bp, 18 predicted proteins | sample June2016WEW_13_1_FD_132976 | JGI IMG/M metagenome (GOLD analysis project Ga0187867, IMG submission 132976) | Peatland microbial communities from SPRUCE experiment site at the Marcell Experimental Forest, Minnesota, USA - June2016WEW_13_10 | ecosystem: Environmental > Terrestrial > Soil >...
CGAGATCCTCAACCAGGTGGTGACCGCTGAGAAGCAGGCGCAGGCCAACCTGATCCGCCGCCGGGAAGAGACGGCCGCCACGCGGTCGCTGCTCAACACGGCCAAGCTGATGGAGGGCAACCCGCTACTGCTGCGGTTGAAGGAGCTCGAGGCGCTGGAAAAGATCGCCGACAAGGTGGAAAAGATCACCGTGGTCGGCGGCTTAAACGCGCTGCTGGAGCGCACTGTCACTCTGCGGGCCGACTGACGTTGTAGGACAGGCCTCCCGGCAGCCTCCCGGCCTGTCCTCTTTTTCTTGAGATTCCCTCCCCACTCGCCCCACGAAATAGTGTGCCGCCCAAATCTCACATGCGCAGGCATGGCCGCCTGCCATTTGAAGGCCGGATGCAGGTGTCCTGGAAGGATTCGCGGGGCCAGGTACAGAGCATCTGGGCCCAGTGTCTGGATCTGTCCGCCGAAGGCGCCCGTCTGAGCGCGGACATCCCCATACCGGCGCGCACCAGTATTACTTTGCATTCCGCGAGCTACGGCAGTTTGGGAACGGCAACCGTTCGCCACTGTGTACGGCGCACGTTGAAATACTCGATCGGCGTGGAGTTCACTTCTACCCTCGCCTTGGCCGGACGGGGCCGCAAGCGCTGCCTGGACGAGATGCGCGCCCCCGCGGAGAGCCTTCCATGACCGCACTGGAGGTCTCACCGGATGCGCAGACGCCCGCCTTCTGGCCGCCGCAGCCGGAATCCCTGGACGGCCTCGATATCCTGCCCATGCTGGTGCAGGATCTGTTCGTGCGTACCGTACGCGAACAGGGCCAGTCCAGCATCGGATCGGTCCGCGAGCGCCTGAAACTGCCGCACATGGTGCTGGAACCCGTATTCCGCCAGTTGCGCCAACAGGCCTATCTGGACGTGAAGGGCATGCAGGGCAACGACTACTATTTCGGGCTCACCGCCGCGGGCAAGTTGCTGGCCGCGGAGCGCGCCTCCATCTGTTCGTACGCCGGTCCGGCGCCGGTGTCGCTGGCGGCATACGAGCGCGCCGTGCGGCAGCAGGCCGCTCACGTGCAAGTCAGCCGCGACAGCTTGCGCCAAGCCCTTGGCGACCTAGTCCTCCCCGATCCGCTGTTGGACCAACTGGGTCCAGCGCTGATCTCGCAGAAAGCGCTGTTCCTCTACGGACCGACCGGCAACGGCAAAACCAGCCTGGCTGAACGCCTGTTGCGGGTTTATCGAGACGCCGTGCTGATTCCCTACGCGCTGGAAATCTCGAGCTACATTATCACCCTGTTCGATCCCGTGCTGCACCGCCCCTTGGCCGCGCAGCCGGACGATTTGGACGCCCGTTGGGTGCTCTGCCATCGCCCGTCGGTGGCGGCCGGCGGAGAGCTGGTCTCCGAAATGCTGGAACTGCGGTCCGACGCATCCTCCGGCATCTACTCCGCGCCGCTGCAAATGAAAGCCAACAACGGCATCCTGGTGATCGACGACTTCGGCCGCCAGGTGATCTCGCCGCGCGACCTGCTCAACCGCTGGATCGTGCCGCTGGACCGCCGCGTGGACTACCTCACCCTGCACCACGGACAAAAGCTCTGCGTCCCTTTTGAGGTGATGGTGGTCTTCGCTACCAACCTGGATCCGTCCGAGCTGGCTGACGAGGCGTTCCTGCGGCGCATACACAATAAGATCTACGTGGAGCCGGTGAGCGAACCGTGCTTCCAGGAAATCCTGGCGCGGGCACTCGGCCAGCGGCAAATGTCCTGCGACGCCCAAACGGCGGCTTATTTCGTTGAATTGTGCCTGCGGCACGGCGACGCGCTAAAAGCCTGCTACCCTGCGGACCTTTGCGATATCCTGCTCTGGCGCAGCCAGTATGAAGGCCGCCCGCCGCAAGTCACCGGTGCCGAACTGGACCGCGCCGCGGAGCTGTATTTCACGCGAACCTAAGGAACGAATCGAGCCAGAACACGTTGGCAGCGCTCCAAAGGCAGGAAAAGCGCGTAACCAACCAAAGAAGGCGTGAAATACACCCCCAGCATCAGCGCGATGAGCACCTGCAGGCCAAAGAGCCCCGCAAGCGTCGGCACACGAAGACGGCGGGCGAACAACGCGGGCAAGGCTGCCAACTCGACGATGACGGTGGTGATCGCCGCAAACTGGCACAACCACCCCCATCGTGCGAAATAGCTGCCGAGCCTGGTCGGCGGAGTATGCGTGAAAAGCTCCCCCAGCCAGATGGAGCGCATATTCGTGGCGGTCATCCAGGCTAGTCCGCCATGCCACAGCTTTGCCCAGCCGGCTGCGAAAAACGTCAGAAGGAAAAGCGTCTGCGCCAGGCGGACGGGCCAACCATATTGCCACGAAACTCCGGTCCGCGTTTCCGGTTTCCTCCACAAGGCCCCGTCGGCCGACCAAATATCGGCACACGGCGACAGCGCCAGGATACACAGCACCAACACCGGAAATCCATCGAGATGATGGATCTTTCCGAAGCAGTTGGGCAATCCCAAGAGAAAGAAGCCAAGCGCGGCCGCGGTCAGCGTGCTAATGCGGGAGAACAGCCCGATCGCCGAAGTGAGCAACGACGTCTTCCACAGTATTTGCAGCGCGCCGATCAGCACGCTATTGCGCGGAGGGCCGGACAGGACGTGGAACACCGAGACAGGCATCCAAAAAACCGGCGAAACTTGTGTCCAGCCTCGGTCGTCGAGCGGAAGATAGATCGCAAAGAGCAGACCGTAAGTCACGATTCGCGCCAGCGCAAGATGTTCGGCGGTTGCCGGAGTGAACCAGTAGCGATGCCAGTGTCGATTCATCGCTCAGTCCCATCCCCCGTCTGGGCAATCAGGATTCGCTCCCCCGGCTCCGAGCCTTGCATGCCCGGCCGCAGCACCCAGCTCACTGCGTACAAGCGTAGTGCGCGGAGGGGCGGACCGGCGTTCCCATGCTGGGCGTTCCGGCGACTGTACAACTGCATCAGATTCCGGAGCGCCTCGTCGAGCTTTCGATTTCCTCCGGGCGCGCTTTGCAAGCGATTCAGCGCCATGACCAGGCGCGACTGGTCGAATGGCGCCAGATCGCGTTCGCCGCGCAGCGGAATCTCGCCCGCATCCGTTACCCCATAGAGCCGCAGCCAAGACAAACGATCGGTATGCGTGAGCGAGTACATGGGGTAACTGCCGAATGGCCAATGTTCCAAGCCGGTCGCAATATCGAAGCAGGTAATTGCCAGAAAACCCACGATCGCCAAACTTGCGAACCGGAGTGGGGCCGAGGCCATCGCCAGCTAGGTTATCAGGTATCGCGCGAATATCGATTGCGGCTGCCTAGCCCCGCGGCACTTCGCTCATCAGCGCTTCCAGGTTGCCGTCCACGTCGCGGAAGAAGGCCATCCACAAGTCGTGATCGGGCATCGCGGCAATCATGTGGGGCGGACCCTCGAACTGCACGCCGCGGGACTGCAACGTTGCGGCGACCGCTTGAATGTCGCCCACTTTGAAATAGAAGACCGAGCCGGGGTGGTCGAACTCCGGCTTTTCGGGTACGGCCAGCATCAGCCGCACGCCGCCGCAGTCGAAGAAAGCCATTTTTGGTCCGGCCTGGAAGAGAAACCGCAAGCCCAGCGTGTCGCGATAGAAAGCCACCGCTTTTTCCACATCGTGTACGTTGATGGATGCCTGCGCGATGGTGGCGGAAGAGAGATCTGTATTTGCCATAACTGCTCCTTCAAAGTTTCATACCCGTCCAGACGGCTTCGAACAGTTGCTTCCGAGGGTCTTTGGGCTTATCCGGCTGGAAGGTCACGAATGAAAAGCTGCCGTCGCCGCCGTAGCCGGTGGTGATGTCCAGGCCGCGGGCGCCGGCGTCCCCAGCTTCGAAGTAATGGATATTATCGCGCGTGGACGAGAGTGTGCTGATGCGCCGCGGCGTCACGATCTGGCTGCGCGTCTCACGCATCAGGAAAGGCGCCGTCACGCCAGAATCGAAAGCCGGCGCCTGGCCGTGGACTTCAAAGTGCCTTACCCGCGCCTCGCCCTCGATTCCCACGGTACACACGCTGGCTTGCGGATGGCAGTGCGCGGGCAAAGTCGCATGCGGCGCCATGCGCCATTGAATGACGGCGAAAGGCACGCCCCGAAAGCTGGGACCAAATTCGACCTTGGGGTCCAGACCGGCGAATGCGCCGAGCTTGGTGTCGGGCGCGGATTTCAGGCGCACGGCCCAGGCCGCGATGCGGTGCAGATAGGCGTCCTGGCCGGTTTCCGAGGCGTCTCTGGCGAATTCGGCGGCGTCGGCGGGACATAGGCGGATGAAATCGTCCCAATCGAGCGGCGGAGCGGCGCTGGCCGCGCGCGCGGGTTGCGCGGTGCGCAGCATGGCCGCGGCCACGGCTAGTGGCGCCCAGAAGATCGCGCGCCGTTCGACGGTGACGCCCGGCGCCAGTTCGGGGGTGTCGCGAATCCAAGTCATGCAGCCAGGTTACGCGACTGCGCTGGGAAATACTTCTTCAGTCCTGCGATTTTCGCGGAAGCTCCGCGGAGAAACGCCGAAGCGCCTGCGGAATAGCCAACTGAACGACCCCAGGCTTTCGAAGCCGGCTGCGAAGCAAATGGAGGTTACATCGTCGCCCGTGTGCGCCAGCAGGCGGCGGGCCGCTTCCAGCCGCGTCGACTGCAGAAACTGCATGGGAGTTTGCCCGAACGCCAGCTTGAACATGCGCTGAAAGTGGAACGGCGAGAGCGTGGCCACGCGCGCCGCCGCCGCCACGGTGAGCGGCTGATCGAAACAGGAAACCAGAAAGTCGCGACCGCGATACAGGCGTCGATAGAGTTCCATGCGGGTGGCGCGCCGCAGTCCTGGAAATGAATCGGCTTCGGCGCGCACCTGCAGGCGCAAGCCGGCCAGCGACTGAGCCAGCGTGTACAAGCAGTCTTCCAGCCACGGCGTGGACGCTTGCGGGGTGCGCAGCCCCATGTGCAGATCGGCCAGCGCACGCGCCACGGCCCCGGTCCTAGGGTAGATCCGCTCGCAAAAATCGAGCGCGGGAGCGGCCCGATCGATATCGTCCAGATCGCCTTCCGTGGCCTGTTCCAGGAAGCCGCGTTGGAAAAACGGGCAGAGGGTTTCGGTCTGGATGCCGCCGCGGCCCTCGAATTCCAGCGAATACCGTTGGCCCTCGTTCAGGATCAGGAACGAATCCGGCGTTAGCAAATAGTGGCCCTGCGGAGTGTGATAGCGCGCCGCGCCGCGCACCACGGATTTGAGCGACAGCGTAGTGCGGTAGTCGTTCACTTCGTAGCGCGTACCGCGGCCGTTCAACACGGCCGAACAATCAGGCAGTTCCCGGGAATGCGGATTCAGGCGGAACCGGAAATCGGCCATGGGAGCATTGTCGCATGCCATAGGAACGTTTATGGGGACCATTCAAAAGAATTTCTCCCGCCGCGGGGCATAGCGGGCGTAGCGCTATCCCGCCCGCCTTCCTCATGGCGTACAATCGAGCGAGGAGGGATTATGTCGTCGTTTTTCAAGACTGGACAATCGGCGGATCTTCTGCGGCGCGGGTTTACCCGGCGCGATCTGGGACGCCTGGCAACCGTAATCACCGCCGGCGCATCGCTGCCGTTCTATAACGAGCGCGCCTTGGCCCAGCTTTCCATGGTCAGAAACATGCCCGCGGACGCGGTCAAAATCAACGCCAACGAAAATCCGATGGGCCCCTGTCCCGAAGCCGCCGACGCGATCTACAATGTCGTGAAAAAAGGCGGCCGCTATATGTACGAAGAGACCTTCAACATGCGGGACGCCATGGCCGAAACATGCGGCGTGAAAGCCGAGTATGTAACCCCTTACGCCGGCTCGAGCGATCCGCTGCATCGCGCCGTTCTTTCATTTTGCTCCAAGGAGCATCCCTTCGTGAAAGCCGATCCCGGATACGAAGCCGGCGAACGCGCCGCGAAGTTCATCGGCGCCAAAACGATTAACGTCCCGCTGCGTAAGGACACCTGGGATCACGATGTCAAAGCCATGCTGGCCGCGCATCCAACGCCCGGTATCCTTTATGTATGCAATCCCAATAATCCTACCGGCACTCTCACCAGCCGCGCGGATATCGAATGGCTGATCGCGAACAAGCCGAAGGAGACGGTGGTCCTGCTGGATGAGGCTTACGTGCATATATCGCCGAGCGCCGTGCCCTGCACCGACCTGGTGGCGCAAGACAAGGATCTGATCGTGCTGCGGACTTTCTCCAAGATCTACGGCATGGCCGGTCTGCGCGCCGGCGCCGCCATCGCGCGACCCGATCTGTTGGACAAAATGAAAGACTGGTCGGCGGGCGCCATGCCCATTACCGGCATGGTGGGCGCCACCGCCAGCCTGAAGGTGAAGTCGCTGGTGGCCGAGCGCCGCAAGATTATCGGCGATGTCCGCGAAGACACGCTGAGCTTCCTGGCCTCCAGGAACATCGAATTCATCCCGTCTGAAAGCAACAAGTTCATGATGAATGCGCGGCGGCCCGGCATGGAATTCTACAAGGCCATGGCGCGGGAGAATATCTACATCGGCCGTGTCTGGCCCGTGTGGCCCACCTGGGTGCGCGTCACCGTCGGCACCAAGGAAGAAATGGCCAAGTTCAAGACCGCGTGCTTGAAGTGCTATAACGCCTAAAGGCCCGGTGGGGCAGACCATCGCCTTTCGTGGTCTGCCGCGTTCCCACGCCCCTCGAAGATTGATGTTCAAACTTCATTATTCCTGGAGCGCACTGATCGGCGATCTGTTCGGAGGGTTCATCGCGGCCCTCATTGCCATCCCTTACGGCTTGGCCTTGGCCGCCATGATGGGCTTGCCGCCGGTTCTGGGTCTGGTCACCTCCATCGTGAGCGCGCCGATCACCGCGCTGCTGGGGCGCAACCCGGTGCTGATCGGAGGCACCGCCAGCGCCACGGTCCCTTTCATCGCGCATGCGGTTCAAACTCAGGGGCTCGGTGGCGCGGCGAAAGTCTGCGTGGTGGCTTCGGTCTTCATGATGGCCTTCAGTCTGTTGCGCCTGGGACGCCATATTCAGAAGGTGCCTCAGCCCGTGGTCACCGGCTTCTCCTGCGGAATCGGCGCGATGATGGTGCTCTCCCAGCTTGCCACTATGACGGCGATATCGACGCACCTGGATCGCACCTCGAACAACCTTCTGTATCAGAGCTGGCAGATCCTCTCGCATGCGGGCCAGGCGCATCCGGGCGCGCTGGCCATCAGCGCGTTCGTGATTGTGGCGGCCTTCGCGTCCGCGCATTTTGTTCCCCACGCCCCCGCGCCGTTAATCGGTGTCTTTGCCGCGGTGGGCGCGGCGGCGGCGTTGGGAATTCACGAGAAGGAGATTGGCAGCCTGCCCTTCGAGATTCCACCCTTCGCCGGGTTCTCGTGGGCGCCCGCCGATGTGGTGCATGTGCTTCCCGCCGCTTTCGGCCTGGCATTCGTCGGCTCCGTCAATATTCTAATCACGTCGCGCGTGGTGGAACACTTTCGCGGGCGCCATAAGCACCTCAAGCGCGCCGATGCGGACACCGAGCTCGGTGCATACGGAATCGCCAATGTCGTAGCCGGCATGTTCGCCGCCCCCATGAGCGTCGGCATTCCGGCGCGCAGCCTCGCGAATGTCCGCTGCGGAGGTTCCACGCGCCTCTCCAATATCTTCCACGCCGTCTTTGTATTCGGTTTCCTCGGCCTGGGGGGCGAGTACATCTCGCGCATCCCCGTTCCAGCCCTGGCCGGAGTCACCGCTTACATCGGCCTGCGGCTGCTGGAGTGGAGCACCTGGCGCCGGCTGCCGCGCATGCGCCGCGTGGATGCCTCCGCGTTCCTGGCCACCGCCATCGCCGTGCTGGTAGTGAATGCGGTGCTGGCGGTGGCCATCGGCTGCTCGCTCTATCTGTTGCGATATGTCTATAGCCGCTTCATTCGTCGTGGGGCAGGCACTGTGCCAGGCAATCCTGCCCCCGGCCGGCTTTCAGCCGGCTGCGGCCAAGATTGGCTGCCCTCCAAGACGATACAAAAACTGTAAGCGAAATGACCGTTTGCAGCGTCCAATCATAGATACCACATGCTTTCTCGCGCCTTCTTCGCCAGCATTCTGTCTACCTTGCTGTATACGGCGGCTGCGTTCGGGCAGCTTGCTTCCTTTCCCAAACCGGCATACTTTCGCGAGACCTTCGCGCGGCCTGTCACGAAGGTGGAATTGCAGTCTCCGGTGCGCCTGGACGACTACGTCGTGGGCGGCAAGCTGGAGCTATCCCTGCGCTCGTACCTGGAACTGGTAATGGCCAACAATACGGATATCGCCATCCAGCGGCTGACCGTGGATCTGGCGCAGAACGCCATCACGCGGGCGTTCGCGCCATTCGATCCGCTGGCCACCGCCAGTTTCAGCAGCACGGAGCAGCGCACGCCGTCGGGCGATCAGCTTACGTCCGGCGCCGGCACCAGTGCGCTGGTGCAGCTCTCCCAGCCGGCCAATTTTACGTACAGCCAGACCCTGCCAACCGGCTTGAATTACCAGGTTGACTTCTTCGCCCAGAAGCTCTCCACCAACAGCGGCTACTACTATTACAATCCCAGCCTCAATTCCAGCCTGGCGCTCAACATATCGCAGCCGCTGATCAAGAATCGCGGCACCTACATTAACCGGGTGCCCATCATGGTGGCCACCAGCCGCCTCCGCAAGACGGAATACGACCTGAAGACGAGCCTGTTGCAACTGGTGAGCGCCGCCGAGAATGCCTACTGGGACGCCGTTCTGGCGCGCGAAAACCTGCGTGTGGCCGAAAGCGCCCGCGACCTGGCGGACCAGGCGCTGAAGCGCGCGCAGCGGGAGCTGGAACTGGGCGCGCTCTCACCGCTGGACATTTACAATCCGCAGCAGCAATATGCCACGTCGCAGATCGGCGTTTCGCAGGCCCAATACGCCTTGCAGCAGACCGAGGACGCGCTGCGCCGGCAGATCGCCGCCGACCTGGATCCCAAGATTCGCGTGCTGCCCATCGTTCTGACCGAGACCGTGGGGCCGGAAGTGGACGCGCCGCCCATCGACGCCGAGAAGGAGGTGCAGAAAGCCCTGTCGTCGCGGCCGGATCTGAAGTCGGCCATACAGGATCTGGACATCGACGATCTGGGGATCAAGCTGTCCAAGAACGAACTCCTCCCGGATCTGGAATTGACCGGCGCCTACACCACGCAAGGGCTGGGAGGGATCTACTATCCCGGGTTCGGCGAGGCTGCGGTTCCGGGCGGCTTCGGCAACGCTTTGAGCCAGATGTTCGGCTTCGGCTACCCCATGTATTCCTTCGGCCTGACGCTGCGGCTGCCCATCAAGAATCACCAGGCGTCGGCGGACATGGCCGATTCCCTGGTCACAAAAAAGCAGCACACCTTGAATGTGCGCACGGTGCGGCAGCAGGTGCGGTTGGACGTGCTGACGGCCGTCAGCCAGGTGGAGTCCAGCAAAGACGCCATGAAGCTGTCGGTGGTGGCGCAGGATTTCTCCAGGAAGTACATGGAAGCTGAGCAGAAGAAATACGAGTTGGGCAATAGCACGATTTTCTTCGTGCTGCAGGCGCAGGGCGCGCTGGTAACCGCTGAATCGAGCGTAGTGCAGAATTCGGTAGGCTACCGGCGGAACCTGATGAATTTGTTGCTGCGCACGGGGGATTTGCTGGAAGCGCGCGGGATTTCGATGCAGTGAGTGTTCCGCCGGGCGGAGGCCGGTCCACGCTTAGCTGCCACCCGGATTTTCCACCGCCCAATAGCCGCGCTTGGCGTTCACCGTCAGTTTGCCATCGCGCACGCGCACGGAAATCGCCCGGAACTTCCCGTCCGGATTCGAATTGGCCGGCACATAGGCCAGCACATAATACTGGCGGCCGTCTGCAAAGGCCCGCTCCAGTCCGGCGAAAATGTCATTGCTGTTCCGAAACGCCGTGCCGCCCGTGGCAGCCGCGATTTCCATTAACGTGTCCCCGGCATCGGTGTCGCTGCGATTCATGACGTCCAGCACCCCCGGGCTCATCTTGGCTCCCGGTCCGGAATTCGATGCGTCATAAAAACTCTGCGTGTACAGACCGCGCGAGTCGATGGTGTAGATGGGAACGTTGTGGTTCGCGGCCAGGCGCAGTACGGAGTCCATCTCCGTTAAGCGCTCCAAAGCGCGCAGCGCAATCGACGGGTCGGGGAAATAAGCGTTTAGCAAATCGAGGGCTTGCTTGCCCGGCGCCAACTGAAAACCGTCGGAAACGAGCACCATGGTCCGCCGCCCTGTTTCCCGTGACAGTTCCGCCACCGCATTGCGCAGCAGTTGCAGGAACGTCACATTGTACGCACGGTCCAGGCTTGAAATCTGGCTGGTTTGGGACCGCGCGGTTCTCACCAGGACGGGGCATTCGGGCGATCCATTGTCGCAAGCCTGGCGCGCCTCATCCAGCAAGCGCCGGAAATCCCTCATGTCCGATTCGAGCGAGCTTTTGCGGCTGGCCGTGTACATCTTTTGGAAGGCTTTGCTCTCGATGGACTTCAACAGCGCGGCCGGATCGGTGGTGGGGCCCTCCACCACTTGTGTAGCAGTCCCCACCGCCAACACGACGTATTGCGCATCTCCCGCCTGTTCGCCCGCGAACAGCTTGGAGAGCGCCGTCCGTACATGCACCAGGTTGGCAAACTCGGAATGCAGGCTGTCGATGCAGATCAGATAGGTGCGGCGCACAGCGGTCTTTGCCGGCGTCGCCGCGGCCGGCTGCGGGAGGCGTTCTGCGGAGCCCGCGGCTTGCAGAGGAAGGGCCGGTGAAGGGCCGCCTGCGCCAATATTCTCGACGCTGAAGCCGGAAATCTTCTGCTCCACGCCGTCTTCGAACACGCGGAAATCCGCCTGTTTCAGGCCGGTGACGTGATGCATCTGCTTATCGGTTACCACTACCGGAACCAGCACCTGGCGCACCTCGACTTTAATAGTGGTCCCAGCAGACTCCGGCGGCGCGGCGTTTGGGGCACGTTCCAACTGCTCATAGCGGGCTTTGATGGCGGCATTATCCGGCGCCAGCGTGTGCGCCGTCCGGTATTCCTCGATAGCGGCTTTGGGGTCCGATTTCTCCAGGACCTGGGCCAGATTGAAGTGCGCGGTGGCGTCCTTTGGCTGCAGTTGGACGCTGGCCCGCATTTCCACCGCGGCCCCCGCGGTGTCGCCGCGTTTGAACAGCAGGATCCCCAGGAAATTGTGCGCGGGTCCAAGATCCGGAGACCGCCGCAAAGCTTCGCGCAGTTCGGTCTCCGCGCCGGCGGCATCCCCTGTCCCACGTAGCGCGTCTGCCAGATGATACCGGGCCGCGGCCATCTGCGGGTTGAGATGCAGCGCTTCGCGCATGCGCGCAATGGCCTCGGCCGGCTTGTTTTCGCGCGCCAGCGAGACGGCCGTGTCCAGCATCTCCCATGGGTCGTCCGCGGTGCTCACGGGCCCGGCCGGGATGCCCGCCTCGCCGCCGCCGGACAGGCGGTAATCCGCATAGCGGTGAACGGTATGCAGATCCCCGCCCGCATAGCGCGCATGCACCGTAACTATCGTGGGAAGCCACGGTGCGTCGCCGGCCGCGTGGAATTTCACAGGCGCCACCGCGATATCCATGGTCAGGGTTTCGAGCGGAAGGCCTTCCGCGCGCCCGAGCAGGTCCGTACGCAGCCTCACGATCCGGCGAGTCGCCACGTCGATCCATACGAGGCCCTGCAACAGCGCCTTGCGACCGTTTCCGAGCCCGATGTTGCTGAAGAGTTGCGGACCGTCGGCGCGCTGCGCAAATGCGACCAGCCACGCGTCTTGACCGTTGACAGGCGCGCGGCCCAGGTAGCGGAAGCGCGACTCCTGCCGGTACTGCGGCAGCAGGTAGCGCAATAGCTTTTCGAAATGCGAGACGACCAGGAACCCGGTGGCAGCCGGCGCGGGAGCACCGCTGGCGGGATCGAGGCGCAGCTCGTCGAATGGTTCGGGCGGTCCTTCCTCCAGAAGCTTCACCAGATAACGATAAGTCTCCCGGCGGCTGGACTCGCCCAAGCCGTCCTCGAATCGCATCTCGTGGATTTGCTCGGTGGCGGAGACGTCCGCCAGCTTGGCGAACATGGCCGCAAGGTCTTCGCCCGTGGCCGCCAGCAAGCCGTCCAGCCGATTCTGCTCGAAGTCGAATTGCGTGCCTGCCAGTTCGGGAACGGCGCGCACCAGTTCGTCGCCAGTGCATTCGACGAACGGCTTGCTATCCGCAGGATTGGCTCCCTGCGGAGCGGCGGCGCATACGGCCAGGGCCGCGGCGATCGATATCCACGCGCACCGGAGTCTCATGGGTATTCAACGCCGCCGGACAGTTCAGGCCTGGATGGCGTGTTGCTTCTTCGCCTCCGCCAGGGTGCCGCGCATATACTCGGCCGCCAGTTGCGCGTTCTTGTCGACGAAGTCCAGCCCCACTGTTTCGCCGTTCACGACCGGCAAGGGATGGCACAGCTCAAAGCCCGCGTAACCCTGGTACCCGATGTCGATCAAGCCGAGCATTTCGGCCAGGGCCTTTTCGTCGCCCTTCACCGTGATTCCATCGGGGCCGCGGTCGAACTCTCCCCCGTAATGCCACAGCGTCTGCCGCGCGCCCACCTCGTTCACGGCTTTGCGCACGCCCGCCTCATCCAGACTGTGCTCCAATCGCGCATCGAAGCAGATCTTCAGATGCGGCGAACCGACCTCGTTCACCATCCGCAAACAGTCGACGTATCCCTTATCGATCACCGGCGGATGGTTCTGCAACGCCAGGGTGACGCCGAAATCTCCGGCTAGCCGGGACGCCTCCGCCAGGGTCTCGCGGCACCAGGCCCACGTCTGGGCCGCGGCGAAATCGTGATGTTCCGCTTTCCACACGGCTTGCGCGATATCGTAGCGGCCGCCGCCCTCGGGCCGCAGCGTGACGCCCGGCCACGCCAGAAAGACGCGCAGCACCTTCGCGCCCAGGTCGGCCGTCATGCGCATCAACTCCCGCGTATAAACCAACTGCGATTCGCGATGCTCCGGAATGGGGCTGCTGAAATCGTTGTTGGCGGCGACGGCGTAGATCTCCAGGCCCCGGTCGGCGGCCATGCGGCGAAGCTCGCGGCAGCGGCTTTGCGGCATATCGAGCGGGTTGCCGTGCGGACGTTTTCCGTCGATCTCCACGCCCTGATAGCCGAACTTGTGAGCGCGCGCGATCACCTGGTCGACAGTGAGGGCATCGCCGCGATACCAGACGCCTCCATAGGTGATGCTATACAGGCCGATTTTCACATCGGCGGCGGGGGCCGCGGCGCGCGTCAGGTCCGTCGCGGCCAGCGTGCCCGCGGCCAGCGCCGCGGTTTGAACAAACCCGCGCCGGCTCATTGGATTTTGATCGTCACTCATCATGCGAACACCTCGGTACAAGCTTTAAGTATGGCACCGGCGATCTCCCGCGTGGTCTGCGCATCTCCCAGAAGGGCGCGATGCGGCAGCCAGAAGGCGTCGCCAATGCAAGCTTCCGCAACCGGGCAAGGCTCCACGCGGCAGCCACCCTTCCGATACAGCGGATTGCCGTAGAGTGGGTGCGGATAGAACGGCGTCGAAGGCACACCCTGCGCGGTCAGCGCACGATGAAACTCGTCGCGCGTGCGGCCCAGGCGGCGGGCATCGACGCGGCCCAGCAGCAGATACCATGAGTTGGCGTTCTGCTGCTGCGGGACTGCTTGAAACGCCAGCCCCGGCACGCCCGCCAGCTCCGCGCGCAGGAGCGCCGCATTGCGTGTACGGCGGCAGTTTTGTTCTGGCAGCCGCTCGAGCTGCGCCAGCAGCACCGCCGCCTGCAACCCGGTGATGCGGTAGTTGCTGCCCAGCAAGTAATGATGGAACCAGCCGCCGCCCGGTTTGCGGCCCTGATCCATGATGGACCACGTCCGCTCGCCGAATGCATCGTCGTTCGTGGTCAGTATGCCGCCCTCGCCTGCCGTCATCACCTTGGAATTCTGAAAGCTGAACGATCCGGCCAGACCCAGGCTGCCCGCGCGGCGCCCGGCCCACTCCGAACCGTGCGCGTGCGCCGCGTCTTCGATCAACGCCAAGCCGTGTTCAGCGGCCAGCGGCGCCAGCCGGTCCATGTCCGCTATGGCGCCGCCGAAATGGACGGCCATGAGCGCTTTCGTGCGCGTCGTGATGGCCGCGGCGGCGCGCTCCGGGTCCATGTTGAAGCTCAACGGTTCGATATCCACGAACACCGGTGTGGCGCCCACCCGCGACACCGCCATGGCCGTCGAAACGAATGAAATCGCCGGCACGATCACTTCGTCGCCGGCGCCCACGTCCGCCGCGGCCAGCGCCATCTCCAGCGTGACCGTTCCATTCATGGCCGAGATGGCGTGCGCGCAATGCGTGAAGCCGGCGAACTCGCGCTCCAGCCGCTTCACGAAATCGCTGTGCCCGCCCCAGCGTCCGCTGTCGAGCACTTCACGCAGGAGTTCCATCTCGCGTTCGGTCGAAACGGGCCAGTTGGGTATCTGCATTTACGTGCCTCTTACATGCCCTGCAGGAAATAATTGAACTGCTTCTCGCGTCCCAGCGTGGTCACCGGTCCGTGCCCCGGCACCACTACGGTTTCATCCGGCAGCGCGAAATATTTGTCGTGAATTGATTTCAAGATCAGATCGCCATCGCCGAACGGCAAATCGGTGCGTCCGATGCTGTCGCGGAACAGCGTATCGCCCGCCACCAGCTTCTTCTCCGCAGGCAGCCACAAGCTGATGCTTCCCGGCGTGTGGCCCGGCGTATGCAGCACGTGGAACTCCGCGCCCGCCGCGCGCAGAATATCGCCGTCGCGCGCCGGCGCGTCGATCGCGGTCCGCTCCGGCGTGCGCACGCCCAGCCACGCGGCCTGCATATCCATCATGTCCTGCAGCTTGTCGTCGTTTTCGTTCATGTAGACCGGCGCGCCGGTGGACGCGTGCAGCTTGTGCGCGCCGCCGATGTGATCGATATGCGCATGCGTGATGACAATGGCCTTCACGTGCAGGCCGTGGCGCGCCAGGATGCGCTCGATCTGCGGCAGGTTGTCTCCCGGATCGATCACCAGCGCGTCGCCCGACTGCTCGTCGCCGAAAATCGAGCAGTTGCATTGCAGCATGCCCACTGGCAGGATCTCATGCACCATAAGTAACGATTGTATAATCAACGCATGTTCGAAGCCCTTGGCATCTTCATGCGCTGGTTGCATCTCGCGTCGGTCGCGACGCTCGTTGGCGGCATGTTGTACGGTTGGCTGGTGCTGGTTCCGTCCGCCGGCGTTCTGGCGGCGGAGGCGCGCAAAGCCCTGGTCGATAAGGCCGCCGCGCTCTATCGTCCGCTGGTCATAGGCGCGATCACCGCGCTGCTGGTTTCGGGTTTCTACAACCTCGCGTCCAATCCGGGGCACCAGCCGCGCTACTACATTTTACTCAGCCTCAAGCTGCTGCTGGCGGCACATGTTTTCGCGGTGGGGATCTTGTTGGTGACCAAGAACCCGGAACACCGCGGGCGCCTGTTCGGCGGGGCGGCCATCTCCGGGCTGCTGATTATTCTGATTTCGGCGTATTTGCGGCGAACGTTTTAGTCCGAAAACGCCACCCGCCTGAGCAGCGTTACTTCAGCAATTCCTCCATGCTCCCGGCGTCCAGCACGCGCTCACTCAGATCTTCCAATTCGGACGACGGCATAGCCCCGAGCTTCTCGTGGGCCCAAGCCGGCAGAGGGCCGAATCGCTTCTCAATTTGCCGCCGAAGGACGGTGAGCTCGCCTGTTTGGAGGCCCTCTTGCCGTCCTTTCCGAAGGCCTTCCTGTTCCGCTTTGATGAACATGGGGCCCAAGACTTCGTGGTCCCGAATATCGAGATCGATCGGCATTTTCTGTGCCTCCTCTTCCACCGCTCCCGCCAGGTGCCTCAATCCGGCCAGGATCATTAATTGGGCCAGGGCGGTTTCCCGTTCCGTAATCGCCAGGCCGGCGATCCGATCCACAATCCTGTGAACCGCCTCTTTATCGTCCCGCAATTTCGCCAGGATCGCAATCACATTATCGCCGACCTGCTCGCTTTCCAGCAGACGGTCGCCATTCAGCGTGCGAATATCGATTAGACCGTATGCGAAAGCCAAACCCGGACCGCGCAGTCCGCTCTGCATGTTCAGGGGAGCCTCACCCACGTAGAGCAAAATCTGCCGGGGAAACTGTCCGAACAGGCGCTGTACTCCGAGGCAGTATTCGATCATCCGGAACGGCATCGCCGCGTCATTGCCGCTTTGCAGCTCAATGTGGACGAGTTCGCCGCCGACGGTCTGGCCGAGAAGATCCAGCCGCAGGCTCTGCGCTTTCCGGACCTTGGGCAGTTCCCCGTCCAACCATTTCACCACTACCGTGCCGGTCAATTCGCGCATTGTCAGCGTGGCGGAACCTTTCAACAGCAGCTTCAAGGCTACGTCGTATTCCTGCATGCAATCCGCTCAACTTCGGTTTATGGATAGAGGTGGATTGCGCCGGCCTTTTTTCTCAGCCGCTCCTGTTTAGCCCAGGATTTCGGCGAGCGGCACGGTGATGTCCGGATCGCTGGTGCGCAGAATTCCGTCCTCCACGGCATGCATGCCCGTGGCGGTGTGAATGAACGCCTCGCGCGTGCGAGGGTCGATCACCCAGATGTAGCGCACGCTGAACTTCAGGTAGTCGGCGATCTTGCGTTCAATGCGGTCGGCCCGGTCGTCTGGCGAAAGGACTTCGATGCACAATAAGGGCGGCTGGGTGAAGACCTCCTCGTCGGGTTCGGCGAGCATGGCGCAAACGTCGGGGATGCGATAGCGGGTGGCGGACACGCGAATCCGCTGCTCCACGACCACAAAGAGCGACGGATAGCGGATGCGTAGCGCCAGATGGAGGTTGCCCTGCGCTTTGGCATGGCTTTTCTTGCCCACGTTGCGATCCTCCAACTCACCGTCCACATAATCGCAGTCGGGATCGTAGGATGTCGACAGGTACTCCTCCAGTGAGACAAGCGTCGACGCGCCCATGCGTCCATTATGCCACGCGCCGCTAGCCATTTTCCCAGTCCGCACCCTGCCCGATTTGCCGGTGTGCGGCGCTCGCGGCCGACGAGGCAGTATTCGATCATCCGGAACGGCATTGCCGCATCATTGCGGCTTTGCAGTTCGATGTGGATCGGTCCACCGTCACCGGTCTGGCCGGGAAGATTTGGCAGTTCCCCGTCCAACGGCCTTTTTTCTCAGCCGCTCCTGTTTAGCCCAGGATTTCGGCGAGCGGCACGGTGATGTCCGGATCGCTGGTGCGCAGAATTCCGTCCTCCACGGCGTGCATGCCCGTGGCGGTGTGAATGAAGACCTCCCGCGTGCGCGGGTCGATCACCCAGATGTAGCGCACGCCGAACTTCAGGTAGTCGGCGATCTTGCGTTCGATTCTGGTGGCTCGATCGTCGGGCGAGAGAACTTCGATGCACAAGAAGGGCGGCTGGGTGAAAACCTCCTCGTCGGGTTCGGCCAGCATGGCGCAAACGTCTGGAACGCGATAGCGGGTGGCGGATACTCGAATCCGCTGCTCCACCACCACAAAGAGCGACGGATAACGGACGGCGAGCACGCGAATCAGTTTCGTCTGCGCTTTGGCATGGCTTTTCTTGCCCACGTTGCGATCCTCCAACTCCCCGTCCACATAATCGCAGTCGGGATCGTAGGATGTAGACAGGTACTCCTCAAGTGAGACAAGCGTCGATGCGCCCATGCGTCCATTATGCCATGCGCCGCTAGCCATTCTTCCAGTCCGCACCCTGCCCGATTTGCCGGTGTGCGGCGCGGGCGCCTTGCGCCATCCTGGAAGCATGGAAAACGAATTAGCCGCCTTATCCAATGAACTGGCCGAAGCCGTGGAACTCGCCGGCCACGCCGTGGTAGCCGTGAATGCCCGCCCGCGCTTCGCTTCCAGCGGAGTCGTCTGGCGCCCCGGCATCGTCGTCACCGCCGAGCACGCTATTCGCCGCCGCGACGAAATCGGCATCACGCTGCCGGACGGCCGCACCACTTCCGCTACCCTCGCCGGACGCGATGCGGGCACCGATCTGGCCGTGCTGAAACTGGCGGAAAATGGCACAGCCGCGGCCACTTTCGGCTCCACGGAGACGCTGAAACCCGGCCAGGTAATTCTGGCCATCGGCCGGTCGCCCGACTCCGGCGTCAACGCCACCATGGGCATTATGAGCGCGGTCGGCGGACCGTGGCGCTCCTGGCGCGGCGGACAGATCGATCGATATCTGCGGCTCGATCTCA
>Ga0187867_10001786_pt1 | contig 18340 bp, 16 predicted proteins | sample June2016WEW_13_1_FD_132976 | JGI IMG/M metagenome (GOLD analysis project Ga0187867, IMG submission 132976) | Peatland microbial communities from SPRUCE experiment site at the Marcell Experimental Forest, Minnesota, USA - June2016WEW_13_10 | ecosystem: Environmental > Terrestrial > Soil >...
AGTGAGCGGTGGTCGGCAGGCCGGCGACGTCGATGATGTCCTTGATGCCGACAGGAATGCCGTGCAGGGGACCTCTGACGCGGCCGGCGTGCAGTTCGGCGGTGGCGGATTTCGCCGCGTCCAGCGCAGCGGCAGCGTCGAGCCGGATGAAGGCATGCAGTTTCGGCTGCAAATGTTCGATACGGTGCAGCAACGCCTGGACCAGTTCCGTCGGCGACAACGTGCGTGCGGCGTAGGCCTGGGCGATTTCGGTGGCGGTCAGCCAATGCAGCGCTGTCCCAGGGGCGGTCACAGGGTTGGCTCCGCGTGCATTGGGGGCCACGGTTCGGCGGCCGGATCGGCCGGATACTTTACCGCTTCTGCATGGCCCAATGCCTGGGCAGCCGCGGCTTCGATGTCAGCGGGGAATTCAGAGAGGGCCTTGTCCAGGCCAGCAGCTTTGGCGAGGGCGGCAATGGTGGGGTCCATGGCGGGGCTCGTGCGTGGTTGTGCGGATGCGAAGGGTGACAGGGAATGTCGGGGAGGGGAAGGGCTTTTGGGGGTCTCATATTCGCGCGAGGTTCGAATGTCGTTTCCGGTCTCGGAAGCCCGACGTGGTGGTCATTGCCGCAAAAGAAACGCCAAACTTCCCGCGCATACCTGGGAGTGCCGGGAAGAACAGCACGCTGTCTCTGCTTGGGCTGGGGGCAAAAGCAGAGCTGCCGAGCATATTTCTATCTTGAATCAACAGACGCAATGGTGCTCCGAACCTGTTGACCGTGGTCCATACCCTGGCGCTCCGCCTCAGACCGAATGGCGAGAAGCCAGCAATATGCGCCGGGGCATTCGCTCACAGCTTGAAGGATCTGTGCCCTTTGCGAAAACGTCCAGCTTGCACGCATTTGACGATCCCATTGTAGTAGTAGACGACACAGAAGAATCACAGTTGCGGCTAATTGGAACCCCAGTGCACCGCTCATAAATATCTCGGCCACTTTGTCCCAAGCGACCTGGTTGCCGAGATAACGCGCGCCCTCATAGTATAACAGCCCAGCTCCGACCAGCGACAAAAGCATCGGAATAATAACAGGAATATCGATCGTCCACCAGAGGTCAATGGCAAATCGTTTTAGCGCCGACGATGGATTTCGGATAAAATATGCTCGAGCCGCGTCGTTGTCAGATATCTTGTTCGCATACACGTAATCCACGAATGCAATGAGAAGCAGATATGAAAAACTAAACGCCATGTGCATCGCCGGATTATCTAAAGTGCACAGTGAGAACAACGCCATGCCAAGAAAGATCTTGTCCCAGGAGATATAATTCTCTACGAATTCCAAGGTCCTGGAATCCGCGCGCGTGAACTCTATCAGTCCTGTAAGCTTGAAATACTTTTCCACACAAACCTGACCGACAACCGATACGCTCAAACCTAATATGAATATTATCCTTGAGAGGTGGATCATAAAGGCCAGGCCGTCGGATGCGCATGGCGCTGACGGGTTGCATTTAAGCAACATTATCGAAGCGTCCCAGAAGCCTGAGACGGTCGCCAGCACTGATGGTCGGCCGCTCATCACAAGAGGCAAAAAGATTGCCAATGCCAATATTACGGCCAAAGACAGAATCGCAGCGAGCAGCGCGCAAGTCAGGGCGGTACCGTCACGCATACGGATCGAATATTCGATGCTCATTGTTCCCCCTCCTTAATTGCACAATTATCTGGCATTTCGGAAATATAGCAGCCTGAACTCCGGATGGCTAGCCCTCAAACCCTGAGGCCGGGGAAGGTACCGCAGCCCTTGCAACGTTGCTTTGGTAGGAACTGTCATCCATAGCAAGCCGAGTTCCCCGCCCTCTCCCCCCACATAGGGGTAGGCGTCGCCTTCGATGAGCGGCCGGGACGCGTTCTGGAAAATCGATTTCCTTGCGTAGGTTAGCTTCTGGCTCACACAGGTGATTAAGCCCTCCGCTCGTTGGTCCCTGACTCCAGCCAAAAATCCTTGCTATATGCATCTCCATGACCCACTTCGACGTCATCATCCTCGGCGCCGGCGCCGCCGGCCTGATGTGCGCCATCACCGCGGGCCAGCGGGGCCGCCGCGTGCTGCTGCTCGACCACGCCGCCGAGCCAGGCGCCAAAATCCTCATCTCCGGTGGCGGTCGTTGCAACTTCACCAACACCGCCACCGCGCCCGGGTGCTTCCTGTCGGACAAGCCGCACTTCGCGCACTCTGCTTTGGACCGTTACACGCCGGACCACTTCATTGCTCTGGTGCAACGCTACGGCATCGCCTTCCACGAGAAAGCCAAAGGTCAGTTGTTTTGTGACGGGTCAGCCCGTGCCATCGTCGCCATGCTGTTGGGCGAAGCCCGGGCCGCAGGTGTCGACCTGCGTATGACGCATCGGATCACCGGCCTCAGCAAAGCCGACACATTCCGTATCGACACCGATCACGGCACATTCTCCGCCACCAGCCTGATCCTGGCCACCGGCGGGTTGTCGATCCCCAAACTCGGCGCCACCGGCTTCGCTTACGACGCCGCACGTCAGTTCGGCCTTCGCATAAAACAGACCCGGCCAGGCCTCGTCCCACTGACCTTTGGCGACGAACTGCTGACGTTGATGCGACCCCTCGCCGGCGTCTCCCTGGACGCTGATGTGACCTACCTGCGCCACCAATTTCACGATGCCGTGCTGTTCACCCACCGCGGTCTGTCCGGCCCGGCGATCTTGCAAATCTCGTCCTATTGGCGCGAGGGCCCGATCTCTCTGAACCTGTTGCCGGGCCTCGACGCCGCCGCATTCCTGCTCGACCGCAAGCGCTCGCGGCCGAAGGCTGAACTGCGCACCGTGCTGGCCGAGCAACTGCCACAACGCCTGGCCCAGTCATTGGCGGCGGACAGTAACAGACTGGCGGACATGCCAGACCGCACGTTGCGCACTCTCGCGCAACAATTGCAGGCCTGGACCATCACCCCGACCGGCACCGAAGGCTTCGCCAAAGCCGAGGTCACCGCCGGCGGCATCGACACCCGAGACCTGTCATCGAAAACCATGCAATCCACAACAGTCCCCGGCCTGTTCGTCATCGGCGAGGCGGTCGACGTCACCGGCTGGCTTGGCGGCTACAACTTCCAATGGGCCTGGGCCAGCGGCTGGTGCGCGGGTGAGGCCGCGTAATTCACGGCACCGCCGACAGTAACAAAAACACGCCGCAAATCACCAGGTGCACTGCGCCTTGCAGGATCGTGGTCCGGCCGGTCGCCAGCGTCACCGTGCTGATGAACAACGTCAGGATCAGCAGCGTCATTGCCTCGGGTGCGAGGCCGAGCGTCAACGGCTGACCCAGCCACAACGATACCACCGCGACCGCCGGAATGGTCAGTCCGATACTCGCCAGCGCAGACCCCAACGCGAGGTTCAAACTGGTCTGCAGCCGGTTCGACCGCGCCGCCAGGACTGCCGCCGTGCCCTCGGGCAGCAGCACGAGTGCTGCGATCACCACCCCAACGAATGACGATGGGAAGCCCGCTGCGGCAACGCCCAGCTCCAGCGATGGCGACAGCGTTTTCGCCAACAGCACGACTGCGACCAGTGCCACAACCAGCAAGACGACGCTGATCGCGGTCGTGCGCACCCCGGGCCTGGCATCGTCGCTATCAGCATCTGCGCCGGTTCTGAAATAATCTCGGTGCCGCACTGTCTGCACGAACAGAAACACACCGTACAATACCAGCGATACGAATCCCACGAAGTCCAGTTGCGTGGGAGAATAGAAGGGACCCGGAGCAGCGACAGTATAGTTCGGCAGGATCAGCGCAATCGCCGCCAGCGTCCCCAACACGCTCAAAGCCGAAGATGTGCCTTGTTCCTGAAAGCTCTGCTCATGATGTCGCGCACCGCCGCATAACAGGCACACGCCGACCACGCCATTCAGCACCAGCATCACTGCGGCGAACACCGTATCCCGCGCCAGCGAGCCGCCGCCGTCCTTGGCCGCCAACATCATCGAAACGATCAACGCGACCTCGATCACCGTCACGGCGATGGCGAGAACGATTGAGCCGATCGGCTCGCCCACTCGCAAGGCGACGATTTCAGCGTGGTGCACGGCTGCGAACACGGCCGCCAGCAACAGCACAGCAGCCAGGATCAGCACCACGGACGCATCGGCCGGCACCACGTGAGCGAATTTCGCGGCCAGCAGCAGGCAGGCTGCAAGCGGTGCAGCCCAGGCCCACCATGGACACCGGTTGATGGCGTTGGTCGTCATCGTTTCGCTCGCCGGAAAAGGATTTCAACCCACCCGCAGCAGTCTCGGACCCTCGTGGTTCAGCCAGGCCATCGCCCGCGGAGTGTGCGCGGTCAGCGAAGAAACGAGATGCCAGAACGCCGGACCGTGGTTCATGTGGCGCAGATGCGCAACCTCGTGCGCGGTCACGTAGTCCTGGACGAACTCGGGCGCCATCACCAGCCGCCAGCTGAACGCCAGCGCTCCGTCCGGCGCGCAGCTGCCCCAACGGCTGGTGGTGTCCTTGATGGTGATCCGCGTTGCCGTAACACCGGCCTGACCGGCTTTGGCGCGCACCAGAGTGGACAGTCGGCGCGCTGCCTCGGCGCGCAGGAAGTCGATCACACGGCGCGACAGGAACTCGGGGCGACCGGTGACATGCAATTCGCCTGCCTCAAGCCAGGCGCCACCACGGCGTTCGGGATGATGGCGGACGTGATGCGGGATGCCGCCAATCGGCACCTCGGCGCCGTCCGCCAGGGTCACCGGCGCGGGTAACGCGGCGATGCGCCGAGCCACCCAGTCCACATGCCCCATCAGCAAGGCCATCCCCGCCCGCCGGCTCGCCCGGAGCGGCAGAGTAACGACGATGGCACCGTCGCTCGGGTTGATGCGCAGGCTGACCCGTCGAGCCCGCGCGTTGCGCCGCCATTCCACCCGGGCGGTGCCGGACGGCAGGGTGACGATCTCCGAATCGCCGGTCTTCGGGTTTGGGGACTCGGCGCCCCGACGTGTGGCTGATAGAACGGCCGCCATGCCGTATTCGCTCGCCTCCATGACTGGATTCGCCCGGACCGAGGGCACCGTTGAGACCTTGACATGGGCCTGGGAACTCCGCGCCGTCAACGGTCGCGGATTGGAGCTGCGCTTCCGCCTGCCGCCCGGGTGGGATGCGCTGGAGCCAGGCTATCGCGAGATGGTCGGCAAAGTGCTGAAACGCGGCAACATCAACGCCAATTTGACGGTGCGGCGAGACATGGAAACCCGCGCCTCGATCGACGAGGCGGCCCTGGCGAATATCATGACTCTCGCACTGGACCTGCATCGCCGCATCGCAGGCAGTCCGGTGCCGCGCGCCGAGTCGCTGCTGACCATGCCCGGCGTGTTGCGCCAGGCTCCGGCTGATCCGGCGCAGGAACGAGATCTTGCGGCGCCAGCCGTGCAGGCGGGATTTGCTGAAGCATTGTCCGGATTGGTGGCCGCTCGCGCTGCCGAGGGCGCTCGTCTCGCCGCGGTCATGTCCAGCCAACTGGATGACATTGCCCGCTTACGTGATCAGGCCGAGGCGGAGGCGGCAGACCAGCCCGCCGCGCATCAGGCCCGGGTCATGGAAACGTTGCGCTCGCTGTTGCGCGAATCGCCGTCGTTGCCGGAGGAACGGATCGCCCAGGAAGTGGCGCTGCTGGCGGCGCGGTCCGATGTGCGGGAGGAATTGGATCGTCTGGCCGCGCATATCGGTGCGGCGCGGGCGTTAATGGACGAGGGGATCAATATCGGCCGCCGCTTCGACTTCCTGGTGCAGGAGTTCAATCGTGAGGCCAACACGCTCTGCAGCAAGTCGGCGTCGGTGGCACTGACCAATACCGGGTTAAGACTGAAAGCCACGATCGAGCAACTGCGCGAGCAGGTGCAGAACATCGAATGACCGAGATCGCTCGCCGCGGTGTGTGCCTTGTGCTGTGCGCCCCCTCGGGTGGTGGCAAGGGGGCGATCACCGAGGCGTTACTGGCGCGCGAGCCAGCGTTGCACCGTTCCGTTAGCGTGACCACGCGGGCGGCTCGGCCGGGAGAGGTGGATGGAGTGCACTACCGCTTCGTCACCGCAGACACGTTTGCGGCATTGCAACGCAACGGAGAACTGTTGGAGTGGGCCAGGGTGCTGCGCGGAACGCACGGCTACGGCACCCCACGCGCGCCGGTCGAGGCGGCGCTGGCGGCCGGCAACGACGTGCTGTTCGACATCGATTGGCAAGGGTTTCGGCAATTGCGTGATCGGTTGCCGGGTGACGTCGTCGGCGTCTTCATCCTCCCGCCGGGCCTCGACGTGCTGGAACAGCGTTTGCGGGCACGCGGCGATGACCCGCCGGAAGTCGATAGGCGCATGCGGGAGGCGCGCGAAGAAATCTCGCACTGGCAAGAATTCGATTTCGTGGTGGTGAATGACGAGTTGGACCGGGCGGTGGAGGAGGTGAGGTCCATATTGCGAGCGGCAAGGGTCGCAACTCCGAGGCAATTGTTGAGTGAATTGCTTGAACAAGAAGAATGGAGTGCAGAACGTCCCCAAACCATCAAGGCAAGCGGTGAATTGGTAATCGCTCCCGCTCCCGACCGGTTTGTTCGAATTGACCATAGCTCGCCCGAGTTTGCTGAAGCTGACGCGACACTAACCAGACTCGCCGAGGCGATTAATAACTCTAATGAGATACGTGTCAGTAAGGCAGATCGCCTTAGTGTGGTAAGCGAACTTGCCGGTCTTCAACAAGCGATTCGAAATTCCTCCGTCAGACTCGGCGCAATATGGGCAGCCACAAGGGAAAGCGGTATTCTTGGGTGGCTTCAGAAGGAAGTTTCCAGCGCGAGCATTCGAGCTTTGGCCACAGCAGCGGTTGCCGGTGTGCTCAGGTTGGTTGGACTCCTCTAGGCTCTACCGGATAACTTGCGATAACCTCTTCGACAATATCCGTCGTATTTTTCAATAAATGCTTGACCAAAGCATACCTTTTGAATCTACAAAGAAATAATCTGCCCGCCGCCCACGGCCGACAGAAACGTCGCCACCCCGGCAATCTCGACGTTCGGCAGTAACAACGCCGGATCGATGCCTTCCGCCCGTAACCCCGCCTCGCACGCGATCAATCGAACACCGAGTTCGATTGTTGCCTCCCGCAACTCGTCCAATCCCGCGACGCCAGCAGCCTGGACCCGCGCGTCGCGGGCTGCGTCAGCCAATCCGGACCACTCCCGCGCCAGACCCAGACAGCCGCGGTTGCTGGCGAACAGCACGACCGACCGGCCTAATGCAGCGGCGCCCGAGGCAAGCACGAACGCATAATGGACGCGATCATGGCTGCCGGACAGCAGCAGCAGGCCCAACGGTTCAGATGGCACAGGCGGGGCCGGAGGTATCGGTGTGCTCGGACAGGTCGTGCAATGTCGCCTCCGGCCCGCAGGCTTTGCACTTCGGATCAGGCCGCAGCTTCACCGTGCGGAACCGTGTCGCCAAGGCATCCCACACCAGCAACCGCCCTGACAGGGTCTCGCCAATGCCGAGAATTTCCTTCAGCGTTTCAGTGGCCTGCAGCGTGCCCATCACCCCGGTCACCGCGCCCAACACCCCGGCCTCACTGCAACTGGGCACCACCCCGGGCGGCGGCGCCTCGTGATACAGGCAACGATAACACGGTCCGCCTTCGTGCGGCTTGAACACTGACAGTTGCCCCTCGAACCGAAGCACTGCCGCCGATACCAGCGTCCGTTTCGCCAGCACGCAGGCATCGGACACCATAAACCGTGTGGCGAAATTATCCGTGCCGTCGCAAACGATATCGTAACGTCCGATGATATCGAGCGCATTCTCCGCCGACAGCCGCAGTTGGTGGATTTCCAGCTTTACGTCCGGATTGATCGCCGCTGCACTGTCCGCCGCCGACTGCGCCTTCGCCATGCCGACCCGAGCGGTCGTGTGGGCAACCTGGCGTTGCAGGTTCGACAGGTCGACCGTGTCGTCGTCGACGATGCCTATGGCGCCGACCCCCGCCGCCGCCAGATACAGCAGCAGCGGCGAGCCCAGACCGCCTGCACCGATCACCAGGACTCGCGCGGCCTTGAGTTTCGCCTGACCGATCCCGCCGACCTCGGCCAGCAGGATGTGGCGGGAGTAGCGTTGCAGTTCGTCGTCAGTGAAATCGAGGTCCATGGCGGAAAGATGGTCCCGACGGGCTGGCCGATCAAGGTTGGCGGCGGGGTGGGTCATGCCTCGGCCAAATCGGCGATCCGTGCCGAGAGGTCTTGCATGGGGTCGTCACGTCATCGCGATGGTCGGCACACCTGGCGCGGGCGCCTGATATCGTCCGTGCCAGCGTTGCGTGCGGAGCATATGCCCCCGCAACAACTTGCTTAACCGTTTATTCACGGCATTGCGTCAGAACCATTGCATCCCGGCATCAGGGACCAATGTGGCCAAACCGCGAGTGTTCACTATCGTCCGTCATGCAGCATTCCCGTTCGTTCTCCCGTTCCAGGCCGCGCGGCGCGTCAACCGGCGGCCGGATCGCTGCGAGCGATGCACCGAAAATCTTGCCAACGGCCAGGATGCGTCAGGCTCGCTGAATGTCTGGCCGGTCTGACTCGCTCGATGCCGTTCGTGGAACGGCTATCGCGCTCGTGGTCGGATACCACTACTGGCCTCGCCTCGAGCACGCCAGCGACATTGGCGTCGATCTGTTTTTCGTGCTGTCCGGCTATCTGATCGGCGGCATATTGCTTGATAACCGGCAGAGCCCTGGCAGTCTTTCGACCTTCTACTACCGTCGCGCATTTCGCATTCTGCCGCTGTATTGGCTTCTCCTGGCAACCGCGAGCATATCCGCCGTTCGGCCTGATTGGTGGTTCCTTGCATTTGGCCAGAATTTCGAGTGGATTGCGAGCAACAGTTTTCCGGTGGGAGATCCACTATCGGTGACGTGGTCGCTCGCCATCGAAGAGCAATTCTATTTACTGCTGCCGGCGCTGGTCTGGTTCTTGTCGTCCAGGTGGCTTGTACGTGCTCTGTGGACTTTCGTCATCCTTGCTCCGGTTTCGCGCTGGGCAGCCTTCCACTTCAGCGCGAGTGCGGTGTTCCTTCTATTACCCTGCCGGTTGGATACCCTTATGGGCGGAACGCTGATTGCCTGCTTTGTGCGAGGCAATGCCAGGTCGCCTGGGCGGTGGCTCCTGCTTGCTTTGGTCGCCCCCGGTTTGGACGCCGGCTTGCATTTGATCGACAGGTTCCACAACGCACCACTTATGTCTCCGAACGCGCTGCTGTTTTCGGTCTTGCTGCTGGCGGTCGCCCGCTTACCGGAGTTCAGGATTGTGTTGCTGCGGCCGTTTTGCTGGCTTGGAACTGGTGCCTATGCGATCTACCTTTTTCATCTGCCGATCCTGGCTCTGTGTGGTGATAACAAGGCCGGCGCGATCCTGGTTACCGGCGTCGCGGCACTTGTGTCCTGGCGGTGTATCGAACGCCCTCTGATAGGTTTTGCGCGTAGCCGGTGGGCATATCGGCTGCCTCGCGCGGAACTCCCGCAGTTAATTTAGCGCGCTTTCCAATCGTCCTCAACGCCCGGCGTTCAGCACACGCCAGATCCGCTCGCTGGTCACCGGTCCGTCGAGAATCCCATCCTCACCCAAAGCATCTGCCACCGCATTGTTGATTGCCGGGAACATGCCCACCGCAGCCGCCTCGCCACAGCCTTTCACGCCGAGCGGATTGGTCGCGCAACGCGTGTTGTTGAAGTCCAGATTGAATGCCGGAAAATCGTCCGCCCGCGGTAAGGTGTAGTCCATGAACGATCCGCTGACGCATTGACCGGTCGCGGCATCGAACACCGCGTGTTCCATCAATGCCTGGCCTGCTCCCTGCGCCATCGCGCCATGCGCCTGGCCGGCAGCAATCTTCGGATTGACGATGACGCCATAATCGTCAACCGCGGTGTGCCGCACCAAGGCAACCCGGCCGGTGCCGCGATCGATCTCCACCTCCACAATGTGCGTGCCGTTGGGGAAGGTCATGTGCTCGCGTGTCCAAAAGTAATAGGTGTCGAGCGGTGACCCGGTCTCGCGCGCCTTCGCCGCGACATCGAGCAGAGACACGCTGCGGTCGGTGCCGCTGATCGAGAACGCCCCATCAGCGAACCCAATGTCCGCCTCGGCCGCTTCCAGCATCGACGCCGCGATCGGCAGGCCTTTGGCAACGATTTGCTCGGAGGCCCGGAAGATCGCCGTGCCGCCCATATATGTGGCGCGTGAACTGCCATGCCCGCCGCCGGCACGGATCACCCCGGTATCGCCCTGCACGAGGCGCACAAGATCGTTGGGAATGCCCAGACAATGCGCCAGGATTTGCGGAAACGTCGTCTCGTGGCCCTGGCCGATGGTCTGTGTACCGGTGATCAGCAATACGCTGCCGTCGTCGGCAAACCGAATATCGACATTTTCCGATGGATTGCCGCCCGTGGCCTTGATGTGGCAGGCAAAGCCCAGACCGCGCAGCAATCCGCGTGCCTCGCTGTCCCGACGACGCGTGGCAAACCCTGGCAGATCGGCAGCGGCCAGCGCTTTGTCGAAGGTTTCCGCGAAAGCGCCGCTATCGACCACATAACCCAGGGCATTGGTCATCGGCGTGCGCGCCATGTTCAGCCGGCGCAGCGTCGCGCGGTCGAAACCACATTGCCGCGCGGCAGCATCAATCAACCGCTCGATCACATTGATCGCTTCCGCAAAACCCGGGCCTCGCGTGACCCCGATTGGCGTCGTATTGGTCAGAACGGTACGAATTCGCAAGCCAACGCGTGGAATGTCATAGACTCCACCTTGCAGGTGTGGATATTGAAAGGTCTGCAACGACCCGGCACCGCCGCACATATAGGCGCCAATGTTGGCAATACTGTCGACACGCAGCCCGAGGAACCGCCCCTCCGCATCCAGCGCCAACGCTGCATCTGCAAGATGATCGCGTGCCTGATGATCGCTGACAAACACTTCGGACCGACTGGCGATCCATTTTACCGGCCGGCCGCAGCGTTTGGCCGCCCAGGGGATCAGGGCCTGCTCGGGGTAGGGAAAATTCTTCGCGCCGAAACCGCCGCCGACGTCAGGTGCGACGAAACGCAAGCGTTCCGGCGGCACGTGCAACACCCGCGCTATGGCATCGCGATTGCCATGCAGGCTTTGGCTGGAGACGTGCGCGATGAATTGCTCCGCAGCTGCGTCGTAAACGCCAATGACGCCGCGCGGCTCCATCGGGTTGGTAACGATCCGATGGTTGTGCAGGCGTAGCGTTACAACGTGCGCGGCACCCGCGAACGCCGCATCGGCATCGCCCAGTGACCAGTCCATGCAAAGCAGGGTGGGTGTGGCGGCGGCAGCTTCCGGCGTCATCACCACAGGACGTGCATCACACGCCACATGCACCAGTTCAGCCGCATCCAACGCCTGGGCGCGAGTCTCTGCGACAACGAGGGCAATCAACTGCCCGACGTAGCGCACCTCGTCACGCGCCAACAACGGCATCGGGGTGAACTGGAACCGTTCGCCAGTCTGGGCGTTGGCCTCGACCGTCGGCGGCAGATCGTTCAACCCGTCTGCTGCCACGTCCGCCGCTGTCAGGACTGCCAGAACGCCGGGCGCCGCTCGGGCCTGGGCCACGTCAACCAGGCCAATCCCTGCGTGCGCATGTGACGACCGCACGAACACTGCGTGCGCCACGTCGGGAACCACCAGGTCGTCGAGATAGGCACCTTTGCCGATCAGAAACCGCGCATCCTCACGCCGCTTCGGCGAGACTCCGAGCCCGAAACGGTCTCCGTCCACTGCCGATCAGTGGTGTGCGCGCTTCGGGAACTGCATGCACAGCAGATCCGCACCTGCCGGTCCTGCGAACATCTCCAGCGCGGCATCATCCGGCGCCACGAACACGCAGGAGTTCACCGGCAACAGTGTGCCACCCGGAACATGGGCCGTCCCCGAACTGACCAGCCAGAACTGGCCGCCGCCGGTGGCCGGGTCAGGCCCTCGCGCGACACCGCCAGCTTTCACGGTGTAACGCCAGGTGCCGAGGCCGTCCTTGGCTTCCTCGATCACGGCGCCGCCGCTGATATCGGTCAGCGCGGCGAGTTCGGCTTCGCTCAGCGGCGCAAGCGGACCACATGTTGCCTCGCGATGCTGAAACCGGGCGCGGGCTTCGCGCAGCTGCGCCCGCTCGGCGGGCATGTAACGCGCGCCGGGATCCCAGGCGTTGCGCAAGGTGAACCAGGAGATGCCTTCGCCGGCCGCGACGATCGGACCATAGGCGGAATAAGCATCGGTGTAATGCACCGATACCGTGCCGACGTCATGAGTGCCGAGCCGGCCGCCGCCCTGCACGATCACCTGATACTGATCGGCGGCGTGGAAATGTGGCCTGACGATTGCGGCTGCGTCCTTCTCGACCAGAAACGCCATCGGATAAACGATGTTGGCATCCGGCGGTGCCTCGCCTTCCTTCAGCGTGTTGCGATTCTTGCCGATAAAGGTGGTGTGCCAGCCATTGCCGGTGCGCCGGCGGTTGGCCTGCGTTGCGACGGTGCTGTCCGCGGTCAGGATCATGGAACTGCCTCAGGTTTGGTCGTTGCGGGTAACCTAAGCGAAAACCCACTGTACCGCCAGTGACCCTTGCCATTGGCCCCGCTGCCGGTGTTGATGCGCGACTCGTGCCCCATCCGATGGAGAGACCCATGCCCGCGAACCTCTTCGACCTCACCGGCAAAGTCGCCCTCATCACCGGCGGTAACTCCGGCATCGGACTGGGCATGGCGAAAGCCCTCGCGGCGGCCGGAGCCGACATTGCGATCTGGGGCACCAACGCCGCGAAGAACGCTGCAGCGCGCGAGGACATCGCGCAGGCCGGCAACCGTGTGCTCGCACTGGAATGCGATGTCGGAGACGAGGCTGCGGTCGACGCCTGTTTCGCGCGCACCGTCGAAATGTTCGGCCACGTCGACGGCTGTTTCGCCAATGCCGGCGTCTCCGGCCGCTCCGGCGGCAAGCCGTTCTTCGAGATGGCGGCCGACGAATGGCGTCGCGTGATGCGGGTCAATCTGGACGGCGCGTTCTTCACGTTGCGGGCAGCGTCGAAGCACATGGTGCAGAACAAAATTGAGGGCGTGCTGGCCGGCACCGCGTCATTAGCCGCCGTCGAGGCCTCGCCCCGCAGCGAGCATTACGCTGCGACCAAAGGCGGCATGATTTCGATGATGAAGTCGCTGGCGGTGGAACTGGCGCGCTACGGTATCCGCGCCCATTCCATCCTGCCAGGTTGGATCGATACCAATATGACCGAGAAGACGCTCGCCAGCGACGGGTTCCAGAACAAGGTATTTCCCAGGGTGCCGATGCGCCGTTGGGGCACCGGCGACGATTTCGGCGGGATTGCAGTGTACCTGATGAGTTCGGCGTCGCGCTACCACACCGGCGATACGTTCGTCATCGACGGCGGGTATTCGCTGTTTTAAGGCGGAGTTGTCGGTGCAAGGTTGAAATGTCAGCCGCCGGAGAACGCTCAGGCCATGCCGGCGCATGAAAGCCTGCGCACGACACAGCTCTACGATCAAACTGGCGATGAGACGGTCAGCGTCGGCTGACGCGCGCGGGCCGATGCGTCCCGTATCTGGCGACAGGCGAACCGCGTTCATCAGGTGAAATAAACCCTCGGCGTCACCCGAAGTCGTTCGCTTTTCGGTCAATTTGACAATTCCTGATCACATTATACACATCCTGGTGGGGAAACGAGGAGATGACCTTGAGCGACAACCCGACCACGGCTTCCTACGTCTACCTGCTGGAGCCCGAGATTCGCTTTCTGGAGGCCGCGGTCGAGCATCTGATACCCACTGATGAACTGGGCTCAGGGGCTCGCGATGCCGGTGTGGTGGTCTATATCGACCGCCAATTGGCCAGCTCCTGGGGCGTCCACGGCCGCATGTATCGCAGCGGCCCGTGGCTGGAGGGCACGCCGCAGCAAGGCTACCAATCGCGTTTCACGCCCCAGGAAGTATACCGCATTGCGATCAGCGAGATCGACCAGTACTGCAAAGCCGCGTTCGGCCGGCCGTTCGCGCAGCTTTCGAGTGACGCACAGTTGCGCCTGCTCGAACAGTTGGAGAAGGACGAGATCGCATTGCCGTCGCTGTCAGCGAAGTTCTTCTTCGATCTGCTGTGGCGCAACACCGACGAGGGGTACTTCGCGGATCCGCTGTACGGCGGCAACCGCGACAAAGTGGGTTGGAAGCTGCTCGGATTCCCCGGACTGCCCACCAGCGAATACCGCCGGCTGGTCACCGGCAGCGAACCGTACTACGCCGAACCCGTCAGCGTGCTCGACGTCCAAACCGGTCGCGTGCCGGTCGACGCGGAAGGCTTTCCGAAGCACGTGATCATCAAGCGCGACAGGCACAACTGATATGTCGAACACGAAATTGAAATCGGTCGATGTCGTTGTCGTGGGCAGCGGCGTCGTGGGCTCCATCATGTCGATGGAACTGGCCAGCGCCGGATTGAGCGTCGTGTGCCTGGAGCGCGGCAGATCGTTCGATGTGAACACTGACTTTTATAAGCCCAACGTGTACGACGAACTCAAGTTCGATCGCCATAGCGACATCTTTCAGAACCTGGCGCGCGATACCATTACATTTCGTAACAACGACGCACAGACGGCACTGCCGATGCGCGAGATGGGTGCGTTCAAGCCAGGCGAGATGGTAGGTGGTACCGCGGCACACTGGGGCGGCAATGCGCGCCGCTTTCTGCCGCATGATTTGGAAATGCGCTCGCGCATCGAGCAACGCTATGGCGCGTCGTTCATTCCTGAGGACTGCAATTTGCAGGACTGGGGCGTCACGTGGGACGAGGTCGAACCTTACTACGACCAGTTCAAGCATATCTTCGGCGTGGGCGGCAAGGCCGGCAACCTGAACGGCGAAATCCAGGAAGGCGGCAATCCTCACGAAGGGCCACGCTCGCGTGAATATCCAAACCCGCCAACGCAGTCATCCTATGAAGGCAGGCTGTTCGCCGATGCGGTGAGTTCGCTGGGTTACGTGCCGTTCCAGGGCCCGACCGCGGCGATGACGCAGGATTTTCGAAATCTGTACCGCGTGCAGATGCTGGAATGCGCGCGGGGCGGCTTCTGCTCGAGCCATGTCTGCGCGCAAGGTGCCAAGGCCAATCCGCTTACGTCGGTGCACCCGGCGCTCGCCCGGCAGCCGACTTTCGAAATGAGACCGTTGTGCAACGTGCTGCGCGTCAACAAGGATTCTACCGGCAAGCAGGCCACCGGCGTCACCTATATCGACGCGCGCGGTAACGAGGTCGAGCAGCCCGCCAGCATCGTGGTACTGGGTGCGTATTGCTTCAGCAACACGCGGTTGCTGCTGTTATCGGGCATCGGCACGCCGTACGATCCGCGCACCGGCAAAGGGGTGGTCGGCCGCAATTATTCTTACCAGCAAGGCGGCTCGGTGCACGTGTTCTTCGACGATCGCGAGTTCAATCCGTTCATCGGCGGCGGCCAGCTGAACACGTCGATCGACGAACTCAATGGCGACGTGATCGACCGCGGGCCTCTCGGCTTCATCGGGGGCGCTTATGTCAACACTTCCGCGCGCGGCGCGGCGCCAATCAAGGGCAAGGTGGTGCCGCCTGGTACGCCGCGCTGGGGCGGCGAATGGAAGAAGGCCGTGGCGTATAATTACCGCCGCAACATGGCGATCACCAGTCATGGCACCTGCCTGAGCTACCGGCACAACTACCTCGATCTGGATCCGACCTACACAGACGCTTACGGTCTGCCGCTGCTGCGCATGACGTTCGACTGGAACGATAACGAACTGCGTATGATGAAGTACATCGACGAGCGCTGCATCGAGATTGGTCGAGCGCTCAACGGATCCGGTCTGAGCGGCAAGGGTAAGGGCACGCATTTCGGTCTGGTGGGGTACCAGAGCACACACAACGTCGGCGGCGCCGTGATGGGCAGCGATCCGTCGACCAGTGTTGTCAACAAATACCTGCAGTCGTGGGACGTTTCGAATCTGTTCGTGGTGGGCGGCAGCGCGTTCCCACAGAACCCCGCGAACGGTCCCACAGAGACGATCGGCATGCTGGCATGTTGGGCGGCCGATGCGATCAAGGAAGACTACGTTCGCAACCCAGGCTCGTTGGTCTGAACAGCGACGCGAAACCCTGCGCCAGACTGGAAATGGCAGCAAGGTCAAAATCGGATGTCATACGTTTCGAGCAGCCTGGATCACGGCCTATCTCGAAGCTGGCGGCACGTTGGAAAACGCCCAGGCAATGGCCGCGCTTGAAAGCCCGCGCACTACCAGGCTCTATGACCGTACAGGAGACGAGATCACCGTTGATGAAGTGGAGCGGATTTCGATCTGACAGGGACACAACACGGGGGGCCAATCGTGCAGCATCGCGATGAACATCGAAACCAGACGCGGCGCGGTGACGAAAGGATCGCATAGCGGTCTCTGGCACACGGTCCGTGAGTATTTAACTCATTGGACTGTGGCTGGTCTGCTGCTGGCTGCGACCGGCGCGGCACCCGAGCACTGGGTGGCCGATGCAGTCCACCAGGTGCCATTTTCCTTGGAGGCCTCACCACACTGGCTCACGAATCTTGATTACCGCCTCCTGGCCGTAATTGCTGGTCTGACAATTGTCGTGGGCGATACGGTCTGGCGAAACCATCGACATCCGGTATCACGCAACGCCGAGGCCTCCACACCGGATAACGGCATCCATAGGTCGCTATTGAATCGGGCTTCCATCGCGGTGTTACCGTTCCAAAACCTGAGTGGTGACGTTGAGCAAGAATATGTTGCCGACGGGATGACAGAAGAGATTATTACGGCGCTGTCCCGCGTCCACTGGATGTTTGTTATCGCACGCAATTCGAGCTTCGTTTACAAAGGAAAGGCGACGGATGTCCGCCAGATCGCGAGAGACCTTGACGTTCGATACATTCTTGAAGGTAGCGTTCGTAAGGCGAGCGGAACTGTGCGCATCACTGCCCAGCTCATCGAGACAGTAACAGAGGCAAATGTGTGGGCGAATCGCTTCGACGGTCGGCTGGTGAACGTATTCGCGTTGCAGGATGAGGTCAATGACAATATTGTGCGAGCGATAGCGCCGGCTATGCGGCATGCCGAAATCGACCGAACGCGCCGCAAGACTCCCGCGAGCATGGATGCTTACGATTATTATCTCCGGGCCTTACCGCGCTTCTACGCTGCGACCCACGAGGACAATGACGAAGGTCTGCGCTTGCTGGATCGATCGCTTGCGCTCGAACCGCACTTCGCACTTGCACTGGCTTTAAGGGCTCACTTGCTAGCCTGGCGCGACCAGGGTGGACGCAACCGGTCGGCTCTCGCCATTCAGAATTGTTACGGCTCGCACGAGACGCTGTTCAGTCTGATCCTAATGATCCGGAGATACTTGCCGGCGCCGCCAATCTTATTGCCTGGGCGAGTGGCGATTATGAGGAAGCGACGCAACTATGCACACGTGCTGATGCGATCGGTGCCAACTCAGGCTTCTATTGGTTCCAGACCGGTTTGCCGCAGTTCCATTGTTGGCGCTGGCAAGAGCCCGTTGTTAGCCTGAACAAAGCGCTCCAGCTCGATCTGCTTGATCCTATCGCGTTTTAAATCCGGTGCAGTATTGCCCAATCGTATGTTGCGTTGGGACAGGACGCACTCGCTATTGCGACAGTTTCTCATGCCATCCAGCAGCGACCGGATTGCGTGTGGGCGTGGCGGATTAACGCAGCGGCGAGCGCTCTGACCGGAGATCTGGTGGCTGGTCGAAAGGCGCTCACAAATATGCGCCGCCTCCTGCCGGCCTGGGACATCTCAGAGATACTCGCCAGACATCCCGGCGCGTCCACCAACCACGGCCGCTTACTCGAAGGACTTCGTTTGCTTGAAGCCCCGGACAATTGACCGTACGCTCGCTCTCATTAAGTTATGCATTTTCTGCATGATGAAGGACGTTATCATTCGAGACATTCGATCTATTCAACAATGGCAACGTCCCCGCATACCGTGCGCGGCCGCCCTCACACCGTACCCACCGTCCTGATCTTGGCGCGCGGGAAAATCTCCAGTTGTGACAGCACCGCGGTGCCGGGTTTGACTCGCTCGACAATGGCACGGACATGGGTGCGGATTGCACCGCTGCTGAGCACGACCGGCAATTCGCCACCGGTGGAGGCGCGCTCATACACCTCGTTCAGCTTGCGCACGAATTCCTGCA
>Ga0187867_10001788_pt1 | contig 18327 bp, 11 predicted proteins | sample June2016WEW_13_1_FD_132976 | JGI IMG/M metagenome (GOLD analysis project Ga0187867, IMG submission 132976) | Peatland microbial communities from SPRUCE experiment site at the Marcell Experimental Forest, Minnesota, USA - June2016WEW_13_10 | ecosystem: Environmental > Terrestrial > Soil >...
ACTCCTCTTTGACAACTTTGGCGAGTTGCGAAACTTGTTTTGGAGTCAGGTCGGTCTTTGCGTTCTTCGTATACGCGTAGAGCAGCAGGATCACGTCTTCCCGCACAGCCCAGTAGTATATGACACGGCCGCCGCCCCTCCTTCCCTGCGATCCAACCGCAACGCGAATCTTGCGGATCCCACCACCATCTCTAATAAGAGCGCCGAGTCCCGGATTCGGGATTGAAAGTCGCCGTACTCCTCATCACTTAACAGAGCGGTGATCTGCCTCGTGAAAACCGAAGTTTCAATCAACTCCACTCGTTTGTCATTATCCGCCATTGGCGGATAGCTGTCAAGGGCGGCCTGAGAAACCGCAAGGTCCAAGCCTGCCCCACAAAAATGCTACATTGGTGAGTGGTTCGGACAGACCTTGCGGAGTTGCTCCGCTACATCAACCTGAAACTCGTGGCGCTGGGACAGCCTTCCAGCCACAGCACCACCGACCCCTACTTCCTTGAAATTGCCGGCCCGCTGCTGCGCAACTACTATCAAAAAGACCAGTTGCTCGGCGACCGGCTGTGCCCCGCCGATACCCGGATTCAGCAGTTCCTGGATGTGTATTTGAAAGACGTCTCGCCGGGCGGCGCGGCCCGCCTGCCATCGAACTCCTTCGTGCTCGATCGGACCGGCCTCGCGCGGGTGATGTCGCTGCCGCCCAGCGCCGATGAGTTTGCGTCGCCATACGTACACTCCTATCGCATCGTACAAGGCGTCCTGCACAACCCCAAAAGCGACCGGCGAACCACTGAGGGCATCTTCCATATTGTCGAAGGCGGACTGCCCATACCGGCGGACAAACTGGCTGTCCCCAAGCCGGCGTTCGCCCGGCTGCTGGCCGCGGCCCTCAGCCCGCCGCAGGAGTCCGCGGCGCTGCCCTTCACCGCCGACCAGGACGATCGCGCGCGCCTGTTCGTCTCGCTCCTGCTGCGGCCCATCGTCTGCCCAGCTACCGGGACGGACCCGGCGAAGACCATGGAGATTCGCTTCTTCGCTCCGGGCAGCTTGGTCAGCAACCTGGATTTCGTGGAGACCATCTTCGGCAACGGCGGCGATCCGTATCTTCCGGAGAACGATGCCGCATTGGACGTTCTGCATTGGACCGGCCACACCGGCTGTGTGATTCTGGCGCCGCATATTGTGGGCATGCCGAAGAAAGAACTGGGGCTGCCGCATTTCGATCAGGCCACCGAACGCCAGCGGCGCGACGGCATGTGCTGGCGGGAGGAAGACGAGCGCTACAACAACGGCGGCGCATTCAAGCTTGTATGTCGCGACCGGCGCGGCGTCATCGTCACTCTGATAGCCGATAACTACTACGGTTATTGCAAGAAAGAGGTAAAGAGTCAGATCAGTTTCGCCGCCAACCTATTCGGACTCTGCGAAGAAGAACATGCTGGTGGCGCTATCGCTTTTCCCGCCTATGTGCTCGGGCAGGATTTCCATGCGGACCGCTCCCGTACCATCAAGAAACACCGGTTCGAGGATGCCATGCGGCTGTTGGGCGACCGCGTGGAGTCGAAGCCGGAAGGCTATGCGGTGGATCGCAGGTATCCGAACATCTTCTACGTCCCGGAAGACGCGGCGTTCGATCTGGGCCGCGGCTGGGTGAAGTGGCCCGTGGAAGGTGGATCCAGCCAGCTTACCCTTCTGCCGGAGCGGACCTATGTGGGGCCATCCGGCTACCAGGTGCGCATGGAGAAACAGCATGGCGGAACCGCGTGGCGCTTGGTGGGCTCCGTCGCGCACGGCACGCTTTGCCACAAACCGTCGACGGTCTCCGGCGGCGGTAAGTCGGAGATCTCCAAATCCATTTCGAACGTGCTGTTGCAGGGCCCGGTGTTCGTCAGGAATTACTATAACGACATGGTCCAGGTAGCCGAGATCCTGGCGCGGGACTTCTCACCGGTCCACAAGCAGCCGGACGAGCGCGCCAGCCGGCCAATCCTGAGTCCGGAGCGCTCGCTGGGGTCGGTCATCAAGCTACTAACCCCCTCGCCCGATTACACGGCCGAGTACAACGAGTGGCTGCGCAACTTGCCGCAGACCATCCACCAGCTCGTGTTCACGGTGAAGCGGTATTACCGGCCGGAATGGGGCGACCAGTGGCGCGAGCATTTCACCGTTGATCGCATCAATGGGTTTCTCGGCCACGAACTGAGATACGACAATCAGAAAGTAATTGGCAATTACCTGCGTGTAGGTTTCGACCCGCAAGGCTCCTGGCGGATTTACAAGCTGCGGCCCGACTTCCATCCCGCGGAGAAGGTCCAGGTGGAGGACGATATCACCGCGTCGGTGGTGGTTCCCCGGCACACCTTGAAGGACTTCGATACCAAGTACCCCAACCGCAGCGCTAAGCTGGTGGAGAACTGCGAGGCGTACCTCTTCCAGCGCCCGGACGATGCCATTCATCGCGGCTTCGACGCGCAAGCGGAGGCGGATATCGCCACGCCGGGGACGTTTCTTTCGAACTTCGAACCGCTGACAGTACCGCAGGTGCAAGCGATGGTGGATCATGTGGTGGAATTCGATCAATACACCGAACCCATGCAGCATCTCCTGCGCGACTTTGTCACCGATGCCAAAGTGACTTACGCCGTCTCATCCGCGCACCCGCGCATGGTAGAAGGCCGTCCTTCGAAGAATCCGCGCTATCTGCAAAAGCGGCCTGACCTGGTGGACCCGCTGGGACGCTACTTGGCCGAAGTGTGCGCGCGGTTGGATCGTGGAATTCCGGCGGACCAGCCGGTACGCTTCCCGGTGAATGCCGTGCTGGCGGGGCGCCGCGGAAATCCGGCGGATGCGAAAATCGGTCTTCCGCCGCTGGCAGTCTACAACCCAATTCACTATCAGGAACTGCCGGAGCTATTCATGGATTACATTTGCAGCCTGACCGGCAAGTCTCCGTCCACTACGGGATTCGGCAGCGAAGGCGCACTCACCAAAGGCCCGTTCAATGCGGTTTCGCCGGTGGTGGATCTGAACAACGCGCTGGTGGCGGCCGTGCTGACCGAGTCAGCCGGTTTCACCACCGCCGCCGGACACATCGGCCCGAACTACCGGGTGGATCACGATATCAGCATGCTGGCGCCGGAGGTGTGGTGCCGCGTGCGCGTACCCGAACGCGATCCGCGGTTCCTCATTGAAGGCGGCTTCCTGGAAAAGCTGACGGATTTTGAATGGCAGGGCCGCACGGTGCTGGCGAGCCGTCTGGGCTACCGTATTACGGCGCTGTTCGCGGAGCGCTTCCTGGGGCGGATTTTTGAGACACCCGACGCCGTCTTCCCCGAAGAGATCCTGCGCCCGGAGAAGCAGGATCTGGATGCGTTCGCCGCCGGCGTGGAGGCTATCGTGGCGGCGCAGAAACGTGTCGCCGAAAACTACTTCTACGACGAGAGCGTGCACGCTGCGTGCCCGCCGCTGCAGGCTCTGCTCCACATCATGGCGCACGGGCGGTGGGAAGGGAAGGGCAGTGCCGACCCGCGGGTGCGCGCCATGTTCACGCGCGAATCCGTGCTGGCGAGCGATTGGTACAAGGAACGGTTGCGCGCTAAACAGGTGCGCGATGTCGCGTTGTGGACCCGTCACATCGCTGCGTTGGAGACGTTTGTAAGCGGCCCTGGATCGCGGCAATTCGACGTGCGCAGCCGGCTGGCCGAAGCCCGCATGCAATTGGCGCGGGTGAGTTCGGTAGCCTATTTGGCGGAGCTGGTGGGGACTATCGGGGCGGATCCGTTCACCGGCGTACAGGAGCACTGATACCATAGGCGTTCTATGAAAGCCTTGTTGCCCCTCGCGCTGCTACTTGCCATTGCGGGAAGCCGAATTCAGGCGCAGCCCAAGATGGACACCTTCCTCTACGGCGCCGCCTTCTACGAGGAGTACATGCCGGAGGACCGTCTGGATAAAGACGTCCAGTTGATGGAACAGGCCGGCCTCAACGTGGTCCGCATCGGAGAATCCACCTGGAGCCTTTGGGAGCCCGAAGACGGCCGCTTCGAGTTCGCCTGGATGGACCGCATCCTGGAATGCCTGGCACGCGCGCACATTCGCGTGATCATGGGCACGCCCACTTACTCTATCCCGCCGTGGATGTTCAAGGAGCATCCGGAGATTCTGGTAACCCGATTGGATGGGCAGAGAGCCACCTACGGCATCCGGCAGAACATGGACGTCACCAACCCGGACTTTCTGCGCTATGCCGAGCGCGTGATTCGCAAGATCGCCGAACATTATCGCGACAATCGCGCGATTATCGGCTACCAGATCGATAACGAGACCACTTCATACGGCACGGCGGGCGCGAATGTGCAGGCAGGCTTCGTGCGCTACCTGCAGGAGAAGTTCGGGACGGTGGACCGCCTGAACAAGATCTGGGGGCTGGTCTATTGGGGACAGAGCCTGCACGATTGGTCCGAGGTTCCGCCGCGAAACGGGATTCTGAATCCTGGGTGGAAGATCGAGTGGGACCGCTATCAGGATTCGCTGGCGACGCACTATCTGGCATGGCAGGCGGCGCTGGTGCGCGAATACCTGCGGCCCGATCAGTTCGTGATGCAGGACTTCGGCGGCGCCACGCGGTCCGATGTCAATGAGTACGCGATTGCCAAAAGCCTGGACATGGTAGGCATTAACCCATACCATCCGACACAGGATCTCTACGACGGCGAAGGCTCCAGCTATGGCGGAGACTTTGCGCGATCGCTCAAGGGCGCCAACTACTTAGTCACTGAGACCAATGCGCAGACCATCGGCTGGGATTCGCGAACGCAGTTTCCGCCCTACGACGGTCAACTGCGCCAGGATGTCTATCTGATGGCCTCGACCGGCGCCAACATGGTGGAGTACTGGCATTGGCACTCCCTGCATTACGGCCAGGAGACTTACTGGAAGGGCTTGCTATCCCACGATCTGGAACCCGGCCGCATCTACGCCGAGGCCGCCCGCACGGCGCACGAGTTGCAGCGCATCGGGCCGGAAATCGTGGATTTGAAGGCATCTCACCCCGTGGCGCTGCTCTACAGCAACGATTCGCGGCGCGGCACGGATTACATGCCGTTTCTGGTGTCACAGCCGGCAGGAGATATGCCATGGAGCCATCCGGCAGGCTATGACTTGGAAATGCGGCGCCTTTACCGGGCGCTGTACCGCCTGAATGTGGGCGTGGACTTCATCTTTCCCGAGACCGAAGATTTTAGCGCATATAAGGTGATTGTGGTCCCGCCGCTGTATATTGCCAGCGATGCGCTGCTGGAACGGCTGGCCAATTACGCCCGCGCGGGCGGCCACCTGGTGCTGACACTGAAGAGCGGCTTTTGCGATGAGTACTCCACCGTGCGCCACGAGATGGCGCCGGGGCCGCTGCGCGAGGCGGCCGGCTTCCACTACCAGGAATTCTCGAACCTGGCCAAGCCACTGGCGCTCAAGGGCGATCCCTTTCAGGCAGGCGACGGCAACCGGGTGGGCGACTGGGCCGATATGTTGGTGCTGGACAAAGCCAAGGCCTTGGCGTACTACGATCATCCGTTCTTCGAAAAGTATCCGGCCATTACGGAGAATCATTTCGGCAAGGGTATTGTGACTTACGAAGGCTCCGTGCTGAGCGATAAACTTCAGCAGAAGATTCTGGAGCGGGTACTGGAACAGGCGCAACTGACGGGGCCGGACCAAAAGCTGCCTGCCCCAGTCAGGGTGAAGCACGGCGACACCAGGACGGGTAAGGTGATGCATTATTACTTCAATTTTTCGGCGGCTCCGCGGCAGATAACTTATTCTTATGGTGCAGGGCGAGAGCTGCTTTCGGACCGTGCTGTTCCGCACGGCGGGGGTATCGGCTTGGCGCCTTGGGGCGTGGCTATTCTCGAGGAGGGTGGGCGATAGTCACTCCCACTCTATGGTGGCGGGGGGTTTGTTAGTCAAATCGTAGAATACTCCACTAATTCCGGGGACCGACATTAATTCGGCCGCCATAGAGTCGAGTAAGTCGTCGGGCATGTCGACCGATTGCGCGGTCATGCCGTCCACGGAGTCGACGGGGCGGAGAACTGCGGAGTCGGGGGCCTCGGCGGAGCCGAGCGGAATCAGCACCACAGGGAATTGCCAGATACGCCGGTCGAAACCGCTGGCATGCGAGAGCCTTCGCACGATGGCATCGGCATGGCGGAGGCGCGCGAGGCGCTCGGGCGTTAGAGTGCTGACACGCACGCGCAAATCGGCGATCGGTGCGGCGGTGCGCACGCGCGCGACGACGCGGTTCACGCCGGATAGGCGATTGATCAGCTCCACGGCGTGGGCATGATCCAGCGTATCGATACACAGGACAGGCGCGTAACTGCGGCTATCGCCCTGCACGCCGACGGAGTGTACGGGCAGGATGCAGCCTTCCGGCGCGGCCTGGACGTCGGCATCGATTTCCGAACAAAGGCAGCGGATGGCCAGGCCCGGACCGGGGAAGGGGTGGCGGTCGACGATCTCGGCGGGCAGGCCGAGCTCACGGCCGATCTCCCGCACTTCGTCCTTATAGTACGAGCGCAGCGGCTCCACGATGCGTCCGGCTTCGATCAGTCTTTGGATGCCGGGCACGCGGTTGTGATGCGTTTTGATGAGGGCGGCCTTTTCGGTGCCGCCGGATTCGATAGTGTCGGGATAGATGGTGCCCTGGCCCAGAATCCAGTGTCCATCCAGCAGGTGGCGGGACTCCAGAATGCGCTCCTGGACGCGCACGAATTCTTCGCCGATGATGTGGCGCTTCCGTTCGGGGTCGCGCACGCCCGCGAGCGCGCCTAGAAACTGGGCTTCGGCGGACTCCACCGAGAGGCCCGGTATGCGGCGCATGGAATCGGTTTCGCCTTCGCGCATCAGGCCCGTGTCGACGTACATACCTTGCACGCGGCCCGCGCCGAGGGCCCGCTGGCAGAGCGCGCAAGCGACCGTGGAGTCCACCCCTCCGCTGACGAAGAAGAAAACATTACGGTCGCCCACGCACTGCCGGATTTCATCTTCGATCTGCGGCACGCGATGGCGCGGATCCCAGTCGCGCTGGCAGCCGCAGATGCCGAACAGGAAGTTGGACAGAATATCGCGGCCGCGCGAGGTGTGTACGACTTCCGGATGGAACTGCACGGCGAAGAGGCCGCGCGCCGGCGCCGCGATGGCGGCGATAGAGCAGGTCGCGGTGCCCCCCAACACGGAAAAGCCGGGCGGAACGGCGGTGACCAGATCGCGGTGGCTCATCCAGACTTGCTGCGGGCCGGAGATGCCATGGAACAGCGAGTTGGAACCGGCTCCGTCCGCGAGCATATGGAGCGTGGCTAGACCATACTCGCCTTTGTCGCCCAATTGGACGGTGCCACCCAACAGATGCGCCATGAGCTGTTGGCCGTAGCAGATACCCAGCACGCGCGCGCCGCTCTCAAAAATGGCGGGATCGACGGTGGGGCTGGATGGATCGTAAACGCTATTTGGGCCGCCGGAGACGATCAGGCCCTTGACGCCGGCCAGATCTGCCGCGGAAGTTTCGCTGGCGCGGACCTCGGAATAGACTCCCAGGTCGCGCACCTTACGCGCGATCAGGTGACAATATTGGCCTCCGGCATCCAGGACGACGATCTGGGCGGCGGTCTTCACCTGGCGATTACGGGTTCCTCCGGCTGCATGCGTTTGACGACGATCTTGTGGGCCGCATCCAGCAGCGCCTTTGCTTTCGGCATGGCATCCACGGCGCGTTCGACTTCGGGATCGGTCTCGACTTTGACGCGATCGCTTTCATCGAGGTTGAACGCCGTGATATACATTTCGCGCTTGAGCAGGCGCCTGATCCAATCGGCATCCTGAGTGAATTCGGCTTCCGTGAAATCGTAGTTCTGTTTCAACAGGTAGTCGTGGAATTCGTTCAGGGTCGTGGCGTCGGGGGACCAACCCTTGGGCAGCTTGGCGTCGTGCTGGCCGAAGTAGTACCGCGTGAAATTGAAGAACGCCGACTTGACATAAAGCTCGGTCTGAAGATGATCGATTTTGGGCTGGGCGTACTTTTCATCGGGAGTGATGCCGCCGCCGCCATAGACGGTGCGGCCGCCGTCGGTCATCTTGACGTCTTGCATGTCCTTAGGCTCGTCCTTGTGATAGTAGTAATCGAAGAACGACTTGTTGCTGTAATCGCGCTGAATCAAGCGGCCGCTGGGCGTATAGAAATGCGCCGTGGTCAGCGCCAGGCCGGTGTTCTCCGAAAGCGGATACACGGTCTGCACCAGGCCTTTGCCAAAGGTGGTCTCGCCCAGAATCCAGCCCCGATCGTGATCTTGCAAAGCGCCGGCGACGATCTCGGCGGCGGAGGCCGACGAACGGTTTACCAGCACGACGATGGGATAGTCGTGGCCGTGGTTGCCGTTTCTGGCGGTGTAAGTCTTTTCCGGCGATGAGCGGCCGTGGTGGGAAACGATGGTCTGTCCCTTTTGCAGGAACTTGTCGGCCACTGCCACGCCTTCGTTGAGCAGCCCGCCGGGGTTGTCGCGCAGATCGAGGACCAGGCCGTGGATGTTGTTCTCGCCGAGTTTCTTCAGCGCGTCTTCGAGCTCCTTGCTGGTGGTTTCGTTGAACTGCTCGACGAAGACGTAGGCGATGCCGGGTTTCAACCAGATGGCGTTCTTCACGCTGCTGCGCGAGATTTCATCGCGGATGACGTTGAAGGTGATGGGCTCGGTGGTGCCCTCGCGGGAAACCACGATGGTAACCTGCGTGCCGCGCGGACCTTTCAGCAGGTCGGCCACCTCCGTCGTGGTGAGGTTGTCGGTGGGCTTATCGTTCACCTTCATGATGATGTCGCCCGGCCGCAGGCCTGCGCGGTAAGCGGGCGATCCGGCGAAGGGCGCCACCACAATGGTTTTTCCGTTGAAAGGCCGCACCTGCATACCTACGCCGAAGTAGTGGCCCTTCTGGTCCTCGCGAAGCAAAGCGTAGTCGCGCGGATCGAAGAAGTTGGTGTGCGGGTCAAGGGTGCGGAGCGCGCCCGGGATGGCGCCCTTGTAGATGGCTTTGTCCGGATCGATTTTGTCGGCGAAGTTCTGTTCCACCAGGCCATAGACGCTGGTGAACGATTTCAGGCTGATGCCGATGTCGTCGCCGTCCGCGACGGTGGCGGCCGCCTGTACCTGCGGTCCTAAGATGCCGCCGATCAGGGAGCACAACAAAATGAGGCCCAGGAAAAGAAAAAACGAGCGCGGCTTTTGAGGCATCCGGGAAACCATCCTTACCTTGAGTATACCTGATGATTTGACGCGGCAAGGGGGTGGTTGGTGACAGAGCGGAAGACGGGGGATTGTGCATCGTTGGGCGGAAGTGTGCACAGTTTTGCAGGGTTGCGCGGCCGGTATTTTTGGCCGAACGAAGCCAAATCAAAATAAAGCATTTAGATTCAGTATCATGGCGGCCTACGAGGCCGCCGCAGGCAGGGTGCCTGCCCCACTTAGATGAGGGCGGCGGCCAGGCGCTTGTCGATGGCGGCCTTGAACTCTTCGGGCGGCTTGCCGCCGGCAAAAGACGATGCGTTGGGGAGGAAGGCGACCAACTCGCCATATGACCAGTTCTTTTCGGGCGGGAACGCCACATAGCCGAGCACTTCGCTGAGACGCCAGCTCACCTTGACCACATTGTCGAGGCTGACTTCCTGAGCCACGGGATAGTCATGATGTACGGCAATGGCGGCTGCCAGTTCGTCGGGAAAGTCCCAGTCCTGCGCGAGGTAGCAGCCGGCCAGCGCATGATCGATATCGAAAAGATCGCGTTCGGTCTGCAACAGATCGAATCCAAATTCCTGGGTGACGTCCAGCATTCGCGAATATTCTTCCGGATAGGCGGACATCAAGCCGAGGGTGCCGAGGTTATGCAGCAGGCCGACGGTGTAAGCGGTGTCGGCTGCCACGCCGGTGACGCGAGCCGCCTCTTCGGCGATCACCGCGGTGGCCAGGCTGTGGACCCACACCTTGCGCAGCGCCTGCACGCGCACTGCGGAACGAACCATCCGGTTGACGGCTACCAGCGTGGCCATGGTCTTGACGCGATCGAGGCCCAGCAAGACGATGGCCTGCGAGACGCTTTTGACTTCGTGGCGGACGCCGAACATTGCGCAGTTGGCGAAGCGGAGCAATTCCGCTGAGAAGGACGGGTCCATCTTGACCAGATCGCCGAGTTCCCGGATGGCCAGATCTTCCTGTCCGACGAGGGCGAGCACGCGTTGCGCGATCGCAGGGAAAGGCGGCAAGAGGCGCAGAGCCCAAGGCGTTTGCGGACGAGCGAGGAGTTCAGGCATATCGTTTCCTGCTATCTTATCGGCGGGCTGGGGCGGAGGGATTATAGACAGAGGGTTAAGATAAGCCGCCACACACCGAGGCCGGTTTGGACGACTGGAATCGCATTTCCAGGATCTTGCGGCCGGTGCAGCAGGTTTTCCGCCGCATGCCTGCGATTGGACCCCAGTGGTGCTCAATCTTGGACGAACGAAGCCACTATGTCCTTTAAAATCAGCGAGCCGAAATACTACAGCGGCGTAGATCCCGGTGGATGGTAGCTGGAGCGGAGCCGGTTGCGACTCGTCGCGGCGGCGGATTGCAGGCCGGGCGAACAACTACTCGAAATGGCGGGCGTTGGTGCGATCATCGGGGCCATGGAATTCAGTCGTTCAATGAACGGGCGGGCCGTGGAGCAGAGCGCCGAGCGGCTGAATGTGGAAGACATTGTATTGCCCGATGCAAGTATAGCGCGGCGGGGAAAGGCATCCGACTTTGCGATTGACATTAGACTTGTATTTTCAATGGATTACCGGGTTGCCGAGTTGTGTCATTATCGATTTGCCAGACCTGCGAGATTTGACCTCGGCCGCAAGCTGGTTTGTTCCGAAACGGCTTCTGGCGCGCGTTGGTTCCAAATCCCGGCATGCACGTTATGTGTCAACTCGCTGCGATCCGGTCTATTATCGTCGTAAAGCCGACTTGCACTAGGACTTGTAGGGAGTAATCCAGCGGTCCGGGGCTCCGGCCAAAACCGAATGTCCCAAATCTGATACATTTGAAGTTGTGCGGCCGGTCATCTTCCATCCGAAGGCGCGGGACGAGATCCGCCGGTTTCCCAAGGAAGCGCGAACCCGTCTCGGGCGGGGCCTGTACCGGTTACAAATGGGGGAATCGCTCGGCATGCCCAACGCTCGGCCGATGGCAACCGTGGCTTTGGGCGTTTGGGAGTTTCGCGTGAGAGACGAGGATGGAGTTTTTCGGGTGTTCTACTACACGGCATCCGCAGCGGGTGTTCTGGTTTTCCATGCGTTCGCGAAGAAGACCCAGCGGACTCCGGCCCCCGAGATCGAGCTGGCAAGAAAACGTTTGAAGGAGCTTCTCGATGCATAAACTGAAACCGATTGTCGCCGCGACTCCCGAAGCGCTAGCCAGTGCGCTGGGACTGTCCTCGGCAGAGGCCAGGGAATGGCGGGTGCAGCATGCGCTGCTCACCCGCCTGAAGGAGATCGTGCGTCAGCAACAGTTCACTCATGCGGAGATTGCAAGGCGATCCCGGACCTCGCGAACCCGGGTCACCGCGATTCTGAACGACGATCTGGAACACGTGTCGACGGATCTGCTGATACGCATTCTTGCCTCGCTCGGGTACCAGGTTAAGGTTTCGGTGGTCAAGACCAGGACCGCTGCTTGACGGGCCGTGCGCGCAAAGCGAAGGGACCGGGGAGAGATGCCGACTTGCGAGGACCTATCCGGCTGGCGCCCTCCCTTTGTCCGAGTGGGCGACAAACCGCTCCGGGGGATAATCTGTCGAAGCAGGCGCTCCTAGCTACTCCGCCCGCAACGCCTCCATCGGCTCAATCGCCGTGGACTTGCGCGCCGGCACGTAACTGGCGAGCAGCGCGGCGGCGGCCAGTACCGCCGAGACGGTGAGGTAAGTCGCCGAGTCCAGCGGACTCACTTCGAACAGCAGGCTGGTCATAAGACGAGAGAGCGCTGCGGCGCCGGCCACACCGCAGACGAGCCCAGCGACGACGAGCAGCAAGCACTCGCGCATGAACAGGAGGCGCACGGCCTGCCGAGGCGCACCCAGAGCCATACGAATGCCTATCTCGCGTGTGCGCTGCGACACCGCGTAAGAAATGACTCCGTAGATACCAACGACACCAAGCAGCAGGGCCATGCCTGCCGCAATGGTCAGCATGACCAGAGCGAACGTTGGGCGGGCGATGGCCTGGTCATAGATCTCCTGCATGGTGCGGACTTTCGCCAAAGGAAGGTTGTGATTGACGGACCACACTGCCTGCCGGACATCCTTTAGCAGTTTCGCGGAGTTGGCTTGCCTGCTGCGTACCGCAAAGAATTGATCCCGCCCCAGAACGACCTCACGGTGGAACAAATTCCGCACCATCGTGGGCAAATACACAATGGCAGACGCCGCATGGTCGGGACCCTCGTCATGCTCGTTACCGGCGACACCCACGATCTCGCGCCACGGGGCATTCGGAACTTCCTGAATCCGCTTGCCGATCGCCGCCCCAGGTTCGTGCCAGAGTTCGCGTGCCAGGGCCTCGGAGACAACGGCCACCGGACGGGCTTCGAAGATATCGGTTAGCGTCAGGTCGCGCCCCGCGACCAGCGAATTCCCCATGGTTTTAAAGTAGCCGGGCGAGATGTACTTGAAGCGGCGCACGGGGGGAACCCCGGCGCTGTACGTCTGGTCGGCTGCAAAGATAGGGCTTCCATAGCCCATCATGCGGCTGCCATCCATGGTCATGCCCGTTGAAATACTGGCTAAGTCCACGCCCGGAATGACTTTAACTTTCTCGAGAATGTCGTAGAAACTCTGCAGGGCCGACTCCGGTTTGGGTATCTCTGCGTCGGGTATCGAGATCTGCATGGTGAGGATCTGAAGTGGCCGCGTGAAGCCCGTAGGCACCTGCCTCAGCGCCGTCGCGGTACGGAGCATGAGTCCGGAACCAACCAGCAGCACCATCGCCAGGGCGACTTGCACAATCACCAGAAGGTTGCGGGCGCGGTGGCGCTCCCGGCCTTCACTGGCATTGCGTCCGCCCTCCCGCAGCACTCCCGCCAGGTGTCCTCCGCTGTACTTGAACACAGGTATTAACGCGGAAAGAACACCTGCAACAAGCGAGATCGACAGACTGAAAAACAAGACCGTTGGATCGATGCGGATCTGGTCGAGCCGCGGCAAGTTACCGGGATTGATCACTGCCAGAAGTCGAAGCGCGCCGTAGGCCACCCCCACTCCGAGCAAGCCGCCGGAGACACCGAGGACAATGCTTTCCAGCAGCAATTCCTTGGCGATGCCCCACCAGCCGGCGCCCAGTGCAGCCCGGATGGCGAGTTCCTGCCGGCGCCCTTCGGAGCGCACCAGCAGAAGATTGGTGACATTGGCGCAGGCGATCAACAGCACCGCGCCAATGGCTCCCATCAGCACCCACAACAGCTTCCCAATGTTGCCGACCAGGTCGGACTTGAGAGGCCGCACGATGGGCTGGAGAGCGAGTGACTGAGCCATCTGCCTCGTCATACCGGGTTGTGGCGGAAACCTGTCCAGCATGATCGGAAACATACGTCCCACGTCCACGCTCGCGCTTGCCAACGTCTCGCCCGGCTTGAGGCGAGCCAGAGCCTGATAACTGAATTGGCCGATGAAAACCTTCGCCCGATCGAACTGGAAGGGCGCAATGACGGCCGCGTGCTTGTCCATGAACCAGAACCCGGGCGGCATGACACCGATGACTTCAGTGGATTCGCCATCCACCATGATGCGCCTCCCGATGACCGATGCATCGCCGCCGAATTTGCGGCGCCAGTAATCGTTCATCAGAATGACGGTCGGAGGGCCAGGCGAGTCGTCCACGCGCGAGAACGACCGGCCCAGAATGGGCCGCACGCCAAGCAGTGGCAAAAATCCATCGGTGACGTAGAGCGCATCGACCTGTTCGGGTTCCCCGTTTCCCGTCATGTTATCCCAAAACATGCCCCACAGCGCGATATCCTGAAAGACCTTCCCTTCTTCCCGGAACGTGAAGTAGGCGGCTGGCGACATGGGCCATTCCTTTTGCGTCTGCCTTGGGATTTTTGCCCAAATCGCTATCAAATGGTCGGGATCGTGGAAAGGGAGCGGCTTTAGGAGGATTGCGTTCACGACGCTGAACACCGCAGTGTTGGCGCCGATCCCAATAGCGAGCGTCAGCAAGGTGAGCACCGTGAACATCGGCGCGCGGAGGAGCCGCCTGAGGACTTGTTTCATAAGTGGCGTCTCGCTATCATACCTGAAGGGCGAGACGACGTGCCGGAGGTTCGCTACTGTGGCGGGTCATAGTCGAGCTCCTCGTCCAGCTAGGCGCGCCAAAGCGCTGTACCGCAGCACCGTCACTCGACGTTCTCAAGAATCTCCTGAAACGCGCTTGAGTCTGGGACCAGCATGGGCACTTTTGCGCGGCCGGGATGCGCTCAGCGGCAAACCTTATTTTCACGCCTTTGGGGATTAAAGACGCCGTCCCCGTTCTAAGAAAGACATGGTATTGTCGTCTTCGTGACTATTACCCGACGCACTATCCTGGCCGCGTTGCCGGCCGCGGCCGCCCTGCAGGCGCAGAAGGACAGGCCAGGAGGCCTATCCCACCAGACCTGGAAGCCTAGGTTGGGCGTTTTGGGCGAGTATTCCGACGCCAACCTGGCGTTCGTGAAGGCGGAAGGTTTCACCAGCATGCAACTGCGGCTGAATCCCGACAAGCTGGACGACGCGGCGATTGCGGCGATCAAGGACAAGGTCCAGCGGTCGGGGATCTACGTTTCATCGCTGGCGGTGGATGGGAACCACATCGACCCGGATCCGGCGCGGCGCGCGAAACAGAACGAGTACGCCGCCAGGTGCATCGAGTTGTGCGGCAAGTTGGGAATCCCGAACGTCGGCGGGCAATCCGGCACCATCAAGGGGCAGCCGCTAAGCCAGCAGGTGGACGAGATCGTGCGCGTATACACGGAAAAGTATTTTCCGTTGTGCGAGAAGCACAAGGTCCGCGTCCTTTGGGAGCCTTATGCCGGCGGCCCGAACATCGCCACGGGGCCGGTGGGTTGGGAGGCGCTGTTCAAGGCGTTTGGTAACAGTCCGCACGTGGGGCTGCAGTTCGACCCTTCGCATCTGATCTGGCAGTTCATGGATCCGGTGGCCGCTGCGCGCGAATTCGCCGACAAGATTTACGACGTGCACTTGAAGGACACGGAGATTCTGTGGCACGTGGTGCGGCGGGCCGGCATCCAGCCGGTGAATCGTGCGAGCTGGTGGCGCTTCCGCGTGCCGGGTTACGGCTCGATGGATTGGAAAGGCTTCTTCTCGGTGCTGGCGGAGGTGGGCTACCAGGGCGCCATGAACATCGAGAACGAGGACGAATTCTTTTACCCGCCTTACGTGGAGCGCGATTTCACGGAGCAGTACAAGCGCGGATTCCGCGTGGCGCACGAGTTTCTAAAGACACTGGTGCCGCCGGTTACGGCTTAGGGGGTGCGCGGGTTACGCGTGGAATCCACTGCTGAGAACGGGAGGGCTGGCAGGTGTTGCAGGCGCCGCATGCCGGGCAACTTTCTCCGAGGCGATCATCAGCCGGTCGTAGAAGACGCGGTGCACCTCGTCGGACGTCAACGCGGGGGTCTCACGGACGGGCAGAGGAGCCGAGGGCTGCTGCCAGAAAAGCCGATACGCCTGTAGACCCTTCCCTACCGTAAGTCGCTTGAGGATCATGATTCCGGCATCTCCCGATTAGAGGATACCATATCCAGGAGCTTCGGCAGAAACTCGGTGTTGGCCCATGCGGCTAATTCGCGTAGCTGTGCGGCCTGTCCGAGGACCTTCAGCATATGCGCCCGGCTTGGGTCGAAAATGCCGACGTTCAAAATGCCAATCGCGGCACGGCCGCAGTCCTCGCTGCCCAATGGAACGGCGAGGAGCCAGGCGTGACGCTTCGCGGGATCCAGTTGCTTATATACGCCGGCGAAGACGGTTCCGGCGACCTCCTCATCGTCGTACGTCATGGCGTACAAGAGCCGCGCCGCCCTGCCGGCAACGCCGTCCCCGAGCGGTATTTTTACGTCCCAGAAACCGGGGACCACCACGGAAGTGCTGGCTACGAACCTCAACATCCGCCCTCCGGCGGGATCCACGGCCATAAGGGTTATTTCGATATGCGGGAGCAGATCACTGAGCGCCGCCTCGTCCGCTTGGGTCTTGGCGACGGTTTTCTTGAGCAAACTCGCGACATAGTCGCCGATGGTGGCCACCAGGTCCACAATCTTCGCTTTGCGAGCTGCGGCCTCAGGAGCGGCGCCGCTGGTGGCGAAGCAGTCCCGCACCGAGAGGAGCGTAGTCCGCCTGACCGACAGGCGCGCGAGCTGGTCGGGCGTGGCGGGAACCGCGCCGGCCATGGGATCGCCCAAACGCCAGCAGATCCGATAGGCGCTACGTTGCGGAGGCCGACGGACGTTCAGAGAAGCCGTCCGTAGCAGGGGGGCATAGGAGAATCCCTCGGACGCCACGCGCGTCAGCGCCGAATCGAAGACTTCCCGCTCCTGACCGCCGTCGGCGAAGACCTGGTAGGCAAGCACAAAGGGCGGCTCGTCCGTGAGCGACATGGAGTCCGGGAAGGCCACTTGGAAAACTAGCGTGTCCGCCGCTTCCCAGCGCAGGCTGAACTGCGCGAAATCCTGGTCCGCCCGGGGCGCCCCGGATTGAGATAGTTCTTCCCGATCCATGGCGTAGCAGTGGGCGTCCAGGCTCTCGATCAGAAGCTTCTGCGGCCGTTCCGGCGATGGAGGCGGGTCGAAATTAGCAGACGCTCGATCCTGTCCCAGTGAAACCCCCGCCGAGGTTCCCGCAGGTTGCAGCACATAATCGGTGGTCCGGCCGGCGTCCGTCCACTGGCGATGCAACCGATAGACAGCGCCTTCAGCGCCGTGCAAAGCGCGTATGCCTTCGAATGCCATCTGATTGTGGCCGTCGCCGTCGTCGTAGATGCGGATGGTCAACGCCATCCGTTCACATTGGAACAAGTCGCGCGCAGGCGCGCGCAGAAGTCCGGGAGTCTCGGGTTTGGGAGGCGGCGGCAGGAGCGTGGGGTAAGCCTGGTCGAATCTGCCATAGCCGTCGCGCAAAAGAAGGTGTACGCGCTCCTCCGCGCTGGCGGGCTTGACGATACTGATGTGATCGCTGCCGGGGATCAGGTGATAATCGCCGAAATAACGCGCCGCGGAATCCACTGGGACGATCGGACGAAAGCCGACGAACCCCGGCACCTTCGGAAATTTCTGCTCACTCCACTCGCATCCGGCCAAGTGCGGAATGATCTGCCGGTCGCGCATATCCTTGAATCGGCGGTCGAGATCGTCGAGCGAATCGGATTTCCAACGCAGCTCGCGGCCGGTACGGTTGCGGAAGAGCTCGATGACGCCTTCGAGCGAGTTGGCCCACTGGGAGCCGATGGACGGGGAGGCGATCAGAACGAGCAGAATCGACTTGGTCTGGAAGATCTCGCGCCAGCACTCCAGCATGTAGCGGCTAACGATTCCACCCAGGCTGTGGCAGACGAATACCAGGCGCTCGTGGTCGAGGACGGCCGGATTCCCGGAGGCTCCGCGGGCGAGCCCCTCCAGCAATTCCTTCGCGCAATCGCGCATGCCATATTCGCCGGCATCGACCTGAGTGTAGTAACCTCCCAAGAAGATGGACGCTTGAGCAAGAGCGCGGTCATCCCGCACCAGGTTTGGCCAAAACGCCCCGGTATTGGAATTGAACCAGCATTCTTTCGCGCTGGATTGTACTCCGTGAACGAAGACGAACACAGTTCCCGTGGATCGGTAAACCACCCAGGAGTTGTTGGCCGCTTCCGGCGGCGTGGCCCGTGAACCGCCGAGAATCGAAAGGAACTTCATCGCCAGTTCAAAGTATACTGCTTGGAGCGCGACAGGCTGGCGGCGGAACAGCGTCGGCACGAGTGCCGACACGGCACGCAGAGTGCGTGCGCCACGGTGCTTGGAAATGTCCAAACTCCCGGTACAGGCCGGGAGGCCTGTCCTACAGTTCGCCGGGGCCGAAGGTCCGGCGCACGGGAGGGAATGCGGCCACCGGCGGCGGAGGGGCCGGCCGGTCCACCGGCCTGTCCAACACCAGCGACCGCAAATGGGGGATGGGCGCGTTATTGAGATGGCTGGGCTTCTCCGTGGGCTGGGCATGCCCGGCGGTGAGGTTCTTGAGGCCGAACAG
>Ga0187867_10001792_pt1 | contig 18305 bp, 14 predicted proteins | sample June2016WEW_13_1_FD_132976 | JGI IMG/M metagenome (GOLD analysis project Ga0187867, IMG submission 132976) | Peatland microbial communities from SPRUCE experiment site at the Marcell Experimental Forest, Minnesota, USA - June2016WEW_13_10 | ecosystem: Environmental > Terrestrial > Soil >...
CTATGGCGAGAACCCTGCCCTCATCTCTTAATCGCTCGATCATCTCCAGATGCTCCTTCCAGTTAAGGAGATTATGGATCTGGTACAGTTCGATACGGCTACCAAAAAATGAAAGAGAGCGTCTCGCCTGAACCCATCCTTGTGACGCGGTATCTGCCCAAACCTTTGTAGCAATTTGGACAGCATCACGTCGCCCTTTCAGTGCCAGACCTAACACGCGCTCAGCTTCGCCGTACATTGGGGAGCTATCGAAGAAAGTAGCCCCTGCTTCCATTGCCGCATTCACAACAGAACGGCTGTTAGCGATGGCAGCTTCTCCTCGAACATCGAATGTTCGCCATGTTCCCATTCCTATTGTAGGGACAAACAAGCCGGATTTACCAAGTGGCCGTATTTCCAAGGTGCGCTTCCTTCAGGCGATGAAAAACATCAATGGTAATGAGGCCTTGCCAATAAAAGATAACAAAGAATCACAATACCACACCTGTGAGGAATCCAGGCAAAACATCCCGCATTGGCTTTGGCACAGCCGCTATTTAGCCTGGACTGCGGGGATGGTGGTATGTCCTCAAATTGACCGAATTGGTCCGATCGGCATTTTTTATTGCGGGTTTTGATGGGAACATCGTATGATTTACGGGCTCGGCATTCCAAGAGTTTTTTTCGGATCGAATCCGGCCCGGAAATGCGGTTCGGCTCCAGTTTGGGGTTAAGTTGACGCATTATTCAGGATAAGCATATACACTTCAACGCGGGGTGATCCATGACAACTCGAAAGAGTCTTACCACAGAAAATGATCTTCTCTCTTCTTCGCTGGAAAACGATGTCCTGGTGATTAGGCAGAAACAGCATATTAAGTCGCTGACCCGGGACGTTCTCGCAGTATACTCATTTTACGAGTACCTGGAGTCCATACTCTCGAGCAAGTCGTATAAGGCAATGGTCATGTTTGCCTGCCCGGATAAGGACGAATACATCGAATACAGCATGTTTCTGTCTAAGGCGCTCTCATCCAGGAGCAATAAGCTGCTCATGGACCGGTTGACTAACGCGGTCAACTACTACATCCGCACGTTATCGAAAATTAACGGCATCACGGTTTACGCCGGGCGGGGAACGGTCTCAATGTTTCACCTGAATCTCAGCCTGGCCTACGACTACCGCATCGTCGCGGACGACACTGTATTCGAGAACGCCGGCGCAGTCATCGGACTGATCACCAAAGGAAGCGGGTATTTCCTGCCGCGCTTGCTTGGGGTCAGGAAGGCCACCGAGGTGCTGCAGTGGAAGTCCTTTAGCGCCGAAGATGCCCTGGATTTGGGGTTGATCGACCGGATCGTTCCGGTGTCAAAGCTGGAAGAAGAGACGATGAAATTCGTGCCTGCGAATTTGGAGGCTTCGGTTTCAACCTTGCTTGGCATCCGCAAGTTGTTCAAGTGCGACCCGAAGGAGCTTCAGCGCAGCCTGGAGCTGGAAGACCAGCTCATCAAAGAGCGTCTTAAATCGCCTGATTTCAGAAAGACCTTCGGCGAATACTGCGTAAAGACGTTCGGTTGTGACATAGAGACTTTGGGAGGGGGCAACTGAGGGGACAATAGCCGGGAAGCACTGCGCCGGTGCTGTTTTTTTTTATATAGGCTCATGCCGGTATCGAATGACGCTACGATGGCGGGATGCCAAAAAAGAGGTTCTTCACGAAAATGAGCACCTGAGGACCTGGGAAAATCCCTGCTAAAAGGCCCCTATTTAAGCGGACATGTACTTTCTCGCCGGTCGGATCAGTGGGGCTCTCCTTGTTGTTGCGAAATCGAGCGCCAAAATCGTCGCCATTTTCGAATCATATCTTGGGATCAGGTCCGCACTACCTGTTGGCAAGCTCTGCGTAGTAAAGGCGAGTTTTTCTAGTGGTTAGATTTAGTTAAAAAGAGTCTGCTCCGATTTGTTAGATTCTTTATATCTTTCTGTTTTCCCATTCCAGCAGACTCCTCGATTCATTTTCTACAATCAGTATACCTGATCCGAATCTTTCCGTGTTGGGGTCATTATTGCCCGCCCGGAGGATAAGGCAGTCAGATGGTTAAACCTCACGAGAAGGGCCGGGGGTTTCACTGTGCCATCGTGATTTAGGTGGAAATTTTCAACAACATAGATTATCTCTTCATATTAAATGCGAGTAATCGATTGCTCCGCCCCTTTCAGGCCACTCAAGACCAAATGTGGACGTCGTGATTCCGCGGAGTCTGCGATTTCAACCCATTTTTGACATCTGGAAAAAACAAGCTAACAAGTATGCGGATAATTAGGCGGGCGCGTATTATCTTCACTATCTTTTTGTTCTTCGCCCTGCTTCCCAGCGAAGCGGGGGCACAGAAACGAATCGGCATCCTTATGTTTAGTGGCCAGGCTCGCTACGTGGAGGCCGCCAGAGGTTTTAGGGATGCGCTTAAGGAAGCTGGTTTCGGAGAGGCTCAGACAAAAATCACTGTAGATGAGGCAGGCGCTAATAAGGCGAAGGCCGCGGAGCTGGTTCAGCAATTTGCTGAAGAAAATATGGATTTGATCTTCACAGTGGGTACTCATGCGACAATAGCGGTAACTCAGAAGATCAAGGATGTACCGGTAGTTTTCGCTCAGGTATACGATCCCGTGGACGCAGGAATAGCCAAAGATTGGAAAAGTTCGGGAAACAACACTACGGGCGTCACCACTAAAGTGCCTATGTCAAAGGTCATGGATAGGTTGAAACAGTTTGCGCCTGTAAAAAGGTTGGGAGTGCTTTATACGCCCGGTGAAAAAAACTCGGTGGCGCAACTTAAGGATCTGCAAAGTACCCAATCAAGCTACGGAATCAAAGTTATCCCAGTTCCGTTGACCAAAACAGAAGAAGTTGCAAAGCTTCTTCCACTGGTCATAGCGTCGACAGACGCCCTGTACGTGACCGGCAGTAACCTGGTCAACAGCCAGCTTCCGCATATCGTAGCGCTGTCGACCGAGGCCAAATTATGTACTATAACTCACCTCGAGGACTTGGTAGAGCAAGGGGTGCTCCTTGGTGTAGTCCCAGGTTCCTACCTGATTGGTCATCTGGCAGGGGAAAAAGCGATAAAGATCTTGCTGGGCGCTCAGCCGTCGTCTATTCCCATAGAAACACTTAAACGATTCGATGTGATCATTAATCTGAAGACGGCCAGAGCGGGAGGATTTCGGATTCCGCCAGATTTCATGAAAACAGTAGAAAGAACCATTGAATAACTGGCGTTAAACTGCGGCTATGCCTTAAACGAACATCGACATGCTGAAAACAAAGCTTAATCAAAGCATCCGGTTCAAATTCATGATCATCATGTCCTTTATTCTATTAGCTGGAACTGTGCTGATAAGTTTTATCATTGCAACAAACGAAGGTAGGATGCTCAGGCTTTCCCTGGTGAGCACCGGCCAAAGTCTTGTGTCCTATATAGCACAAATCAGTGGCGAACCTCTGGTGATAAATGATAGTACCAAATTAGATGATATTGTAATGGGGGCAACCCGTGAAGATGATATTGTCTATGCTATTATATACGATAAAGAAGGTATACCGCTCACTTCAGAATATGCAAGTATTAATTATAATATGGATAGTGCAAAGTCAATATTATTAAAGTTTGCAAGAGATCATGACGTTAAAGAACTTATCGACATTATAAAGAAGCGTGAGTCAATTATAGAAATATCTAATCCTATTCTAATAGGTCCAGCGATGATAAGTAATCAAGTCGTTGGATGGGCAACTATAGGTATTTCTACCCATAATATACATCATACATTATTACGAACGATAGTATTTATGATAGTACTGAATACATTATTGGCTATTGTAGTTATAATAGTATTGTTTTTCATATCAAATAAGATGGTATTCGATCCACTTGGTAAGATAGTAGATGCTTCTGATCGTCTCGCAAAAGGAGACCTGACGACAGAGGTAAATATCAAAAGCACAGGCGAAATAAAAACACTGGTAGATAGCTTTAATAGCATGGTTAGAGATTTGGAGAAAGTTACGGTTTCGCTTCGCAAATCACGCGATGAGTTGGACTTGCGGGTTGAACAGCGGACAGCCGCACTGGAAAAAGCCAATATAGAACTACGGCAAATACCCTCAAAGCTCCTGGCTGTTCTTGAGGAAGAGAGGAGAAGGCTTGCTTCCGAACTCCACGACAGCATCGGGCAGACTCTTGCCGCCATTAAGTTTCGACTCGAAATGGTCCTGAAGCTCATGGTTGAAGGTGATGGCACTGCTGCTTCGAAGCACCTGGAGCAGTTCGTCCCTATTCTCCAGCGTTCGATCGAGGAAACCAGGTGTATCTACATGGGTTTGCGCCCGTCGATGCTGGACACTCATGGGCTTTTCGCTACGCTTGAGTGGCAGCGCCGGGAATGTATGGAGCTTTATCCCGATCGCCACATTGAGCTTGAGACCGGAATTGCAGAAGAAGAAATACCGGAAAGTCTGAAAATCTCCATATTCAGAATTGCTCAGGAGTCACTGAACAATATTGCCAAGCACAGCAGCGCGGAGTGGGTGGACATTTCTCTGTCGAAGAGTGGGGACGGGATCGAATTGGTTGTTTCTGATGATGGTGTGGGCATGGATTTGGATCTAATCCTGCAGACCCGTACTGGTAGAAGTCTTGGCCTTACCGGCATGAGAGAAAGGGCCGAACTTACAGGTGGCAAATTTACAATTGAGTCCACTCTGGGTGAAGGTACGACAATCCGGGTTTTCTGGCCAATTGAAGCTGAGGACCAACATCAGGACAGCAGTGCCATTCAATAGCCTTCGGTATAATCCTCTTTTTCCAAAAAAGTTGCTACATTTCTCTCTCCTTGAGAAATGGGGTGCCAAAATCGTCGCCATTTTCGAATCATATCTTGAGATCAGGTCCGCTCTACCTGTTGGCAAAGATGATTAAGTTGCCGGCCCACTTTGGGCTTATTCTTATTTCAGCAGGTGTCTACGGAAATCCACAACCATGAGAGAGAATGCATGGCATCGGGCATCACCTGATCGAGCATCCCCTGATTGACTTCATTGAAATCTCATCATATCCTGCGATACCACCTTCATGCGTGTGAATCAAAATACGCTGATTTGCCCGTATTCTGCGGAGAGTTCACATGACTATGATCGCTTATCCGTTTCTCATTTTTTCAGCAGCCGGTCTCGTTCTCAGCGTCATTTCCCATATATGCGCCCTGCGTGGCGTTGCTGGACCCCTTGGCGATCTTACGTGGTTACTCCACATTGGGATTTTCATCGTTTGGTTGCCGGCTATACTCGCTGTCCAAAGGCTCTCCGGAAACGTACCGCGGAGGGATCTCTGGCAAGCAGCGCTGAGAGGCTGCCCCGGATGGATGAGATATGGAATGTACGGCCTGTTCGGATATGCAATGATTAACTTCCTGATCTTCGCCCAAGCGGCCGGCAAACATCAGGGTACGGGCCCGATGCCTCCCGATGTTGTACGGGGATTTTCGGGCCACTGGATGGTTTTCTATGGTGCGGCATTCGCAATTCTTCATTCATATATCCATCTTAGAGGTCAGAATACGATTAGAAAATGTGCGGCCGGGCATGAGGTAGTGGCAGACCAATTCTCAATTGAAATGACCCAATTGCCTGAAATCGCTTTACAGCCGAACATGGCCATGCGCTCGGACACCGGCCCGCTGCGATTTTTTATGAAGTGATTACGTGAGGCTCACCGGCGGCGCGGTTGCGCTCCGGTAATGGCAGTCGTTATCCATGAAGGAGATGAAGATGAATGACATTGGGGATTTCATTTTAGAGGTTCTTAAGGGTGTCGTCATCCTGCTCATATGGGGATGGATCCTTTATTTACTGGGATACGTTGTCTTGTGGGCGTTCACTCTTGGTAGATACCCGAAAGGTCCGAAGACGCAACGACAGAACAATCTCGTCTCGGGCGTAGGATTATTGTTCTTGATAGTGCTCTGGTTTGGCTTAGCCGGCTACAATAATTTCGTCCAGCCAAGCTAAGAGATCGCGGCCGATGAAAAAGCATCCAAAAGGTTTCGATTCATAGCTCATTGGTTAGATGGCGAAGATCCTTAAGAAAGCTCTGAGACAATATTAAGAATCTCTTGCTGGACATTCGTTCAAACCAAATTAAGGACGATTGTCATGTACTGAAATTGATAAGAGTCACAACCTCATTGAGCGGCGGTATCAGGAATAAACTGAAAGAGCTCCAAAGTACATCTTTGGTAACCTGCACATTCTTTATGGACAAGTGACTGATATTACGAACGATTATCGGCTGACTCAACCAGGCAGCAAAGTTGCAACCGTAATCTGAAATAGTTGTATAGGTTAGGGCGATTGCGGCCCCGGCTATTGTGACCTGACCGTCTTCGATCGGCTGCCGCAAAAGATCGAACACGCTTCGCCGAAACTCCGGGAATTCGTCCGGAAAAAGGACCCCGTGCGCGGGGCTGACCTCGCCGGGTTTGGGTACGTGACCTCCGCCGACAAGGCACGCGTCGGAGATCGTCTGATGAGGGGCGAGGAACTGGCGTTTGACGACGAGCGGGCTTTCGCTCGGCATCCCGGCTACGCTGAAAATCCTGGATGTTTCCAGGGCTTCGTCAAAGCTAAGCGGCGGAAGTATCCCGGATAGGCGCTGGGCGAGCATCGTCTTGCCCGATCCCGGCGGGCCGATCATCAGAGCGTTATGCATGGAATAACTACTTACCGCAAACTGACGCAGGAGTTTGACCAGTAAGGCATCGGACCTGTTCGAAATGCCCATCCTCCTCTGTATCCAGAGATCGGAAATCCTTCTGCTCAAATTATGATTGCGAAATTTGAACTTTTTCAGCACAAACCTGAGATCAACATTCAGGAGAGTATTCTTCACTAACACAAACGCGAGATTTCAGCGGTGACGGCACCCTCCAATAGAGGATTCACTGAAATCACTGAGGCTAATGAGGATTGCAAAACATATCTACGATTATGACTGAGATATTATCCAATCCGCCAGCCTCAAGAGCAGCCTGGACCAACCGATCGACTGACAACTTGGGGTCAGCGGTGAGACAGGCTTCAATCGCGTTAAGATCCAGCATATCCGTCAATCCATCGCTGCAAAGCAGATACCGCTCCCCTGGCTCGGCAACACGATTCACAAGATGCGGATCAACCGGACGGAAACTCTTCAGCCCCCCAATGGATTGTAGGATGCCATGTGTGTGCAATCCAGTGCGGTCACTGGAGTCTGCCATCGCCCCTCCAACACTATCGTCGGTTGAGAGAAGTCTCAGGTACCCCCCTACAGACACATAGGCCCGACAATCGCCGACATTGAAGATACAAACGTTTGAGCCGACTACTGCAAGACCGACAACTGTCGCCCCCATCCCTGTCGATTGTGGCGAAGCTTCCATAACGTCATAGAGTCTTTTATTTACCCCCTGGAGCACAGTCATGACAGACTCCGGCCCAGTGAAGCCAGAGGCAGCCGTTGATAGCTCACGAACGGTCAATACACTCGCGACCTCGCCTCCAACATGCCCACCAAGCCCATCAGCGATGACGCATAGCCGTGCCTCGTCGACGTAGCACTCAATGACAATCGGCGACATCATTGGTGCCGTCCTGATCCAGTCAGTGATGCCTATGCAATCCTCATTGTTAGTACGGACATGACCGGAATGGGTCATGGCGGCAATACGCATTACTGATAGTCGTTGATCCATGTCACGATCCCACACCAGTCACGATCGTTTTGAGTTGGCTGGAAAAACTCACTTCATCTCCCACGCGGAGTTCACAAAGAGTGTTTGACGGAATTTTCCGGCCATTGACCAACACCCCGTTCATCGAGCCGTTATCCATAACGGCAAGTTTATCGCCGGTCACCCTTATTTCGGCATGGCGCCGAGATACACGATCCAGACCGTCAATTCGTGTAGCGATGGGGCTAAAATCGGGATCGCGCCCTATATTCAGTGTCCCGTCGATTCGAACCTCGCCAAAGGGGAACCGGATCCCAAATGTTGGCTCCCGCATTGTGCCTGGCACAGATGAACCAAGTGTAGTACAGGTCTCGCCCAAAAGTGTGCCGCAGCGCAAGCAGTTTTCTTGCCCTTGAGGATTGGCGTCGAACCTGCATTCCGGATTTGGACATTTGCGGCCGGTCTTGGGTATCTCGGTGGCTGAGCTTGTCTTCGGCTTTGAATCCTCCACCATAATCGGCTGGATAAGTACGAGTGATGTTCCGCATCCAGGTCCTTTGCAGACAAACGTATCCGCAGGATTCTGAAGGGAGCAACTCGGGCAGATTCTTACGAGTGCCATTTTGTATCCTTTGCTCGGAATCCAGGGTTTGAAAGCAAGACATCCAGCTCCCGCCTTGCAGGATCATATCCCTGTTGGGCCGACAGCCGGAGCCATCGAACGGCTTCGCTCCTGCTCTCCTGCACTCCTCGCCCCGTCAGGTACATTTCGCCAAGGAAGAACTGCCCATAGACGTGACCCTGTTCAGCGGCCATTCTAAACCAGCGGACGGCTTCGAAGTCATTCCTCAAAACGCCTTGGCCCTCTGCATTCATAAAACCCAATTTGCACTGCGCCTGCGCATGACCTTGCTCGGCCGCCGAGTGAAGCCAAAATGCCGCTTCTGCATACTCGTGCTCGTCGGCAGAGACCCAGCCCAGAAGACATTGTGCCTCGGCAAATCCCTGCTCAGCCGCCATACGCAGCCAGTGCACGCCTTCTTCATGATCCTGAGGAATCCCTTTGCCATCTAAATACATTTGTCCCAAGCCGTGCTGAGCTCCAGCATGCCCTTGTTCTGCTGCCATCCGATACCATTTAAGAGCCCTTTTGGGGTCCTTTGTTGTCTCGCTAATCAAGCCAAGCCTAAATTGCGATTCGGTATCTCCTTGTTCTGCTGCCATTTTGTACCACCGAACAGCTTCGCTAATGTCGGCCACCACTCCCTGACCTGCATTATACATGTCACCAAGCCCGAACTGCGCATCAACATTCCCTTTTTCGGCAGCCATTCGGTACCACTTAACTGCTTCGCTGTAGTCCTGTGGTACTCCATGTCCTTTCGAATACATAACGCCCAAATGGGTCTGTGCTTCGTCATGGCCCTGTTCTGCCGCCATGCGAAACCATTTGGCAGCTTCGGTTTGGTCCTGTGTTACTCCTTCACCGGCGAAATACATGGCAGCTAAATTCAACTGCCCCCTGGCATGGCCCTGTTCTGCCGCTTTTCGATACCACTTGGCAGCTTCAGAGAAGTCCTGCGCTACTAGTTTGCCATTGCAATAAATGTCGCCGAGATCACACTGAGCGTCGGCATTATCTTGTTCTGCAGCCATTCGGAACCACCGGACTGCTTCCGCACCGTTTCTTGTAACTCCCATTCCTCTATAATACATAGTGCCAAGCGTCCACTGGGCTTCAGCAAACCCGTTTCCAGCCATTATTCTGTACCAATTAATAGCCTCGGTGTAGTCCTGTGCCACACCATTGCCACTTAAATACATATAGCCCAGATGAGCTTGTGCAGGGAGATGACCTTGTTCCGACGCTTTTCGAAGGCATTTAAAGGCTTCGTTATCGTCCCTAACTATTCCTTTTCCATTGTTGAACATCACAGCCAAGTCATACTGTGCCTCGGCTTGACCGGCTTCCGCTGCTCTCCGCGTTTCATGAAACCGTTCGATCTCCTTTAGCCTTTCTGAGGATTCCGTGTCTCCTTTCGAAGCAGCTATCCTCAGCAAGCGCTCTGCCTCCGCCTGATCGGCAGGCAATCCTTCGCCGGAGATACGAAGCTCTCCGAGCTGACGTTCTGCTTCCGGCATTCCAGCGCCTGCTTGCAGGCATATCTTTAAAACCCGAGGTTCCAGCACGGCATTATCACTTCCAGGCGTCACGGCTCCGGGCAACAACACTTGCAGAAAGGTGATAAGTTGCAGTTCCGACGTGATTTCGGGGATCTCGGCGATATCCAGAAAGCCGTTGAGCAGATTTTGGTCATTTAGATCATTTGTTAACCAACGCTCCAGGTCGGCCCGGCGTGCCATCCGTTTGACCGCATCGTCCCAGTTCCAACACATGCCTACCGCAAGTTCACTCGCCGTCCAGCATTCATGATTACCGATTCGATAAGGCCGAGTCGCTCTCGGCTCAGAACCGTTTGTGCCTGAGTGACTTTGCAAAGCATCTCCGAGTGCATGCAAAGTCGAGTCTCTGCCCAGCCAACGACTAATCTCGTCAATACCCCAACGTTGCCGCTGGTCATAGGCGAGAAGTCCCTGACAGAGAAGACGCACGCGTGGTTCCACTACTGCACCTAGGGGAATAGGCCGGCGGTTACTCAAATGGATTGCAATCGCCTGATCCGTCACACCAAGAAATGGGTGGCACCCTCCGGCGGCCTCTGCCACCATCATTCCCAACGACCACCAGTCCATCGCAGGAGAGATGTCCCCGACCATGGCTTCTGGCGCCGCATACAGGATAGTTCGATGGACTGATCCGGCAATCCGCGAGCCTCCCTCAACTACGGATGCAATTCCAAAATCCGTCAGGACGAGATCCAGTGGATCGAGTTGCCGCACCAGCACGTTATCAGGCTTCACATCACGATGCACCAATTGTGGCGTCAGTCCATGCAAATAAGCAAGAGCATCCGCAAGCTGCTTAATGATTGGAATCACTTCCTCCTCAGTCATCGGACGCTGGCGGTTGCGCAGCAAATCGGCAATGGTTCCCCCATTCGCAAACTCCATCACCTCGAAATAGCGTCCCTCGGAACTACCATGACCCAGTTGCTGGATCACATGCCGGCTATCGAGACCAGCGATCAACCGTTGCACATCCGCTTTAGGCTCGATGCCTGACCGATACAGCTTGATTACTACGTGTTCACCGCTGTTGCGGTCCACTGCGCCCAAAAGATCCGCTTCGTTGCCGCGTGTTGGAAGTTCCCGCTCCACATCGTAGCGGGCGGCCAGCGCAGCAGGAAGACGCACCAGGCTCCCGCCGGTACCTGCCGCAATCTCACGAATCGTCGCTGCCGGAGAGGAATTGGACTCTCGTACCGTGGAAGCCTGGCTATAAGAAGCTTCTCGGTTTGCAGGGGAAACAATCTTAGAATCAGGTGTGCAATTTTGAACTACAAAGATGGGAGATGCCCCGTCGTCTCGAACGTAAGCAATATCGCTTTCGCAGCCCTTCTTTTCCGCATAAGCACCAGGCGCCCAGACAAGATTGTCGACATGGCTGTACGGAACTCCGGAAGGTGAGATCGCCATTCCGAGGAGTGAATAACAGAAATAATCTTTCAACTCACCAGGGATGGCGGCCCCGAAGATGGCGGCCAATTCACCGGCCCGTTTTCGGGCAATCGGGTCGACATCTTGCACCCACCTGGAAAAGAGCCTCCTTATATGTCTATCGACCTTGAATCCATCCCATTTCAGGTTTCTCAGGAACTCGGAGCCCAACGCATATCCCATTCCCGGAAATTTCCATTTCTTGGACCGTATTATCCTGCTTGGATTTTTGCCGCTTGTGCTCGTGTAGCTCCACTGACTGTACACTCGCTCACTTTGAAGATTTTGAGGCAATGAGGCTATGAGCGATCCATTACCGCTCCATAGATCGGGATCTGTCCCGAAAAAACCAACCAAGCAAAGCAGCAGCTCTGCTGTGGTAAGGGATGAATTCGACTGCTCAAGCCTCCGAGCAACCGGCGCTATAACTGTCTGGTAATAGTCCGGCACCGCATTCAGCAAGTGCGCCCAGGTGATAATCGCATGCGAATCGTTCGGGGAGGTCTGCCCCGGAAGAAATGGCATGAGTGACGCAGGAGAAACACCGCTTGAAACAACCTTTCCTGGATCGTAGCCGAAGAGGACATCTCGCAGCTCAGGCTCATTTGCCAGAAATGAACTCCACTTCCTTGCATTGCTCCCAAGCGCACGAACTGTTGCCTCGAACACCACGCTGTTGGTGTATGAAGCTGCTACCGGGTTCGGAATCGGGGTCTGACCGAGGGCAGTTAGAAACGCATGGGCAAACAAACGCGAATTGCTGTAGTTAGCGCTCAATCCGTAATCTTTTCTGATTCTTTCGGAGATCCGAGGATTAAACAACTGCTGTTCAATCACATTAAGTTGAAGAGTTGGACCCATGCTCGTCATTTTCTATTTTCTACCGAATAGGAATCTATCATAAGTAGTATCGAAATTAAGATTGAAACCAAGGCTGCACGAATCACTCAGTCTCACCACACTATTTCGGAATCAATACGTTCTAAAGTGCTAGATTAAATCTAAATTACTAGTAATACTACTATCAGTTGGTACATAAGATACAGATGCACACTTCCTATCAAAACAAAGTTCAATAGTTGTGGTATTAAATATCCATTTCATAACTACTTCATCCATTGCAGTATATCCCCCCTTATATGCATTACCATATTTAGATATGTACATATTACAGAAGTTGACTATCTCCTGTTCGCCAACCGCTAATCCATTTGAAGGTAAAAATGTAAGACGGACCTCCTTTAGCAAGTGTGAAGATTCTTCAAAGATAACAGTTAGAGTACACGTACTGGAGCCAATATCGTAAAATGCACACAAAATGTGGGGTTCCATGGGGGTACTCATAAGCGTCAACCCTGGTTTCGATGGGACAAAGGCTCTTTGAACATCTTCTATGCTCATTCCCCACTGAAAATTTTGCCATCCACTTAGATCATGCGGTCTCATAACAGTCCTTTTTGCAGAAATGGATATGTCGAAAAGATGAATTAAAATCATCCACTTGGAGGTGAGCAAAAGTTCACCTCCTTCCCGATCAGTGTCCCATTATTCTTTATTAGTAGCTGATGCCAAAGCACAAACTCGCAGCCCTCGATCAGGACCCTAGCTTCTCCTTGAGACTAGCTTTCAGCGGCCGCGCGCAGGCAGGTATCACCGATCCTCGCAGAAAAACTTGACATAAAGTGAGGCGGTTCGAAGAACTCGAGTCCTGGGAGACACGGGGAATGATGAAACCACTTGGTACATGGGATGACAACCATGGTCGATTCGCCTTGTGCCGATCCAGAAACTGCCTCATCAGGTATCAGAAATCTCACCTCTTCCTGCGCATTTTTTTTAGCTCGCTGCGCGCATTCTTGTCTCCTTGATCAGCAGCTAACTGTAACCAGCGCAAGGCTTCGTTTTTATTTCGCTGAACCCCTAACCCCTCAAGGGACATCACCCCAAGGGCGCATTGTGCTTCAGCATGCCCTTGCTCCGCAGCCTTTTTACACCATCGAAAAGCGTGCGCATTATCCGGCGTTACTCCGTGGCCGAGTTGATAGTACCGGCCGAGAATAAATTGCGCTTCAGCATATCCTTGCTCGGCCGCCATCTTGCACCATCGGAAAGCTTTTGTATAATCTTGCCCCCCTATTCCTTCTCCACAATGGTAAAGAAGGGAAACCCGATACTGCGCTCTAGCATATCCTTGCTCGGCAGCCATTTTGAACCACCGAAAAGCTTCTTTCCTGTTTAAATACTTATAAGACTTCGTTATTGCTGCTCCTAAAATCTGGTCGTTCCCGCTTTCCTGTGCGACCTTCAGTTGCTCTACATAGCCTGGCTCTTGGTGCATCTGACCAAGATGGTACTGAGCTTCAGCGTCCCCTTGCTCAGCAGCCGCTTTGAACCACCGATAAGCTTCATCATCGTCCTCATCCACACCCATACCATACAGATAGTGCATACCAAGCAAGCAATGTGCTTCAGCATTTCCTTGGCTGGCGGCCATTTTGAACCATCGTATAGCTTCTGTGTAATCCCTCGCAACTCCTTCACCATTAGCATACATCAGGCCGATCTCGCGCTGAGCCTCCGCATGCCCTTGCTCGGCTGCCATTCGATACCACTTGGCAGCGTCTATGTAGTCTTGTGCCACCCCTCTGCCGCTACAGTACAGATCGCCCAATTTGTATTGCGCAGTTAGGCTTCCCTGCTCGGCCGCCGTCAGGTACCATTTGGCAGCTTCGGTGCAGTTTTTCGTTACGCCTTCACCATTTTCATATGTCTGGCCTATACGAAACAATCGTTCCGCTTCAATCGCATCGGCGGGCGATCTTCTCACTGCCGTACGACGGGAACCTGGCGGACGGTCAATCTCCCCTAATCTAGCTGCCTCTTGCAGGTATTTCTTCAAGGTCTCCGGCTCTAAACCGGTAGCATTTACTCCAGCAGCAGGTATTGCTCCAGGCAACAAAGTTTGCAGAAATGTGATGAGCGCAGACTCCGGCGTGATTCCGGGAATCTCTGCTATATCCAGGAATGCGTTGAGCAGGTTTTGATCATTTAGATCATTCGCCAACCACCGCTCCACATCTGCCCGGCGGGCCATGCGTTTGACCGCTACGTCCCATTGCTCGCACATGGCACAAGCGAGTTCCAACGCACTCCAGCACTGGTGTTGTCCCAGCCTATAAGGCCGAACCGCTCTGACTTCCCCTTCATCAATTCGCTCCTGGACCGCCGATTTTTCGGCTAAGTTCGCCATGATGCATCCTCCAATTCAAGTCCATACTGTTTAACAAGTACTTGCAAACGATCCATATCGCCACGTCGAGGGATACCTATGAACCAGATGGGATTGTCGGTAACGACAACCTGAATACTTGGAGCCTTTATCGGAAATGTCGAATACCGCTCCCTCCCAAGCTTGGAAGGAGCGATCAAGGGCTGGTTGTCGGAGCCCCGCCACGCACCGGGAATTGGACGTTCTTCGACAAATGGTTCGGGAATGAGCGCATCGAGGCGCGCAAAAAGCGTCGCATGCTCTCGTTCCAATTGTTTTAAGGGAAATCCACTGTAGCAAAGAACATCGAAACGCTTTGCGGTGCGCCATCCTTCTAGGGCATCCAGTAATGCAGCAAGAGCATCTGGTTGCTCAAAAGGCTCGCCCCCTGTAATTGTCACACCATCGATTTGGCCTGCGGTTATCCGGCGGCAGTCTTGGACGAGTTCATTGACGTCGATCAACTGTCCGCCATTTCGGTCCCAAGTGTCCCGAGAGACGCAACCATGGCACTTGATGCCACAACCTTGAACCCATATGCCCAAACGCCGGCCAGGACCGAGGACTGTTACCGGGAAATGCACTCGGCTCACACGCAGCTTCATGTCAGTTTGACCGAGTAGACGCCGTCGGTCACTTTGATCCCGGTGACCCGCACTACTCCTGGAGTCTCCGCGGGCAGATCGAACAGAGCCCTTGATATTGGGTTAACAAACACAGTCTCCAAGCGATTGCCAATCCCTCGCCCGCCATTTGCCAGGGTCTCTGGGCCTGTACATAGATTAATCAGCTTCTCTTCGATCTCCGGGGTGATTTCGAGAGACAAACCGCGACTCTCCTTGATACGGGCGCGTATATTATCGAGTTGTTTGTCGAAAATCTGTTTGGCGATATCCGGCGTGATGAAGTTGAAGACTACGATATTATCTCCGAGCCGGTTCAATATCTCAGGCCGGACAAGCTTGTATTTAAAGTAATTCTCGATGGCTAAACGAATGCGACGCTCGATCTCTTCATACTCCATCGATGCGTTCACATTCTCTACCCTCTCGCCATCCGATCCGTCGACGTAAATGCCCAGGTTAGACGTGAAGACAATTATCGCTTCAGAGAAATAAGCTGTCACTCCCTGCCCATCAGTCAGCCGACCATCCTCAAGAATTTGAAGAAACTTGTCTAAAATCCTGGGGTGCGCTTTCTCGATTTCATCAAACAACACAACACTGAATGGGCGAGTCTGGATCGCCCTAGTCAATTCTCCGCCCTGAAAATGACCAACATAGCCTGGAGGTGAGCCGATTAGGCGAGCTTCCGTGTGTTCTTGGGCAAATTCACTCATATCAAACCGGATGTAGGCATCCGCATTTCCGAACAAAAGCTTCGATATCGCTTTGGCGAGCTCAGTCTTGCCTACGCCGGTTGGACCGGCGAAAAATAACACGCCCCGAGGCCGACCGGATATGGGATCGGCTGATGCCTGAGCCCCGCTGAGGCCCATGACTGAGCGTCGAAGGATATCCACTGTCTTCACCACAGCCTGACGCTGACCTTTGACCTGTCTCTCGATCTCGGTATCGGCCTTGCCGATCAGTTCGTGGAGCGCACTCTGTTTCCATGGGTTATCTGTGACACCTAGCTTGTAGAGTTGAACTGCATCGAGAATATTCGCAAACTGGTATCCCTGGTCTTTTGCCAATTGAGTAGTAGAAACCATACCTGCCAGTGTAAATGCCTCTGTCGATCGAGCGAATGCTTCGATGAGATCGTCTTGTTTTGGCTCCGGTGTTTTGTCGTAGCCCTCCATCCCAGGAGCGAGGATTTTTGCCGCAGACAGCCGAACCCCGATTTCGGGCTTCTGGATTGTCAGGACGCGGATACGTTCATTGCGGAGCATAAACCAGGGAGGCAGGTCATTTATATTCTCGACCGCCCATAAGATCGGATTGAAGCGAGCCCGTCCATCCGGCATGGGTAATTGGATCGCGGTCTGCAATAGCTTGAGGCTCACACCGAACAGGTCGCGTTGCCCCTCATCTCCCAACCGAGCAGCATGCTCGATGAGCAGAGCTCCTCGTGGGGAACGCAGACTAACCAGCTTGCGTATTGTCTCGATGAGTTTTTTGCTCGACCCTTCAACATGCCCGTCCCCATCGAGACCGAGTGCCGTAGCTGCCTTAATTTTAGCGATCTTTTCTATGGATGGTGCATGCAATTGGAAATGATCGAACGGGTCGTAGCATAGCAGGAATTCATAGCCGCTCACTTCCAGTAGTGCAGCTATGGCGTCCTTAACAGGTAGTGGCACAGCCATATTTTCGGCCGGCATCAGCACGTAGTCATCGATATTCCCACTGAGAACGAACTGTGAACGAATCGCCAGAAACCTAGAGATGTCGCGCAACCAAGCTGGCGCCCGATCATCCAGCGGCAGATAACCCATTGAGGTAGCCGATGGAAGTGAGAGGGGGGTTGTCATCCGAGCCATCCTTTGTTTGAATTGAACTGAAGACTACGTTCGTAGTTAATCAAAGTTTCTTTTTCTCGCTCCCGGCCTTTGGGCTTTAATCGCTCATCATCGATCACCTGCAAAGCGATGGACCCAGGCGCAAGCTTGCGGGTGAGATCCACAGCCACGCCATTCTCAGCGAGCCGACAAAGCAATCCCGGGACCTCTTCGCACCATTTCTCTTCCATTTCTTTGTCCAGCAAGGTCCTATCCAGACTTTCCGTTTCTCCGGCACCGTAGCGGACCACGTCAAAATTAAGCCGTTCCCGATCTGCATCGACCGTAATGCGGCAATGGTAGTCGCCCCAAGACGGGCGCTGGAAGAAATTTGAACCGTCTTGAGCAAATAAGGTCTCGAATTTGTCTTGTACTTCATAGCCTAGCTGTTCTAGCGCATCCTTCAGAACAAAGCCGGCATAGTTACGCTCTGCCTTAGCGAGCGCAGAGGTAGCGGCCAGGCGCAATGCTTCAGTGAACGGCGCCTCGCCAGAGGAAACCTTTAGCAGATCGTCCCGTAACGCCCCCTCAGCTGCTTGTCCGAGCGCTCCAAGGCGCTGAATCAAATCCCTGGCTTCGCCTGCTTCCTTGTCCCTCCGTTCGGCAAGGCAGCGCTGCTCGTCCCGTGTAGCTCGATTCAGGCGATTGACCCTGACTCGCAGATCGGTCAGGAGCAGCTCTGCCCGACCAGGGTCGATAGTTGCAAGACAGGATTTGGCCAGTGACTCGATTTGTGCTTGATGCTGCTTGGGCGTCCCCGGATCGAGGCTGGCGAGGATATCCCGGACATTGTCATTTACGCCTTGGCGCCTGGGCGTGGACGATTCCACAGCGGATGGTATAGTACGTTGGAGGGAGGCGGCCAAGGTTGCAGCCTGCTCGCGCATCTTAAGTATCGCCTTTGCCCGCTCCAGTCCATCGCGAAGATGGATGTAAATCTCATAGCGGTTGTTCAGTTCCGCCGCAATTTTTTCTAAATTGGGATTATTTTCAGCGAGATCGTCAACCCAGGTATTTATTTGAAGTTCCGGCTGACGATGCAAAAGGGCTTCTAGTGCTTACTTGCATAAATATTAGTTATATTGTAAATTCTTGGGCAAGGAGGAAACCCGATGCCCAAGAAACCACCGATACCAAGATGTACGGAGGAAGACGGAAGGACTTTGGAA
>Ga0187867_10001795_pt1 | contig 18299 bp, 17 predicted proteins | sample June2016WEW_13_1_FD_132976 | JGI IMG/M metagenome (GOLD analysis project Ga0187867, IMG submission 132976) | Peatland microbial communities from SPRUCE experiment site at the Marcell Experimental Forest, Minnesota, USA - June2016WEW_13_10 | ecosystem: Environmental > Terrestrial > Soil >...
CGCCGGTCCGAGGATTATATGCGGCGGCGGCTCGACGCCAGCGGCTATCAGGAGGTGAAGACCCCGCAATTGGTGGACCGCGTGTTGTGGGAACGGTCCGGCCACTGGGACAAATTCCGCGAGCACATGTTCATCGCCCAGGTGGAGGATGAGAATAAGACGCTGGCGGTAAAGCCGATGAACTGCCCGTGTCATATCCTGATTTTCCAACAGGGTATGCGGTCGTATCGCGAATTGCCGCTGCGGCTGGCGGAGTTCGGGTCGTGTCACCGCTACGAACCCTCGGGCGCACTGCATGGCATCATGCGGGTTCGCGCGTTCACCCAGGACGACGCGCATATCTTTTGCACGGAAGCGCAGATCGCGTCCGAGACGGTGCGGTTCGTCGATCTGCTGAGTTCGATCTACCGCGATTTCGGCTTCGAATCATTCCGGGTCAAACTGGCCGATCGTCCGACCAATCGGGTCGGCTCCGATGCCGTCTGGGACCATGCCGAAAAGGCCTTGGCGGAAGCTTGCGTCACGGCCGGCGTGGAGTACACGCTGAACCCCGGTGAGGGCGCGTTCTACGGCCCGAAGCTGGAATTCGTGTTGCGTGATGCCATCGGCCGCGACTGGCAGTGCGGCACCTTGCAGGTCGACTTCAACACGCCCGGCCGACTGGGTGCCGAATATGTCGGCGAGGATGGCGCGCGTCACGTTCCGGTCATGCTGCACCGCGCCATCATGGGGTCGTTTGAACGCTTCCTCGGCATCGTGATCGAGCATTACGCCGGACGGTTCCCGCTGTGGCTGGCGCCGGTGCCGGTCGTGGTGGCGACGATCGTTTCCGACGCCGATGACTACGCCCGCGACGTGGTGGAGGCGTTGAGCAGGGCGGGTCTGGCGGCGCAGGCCGACCTGACGAACCAGAAAATCAACGCCAAAGTGCGCGACCACAGCTTGGCGCACGTGCCGGTTCTGGCGGTGGTCGGCCGCAAGGAAGCGGAAAGCCGCACGGTCGCGTTGCGCCGTCTTGGTTCTCCGGCCCAGGAAGTTTTGCCGTTGGCCGAGGCAGTGGAACGCCTGGCGCGGGAGGCGACGCCGCCGGATTTACGAAATTCCGGCGGCGGCTCCATGATCGCTTGAATTTTTGTTAAATTAGGGCAAAATACGCTTCGATCCGGGATCTTCCCTCGGGAGGGTTCCGGGTCGTGTTTTTGCCACCATGACAGGAGCTACCCATAGCCAGAGGACCAATGCAGGCACCGCCGACCCGCGACGGGCCCCGAGTGAACGAAGAGATCCGCGTGCCTCAGGTGCGTCTGATCGACCAGGACGGTGAGATGATGGGCGTCATGGGCGCCCGGGACGCGATGCTCCGAGCCTATGCTGTGGGGCTGGACCTGGTGGAGATCAGTCCGAATGCCGATCCGCCGGTATGCAAGATCCTCGACTATGGCAAGTTCAAATACGAACAACAGAAGAAACGCAACGAGGCGAAGAAGAAACAAAAGGTCATCGAGATCAAGGAAATCAAGGTCCGGCCGAATATTGATGAAAACGATTATCAGGTGAAGATGCGCGCCATGAAGTCGTTCATCGAGGAAGGCGACAAGGTGAAGGTCACCTTGCGGTTCCGCGGCCGCGAGATGGCGCACCAGGACATCGGCGTCCGGGTGCTGGAACGCATCCGCTCGGAGATGGATCTGACGACGAAGGTCGAGCAGATGCCGCGGTTGGAAAATCGCCAGATGGTGATGGTGCTGTCTCCGAGGTAGGGCACAGGCGGCGGTGGCCGTTCCGCCGAACTTGCTGGCGACAGGAAGGCCGTCTTCCGATCCATCTGAAGTTGTTCGCGATAATGAACCAGGTGCGGCTTTGGCCCGAGGTGGCAGCGCGTTCATGACGATCCGAACGGAAACCCGGGCTCCCGCAAAACCAATCGTGGTTTCCTGGAGCGGAGGCAAAGATAGCTGCCTCGCGCTGCAGGAGCTGCAACGTGCGCCGGATGTTCGCGTGGCGGCACTGGTGACCACGCTGACGCGCGATTTCGACCGCATCAGTATGCACGGGGTCAGACGCAGCCTGTTGGAACGCCAGGCCGCGAGTCTCGGGGTTCCGCTGCACCTGGTCGAGATTTCAAGGGATGCAGGCAACGAGGAATATGAAACGGCGATGGGTCAGGCTTTCGCCGCTTTCCGTGACCAGGGCATTTCGTCTGTCGCCTTTGGGGATCTGTTTCTGGAGGACGTCAGGGCCTATCGTGAGCGGCTGCTCGCGAAGCACGGCATGGTCGGCCATTATCCCGTTTGGGGCCTGAACACCGCCGAATTGATCCGGGAATTCATTGCCGACGGCTTCAGAACGGCCGTGGTCTGTGTCGATCCTGCGCAACTCGATCCCTCGTTCGCCGGTCGCGTGATCGATGAGCAATTTCTCGCTGACCTGCCGCCGTACGTCGACCCTTGCGGAGAAAACGGAGAATTTCATACATTCGTCTTTGACGGGCCGATATTCAGGGAACCGGTACGGTTTTCATTTGGCGAAACAGTCTGTCGCGATAGCTTTTGGTTTTGCGATTTGTTGCCGGCGGCGTGAACACAGGAGGCAGGCATGCTAAAACCACGATGGATGGTGCTGGTAGCGATAATCCTGGCGGCAGCCCTGTCCCGGCTTATACCGCATCCACCAAACCTTGCGTCCGTGTCGGCGGTCGCGTTGTTCGGCGGCGCGTATTTGTCTGACCGGCGCATGGCGTTTCTGATCCCGCTGGCGGCGCTTTTCCTCAGTGACCTTGTGCTTGGGTTTTACCGTCACATGGAGGTCGTCTATCTGTCGTTTGCGTTGATCGTATGCATCGGCCAATGGCTGCGAAGCAATCGGACTGTGCCGCGAATTCTGGGCGCAGCGCTCGCGAGTTCCATGCTGTTCTTTCTGACCACGAACTTCGGCGTCTGGGCTTTCGGTTCCATGTACCCGATGACATTTGACGGGCTGCTCGCGTGTTACGTGGCGGCGATCCCGTTCTTTTGGAATACAATCCAAGGCGATCTGTTCTACACCGTGATTCTGTTCGGCGGATTCATGTTGCTTGAACACCGATTTACCGGATTGCGCGAGAGAGCATTGGCCTGATCGCCATGGCAACCGGTCAGCGGATCGTCTCGTTTCTGCCCTCCGCCACCGAGATGGCATGCGCACTCGGCCTGGCTGACCGGCTGCTGGGTGTCACACACGAGTGCGATTTCCCACCTGGGGTCGACAAGAAACCGGTCGTGGTTCGCAGCGTTCTGCCGACCGAGAACATGTCGGAACAGGAGATCGATGCCGCGGTGTCGCAACGTTTACGCAATGGTCTCAGCCTGTATCAGGTAGATGAGGCATTGCTGCGGGACCTCGCGCCGGACCTGATCCTGACGCAGGATCTCTGCCAGGTCTGTGCGCCTTCGGGAAGCGAGGTGGAGGCGGTACTGAAACTGCTTCCGAGCGCCCCCAGAATTCTCTGGCAGACGCCCAAATCAATCGCCGATATTTTCGACACTCTGCGTGAACTCGGCCAGGCAACCGATCGCTTGCGGGAGGCAGAGGCGTTGATCGCGGCCGGCCGTGCTCGGCTGGAAACCATCGCCTCGGCGACGCGCGCCGTGTCGTATCAGCCTCGGGTGTTCTGCATGGAATGGACCAGTCCGGTCTATTGCAGCGGCCACTGGGTTCCGGAAATGGTCAGGCTGGCCGGCGGTGTGGATGAGCTCGCCCAGGAAGGTGCTTATTCGGTGCGGGTCGCCTGGGACGATGTTCTGCAATGGGCTCCTGAGGTCCTGGTCGTAATGCCATGCGGATTCGACCTGCGGCACACTGTTGCACGAGCTGGACAAATATTTACGCTGCCGCGATGGTCCGACATTCCGGCGGTAAAATCGGGTCGCGTCTTCGCCGTTGACGCGAACGGGTATTTTGCCCGACCAGGACCGCGGATTGTCGAAGGAACCGAGCTTTTGGCGCATCTGTTCCATCCCGATCTGTTCGCCTGGGATGGGCCGGGAAATGCGTTCGCAAGGCTCGGTCTGGTCCCGGTCGTGCCATGACGTTGGCCTGCCGGTATCATGCCTAAGATCTGCTGGCGCTGCGGTGCAGATTTCGCGTGCGGTCCGCATACCGGCTGCTGGTGTGGTGACTTGCCACCTGTCCGCCCAACAGCCGAAGGCGAGGACTGCCTTTGCCCCTTGTGTCTGAGCGTTGAGTTATTGCAGCAGCAACGGACACCCCGGCCGAACGAGCGCAAGACGGTGGAGGGTATCGATTATTACCTGGAAGGTCCCGCGGTTGTCTTCACCGCGGCGTACCATCTGCGTCGAGGTACATGTTGCGGCAATGGTTGCCGTCACTGCCCATACGATGGATCGCAGGGACGCGCTCAGAACTCCCCACTTCTGTAAGCCCGATCCAATCGTTCGGCGTCATCGCCTTCCGGCTCCGCCCATGGCTCGCCCCGCCGCCGCAGTGTTCCGGTGAAATTCGGAGGCCGCTTTTCGTTGAAGGCCCGGCGGCCTTCCTCACCGTCCATCGTGGTCTGGATCAGCAGATTGTTCATCATATTCTGCACGTGCCACGCCTGATCTGTCGGCAAATCGCCGAACCGCACCACGAACTCCTTCATCATCCGCAATGCCACCGGCGGCATCTTGATCAAATGTCGGGCGTAACGTTCCGCCCGCTCCATCAATTGGTCGTGCGGTACGACCTCATTCACAAGACCGATACGCAGCGCCTCGGCAGCATCGAACGGCTCGTCGGTCAGCAGGATCTTCATCGCGTCGACGTAACGCAATTGCTTGACCAGTAAAGCCGCGCCGGGACCGTTGCCGACCCAGCCCTGCGTGGTCAGGGCGAACTTGAAACGTGCGTGCTCGGCGCTGGCGATGCGGATATCAGTCGAGGCCAGCAGGATATACATGCCAGCCCCGGCAGCCCACCCATTGACCGCGGCGATGACCGGTTTCCAGACCCGGGGATAATGATCGCCAAACCGTCCATCAACGCCGGTCTTCTGGCCATGCACCGTGCCAGCCAGCGGCCAGAAAATCCGTTTCGTGCGCAGATATTCCCGTTCTTCCTCGGTAATGTCCGGGCGCTTGGCAAGGTTGTGGCCACCGCAGAAATGCCGGTCGCCGGCCCCGGTCAGGATTGCGCAACGAACGGCAGGGTCCTCCCAAACATCGATCCACGCCTCGGAGATTGCATCCGAAGTCGGTTTGTCCAGAATGTTCGCCTTTTCCGGATTGTTCAGCGTGATATACGCAACGCCGTCGCGCTTTTCGTACTTAATGGCCACGTATGGTTTCCTTCCCTGACCGCGTCGCGCTTCACAAAGCCTGAGCGGCCTTCAGTACGTCGGCAGCGTGGCCGGTTACGCTGACCTTGCGCCAAACCTTCTTTACCTTGCCATCGGAGCCGACCAGGAAGGTGCTTCGTTCCATTCCCATATATTTCCGGCCGTACATCGATTTCTCGACCCATGTGCCGTACTTTTCCGCCACCGTCTTGGTTTCATCCGATGCGAGCGGGAATTTCAGGGTGTATTTCTCAGCAAATTTCTCGATCGGCTTCATCTTGTCCGGCGACACGCCGATCACGTCCAGACCGATCTTGCCGAGTTGCGGCAGCGCTTCCTGAAACGCGCAGGCCTCCTTGGTGCAACCTGGCGTGTCTGCCTTCGGATAAAAATACAGAATGAACGGTTTGCCCTTCAGCGCCGAAAGGCTGACGGTGCGGCCTCCGGTGGCCGGCATTTCAAAGTCCGGGGCAGTGTCGCCTTCTTGCACGCTCATCGTCCGATCTCCCCAACCCGGCGCCGGAATGGTCCGCGCGCTGCTCGGTCCAGACTGGCGGGGAATTCGGCTCTGTCAACCGCGCTGCGGCTTTTTGGCGGACTGTTGATGTTCGCGTTCGACAAAGCCGCGCAACACGGCGTTCATCCGGCTCTGCCAGCCGCGGCCCTGGCTTTTGAAGTAGTCGAGGATGTCGGCATCGAACCGCATGGTGACCTGGCGTTTGTTCTCCTGCCGCCCGCGCATCAGTCCCGTGGCCCAGTGGGCACGGCTGACCCAGTCCTCGGGGACGCCATCCCAGGCGGGGTCGCTCGCCATGTCGGCGGCGAGTTCTTCCTCGGTCTTGGCGTCAACCCGCGCCCAGTCGGTCTCGCTTTCGCCCCGAGCGAGCATCGCCTTCAGTTCTTCAGCCGTGTAGCTGACGATATTGCCTCTTTTCCGCACGCCTCGCTCTCCTGACCGAAATTATTCTGATTGTGTCGTCGCCCCGCCAGGTCAAAGTGACGGCGGCGAACCGATCATTGAGCATGGCGACACTGACCGTCCGTTCTTCGTCTCCGCATGGCGACCCGACATCCGCCGTGGCCTCCCGTCGAACATGTCAAGCGCGTCTCGGAAGTCCAGACCATGTTTGTCGAGGTTCGACCGCCGTTTGGCCTCGTTCCATTCGAAGTCCATCCGCCGTCCCGGTGGTTATAAAGTAGCTACAACGGCTGTGCGCCGCAAGAGCCCTCCTACCAAAACCACCCATCCGATGGGTTAATCCGCACCGCCCGCCGGCTTCTCCACCTCACCGACATACCGCACAAACGCCGCGCGCACATCGCGGGCCAGCACCTCCAGCCCAGATCGCAATCCCGGCAAGTCCGCCGCGCCAAGGGCCCGAAGCAATGGCCGAGCCGAAGCCTCCGGCAGCGTTTCCCCGGCATCCCGTCCAACGGTAATCCGCAGCATGCCCTGCACCGTCCGCCACGTATGGTCAGCCCGGATCAGCGTCGCCGCGTCCGAATCTGCCACCACCCCGGCCGAGGCGAGCCGCTGCAACGCCTCCCGCGTCGTCGGGCTTAACACCGCCGGCAGCAGCCCAGAATGCAGCAGCTGCAGCACCTGGGCGATGAATTCCACTTCGATCTGACCTCCGGGCTGCGGCTTCACGTCCCACGGCCCATCCGGAGGCAACTCGCGCAGCATCCGCACGCGCATTGCGGTGGCATCGGCACGCACCGTGCTCGCGTCACCGGTGATGGCGGTGGTGATCGACTGTTGCACCCGCTCGCGCAACGCTGCCGGACCGGCAATCACTCGTGCGCGGGTCAGTGCCATCCGCTCCCAGGTCCAGGCATCGTGCGCGTGATAGCGCCGGAAACCTTCCAGCGAGACCGCGACCGGTCCTTTATTCCCCGACGGACGCAACCGCATGTCCACATCATACAACTTGCCTTCCGCCCCCGGTGCAGTCAGCGCCGCCACATAGGCATGGGCCAACCGCACAAACCATTGGCTGACCGGCATGCTGCGCGCGCCGTGGCTTTCCGTGACGTCGGCTGGATGGTCGTAAATCAGCATCAGGTCGAGGTCGGAGCCTGCCAGCATCTCCCGCCCGCCAGCCTTACCCAGAGCGACCACCGCCATGCCGCCGCCGCGCACCCGGCCGAAGCGTGCGGAAAAGTCTGCCAGCACCGGCGGCAGTAATGCACGCAATGCGGCATCCGCCATCCCGGTGCGCTGAATGCCCGCCGCGTCGACGTCCAGCCGCCCCTCCATGGTGGCGACGGAGATTGAAAAGTCCTCTTCTTTGACCGCCCGTCTGGTGAGTTCGATCGCCTCCTCCAGATCGCGCGCATCGCGTAGCCGCCGGCGCAGTACGGTCGGCGCGTCTTCTTCGGCCGGAGACAGCAAGCCCTCCAAGGCTGAGGCATGCGCCGCCAGGTGATCGGCCAGTTGCGGCGACGCGCCGAGCACCGCTGCGATCCGGTCCAGCAACGGCGGATTGCGTTGAAACAGCGACAGCAATTGCACGCCGGCGGGTTGCGCGCTCAGAAACCGGTCGAAGCGGGTGAACGTGTCGTCCGGATGCGGTTGCGCACCGATCCGAGCCAGCATCGTCGGCAGCATCTGGTCCATCAACTCGCGTGCCCGGGAGGATCGCAGCGCGCGGATATGGCCGGAAACCCAGGCTCGGACGCGTGCCACGATATGCTCTGGGCGAGCGAAGCCCATCCCTTTCAGCGCGGCGATCGTATCGGGGGGCGATGGATCGTCGCCGCGGAAATCCAGGCTCGTCTGCGGCACCACTTCGTACAACGGCGACGGCAGCACCTCGAACACCGACGCATAGTGCACCCGGACCCGGGTCAACTGATGAATCAGGGTGCGGGCAAAGGATGCCGCATCGGGAAACCCCATGAATACCGCGATCCGTGTCAGGTCCTCGGGCTTGTCCGGGATCGAATGGGTCTGCCGATCGTTGACCATTTGCAACCGATGCTCGACCTGACGCAGAAACCGATAGTCCTCCGCGAGTTCCCGCGCCGCACGCCGCGGCACGTGACCCGCCCGGGTCAGCAGGCGCAGCGCTCCAAGCGTTGTACGGTCGCGCAAACCGGGGTCGCGGCCGCCCCAAACCAGCTGCAAAGTCTGTACCAGGAACTCGATCTCGCGGATGCCACCCTCGCCCAGTTTGACGTTATGACCGGCAATGCGCGCGACCGGATCGGCGCCGTCGCTCAACGCGCCGCCCTTGTGCTCGTCGATACGCCGCTTCATGGCCTGAATGTCGGCGACCGCAGCGAAATCGAGGCCCCGCCGCCAGACAAACGGCCGGATCGCTTCCAGGAAGCTCCATCCCAAAGCCAAATCGCCGGCCACCGGGCGTGCCTTGATCATCGCGGCGCGTTCCCAGTTCTGCCCCATGCTTTCGTAGTAGGTAATGGCGGTGCCAATGGCGATCGCCGGCGGCGTCGCGGCCGGGTCCGGGCGCAGTCGCAGATCGGTGCGGAACACGTAGCCGTCGGCGTCTCGCGTCTCCATCAGTCCCACCAGACCGCGGGCGATGCGGGCGGCAAAGCCCACCATGGCGTGATCGGCCGTCCGCTCGGTATAAATCGGCGCAGCGGGATCAAACATCAGCACGAGGTCGACATCCGACGAGTAATTCAGTTCCCGCGCCCCGAGCTTGCCCATCCCGAGGACGGTGAACCCGCCACCGGCGGCAGGATTCTCCGGGTCGGACAGTACCAGGTCCCCGGCGTCATGGGCGGCGCGCAACAGGTGTGCGAGCGCCAGGCCCAAAGTTGCTTCGGCGAGAGCCGACAGGGCGCCGGTGACCTGCTCCAACGTCCATTGGCCGCTGATATCGGCCAGGGCACAGACCAGCGCGACCTGGCGTTTGGCCTGGCGCATCGCCGCGGCAACCCGGTCTCTCCGCGCACCCGGCTTTACCTGGGCCAATGTCGCCATTGCCGCAGTTACCGTCCGATCCGGGCCGCCGGCCAGGAACCGAGCCACCGCGCCAGCTTCGCGCAACGCAAGATCGCTCAAATAGGGACTGTTGCCGCCCAGACAGCGCAGCATCGATGCCACATCGGTGCGTGTGGCGAGGCGAGATTCGGCTCGGCCGAGGGCGGCGAAGCGTTCCAGCAGGCGCCCGGCTGCGGCCTCGTCAAAGGCCAGGGGCCAGCCGATCCGGCGCGCGCTCATCATGCGGCGAGGACCCTTGCGACAAGGCTCTGTGGCACGTGGTTGGTACGCCGGTTGCCAGCCCCGAGGTCACACGCGGGCCGTTTTCCTGCGCCGTGCCTTTTTGGCGCACCGCCGCCGCCATACAATTCCGTCGCGCCGTCGTCGCGACGCGCCTCAACGCGGTCGATCGTGGTTGCCATGGGTTCTGGCTATATCATCGGAGCCGGGCTGTGTTGAGACACACCGGCCGCGCAGCGGCGGAGATGGGCCAGACTCTACATCGCATCTCGCATTTTCTGCTGACGGTAGTCGTTGTGCTGAGCCTGGCGACCATCGGCGGCGCATGGCGCCTCTCTCGAGGCCCGGTGGATCTTGGCTTCCTCAAGACCCGCATTGAAGCGGCGGTGAACAACGGGATCGCTCCGGCGCGGGTGACGATCGGCGCCGTCTCGATCGCGTGGGGCGGATTCAGTCATGGCCTTGATCAGCCGCTGCACCTGCGGGTGACCGATTTGACGGTTGATGAGCCAGGAGGGGCCGGCGCGGTCCACATCCCGGTCGCTGAAGCAGCGTTGTCCGCTCGTTGGATGCTGATCGGCCGAATTCTGCCGCGCTCGATCACGCTGCAGGGCGCTCATCTGTCGCTGATACGGGACGCAGACGGATCGCTCAGTTTCGACATTGGCGGCGCGAGCGAAGCCACCTCGCGTTCGCCGCTGACCGGTCTCCTGGCGATCCTGGGTGCACCCAGGGAAACCGACCTGCAGGCGGGGGGGAGGCGATTGAGCCAGCTCTCGGAAGTTTCCATTCACGGCGCGACCCTGCTGCTGGACGATCGCCGTTTGGGAATGGCCTGGTCTGCCGATCCGGCTGATATCGACCTGTTCCGCCATAAAGGCGGTGGCATGGATGGGCGCGCCGTGCTGGCCCTGGCTCTGGGTGGCCAAAGGGCGGTCCTGACGGGCGGCTTCCACCTCGCACCGGCAGCGCGCTCGGTGCATGTCGAGGCGAACCTGACGCGTGTGACTCCGACGGCGCTGGCGGGGTCGGCGCCGATCCTGGCACCCCTGGCCGCGGTGGATGTCCCGCTGACCCTTTCCGGCGAAGCGGATCTCGGGCCTGACCTGATTCCGGCGCACATCCGCGTCACCGCGCAAGCCGGTGCCGGACAGGTCGTGACGGGGACCGGATCGATCCCCATCCACAGTGCGACATTTACTGTTGCAGGCACGCTGGAAAAGGCCACGCTCGAGCATGCTGTGGTGGAGCTGCAGCCGGGGCCTGGCGCCGCCATCTCGACCCTCGCCGCCAGTGGGCAGCTCACCCATCAGGCGGGCCATCTGGGAGCCGCGCTGCATGTGACGCTGGATCACGTTGGTTTCGCCGATCTGCCGGCGCTCTGGCCGACGGATATCGCGACCGACGCCCGCACCTGGATCACGCAAAACATTCAGGCTGGGACGGCGCAAGATGGCAAGCTCGATCTGGCGCTCGATACGCCCGACACGACGCCGGATGTGACCCTGGTCAATGCAACGGGCACATTGGAAGGAGACGGTCTCGCAGTTACCTGGATGCCCCAGGTGCCGCGGGTGGAACAGGCCAAAGCGCATCTCGTCCTGACCGACCCGGACAAAATCGAAATCGATGTCAGGGCCGGTCGCCAGGTTGTCAAAGCGGCCGATCCGATTGCCATTCCCTACGGTCACATCACCATCACCGGGTTATCGAAGAAGGACCAGTTCGCCACTGTCCAATGTGAAGCGAACGGGTCGATCGCCAGCGCCGTCGCGTTGTTGAAGGAACCCGGGCTGCGGCTCCTCGACCGGCATCCGGTCGATTTGCGGGACCCATCCGGCGACGCTCGCGTAGCCATTCACGCGATGATCCCACTCGAGAAAAAACTGCTGATCGACGACGTCGCGTTGCATGCCATGGCCAATCTGAGCAACGCGCACCTGAGCGGGATTGTCGCCGGTCGCGATCTGGACGACGGCACTTTGCTGCTCGATGTGGACACCAACCATTTGTCGGTTAAGGGCTCCGGCCGGCTGGCGGGCATTCCGGCCAACATCGACGGCATGATGGATTTTCGTGCCGGCTCGCCGACACAAGTGCTGCAGCGCTTCCAGGCGAGCGGACGGGCAACCGCGCAGCAACTGACCGACGCCGGTCTCGATACTGCCGGCGCGCTGACGGGTGACGTCGGACTGACCGCGGTGTTCAGCGATTTTCGCAGCGGTGACGGGGAGGTGACCGCGGATGCCGATCTGACCCAGGCGGAGCTGGACGTTGCCCCTCTGGCGTGGCGGAAGCCGGTCGGCGCTGCCGCGAAGGCCTCTGCCCGCCTGGTGCTGTCAAAGGACCGGCTGATGAGCATCGGCCCGGTTACGGTCGACGGCGCGGGGATCCAGGTCATGGGCGCGGTCACGGTAACGGACGGCAAGCCTGATGCGGTTCGGTTGGACCGCGCGGTACTGGGCCGGACCGACGTCAGAGGCACGATCGGGTTGCCACCGAACGGTCCAATCGGCGTCGACCTGACCGGCCCGTCGCTGGATATTGCCGCCAAATTACAGGAGAAGTCGCCGAAGCGAGATCCCGCCGCGCCGACACCGCCTCCTGGCCCAGCCTGGTCGATGCATGGGCGGTTCGATCGCGTGTTCCTGGCGCATGGTCAGATCGCTAATCAGGTCGTGGCCTCTGGTGAGAGCGACGGCAGGGTGATGCGCGAGCTGGCGATCACCGGGAAGATCGGCACCGGCAAACCGTTTTCGTTGCGGATTGCGCAGGACCCCGGTGCGACTGGGCCAGGTCGAGGCCGCGCGGCGCGACTTCTGTCAATCAATGCCCAGGATGCCGGCAGCATTCTGCAGGGGATGGACGTCACCGGAGAAATCAAGGGCGGCGAATTGTCGATCGGCGGCGAGTTCGACGATGCGACGCCGCGTCATGCGCTGTCCGGAACGGTCGAAATCGCCGATTTCCGCGTCAGTAACGCCCCTGCACTGGGTAAGCTGCTGCAGGCGGTGACGCTATATGGTCTGGTCGACGCACTCGGTGGGCCAGGTCTGCGATTTGCCAGGCTGACCGCGCCGTTTCAATTCGATGACAATACTTTGGTGTTACGGGACGCGCGGGCGTTCAGCCCATCGCTTGGCCTGACGGCACAGGGGCGGATTGATCGCGCTGATGACCGGCTTGACCTGCAGGGGACCGTGGTGCCCGCCTATGTCTTCAACTCGGTACTGGGTCGCATCCCGTTGATTGGCAGGTTGTTCAGTGCCGAAAAAGGCGGCGGCGTGTTCGCCATGAATTATTCGTTGAGCGGACCGATGGACAATCCTACCGTAGTGGCAAACCCGCTCAGCGTGCTGACGCCAGGGATTTTGCGCGGCATGTTTGGGCTGTTTGACCGCGGCACGTCCGAGAGCCAGGTCGCACCCGACATCCAGACCCCGCTTGACCGGCCGGCCTCGGGCAGCAACGCTTCGCCGCAGTGATGGGAGGGTAGCATGTCCAGAAAGCAGCCGGTGGCGATTGTGTTCGATACATTTGGTACGGTGGTGGATTGGCGCGGCAGTCTGATCGCCGATCTGACCGCGTTCGGTAAGCAGCGCGGTATTGCGGCGGACTGGCCGGCGCTGATCGATGCGTGGCGCGCATCTTACCATCCCTCGATGGACCGGGTGCGCAAGGGCGAGTTGCCGTGGACCAAACTCGACGATCTGCACCGGGCGTCGCTGGACAAGCTGGTAGCGGAGTTCGGGATCAACGGGCTGACCGAGCAGGACCTGGTGCATATCAATCTCGGCTGGCATCGGCTGAATGGCTGGCCGGACTCGGTGCCGGGCCTGACCCGGCTGAAGACGCGCTACGTGATCGGGCCGTTGTCGAATGGCAATGTTTCGCTGCTGACGTATATGGCGAAGCACGCGGGGCTGCCGTGGGACATGGTGTTCGGGTCGGATCTGTTCGGGCATTTCAAGCCGGATCCGGAGACCTATCTGGGGGTGGCCAAACTGATGGATCTGGCGCCGGATCAGGTGATGATGGCTGCGGCGCACAACGCCGATCTGGGGAATGCTCGGAAATGTGGACTACAGACCGCGTTCTTTGCCCGGCCGAATGAGTATGGGCCGCATCAGAAACGCGATTTTTCCGCCGATCAGGAGTGGGATATCGTGGCGAAGGACATTGAGGATCTGGCGACGCAACTGGGGGTTTGACGGAAGGCGCAGCGTCGGTTCCATCGAGATGCGGGACCGACGACGAGCAAGCGCTACATTGCTTTCGATCGGAAATGCCAGGCCCTGGTCGTCAACGTAAGGTTGCAGAGGTACGTCGGTGCATGGCATCGCGGCAGTTGCTCCGTTTTCGTCGCAACAACAGCGGGCGGGCGTGGCACCCGGCGCGGGGTTATGGTCGCGATGTGACAGGCGAATCCGTCACATTGGCAAATGTTGTGCGATATACGGCGGCAAATGAAATGCTCCTACATGGATTTCCGGTGTCCAGTATCGCGTTGTTCCCAGAATACCCGTCGATTCCGCCCGCGCCCGGATCGTTTCGACCGGTAACGCCGTAAGCGACGCATCCTTCCCGGCCCACCCCAGCGTCATGAACCCGCCGACATAGGTTGGCACAGCGGCGACATAAGCGGTGACATGCGGAAAGAACCTGCGCCGCCGGGCGCTGGTATCGCGTAGCTCGTCTGCCTGCATCGCCGGCACGCCGCATTGGTTCACCACGAGCCCATGCGCGGTCAAAATACGAGCGCAATTCTGGTAGAATTCGTCAGTGAACAACACCTCGCCGACGCCGATCGGGTCGGTCGAATCGACAATGATCGCATCGAACGAGGCATCCGGCGCGCGCTTCACATAATCGATGCCGTCGCCGACGATCACCTCGGCGCGCGCATCGGTCCAGGCGTCGCCGGCAATCGCGGCCAGAAATTCCCTCGACAGACGAATGACCTCGCCGTCGATCTCCACCATCACGGCGCGGCGCACAGTCTTGTGCTGCAACACCCGGCGCAGCACCCCGCCATCGCCGGCGCCAATGATCAGCACGTTCTCAGCCGCGCCATGCGCCAGCAGCGGCACGTGCGCGAGCATCTCCTGATACACGAACTCATCCGCCTCGGTGATCTGGATCACGCCGTCCAGCACCATCACCCGGCCGTGCGAGTAACTTTCAAAGATCACGATATCCTGAAAATCGCTCTGCACCCGCGCCAGCTCGCGCTTCACCCGGAAGCGCTGGCCCCAGTCTGGGTAAAGCGATTCGTTGATCCAGCTGTCGGTGGTCATCGCCCCCTCCGCTCATCCACACAACGAAACGGCCCGGACGAGGCCCCGGGCCGTTCCTGGTATCAAATCGGCAACGTCACGTTGCAAATCCGTCTCATTCCACCGGATGGCCCGGACGAGCCGGGCCATGACGAACGGGCGCGTTTACGAAATCAGGCCGCGCCGTTGCTCGTTCAGATTGACCGTCTGTGGCCTGAACGCCGCCTTCAGCGCCGGCAGGCTGTCATAAGGATCGCATGCCCCGCACATGAAAATGTCGATCGACGCGAAGGCCCGTTCCGGCCAGGTGTGGATCGAGATATGGCTTTCCGCCAGCACCAGCACACCGCTCACCCCGCCATTGGGCGAGAAGTGATGGAAGTGGCCGTGCAGAATTGTCGCATTCGCCGCCTCGGCCGCTTCGCGCAGCGCGCGGTCGATATGCTCGGGATCGCACAGGTTGGTGGCGCCCCACAAATCCACCAGCAAATGCATGCCGGCGAATTTCTGGCCATCCTTTTCTACGAAGTAATCCTTCTCGGCCTCGAGACCCAAGATTTCGGACTGGTTGCTGCTCGGAGTCTCCGAGACCATCCCCAGTGGGCTGAGTGCGTTCATCGCGTACCCCTTCCTACCAGCAGACGGCCTGTTGGATGGCAACGACTGCCATCCCCTAGGGCCAAGAGGGGCGGAACATGGTCAGAAGGGGGGGAGGGTGCAAGCCCTTTTTTCGCCCCGAGCCCCAAAAAATAATTCAGGGCGACGTGGCGGCGGTCTTTTTCGGATTCATGTCGTCGGCGACCCCGCGCAGCGCGCCCAGATCCGCCCGCACCCGCGGCAGATCCGAGGTGCCGCGCACCGGCGGCGCGGTCAGCAGGCGGAACATATCGGCCTGCGCTCCGCTGCCGATGCGTGCGCCCAGTTTGTCGCGGAGCGAGGCGAGAGTGGCGTCATCGTCGGCGCGCGCCGCGGCAGTCGCCAGCCGGAGCACGACCTTGCGCTGCGCGTCGTTCAGCATGCCACTATCCGGTACTACGCGCGCTGCCAGGCGGACGAGCGCATCCCGCGCCGCCGGCCATTCCTGCGCGTGTTCCAGGATGGCGGCCCGTTCCTCGTCCGCCTCCAGGGTCAGATTGCCCGACAGTGTCGCCACAGCCTCGCCGGGGTTGCCCCGTTTTGCTTCGACGCGCGCCGTGATCAGCGCCCGCCGCTGGCGAGCCGCATCGTCCATGTCGGCGGAATTGGACTCGCTCAACGCGAGCAATGCACCATCGGCATCGCCTTCACGCAGACGCAGCGTGGCCAGTGTCGCACCGAACCCGGCGCGTGCCGGACCAAACGGAGCCGTCCGCATCAGTTTGACCAGCAGCGGCTCGGCCGGCTTCGGCAAATCGAGCGCCATCAGCTTCTGCGCCAGCAACAGGCGCATCGGTTCGCCGTCAGGTCCGTCGGGCATCAACTCGGCGTTCTCGTCGAGCATCGCGATCAGTTCCGTCGGCTCCATCTTTTCGAGTGACGGATCATGCGCAACGGCGGCGAAGGCGTCCTTGAGCCGGCGGTCGATTTCCACCGCGTGATCGGGGAAATCGGCCTTGGCAGTGCGCAACGTCGCGAACACCGCGCGCCAGGCTCCATCCTTCTGACGCAGTTCGGCAATCCGCAGCAGCAATGCGAGATTCCTCCCGCCACCACGCCAGGCATAAAGTTGCCCCTCCAACGCATCCGCCGCGGCTTTGTTATCAAGTTTTCCCATTGCCAGCCGCAATTCCGTCGCGCGAGCCATGGCACGTGCATGGTCGAAGTCGGATCGCGAGTTGGTGAGCGCGTCGAACATGACGAGTGCGCCTGCATTGTCGCCTTGCGCCTGTTTCAGCATCGCGCGCGCGTAGGCGAGGCGAGGGTCGTTCTCCCGCTCGGCCAGCAGCGGTGCGGCGGCGGCGCCCTGACCGCCCCTGATCATTGTCTCCATTGCCAGCGGCAGCACGCGGTGGCGCATTTCGGGCGGATAGGTGAACAGCAGCGGCGCCGTCGTGGCCAGCGTCGCCGCCGCCGCAGGCGACGCATCGTCCTGCATCGCCAGCAGGATGGCGCGCCACAGGGCGACCTCATCGGTTCCGTTCAGCCGCGGATCTGCAAGGCCAACGGCCTCCGCCGGCCGGTTTGCCAACAACGCAGCGATCGCAGCGAGGCCAATCGTGGTGGGAGACTCCGCCTCATGCGGGTCGTCCTTCATGGTGACCTGCAGCAGGGTTTGCGCCTCCGCCCCCCGGCCAAGGCCGAGCATGCTTTCGGCCAGCGCATGGCGCAATGGTCCGCGCTTGAGCAATGGTGCCCTCGCGGCGGCAACCTTCTGTTGCTTCGCCCGCTGCACCAGGGTTTCGGTCGTCTGCCGCGGGAATTCGAACCGCCTGGTCAGTCCGGCCGCCGCGATCGTCGCCTCCGGCATCGGTTGCGGCGGAGAAAGGGCGAGGGCGTATGGCCCCCCTGACAGCACGAAGCCGGCCTGGGTGACGCTCAGGCTGATCGCGTCGGACAGCGGTTCGACAACGATGCCCTGGCCTGTCGCCGGCAGGTCGAACTCCGGCGTTCGCCGTTCGACCAGAACGCCCTGGCCCGAGATGCGCTGCGTGCCGAACAGGAGCGTGCCGCCGGTCCGTGGGTCGGTGATCGCGACGACCTGTCCCGGTGCGCCAGCCGTGAACCTGACGCCGCCATCGATGACCGTTTCGGCGAAGGCGGCTGGTTTCGGTGTGGAGGGGACCATCGACAGGCGCCATCCCAACGGGTCGGGGAACAGCATGGCCGACTGACCAGGCCGGCTCCTCAGGCGGATGACGGTCGCGGTTGGATAAAGTGTGACCACCGCGGGCCCAAACACCGGATCGTCCTGCAAAGCTGAGAGATCGATGGGCCGCCGCTCGTCGAAAACGACAAGAATGTCGGGGCCGCGGGAAAGCAATGCGGCGCCAACGGCGCCCCGGAATGGCAGGCCGATCGCAACACCGGCAAGGCCGTTGGGTGGCCGCGACCGGACGGCGCGCAGCGCGACCGGGCCCAGAGGCAGCGTATCCTGGGTGACCGGCCAGACCTGGACCGGTCCTTGTTGCACCGCCGCCGCGACTGCGCCGTCAGCCGGCGGCTGCTTCGTCGGATCCGGCGGAATTGCGGGTGCGCTGTCGGAGTGTTCGACAGGCGCTGCATCGGACGCCCCTGGCGGCGGCGGGGTTGCTTGTTGCGCCGCCGTCTGGGTCTGGGCTGGTTCCGGCAGCCGTTTCGGGGACGCCGCGGGCGCTGCGGTTTCGACAGCCTCCCGCAATGCCGTGACGTCCTGAGCAATCGGTGCGAAGGTGACCGAACTGACGTTGTCTGACCCGGCCTGAGCGGGTGCGGCAGAGGTGGTGCCCGGCGCCAAGGCAACCTCGGCCGGAGGGCCAGGCGATGCCGGCGCACCAGGCGATGCCGGCGCACCAGGCGATGCCGGCGCACCAGGCGATGCCGGCGCACCAGGCGATGC
>Ga0187867_10001796_pt1 | contig 18299 bp, 4 predicted proteins | sample June2016WEW_13_1_FD_132976 | JGI IMG/M metagenome (GOLD analysis project Ga0187867, IMG submission 132976) | Peatland microbial communities from SPRUCE experiment site at the Marcell Experimental Forest, Minnesota, USA - June2016WEW_13_10 | ecosystem: Environmental > Terrestrial > Soil >...
CGCGACCGCTGGAGAGTGCCCGTCGCGACCGCTGGAGAGTGCCCGTCGCGACCGCTGGAGAGTGCCCGTCGCGACCGCTGGAGAGTGCCCGTCGCGACCGCTGGAGAGTGCCCGTCGCGACCGCTGGAGAGTGAATGTCATGAATGCACGCCGGGACAGCCAGGCGACGGTTCGCGGTGCGACGATCGAGGCACGAAACGTCCGGCGCGCGCTACCGCACCTGATCTGTGCGGTCGTCGCATTCCTGCTGCCAATTGCCGCAGTTGCTCAGAGCTTCGACTGTGGCCAGGCGCGGGATGCGGTGGAAAAGGCGATTTGCAGTTCATCGCGCCTGCGGCAACTTGATTCCGAGTTGGCGAAATCTTATGCGGCTGCGCTGCAGCGCGATGCAGCGCAGGCTGATGCCGTGCGTCAGGCACAACGGAACTGGACCAAACTTCGCTCGGCCTGCATGGCGGGTACGCGTCCGGCCGCGAGCAGTCCCGAGCAATGCCTGGCCGAGGCCTATGCCGCCCGGCTTGCCGCCCTCGCGCCAGCGCATCCGTCACCGGGAGCACCGTCATCTCCCGTCGCTGCCACGCCTTCACTGGCAGCCACGCCTTCACCGGCAGCCACGGCAGCAACCGGGTCGCCATCGGCGCCCGGACCCTCACTTCCCGCGCAATCTGGTCCGCCCGGAGGGAGCGGACCCGGCAACGCCGCAGCCCAGACGTTCGCGCAGATACGCCCGGTGACCGGCTTGCCGGCGATGCCGCCGGGCGTCGCGACGCTGGAACGCGACCGGTTTCCCAGCGCCGGCGAAACCGATGTTTTGCTCCATGTCACGACCGCAGGCCGCTTCGCCATTCGCGCCACAAGCCCCACCGGCACAGCCCTAGAACTGGTGGATATGCTGAGTGGTCCCGGCGACCGGACGGGCTGGCCCGGCAAGCAGGATGGCCGCATCGACGCTTTGCTCGACGTCGGCACCTACAAGCTGCGCTCCTTCGGCGACCCGGCCGCTGCCGGAGACACCTCACTGTCCGTTGCAGCATTTTCCGAGGGTGGCCCACCGCAGCTCGCTCCAGGCTACCAGCCGGTGGCCATTGCGCTCAGCGACCTGAAGTTTCAGGCGTTCTGGTTGGTGGTCGGCGATGCCGACGTGACCACGCGCATCGAGGCGGCAGGCCGCAGCCTCGCCGCGTTGAAGTTGTGGCGCGACGGCCGCGACCTCGTTGCCGTACCCGAGACGGTTCGAATCCTGATGCCGACGCCGGCGCACCCGCTGACCGACATCGTGCTGGCGGGCCGTTTGCCAGCCGGCACATATCTGATCATCGCCTATGGTGGCCCGCAGTTGCCGTGGTCAGACGGTGCCACGGATGAGCCGCTCTACGTGCGGACCGGCCGTTCCACCGACCTGCTGGCAGGCGGCGCGTCCGGCCAGGTCGGCCTGTTCGGCAGTGAGCTTTTCGATGTCCCGCCGGATGCCGCGCAGGCCTTGCTTGCGCTGCCGCAGCCCGCCGAAGCCCACCTGGGCATGATCGGAGCAGACCCGGATGTGGCCGGCGTCGCCGTTGCCGATCTGGCGAAGCAGGACCGTTCCGGTGTCGTGCTCGCCGAGCTGCCGACTAAATTGCCCACTGGTAATTTACCCACTGGGCCTTCGGGCGGCCGCATTCTCAGCCTTGAAGCCTCGCCGGGACAGCAATTCAGCCTGCGGCCCATGGTGGCTGGCGGCGGCTTCCCGCCATCTCGGCCGGGCCGTTATTGGCTTGGTGTCGCCGAACCGATGAATGGTGGCGACGAGGCCCCGGCCGCCGCCATTTTCACCCGTATCCAAAACGATGCCAGGGGCACGCCCGGCGGCCAGCCCGAGGTGCTTGCCACGCCAGGGGTGCCGACGATCGGGCCTGGCAAGGCCTGGCGTTCTCGCTTCAACCTGAGAGGCGAAACCGCGTTGCTCTTCCAGGCGACCGATGCCGTCACCGTTGCAGTGCACGCCGAAGGGCCGCCGGTGACGCCAATCATCACCACCATCGAAGGTGCCGTGCTGAACGCGATGGGCGACGGCCGGACCGCCAGGTCCTGGACGCTGTCGGCTGGCTGGTACACGCTGGTGTTGCCAGCGAACCGGAATGCGATCGGCATTCTCGACCTGACCCTCGGTCCGCCTGGCCTCATTCCCGCCGAACCGACTCCTCCTGGGCCGCCGGCACCGATCCTGGCGGTGGGAGAACTCGACATCGATGCGACATCTCAGATCGACGTCGCGACCAACCGCGTCCCCGACGGTCCGGCCACTCTGCTGAGCCGCGCGATCCCGGTAGAATTGGCCGATGGTCCGCTGACCCAGACGCTGGCTGCCGGCGCACCGCTCAATGTCACCGTGCATGCCAAACGCGCAGGCATGCTGGTGGTCCGCGACATTTCCGGTGGCGCGCCGTTGCAGACAAGTCCGATCGGAGCCGACACCACCGCGCCCGTCGCCGTGCCGGCAGCGGACCACCCCCGCACACTGGCGGTCGCCCTGCTGCCGCCGCCAGCGCCGGTTTCCCCCAATCCGGCAGCCACACCGAACCTGACGGCATTGCGGGATGGTCAGCCGGTATTCCTCGATCTCGCCCGCGATCAGCAGGCAGACTTTGCTATGACAGTTGGGCAAGGTGGGCTCTATCGTGTCGAGACGCTTGGCCGCCTGAAGACCGAAGGGAGCATCGGCACCTCGTTCATTCCGACGCTAGGTGAAGCCAGCGCGAATGGCGTCGGCAACAACATGCTGCTGCAGCGCTTCCTACGCGCCGGGCGGTACCGCCTGCAGGTCACCGCGCACGATTCCTCCGGACGTCTCGGAGTCAGCGCGAGCGCAACGCCATTGGCTGAGGGTGCCGGACTGCTGCCCGGCGGCAGTGTGCGGGCGACGCTATTGCCTGGAAGCGGCGTCGGGTTTCCGATCCATATCGCGGTCTCCGGGCGCTATCACCTCGACATTCTTGGCGACGGCAGGACGTTCCAGGCACGGCTGGAGGACGCCGGCGGTTGGCCAATGCTGGCTGCCGGCGATTTGTCCGCGGTCGATCAGGATTTATGGCCGGGCGACTACCGGCTGATCGTTCAGCCGCCGGCGGTCCAGGCGCGCGTTGTCGCCCGGTTGCGCCGCATCGAGCCAGTAGTGGCGCTGTCCGGACACGGCCCGCATGTCTTGCCGTTCGACGCACCACAGTCGCTGGAATGGCGGGAGCCTCCGGGCCGCGACGATCCTCGCGCGCCGGACATTTGGAGGTTTGCCTTGGCGGGTCCGGCCAAGGTAACCCTGTCGATCCTCGGCGATGGCATGGCCGCCGCATTGCGAACCGCCACCGCGGACGCCGCAGCGCAGCCACTGTTGCGTCTGCAGGCCGGCACGCCGCAGACCATCGACCTGCCGACCGGCACCTGGCAGGTGGCGGCCAGCAGTCTCGGCCGCAACGACCGGCTGGCCTATAAGATTTCATTACATGCCGATGAGCTGCAGCCAGACACGCCGCGCGATGTGACGCTGCCGGTTGAGCTGCCCGTCGCGGTAGCGGCAGCGCGCGTAGTGACTCTGACCAGCTTCGGCAAAGTGCCGGTGCGCGCGGAATTGCGCGATGAGGCGGGCAACGTGGTGGCCGGTGCCGCCGGACGGACCGACGACTGGAACGTGGCGTTGTCGCGCTTCCTGCCGGCAGGTCGTTACCGTTTGGCGCTGACGCCGCTGGTGCCGCCGCCTGGACGAGCAGCCCCCGACACCTCCGACTCGACCGATAACGCGTCGAACGATAGCTCGTCGAACGATAGCTCGTCGAACGATAGCTCGTCGAACGATAATTCATCGAACGATAACGCATCGAACGATAACGTATCGAACGATAACGCATCGAACGATAACGCATCGAACAACGACGCCGGATCGAACAACAGCAGCGACAACAACGACAGCTCATCCAGTGACGCCGATAACCAGCAATCGAGGGACAATTCCGGTCGGGACCAGACCAGCACCGATCAGTCCGACCAAAGTGATGCAGGCGAGCAGACCTCGAAGCAACCCACGCACACCGAGGTCACGCTGTTCCTGCCGCCGGACTCGCCCGATCTGGCGTTGGCGGAAGCCGGCTCCATGCAACTGCCGGGTCACGGTATCGAGCACGTGACGCTGCCCACACCGCCTAACGCCAGTTTGCTGGTGGCAGCCGCTGAAGCGCCGGTCGAGCTGATCCTCGCACTGGAACGGCAAGGCACCGACGGCGCCTGGCATACCGTGGGCCAAGACCAGGGCCTTGCCCCTGTTCTGGGTATTCCCGTTGGCAATGCAGCTGCGGCCTGGCGGCTCTCGGTCTGGACGGTGGACGGTGGTACTGTGCCGATCCGGATTGCGGCGCGAGCGGTCACCGCAACGCCGGCACCCGTCGGTACCGTACCGCTGGCGCCGGTGGCTCTCGACGGCATCACACGGCACTGGCACGCCGCACTGGTGGCTGATCCGGGCGCCGTCACGCTGCACCTGAGCGAACCTGACCCCGCGCTGCTCGCCACATCCATGCCGGAACAACCGGCCGAGCATCCGGCGGATGGGACGATCGTGGCCCAGTCGGACGCGGTTTGGGTGATGGCGCCCGATGCGGTGGCGCCGCATTTTGCGGTGGTACAGGCGGGAGCGGAAATGACCGTTGGCGTGCCCGCTGGCGGTCGGGCAACCTTGCCGGTGCCGGCTGCTCCCGCTGCGTCTACCTTATGCGCCTACGTTGCCGCCTCCGGACTGGGCCAACCGGGACTGGATGCCGGGCGAGGCATGGATGCGGCCCTCGGTAGTGCGTTCGCGCTTTGCGGCAGCACGACACTTCGTGCCTGGAATGCCGGCGGCAGCACGGCGCTGCGGCTTCGCCTGCGCCGCTACGACCTTGCAGTCCTGCCGGAGGCTGCTGTCGACCAGGCGTTTGCCGCCACGGTGCCGCCGCACGCCGCCTTGCCGATCCGCCTGGCGGCGGGAACCAAACGGCTCGAGGTCAGCCTGGCGACGCATGGTGCTCTGGTGGCTGGTTGGCGGACCCAGGACGCCGTCACTGTCTGGGCTGGTGACACCGCGCTCAGCCGCAGCCAGATCGGCGCCTGGACCGACGCATTGATCGTCAATACCGGCGAGGACCCCGCGCCGGTCGCGTTGACGGTATCCGCCGCCGAACCGTTGAGCCTGGGCTCCGGCGGCATGTACCGCCGTTTCTTTGGCGCCGGCGGGTCTTTCACGTTGCCGCTTGCTGCCAAACCGGGCCAGCGCCTGATACTGGCGGGCGACGCGACTGCCTCGGTGCACCGCCCGGACGGCCAAATCCGGTTGGGCCGCGTGATCCCGCTGGACGGTCCCGCCACCGTCGTGGTGTCGCATGGCGCGGGACCGCTGGCGCTGTGGATTGAAGGTCCCGGCGTTTCGCCCTGGCCCGACACGACGCCACGCGACGTATCGTTGCCGCAGCGTCTGACCTTAGAGCAGGAAGCCATGACGCTACGCTTGCGGCCCGGAGCACCCACGTTGCTGCGGCTCGCGAGCAGTTCGCCGGTCATTCTTGCGCTTGGCTCTGAGCCTCCGGTGCTGTTCGGCAAGGGCGCGGCACTGGCGCGTTATTTGCCGTCCGGGCTGACAACGTTGCGCCTGCTGTCGCCGCAGGACGGCCCATTGTCCGGATCGCTGGAGCTATCGGGCAGCCCGGTGATTGAAGTGGGCGAAGGTCTCGGCGCGCCGGTCGCCATCCCGCCCGGCGGCGCCGCTGTCTTTGGCTTCAGTGTGACGGCGGCCGGACCGGTCGGTCTGGGTGTCCGCGCCGATCCGGACCGGGTTTCAGTGCGCCTGCTTAACGAACACGGTGAGACATTGCAGAGCGGTGTTTCGATGCTGCGGCAACTGCAGCCCGGCCGCTTTCTGCTGGAGGCGAGCGTCCCACCCGATGCGCCCACCACTCTGGCGCGGCCGGCGGTGCTCGGCATCGTCCCACACCCCAACCCGCCGCCGCCGGACGTGGTGCGCGGCTTGCTGCTTGCTGCCGGCCTCGCTCCGCCCAATGGCGCCCGCTGAGGCATTGGAGATGCGCATGATAACGCACCGTCGCCTCGCTTCGCTCCTCGCCGTGTTCGTGCTCCTCCTGCTGCCTGGTGTCCTGCTGCCCGGGCTGGGGCGAGCCGCTGATCCGCCACCGCTCGATCAGGTGCGGCGCGCCGACGGCGTCCTGGTGGTGCCCGACCATTTTCTGCGCCGCTGGGACCCGGTGACGGTGTTTTTCAACGCCGATACCGGTCCGGCGCAGGCAACGTCGGAGGATCATCCTGAGCGCTTCGTTACCGTGACCCCGGCGCAGCCTGGCGCCTGGCGCTGGCTAGGTCCGCGGGTGCTGCAATTCCGTCCCGCCGAGCCCTGGACCCCATTGCGCCGTGTCACCTTCGCTGCCGGCAGCCGCAGCATCACGTTGGTGCCGCTGCTGCCTGAGCCTGTGCAAACCGCGCCCGAGGACCAGCCGGAAGGGATTGCCAATCTCGACACCATTGCGCTGACCTTCCAGGACCCGGTCGATCCCGTTGCGCTGGCTCATCTGCTGACCATCGAATTGCGTCCGCTGCCCGGGATCGACGCGACCGGCGGCCAGACGCTGACCCGGGAAGACTTCGACATCAGCCCGCTGGAGCGAGCCAATCGCGCCGACAAACAAACCTACCTCGTGCTGCTGCACCAAAACCTGCCGGACCAGCGGCTGGTCATCCTCCGTCTCCGCCTGTCCGACGAGGCTGGCCTGGACGACCCGATCTTCGAGCTGCGTCTGCGCACCGCGACACCGTTTACGCTTTCCGGTTTGGATTGCGGCGACGGCTACTCGGGGCGCAATACCGATGGGCTGACGGTTTGTTCGCCCAGCGGGAATTCGGACGACTCCAGGGCTGGGGTGCGGCGGCGCTCGGTGGTGCTGAACTTTTCTGCGGCCCCGGCACCGCTGGACGTCCTGCAGGCACGCAACGCCTTGCGGATTACCCCGCCGGTCGACGACCTGAGCATTACCGGCGGCGATCAGGACAATCAGCAGGCGCTCCGCATCAGCGGCAGCTTCCACCCGGAAACTGAATACGCTCTGCAGGTCGAGCCAACCGGCCTGACTGACCGGCGCGGGCGGATGCTGACCGGCTCACCGCCGCCGCTGCGTTTTGCGTTCAACCCGGTGCCGCCGCGACTGGTCTGGGACGCCTCGCAAGGCATCGTGGAGCAATTCGGCCCGCAAATGGTTCCGGTGCGCGGTCATGGCTACGACCATGCCGATATCCGAATCCATCGCATCGACCCGGTCGACCGCGATTTCTGGCCATTCCCGCAAAGCGGTGTCGAGACTGAGGACGCCGCCTCCCCGCCGCTGCCCGGTAACGAGCCGACCGTCTGGACCGATCCCGGTTCGCTCCGGACGCGCGATGTCGTGGCGCGGATCAAGTCGCTCGGCTCGCCATCGGTGTCCGAGATGCTGACCCTGCCGCAGGCGGCCGGCGGAGCGGATGCGAAGTTCGGGCTCGATTTGCAGCCGCTGCTGGCGCGCATTGCCGGGCCGCGGCAACCCGGCACCTACCTCGTCGGACTGCGCCCGCTGCATGACACCGCGCGGCACTGGATCCGCCTGCAGGTTACCGACCTTGCGCTGACCTCGGTGGAGGAACCGGGCCGGATCCGCTTCTTGGTCACCTCGCTGGACACTGCGCGTCCGGTCGCCGGAGCAGAAATCGAGGTCGAAGGCCTGGCCGACAAGGAGTACCGCGTACTCGCGCGCGGCGTGACCGATGCGGATGGTGCGTTTTTTTATGTGGCGCATGACGGGAGCCAGGCCGCGCCGGAACGCATCGTCGTCCGCAAAGCCACCGACACCCTTGTCCTGCGCACCACTCCCGGGCCGGAGCGTTACGCTCGCGGCAACTGGACCCGGCCAGGCGGGAGCTGGCTGGCCTGGCCATTCACCAAGACCGCGATCAGCGCGCGCGAGGAAAAGCCGCGCATCCTGTGCCACATATTCACCGAACGCCCGATCTACCGCCCCGAGGAGCCGGTGGAAATCCGCGGCTTCGTCCGCCGCTATCTGCATGGCGCGTTGGCTGCCAGCGCGGGCAAGGGCACGCTGCTCGTGCAAGGGCCCGACAAGCAGGAATGGCGCTATCCGGTGACGCTGGACGATACCAGCGGCTTCTACCAGCACTTCGACGCGAAAACCGCGGCAACCGGTGATTACTCGGTGTCGTTCCAGCCGGAGAACGCACCAACCTGCGACAGCGCCGAATTCAAGAAGGAAGCCTACCGGCTGCCGACGTTCGAGGTGCTGCTGAATAATGCAGCCCAGGTGCCGCTGGATGCCCAGTTCCAGGTTGGTTTGCTGGCGCGGTACTATGCCGGCGGTGTGGTGACCGATCGGCCGATCAAATGGCGTGTCACGCAGTACCCCTACACGTGGAACCCGCCCGGCCGCGAAGGCTTCCTGTTTTCCAGTGACGCACGGTTTTCCGGTGAGGCGGCATTCCGCTCGACCCCGGTGCTGCAAAGCGATGGCAAGACCGACGCCGGGGGTGCGGCACAGCTGACGCTCGATCCGACGTTGGAGCCGACGGCGCAGCCGCGAACCTATGTCGTCGAAGCGACCGTCACCGGTGACGATGGCCAGCAAATCCGCAACGTCGCGCATGTGCCGGCGCTGCCGCCGTTCGTTTTGGGCCTGAAGATGCCCCGCTATCTGCCCAAGGCCGGTGCGATCGCGGCCGACCTGCTGGCGCTGAACGCCGAGGGCAAGCCGCGCGCCGGTTTGGACATGACCGTGCGGCTGATCAAACGCGACTGGAACTCCGTGCTGCAAGCAAGCGACTTCACGCAGGGCACGGCGAAATACGTCACCCAGGAGATCGACCACACATTGGAGGAACGGCACGTCATTAGTACCGAAGCTGCACAAACGCTGAATTTCAACACAACCGAAGCGGGGATCTACGTCGTCGAGGTGACGGCTGCGGACCGATTGGGGCGGCGACAGACTTTGCGGGTGGACTGCTTCATGGCCGGTGACACCCCGGTCACCTGGTCGCGGCCTCCGGCCAAAACCGTGACCGTAACGACCGACAAAGACGACTATGCCCCCGGCGAGAACGCCACGCTGCTGATCGAGAGCCCGTTCCAGACTGCGCGCGCTTTGGTGGTGACCGAGCAGCCCAGTGGAACCTTCGACTACGCGTGGGTGGATGTGACCAATGGCGTTGGCCGCACCACCCTCGCCGTGCGCAAGGAACAGATGCCGCGCATGCCGGTGCATGTGCTGCTGATGCGAGGGCGCCTGGCGGGGCCGCCGATCGCTGCCACCGCGCCGTTCGATCTGGGCAAGCCGACCACCCTGGCGGCGACCGTGTGGGTGAAGGTCAGGCCAGTGCGCAACCGGGTGAATGTCGCGTTTGAGGCGCCCGCATCGGCGCGGCCAGCGCAGACCATCGATGTGGCGCTGAAACTGTCGGACGAGGACGGGCATCCGCTCGCCGGCGAAGCGACATTCTGGATGGTGGATCAGGCCGTGCTGGCGTTGGCCAAAGAGGCGCCGCTCGACCCGCTGCCAAAATTCATTGTCGAGCGGCCGTCCACCATGGCGGCGCGCGATACCCGCAACATGGCGTTCGGCATCATTCCGTTGCAGGAGAACCCCGGCGGCAGCGAAGGTAATGAGAAGCCTGGACTCGAGAATATCTCGGTGCGGCGCAATTTCACTCCGGTGCCAATCTATTTGCCGCATGTGAAGGTGGGGCCGGATGGGGTGGCGCATGTTCAGGTGAAGCTGCCGGACACGCTGACCGTGTTCATGCTGCGGGCCGAGGTCACCAGCGGTCCCGACCGATTTGGCTTTGCCACCGGGCAACTGCTGGTCCGCCAACCGATCGTCGCGCAACCCGTGTTGCCGCGCTTTCTGCGACCCGGTGACACATTCGACGCCGAAGTGCTTGGCCGGGTCGTTGAGGGGCCCGGCGGCGCCGGCTCTGCGTTGTTGAGTGTCGACGGCCTGACTGCGACCGGCGCCAAGGCGCTGAATTTCACCTGGAACGGCGCAATGCCGGCGAAGGCGAGTTTTCCTTTGAGCGTGCCCGACCAAGGGCAAGCCATGGCGCATATTCGCTTCCTGGTACGGCGCGATTCCGACCAGGTCGGCGATGCCGTGGAAATCGCCCTGCCGATCAGGCCCGACCGGCCGGTCATGCATGACCGGCAACTGGTCGATGTCGCGCCCGGAGCCTCTGCCGATCTGCCGGCGCCGCCGGGTGACATGCGAGCGGGGACGTACGCGGGTTCGCTGGTGGTGGCGACCGATCCGGCGTTGGTACGGGCTTTGGGTGCGATGAACTACCTGTTCACTTACCCGTTCGGCTGCACCGAGCAACGGATCGCGCTGGCATCCTCGGAACTGGCGCTGCTGCCCTTCGCGCCGATCGCTGAAGCGGAAGGGCTGAAGGATCGAATTGGCACGGATGTGGCCGCCACGTTGCGGGCGATCGCCCAGGCGGTGGATGAGAACGGACTGGTGGGGTACTGGCCGCATACGCGGGGCCTGGTGACGCTGACGGCATGGTCGTACGAACTGATGATCCGGGCCGATGCCGCGCATTTGCCGATCGACACGGCGTTGCGCGATCGGTTGGCTGAGGTGCTGAACCAGTCGCTGCGTTCTGATTATGCCCATCTGCTGACCGACTCGGCACTCGTGGAGCGCGCCACGGCGTTGTACGCATTGGCGGCGGGCGGCAAGCTCGATGCGGCCTACGCCAGTGAACTGGCGCGCTCGGCGGGTGCGCTGAATACCAGTGGCCTGGCGATGGTGGTCTCGGCCATTGCAGCAACGCCGAATGCCGATCGGGCTTTGGTTGCCGGGCTGCTGCAAACGCTGTGGAGCCGGGTGCACATCCTGGCGCGCAACGGCGTGCCTAGTTACTCCGGCCTTGCTGATTTTGACGCCAATCCGCTGATCCTGCCGTCGGAAACGCGCGGTCTGGCCGAGGTGACGCGGGCCGTGGCGGTGGCCACCCCGGAGGAGCCGCGGCTCATGCTGCTGCGCAGCGGGCTTGTCGGTCTGGGTTCTGCCGACGGCTGGGGCAGCACCAACGCGGACGCCGCGGCGTTGCGTGCGCTGGCCGCGAGTTGGGACGTCACGGCGTCGGACGTGCCGGTGACAGTGGGACTACCGGACGGCTCGCATCAGGCGACTTTGGGCCACGGGACACCAATGGCGCGTTGGACCACCTCCGTCTCCGGGGCGATGCGGGTGGCGAACGGCGGGGCCCGGCCGGTGCTGGCGTTGCAGCAGGCAGATTATGTGCCCGCGGCACCTGGCTGGCAGGCAACGCCGGTGCAACACGGCTTCGTGCTGACCCGCGCCTTGCTGAAGGTATCAGCAGGTGGCGGACCGATGCAGACGCTCGCGCCGGGTGCCGACGGCGCGCTGCATCTGACGAATGGCGACACCGTCGAGGAAACCGCGGAACTGGTGAACCCGGAGGCGCGCACCATGGTCGCGGTGTCGTTGCCGATTGCGTCCGGGCTGGAGCCGCTGAACCCGAACCTCGCAACCGCTCCAGCCGAGGCGACCCCGTCGGCTGGGCCGACGTTGTCACCCAGCTACACGGCGTTCGGCGATGATTCGGTGCTGTATGTCTACGAGGCGCTGCCCGCCGGAACCTATCAGTTCCATTTCCGCGCACGGGCCGGAACCATGGGCCGCTTCACCGAGCCGCCGGGGACCGCGGAGATGATGTACCGGGAGAGCGTGGCCGGGGCGAGCGCCGGATCGCTGCTGGTGATCGGACCGTGATCCGGGGAAGCACCGGGGCTGCCGCCTCGGACCCCGACCAAGGGGCGCTGCCCCTTGGAACCCAGCCAAAGGCATTGCCCTTGGAACCATTCATTTTGGTTGGGGAATGGGAGAGGGCCGACACAGACCTCGATACGTCGCAGTCTGCCCTCTCCCGTTCCCCAACCAATGGACGGATTGCAAAGGGCCTCGCCCTTTGCTGGAGGTCCCGGAGGCAACGCCTCCTGGCGGGTTCGAGGGCGGAGCCCTCGCGCTTTTCCGGATTCCGGCGGTTGCCCCGTTTCGTTTCTTGGCCCAAACCAGCGCGGAGGAGCGGAAGATGGCTACTTGTAGCCGCAACAGTCGCGATCGTTCTCCCATACCTTACCGTCGTTTTGTCCCGTGCGCATTTCGATACGCCGGCGCCGACCCCGATCGTTTACGACCGGCATGGCACATTCCTGGCCCAGTACGGCGATGAATTGCCCGGCCAGGACGGCAACCGCCTGACCGAGTATGGCTTCTGGCCGGTCGATCCGTTACCTGCGCGGATCGTAAGCGCCACGATCGCGCTCGAGGATCGCCACTTCTGGTCGCATCCCGGCGTTGATCCGGGCGCAGTGCTCCGCGCTGCCTTGCAGGACCTGAGCGGGCTGCGGCGGCGCTCCGGAGCATCTACCATCGCCATGCAGGTGGCGCGCATGCAGCACCCGGAGCCACGCACGCTCTGGGCCAAGGCAGTGGAGGCAGGTACTGCGCTCGCTTTGACTGCACGCTATGGCCGCGCCGCAGTTCTGACACAGTACCTGCGGCTGGTGCCGTATGGTAACGGCAGCCACGGCATCGGCCATGCCGCACGCTGGTATCTGGATAAACCTGCCGCCGACCTCAGTTGGGCCGAGATCGCGCTGCTTTGCGCCGTGCCGCGCGCGCCGGCCGCCTATAACCCGCTGCGTCCATCCGGTCTGGGCCGCGACAGGATGCGAGCCGGGCGCATCCTCGACCAGTTGCGCGAACAGGGCGTGATCACCGAGCCGGAGTATCGCACCGCCATCGCGCAACTCGCGACGCTGCACCCTGGCCCTGCGCCGCAGCGCCCGATGGACGCGCTGCATCCGATCCTGCGGTTGCGCGAGTTGCTCTCCGGGCCAGCGCCGACGTCCGGCGGCTCGGTGGGTGGGCTGATGTCCGGGGGGCCGTTGGACCGCGAGGGTGCCGCTGACTTCCGGGTTACGGCGTCGCTCGATCTGGAAGTACAGCATAGGGTGGCCGCGTTGCTGCGCCGCCGGCTGGCGTCCTGGCGGGGCGCCGACGCCCAGCAGGCTGCGGCGATCGTTGTGCAGCGCGGCACGAATGCCGTGCTGGCAGCGGTCGGGTCCGACGGTTATGGCGACCGCAACGGCGGAGCCATCGATTTCACCCGCGCGATCCGCTCACCGGGGAGCACCTTGAAGCCATTCCTGTACGCTGCCGCGCTGCAACAGGGCCTGGTGCATCCGGCCGATCTGCTGGACGATGGCCCTGGCCAATCGGCCGGCATTCGCAACGCTGACTCGCGGTACCTGGGGCTGCTGCCGCCAAGCCAGGCACTGGCCAACTCGCGCAATGTGCCAGCGGTCGAGGTGCTGCGGCGACTGGGCATCGGCGCCGGCTTCGACCTGTTCCGCGCCCTGAGCTTACCCGCGTCGGACGCGGCACCGGATAGCCTTGGTCTGGCGATGGCGATTGGTGCCCTGCCGACCAGCCTCGATCGGCTGGCCGACGCATACACTGCACTGGCCGATGATGGGACGCAGCGCGGGCTGCTGTGGTACCGGGGCCAGGCCGAACCTCCGCCACGGCGAGTGTTTACCGTAACGGCAGCGCGGGAGGTGGGGCTGTTTCTGTCCGATCCGTTGGCTCGCCTGCCGAGTTTTGCCCGTTATGGCAGCACGGAATATCCGTTCCCGGTGGCTGTGAAGACAGGCACCTCGCAAGGCTTCCGCGACGCCTGGACGGTGGCCTGGTCGGCGCGTTTCCTGGTCGGTGTATGGGTCGGACGCGCCGACGCCGGGACAATGGCGGATGTTGGCGGCGCTGATGCCGCGGCAGCGCTGGTGCGGGAGATCATGCTCACGCTGTACCAGACCGTCCCGGGGGAGTTGAGCGATACCAATCTGCCGGTGCCCGACGGCTACCTGCCCGCACCGATCTGTGCAGGCCCAGAGGAAACGCCGGAGGAGACCTGTGGTCGGACCTTGGTGGCGTGGCTGCCGCCCAGAGGTGGTCCGGCGCTCCCGCTGGCTTCCGGGCTGGATATGGCACCGGCCGACGGCTCCGTGCGGCTATCGGTGGTGACGCCGGAAGCCGGCAGCCGGATCTGGCGCAACCCAGAAAGCCCGGAGGCAGCGGACCAGCTGGTGCTGCGTGCAAAAACGACGCCGCACGTGCCGCAGGTCGTCTGGTATGTGGATGGCTCGCCTTTCGCACTGACCGATCCTGATCGGCCGGTCACATGGAAGTTGAGTCCGGGCGAGCATCGCTTTCAGATTGGGCTGCCGTTGCGGTCGGAGCGTTCTCGCCCCGTGTTGCTGGTGGTTCGGTGAAGGGGCACGCGAAAGCATAAGACAGGGACCGGTCACCCGCAGAATCCTGATTACTGGCTTTGCAAGAAGTTTTTTTACCTGCGATTCACCCGCGCCACGCCCTGGGTGTCATTGTCATTTCTACTTTGCGCGCGGGGTGACATTTCAAGCTTGCGCGGTCACCCCTTGTAAATCGCCAATGGAGCGGCGCTCTTTGTTCCAAATGCTCCCCGCGGTGATTCCAGGCAGAGACGGCTACTGAACCTGCGGGACATGGTCCTGGTCAGGAGAAAGCGAAATAGTCGCGCGGAACGCTGGCTCGTGACCATCCCGTCAACGCTGATGGCCTTGAAACCGGGCAGTAAGGCGTGCAGGCTCTGTGCCGGACCCGCGACGCCCCTCGACATGTCTTAATCGATATAACCAGCGAGAAGAATTCCTGCCGGCTTCGACAACCTCACCTACAAGAAGGAATGGGAGATGTCGTGCGTGACTTGTGGGGCTGAACTGCCCACACTTGCCAGGTTTTGCCCACTATGTGGCACAGCCAACAACATTTTATGTCCGGCGTGCGGTCATTCTGGTCGCCCCGGCGCACATTACTGTGTCGAATGCGGCACTCCGCTTTGCGACGCCAGGGCAATATCATCGCCAGAACCTTACCTGCCATCGTCCCGAGCTGAACGACGGCGGATTACTGTGATGTTTTGCGACCTGATCGGATCGACGTCGCTGGCGGTGCGGCTTGATCCGGAGGATCTTTCTGAAGTTATCCGCTCATATCGCTCGCTGGTGGCGATGACGGCGCAACGATTTGGCGGATCGGTGGCGCAGTATTTAGGCGACGGCGTACTTGTCTATTTCGGTTGGCCACGCGCTTACGAAACGGATTCCGAGCAGGCTGTGCGCGCCGGTCTCGCCATCACCGCAGCTGTCGGCAAAACCGCGTGCGGCGGCGGAACTCTGCGCGTGCGTGTCGGTATCGCGTCCGGTTTGGTCGTCGTAGGCGACCTTGCCGGTGATGGAGACACTCAAGAGCCCAGCGCGATGGGAGAGGCACCAAACCTCGCCGCCCGGGTACAGGAGATCGCGCTGCCGGACACGGTCGTCATAGCCAATGAAACGCGCTTGCAGATCGGCGACCTTTTCGACTGTGAAGATCTCGGGATGACCGAGATAAGCGGTTATGCCGATCCGGTGCGGCTCTGGCTGGTGAATGGCGAAAGCATGGTGCAAAGCCGGTTCGAGGCGCTGCATTCGTCCGAACTGGCTCCGATCATCGGTAGGGACGAGGAAATCGAACTCTTGTTGCGGCGGTGGAACCAGGCGGCGGCCGGGGAGGGGAGGGTCGTACTGATCGGCGGCGAACCGGGAATCGGCAAGTCCCGGTTGCTTGCTGCCTTGCAGTTACGACTGCGGGGTCAGGCGCATGCGACCGCTCGGTATTTTTGTCTACCCGACCAACAGGACAACGCACTGCATTCGATCATCGGCCATCTGGAACACATTGCAGGATTCGCACGCAACGACACCGCAGTTCAGAAGGTGCACAAGCTTCGTGCGGCGCTGGAACCCTCCGCCTTATCCGAGCAAGACATTGCTCTGATCGCCGATCTGCTCTCACTCCGAGCAGAGGAGCTGCCAACGTTGACGCTCAGTCCGCAACGGCGGAAGGAGCGCACGTTTGCGGCGCTTCGGCGAATGTTGGAAGTGACCGCTCGGCAGGCACCGGTGCTCATGGTGTTCGAAGACCTGCATTGGTCCGATCCGACCACCCTGGAGTTCATGGATCTGGTGATCAATTGGACCCGACGGCTGCCGGTCCTGTTGGTCGCCACCTATCGCCCCGAATTTCGCGCGCGTTGGGTGGGACGCGCAAGGGTGACTTCGATCATGCTGAGCCGGCTCGACCAACTGGATGCCGCTGCCCTGGTCGCGCAACTCATCAATGGGAAGGCGGTGCGGCACGGATTGATCGATCAAATTGTCGCCGAGTCGGACGGGATCCCATTGTTCATCGAGGAACTAACCAAGGCAGTGCTCGAAGGCACTGTGTCGCCTGACCAGGACGGCGCGATAACCAGCGCTCCCGTCGGCGTTCCGAGCACGTTGCAAACCTCGCTGATGGCTCGTCTCGATCGCCACCCGGCGGCGCGAGAGATTGCTCAGATAGGTGCGGTCATTGGGCGCGAATTTTCCTACAGCCTGCTGTCAGCCGTCGCCAAAAGGTCAGATCCCGACCTGCGACATGCGGTCAACGAACTCGTTGGCTCCGAGTTGGTGACCAGCCGCGGCACCGGGCCCGATGCAGTCTATACTTTCAAACACGCTTTAATTCAGGAAACCGCGTATGGAAGCCTGCTGCGGCGGCGGCGCAAGTTGTTGCACGAGAGAGTTGCGTCAGCACTCGTGGCACTGAACCCGGAGATGGAGGAGACCCATCCCGCGCTGATCGCCCATCATTGCGCGCACGCCGGATTGATCGAGCGCGCCGCATCTTATTACCGCTGTGCCGGCGAACGATCGGCCGAACGCGCCGCTTTGGCAGAAACGCACGCACAGATTGAACGTGGCCTGGCTCTCGTGGCGACGCTGCCTGAAAGCGAGGCGCGCCGGACGCTTGAGGTGGAACTGAAGCTGGCGCTCGGACGGGTGTTGCTCAGCACCCGGGCCAGTTCGGACACCGGGGCCGGAAAGGCGTTCCAAGAAGCCGTGGTTCTGTGTCGCGGCTTCGATCATACCGAGCTCTATACCCGCGCCTTGTGGGGCTACTGGTTCAATCACGCGCATCGTCGCATGCTGTCCGCCACTGAGAACGCGGCCGATGAGCTGCTGGCTCTCGGGCAACAGCAAAGCAATGATCCGGCGCAGTTCGTGGCGCATGGGATGTGGGGGATCACGCGGTTCTGGCAGGGGCGCTTTGGAGAGGCGCGGTCACACCTGGAGAATGCACGTGACTTCAGCCGGAGAAGCGGCTCAACCCGGCTCGACCTGGCGATCGTGGCGGATAACCTCGATAGTCACCTCAGCACCCAATATGCGCTGACACTGACCTGCCTGGGCCATCTCGATCAGGCGGCAACCGAGGCGGGTCTCGCGTTCGAAGCTGCATCGCGACTTGCACACATGCCGTCGCGAGCGATCGTCATCGCCGCCAAGGCCAGATACGATTGGTTCGTACGTGACGAAGCCACACTCCGACTGACCGCCGCGGCGCTGATCGAATTGTCCGAGGAACAAGGGTTTCCGTTTTATATGGCGCTTGGCCGTTGTCATCTGGGGTGGCTCGCCGTCAAGGACGGTAACATCAGGGACGGCCTGAATCAGCTCAGTACGGGCCTCGCAGGCTTACGCGCAACCGACGCCGTCGTCTGGGAGCCTTATTGTTTCGGAATGATGGCCGAAGCGCTCGGCTGGTCGGGCGATCTTGCCGCAGCGGAGAGGTTGCTCGATGAGGCATTGGTCATTTCGGCCAACACGGGAGGTCCCTGGTTCGATGCCGAATTGCACCGCCGCAAGGGCGAAGTGGCGATGATGCGCGCAGAGCCGGATACCGAGCTGGCAGAGCGGTTTTTCGGTCAGGCGATCGCCATCGCGCACGATCAGTCGGCCAGGTTATGGGAATTGCGCGCCGCCACTTGTCTCGCGCAGTTGTTAGCCAGACGGAACGAAGTAGGTCAGGCTTGTGCGCTGCTCGGCCCGCTACTGGATTGGTTCAAGGGCCGGGAACACGTACCCGATGTCAACGACGCCATTGGGCTGCACGAAAGTTTCCTGTTCACGATGGATCGGTGTCCGTCACCGCAATTCAACCAGACGATCCAGCGTCAAGAGTCACTTCTCGGGTCGTGAACTTCCAGTTCCCGTTCAACTTTCGCAGTATATCGCGGTAAACACCGGTCCGCGCTATCGCCGC
>Ga0187867_10001804_pt1 | contig 18261 bp, 16 predicted proteins | sample June2016WEW_13_1_FD_132976 | JGI IMG/M metagenome (GOLD analysis project Ga0187867, IMG submission 132976) | Peatland microbial communities from SPRUCE experiment site at the Marcell Experimental Forest, Minnesota, USA - June2016WEW_13_10 | ecosystem: Environmental > Terrestrial > Soil >...
CGAGGTCACCTGCATGGAGGGCGGCCAGCCGGAGGTGGCCTGACTTCCAGGAAGCGACCCGGTCTCGCCCGATGACCACAATGACCGGGTGACCTCTGAGCCGGCCCTCCCGGCCCGCGATCCCGACGCCGGCTCACCTCTCACGAGAGCGGCCCGGTCCCTCGGCGAGACCCCCCCTCTCCCGCCGCGCCACCGCCTCATCGAGGGGCGCTGGGGATGGCTGGACGTCCTGATCGTGGGGCCCATCCTGGCCAGCTCCATCTACTACTACGCGGGACTACCCCTCGGCACCTGGCTGATCCTGCACAACCAGCCGGTGCGCGCGGCGCTGCTCCGGGGGTCCACGGCGTCGATGATCCTGACCGGGGCCGCCGTCCGGACCTCCGGCCTGAGCATCTGGGTGGCCCTGCTCGCGCCGCTCCCGATCACCATGTGCACCGACCCGTGCTTCTTCTACGGCGGTCGCCGCTACGGCCGGGCTCTCATCGACTTCCTCGGCCGCAACGACCCCCGGTGGGAACGCCGGATGGCCCGAGGGGAGCGGATCTTTGCCCGCTGGGCTGGTTGGGCGGTCTTCCTCGCCCCGGTGATCTGGCTGCCCAACGCCGTCTTCTACTTCCTGGCGGGGGAGCCCCGGAAGATGCCGTTCTGGCAGTTCATCCTCCTGGACGCCGCCGGCGAGCTGGCCTTCATCGCCGAGATCGAAGCCCTCGGCTACTTCATCGGCAAGCCGGCCGAGGACGTCGCCGACTCGCTGTCGAAATACAGCCTCCCGATCGTGATCGGGATGGTGGTCCTGATCCTCGTGGTGTCCGTGGTGAGCGGGGCCCGGCGGGCGGGGACCGGTTCGGGCCCCGCGAGGTGACGGGCCCCGCCGATTCGGCCACAATCTCCCCCGTGGCCGACAGCCCACGGCAGTTCGTCCTCGGTGTTGACCTGGACGGCGTCTGCGCCGACTACTACCCGTTCATGCGCGGGGTCATCGCCGAGTGGCTCGGCCGGGACCTCGAGTCGCTTCCCGCCGACGTTGGCTGGGAGATGACCGAGTGGGGCATCGAGCCGGGTGAGTTCCACAAGGTGCACCGCTTCGCGGTGGTGGAGCACAACCTCTACTCGGAGATGGGGATGATCGCCGGCGCGGGCCCTGCGCTGCGCCGTCTCTCCAACCGCGGCATCCGGATCCGGATCATCACCCACCGTCTCGTCATCGAGCACTTCCACCGGATCGCGGTGGGCCAGACCGTCGAGTGGCTGGACCGGCACGGCATCCCCTACTGGGACCTCTGCTTCATGGGGGAGAAGGGCGCCGTCAACGCCGACCTCTACGTCGAGGACGGCCCCCACAACATCGAGGCGCTGCTGCGCGAGCAGCGCGATGTCATCGTCTTTAGCCACGCGGCGAACCGGCATCTCGACGTGCCCGCCGGGGACCGGGCTCGCAACTGGGTGGAGGCGGAGCCGCTCATCGTGGCCCGCTTCCGGGAGTGGGAGCAGCGTGGCGGAGCCTCGGGGATGCGTCGCCGGGCAACGGATCGCGCTCCGGAGTGAGCGCGGAGACCGTCGAGGTCGACGGCCGGGACCTGGCGATCAGCAACGGCGACAAGCTCTTCTTCGCACAACCTGGGATCACCAAGCGCCAGCTCGTCGACTACTACCTCGCCGTCGGCGAGGGCGCGCTCACCGGCTGCTTCGACCGGCCGTCTGTCCTCAAGCGCTACCCGAACGGGGCGACCGGCCCCCACTTCTTCCAGAAGCGGGCCCCCGTCGGCGACACCGTCTTCCTGCGCACCACCACGGTGCAGTTCCCGAGCGGGCGCAGCGCCGACCTGCTGGTCATCGACTCGCTGGCGGCGCTGATCTGGTCGGTCAACCTCGGCTGCATCGACATCAACCCCTGGCCGGTGCGGAGTGGCGACACCGACCATCCTGACGAGCTGCGCGTCGACCTCGACCCCCAGCCCGACATCCCCTTCGACGACATCCGCCGCGTCGCGCTGGTGGTGCGTGAGGTGCTCGAGGCCAACGGGCTGCGCGGCTACCCGAAGACGTCGGGGTCCCGGGGTATCCACATCAACGTCCGGATCGTCCCCGAGCACGGCTTCACCAAGGTTCGCCGAGCCGCCCTCGCGCTCGCCCGCGAGGTCGAGCGACGGGCTCCGGCCCTCGCCACCAGCAAGTGGTGGAAGGAGGAGCGTCACGGCGTCTTCATCGACTACAACCAGAACGCCCGGGACCGCACCGTCGCCAGCGCCTACTCGGTGCGGCCCGTGCCCGATGCGCGGGTCTCCTGCCCGCTGGAGTGGGACGAGGTGGCCGACGTCGAACCCGCCGATCTGACCGTGGAGACGGTGCCACGCCGATTCGCCCAGAGAGGTGACCCGGGGGCCGGCATCGACGCCGTCGCCCACCGGCTCGACCGCCTGCTGGAGCTGGCCGACCGCGACGAGCGCGAGGGACTGGGCGACGCCCCGTGGCCGCCACACTTCCCCAAGGGCGACGACGAGCCGCGCCGAGTGGCGCCGTCCCGCGCCCGCAAGGGCTGAAACCCGCGGCCGACGCCGAACGCATCGCTCCGCCCGATCGCGAGCAGGGGGAACAACCCACCGTCTCCGACCCCGTTAAGGACACGAAAGTCCTTAACTGCTTCGTGAAGCACGCACGGGGCAGTGCGTCCGCGTCCCGTCGCTGCGGCGAGCTCGGCCACGCCGGCTACCCGGCGGGCGCCAGGATCGCCTCCAGGTCGAACGGGTGAGGCGGCAGCAGCTGGTCGTAGCCGCAGTCGGCAGCGGCCTTGTCGGGGCGCCAGCGCAGGAAGCGGGAGGCGTGGCGGAAGCGGTTGCCCTGAAGGTGGTCGAAGGCGACCTCGCAGACCAGCTCGGGGCGCACCGCCACCCAGTCCGTCTCCCGTCCCCTCGTCCATCGCGACGGCCCACCCGGCGTCCGCCCCGCGCCGAAGGAGGTGCCGCCCTCCAGGGGCCGCAGCCGCACCAGCAGGTCGCGGCGCTCGGCGGCCGAGAACGACGCGGTGTGGCCGACGTGGTGGAGAACGCCGTCCTGGTCGTACAGCCCGAGCAGGAGGGATGCCACCGCCTCCACCTTGAGGTCCTTGCGGTATCCCCCGACGACCGCGTCGACGGTGCGGAGATGCTTCACTTTGATCCAGCCGCGGTCGCCGCTCCGATACGTCGAGTCGAGCGGCTTGGCGACCACCCCGTCGCACCCGGCCCCCTCGTACCTCTCGAACCAGGATGCCGCCTCGGCGGGGTCGATGGTCTGGGGGGTGAGTGCGACCTGAGGGTTGGGGGTGAGCTCGGCGTGGAGGCGAGCGGTCCGCTCGGCGAGCGGCTCCCCGCGGAGATCCTCGTCACCCCTCGCCAGCAGATCGAAGGCGATGAAGGTCGCCGGGCTCTCCGCCGCGAGCATCCGCACCCGCGATTCGGCCGGGTGGAGGCGGAGCTGGAGGGCGTCGAAGTCGAGGCCGTGCGGGCCGGCGATGACGATCTCGCCATCGACCACAGCCTGCTCCGGAAGGGCGGCACGAAGAGGTGCGAGCAGCTCCGGGAAGTAGCGCTGCAGAGGCAGGCTGTTGCGGCTCTCCAGATGGAGGGTATCGCCCGCGCGGAAGACGATGCAGCGGAAGCCGTCCCATTTGGGCTCGTAGACGAGACCGGGGCCCGGGGGGATGTCGTCCGCGGGGCGGCAGAGCATGGGCTGGAGGGGAGGGTGGAGTGCGGGCATCCGGTCGATGATACGGGGGACCCGCGCTGCCCGCGACGGGCACCGGGCTCAGCAGTTCTCGACCGCGCCCCGGGTTCCCGCGGCCGCCGCGGGAAGCAAGGCTGCGACCATGTGGCGAAGGATGCAGCCGGTGTCACTCAGGGCGGGCAGCGAGGTCGCTCCGGCGCTCACGTCCACGGTCGACCCGCAGAGATCCTCGGAGACCGAGTAGGTGGGGTTGAGGCTGAAGGACGGAGGCCGGAAGGTGATGGTGAAGAGGAGGGCATCCTCCATGCAGAAGCTGCGTGGTGCCAGCGGGAGCGCGTCGACGGCCGCGGCGAGCCGGTCACTGTCAGCCTTCCCGAGCTCCACCGTGACCGGCCCGCTCGAAGGGTTCGCGAGGGAGAGCGTGGCATAGCCGGTCAGCTCCGCCCCACCCGGGAGGGGGATGGAGTCCGCGCCTGACCGATCCGGGACCCAGACCACCTGCGCATCGATGCGGAGCACGTAGCCTCCGCCAGTGTTGGCGGTGGTCTCGTAGAGGAGCTGAGCCAGGTTCTCGTTGGCTCCGGAGGCGGGAAGGGACGCGAAGAACCCCGTCGAGCTGCCCGCGGGCCCAAACCCGCTGTTGCCGCCGATGATGCGAGAGCCCGCCGGCAGATGCCCCAGCACATAGCTCTCGAGGGGACTGTGCTGGCCGAACACCGCCGGCTCGTCCACCAGGTACAGCTCGTGGAGATCGATGAGGCCGCCGATGGCGATGGTCTGGGGCGGGACGTCGAGGACAGCCGGCGGCGCGGCGTTCCAGGGCTGCGCCCCGGGAGGGATCGGCGCCTGGTCCAGCACCTGGATCGCGAACTGCTCGCCCGACGCTGGTGCCGAGCCACCGGGGTTGGTGCTCCCCAGCCGCGCGGCGGTCGCCGGCTGACCCGAGCCCGCCAGCACAGCGGGCAGGGTGGCGAGCGCCATGGCGCAGCCGACCACGATGGCCGCGATCCTGCGCTTGCGCACGTCCATGCAACGCGCCAGCATGGCAGCGAGTTCCCGGGATTGCCAACCGCCCTCAGGCTCAGGTGGTGACCGCGCCTCCGGCGGACGTTGTCTGCAGCCGGATCAGGTTGTCCACATCCGCGCCGCCACCGGCCCTCTCGATCACCTCGCTGGCCCGGCGGATCAGCTCGAGCGACCCCACCTCGCCCCGAACCGTGAGGGTGCCGTCGTCGCCGGCGACGACCCGCAGCGAGAAGCCGTCGGCGCCGAGCTCCTCCAGCAGCGCGTCCTGGATCCGGTCCCTCACGTCAGCCAGCCCACCATCTGCCTGGTGCCGTCGAGTGCCGATCAGAGAGGTGGCAGAGGCCCCGTGACGGGCCAGGCGCTTTCCGCCCCGCCGGACAGCCTCGCGGCGCTCGACCCCCTTGCGCGGCTGAAAGAAGAAGGCGGCGACCCCGGCGGCGATCGCACTCACCCCGACGATGTGCAGGCGCTTCATGGCTTCCCTGGTCGAACGGCAGACAGCGGCAGCAACGGCCGGGCGGGCCGCTGTAGAGAGATCGCCAAATTCAGTGCAAAGGTTACGCGTGCGAATCGCGCACGCCCATCCCCCGGACAGGTGAAATCTTCCCGGGCGGATGGCGGGAAGTGCCCGTGGCTGGCGCACGTCGAGGGCCGGGCCGGTGACGCAAAGGGGACGCGGCCCACCGCCGCGAACAGCGCAAAGAGCGCGAGTGCGGCACCGATCAGGGCCGTAGTCGAGAAGGAGTGGCCCAAGCGAGAGCGTTCACGGCGTGGATTGAAGCGCCGTTTCCCCCAGCCCCTCGCGCCTCCCCTCGCCCCTGGCCGCGATCGGCCCGAAGTCGAGGGCGATGCACGGCTCGTCCCCCACCACCCAGGCGTCATGCCCGGGGCCGACCTCGAAGGCCTCGCCGGGGCCGACCGTCAGCTCCGAGCCATCGGCCGTACGGACCGCCAGGCAACCAGCCTCGACGTAGCCGATGTGGGCGGTCGAGGGCTGGCCGGTTTGGGGGCCGGCATGCCGGGACCACCGCCAGCCCGGTCGGTAGACACCCCGGCCGATGCGGAGCGACGGGAGCTGCACCACCGATCGCGAGCTGCCGTCCAGGAACTCACGGCGATCGCCCGTGCCCTCCGGTCCGACCCTGACCACGCCATTCATCGGGAGCTGGCCCTCCATCACTCGGCACGCGGTCGCGCGGCCCGCCCGCAATCCTGAGCGCTCGCGGGAGCGGGGTGCTCGCCGCGGGTCAACCTCGGAGCTCACGCTTTCGGCGCGAGCTCCTTGGCGAAGAAGATGCACGGGAAGCCGAACACCTGGCCGCGCCCCGTCTCGGTGAAGCCCTCGGACCGGTAGAGGGCGATCGCCGCGACCTGGCGCTCGGTGGTGTCCAGCACCAGGCGGCGGTAGCCGAGCTCGCGGGCCCGCTCCTCGAGGCGGCGCAGGACGATGCGCCCCAAACCGCGCCTTTGAAGGTCGGGGTTGACCCGCATCCGCTTCAGCTCGACGGTGATCTCGTCCTGCCGGCGCAGGGCGCCGATGGCCACGATCCTGCCCGCGAGCAGGCCGACCAGGAACTCTCCTCCGGCGTCGAGGTAGACCTCCTGGATGTGGTGCAGATCGTCGTCCCACGGACCGTTGCCGGCATGGGCTCCAACTGCGTGCAGGGCGAGGTTGTGCAGTTCCCACACCGCGACGCGATCGCCGTCCTGGTAGCGGCGGACGTCGAGGTCGACCATCGTCAGCCTCCGAGCACCAGCTCCGCGACCTGGCTGAGCACGGCGGTTGTCGGGGTAACGTGGACGAGCAGGGTCGTCAGCAGTGACCCTCTCCATTCGACGAGCTCCTCGCGGATCTTCGCCGGCGGCCCGATGAGGGCGACCTGTTCGATCATCGCGGTGGGGATGGCCGCCGTCGACTCCTCCGTTCGCCCCGCCAGCCAGAGGTCCCGCACCCGGGTGGCGATCTCCTCATACCCCATGCGCACAAAAGCGTTGTAGTGGAAGTTGCGTCCGCGCGGGCCCATCCCACCGATGAAGCGTGCGAAGAGACCGCGCAGCCGGCCGGCGGCGACCTCGACATCGTCATCGACGATGAGCGGAACCGTGGCGACGATCTCGAAGCCCTCCGCGGTGGCCCGCGCACCCGCTCGGGCGGCCCCCTCCGCCAGCGCCGCGCGGTAGTGCTCGTCGCGGTACGGGGAGTAGTAGCTGGCGATCCAGCCGTCCGCGATCTCGCGGGCGAGGGCGACGTTCCTCGGGCCCTCGGCGGCCAGGAGGATGGGGAGGTCGGGGCGGAGCGGTCTCACCATCGAGAGGAAGGGACGGCCCAACCCGGAGCCCCCGGCCAGGGGGAGTGTCAGGTGACGGCCCTGGTATGCGACCGGCTCCCGACGGCGGAGCACACGGCGGACGATCTCCACGTAGTCGCGGGTCCGCCCCAGGGGAGGGTCGAAGGGCTGCCCATACCAGCCCTCCACCAGCTCCGGGCCGGACACGCCGAGCCCGAGGACAAAGCGCCCGCCGGAGAGGTGGTCGAGGCTGAGGGCCGCCATCGCCGTCGCCGTCGGTGCCCTGGCGGCCATATGCATGATCGACGTCCCGAGCCGCATCCTCGTGGTGTGCGCGCCCACCCAGGCGAGCGGCGTCAGAGCATCGGAGCCAGATGCCTCGGAGGTCCACACCGACTCGTAGCCGAGCGTCTCCGCCTCGCGCACCGTCTCCAGCAGCCGGGGCGGGGGGCCGGCCTCGTCCCAGAAACCGAGGAGCAATCCCAACTTCATGCGCCGCTCACGCTACTCCCGCCACCCGGCCGGCGGCGACGCAGGGCAGGATCGGCCGCCGACCCGCGGGCGTCTCCGCCCCAGCGGCCCGGGCCGGCCGAGCCGCGACGCCGGCGCCGAGTAGTGAATCTGGATCACTGTCACAGGGCGCAGCCGACTGTCGCGGATTGGAGGTGGGCGCGTCATACTCCAGACGGCCAGCCACCAGTGAGGAGTGCGTACGTGACCGATCGGAGTGGGACCCCAGCCACGGGACAGCATTCCCGGAAGCATCCGGGCACGCTGACCGTGCTCCTCCTCGACGACCATGCGGTCATCCTGGAGGCCCTGAGGGCGCTCATCGAGAGCGACGACACCCTGGTGGTCATCGGGACCGCAAGCCGCGTTCCCGACGCGATCCGCCTGGCACGAGCCATGCAGCCCGACGTGGCCGTGATCGACGTCCACATGCCGGATGGGGGCGGCTGGGCGGCCGCGCGCGGTCTGCTCGAGGTCTGCCCCGACATCCGTCTGGTTGCCTTCTCCTCCTTCGACGACGCGCTGGTGACCCGCACGATCGCGGCGGCCGGCATCTCTGCCTTCGTCACCAAGGGTTCAGACATCGGCGTGCTGCTTGCGGCGATCTGCGGCGAGGACGTCATGCCGACGCCCGCGCAACCGATGCCGCTCCTCCGCAGGACGGTCGCCACCGGCGCTGAGTGAACGGGCGCGGACCGCAGTCCGCGTCATGGCGAGGCCCGGGCGACGCCTCTGGTCCCTAGCGTGGTCGAACCCCAGCCTGCGATATCGCGTGTAGAGATGAGTTGATCCTGCAGGCGGACCCCAGGTCAGGGAGGCACCCCGAGGTGCAGCAACTGCGATCGAGGTTCGACCACCACCCGCTGGTCCTCGCCGCGGCGGTCGCCGCGGCATCGGTGACGGCGTGCGGCACCGCATCTGTCAGCCCCGCGATCACCGGGACGGCCGCGGCAGCGAGCCAGACAATGATCGGAGCCATGCAGACAAGCATCGGAACCGTGCTCACAGGGCCGAGTGGCCACACCCTCTACATCCTCGTGGACAGCCACGGGAAGGCGGTCGCGTGCTCAGGCAGCTGCCTGGCCGTCTGGCCACCGGTCACGATGGACTCGGGATCCCCACGGGCCGGCTCGGGCGTGACGGCCTCGCTCTCGACGGTGGCGCCAGCCGGGGCGACACCTCAGCTCACCGTGTCCGGCCATCCCGTCCACTACTACGTCGGCGATACCTCACCCGGCCAGGCCAATGGCGAGGGCATCAGCTCGTACGGGGGGATCTGGTACGCCCTCCAGCCGAGTGGGCGGCTATTCGTTCCGGGGATGGGCGGCAACCCCTACGGCTACTGAGGCTCGAAAGCCGGCTGGGGCGGTGCCCGAGTGACAGAGCACGGCACACGCCGCAGGCCAGTTGTTGGGAAAGGTCATTGACACCCGCGCGCTTGCCACTGGGTGATGGGCCGTCAGCTCACGGGAGATCGGGGTAGCGCACCGAATGCCCGACCAGCGCGTTGGCCATCGGCATCGCCTCGCAGCCGAGCAGGCTCTTGGCGGTCACAAATCCACGCAGGAGTCATGGACGCCGGCTGGCGCCTCGTTTCGATCCGCCGTGTGGCGGAACCTGACGACCGCGCTACTGGGCGGCGTCTCGCGAGCGTCCGGAGCGGCGCCGCCTCCAGCCCAGGACCAGGAGCCCGAGCCCGATCAGCCCGACGCCGATCTCGCTGGCCTCGCCGCCTCCTCCGAACGCTCCGGTGGTGGGGGTGGAGATGGGCGCTTCGACCTGCTGGGAGTCGGCGGTCGCCTCCGACGCGCCGGCCGCGTAGCCGGCGTCGCCTGAGTAGGTGGCGGTAACCGAGTGGCTGCCGATCGTGAGGCCCGTGACGGTGAGGCTCGCCTGGCTGTCGACGTCGCTATTCAGTGTGGAGGTACCCACCAGTGACCCGTCGACGAAGACAGTGACCGTCCCGCTCGGGTTGCCCGACCCTGGCGCCAGCGCCGCTACCGTGACCGTCACGGTCACGGGCTCGCCGGGGACAGAGGGGTTGGGGCTAGAGCTCACCGTGACCGCCGTCGCCGACTGGCCGACGGCCTGAGTCAGGGTGGCGGCGCTCCCGAGGTCGTCGCTGTCACCGGAGTACGTGGCGGTGATCGAGTGCGGACCGGTCGCGTCGTAGGTGACCGAGCACGCCGCCGTCCCCGCCGTCAGCGCCACCCCCACACAGGCGCTGATGGGTGCGCTGCCGTCGCTGAAGCTCACGGTGCCGCCCGGGTCTCCCGACGCCGGTTCCGCGCGCTCGAGGGTGGCAGTGTAGGTGACAGTCTGCCCGGTCACCGAGGGGTTGGCATTCGAGGCCAGAATGGACGTCGTGGCGGCGGCGTCGACCGTCTCCACCAGCGTTGGGGCCGTGCTCTCGGTGAAGTTGCGATCGCCGCTGTAGACGGCGGTGAGCGAGTGGGCGCCGGAGCCGGCGAAGCTGGCCACGCAGGTTGCCGCACCCAGGGAGAGGGGCTGAGCGGAGCAACCGGCAATGGCCGAACCGCCGTCATCGAAGCTGGTGGTTCCTGTCGGGGTGCCTGAGGCGGGCGAGGTCACGGTGACGCTGGCGGTGAGTGTCATCGTCTGGCCCACCTTGGCCGGGTTCACCGACGAGGAGAGCACCGTGGTGGTCGCGGCCTGCCCCACCGTGAGGGTGAAGCTCTGGGTAGCGGCAGGCGTCACACCGTTGCTCGCCGTGATCGTGAAGGTGTAGGTGCCCACCGTTCCGGGCGCGCCGGTTCCCGAGAGGGTCGCGGTCCCGTCATGGTTGTCGACGAAGTTGACGCCGCTCGGGAGGGTCGCCCCGCCATCGGAGATGGCATCGACGGGGAAGCTGGTGGTGACGACCGTGAAGCTCCCCGGTGCCCCGACCGTGAAGCCGGTGGCGTCCGCGCTGGTGATGGCGGGCGCCTGGTCGACAGTGAGGGAGAAGCCCTGGGACCCGACGGGGGAGACCCCGTTGCCCGCGGTGATCGTGAAGTCGTAGACGCCGCCGCTGCCCGTGGCGGGAGTGCCGACGAGCGTTGCAGTTCCGTTGTGGTTGTCGGCGAACGTGACTCCGCCGGGGAGTGCTGCCGAGCCGTCAGAGATCGTATCGACGGGAAAGCCGGTGGTGGTGACCGTGAAGCTGCCGCTCGTCCCCAGCGCAAAGGTGGTGGTGGCCGCGCTCGTGATGGCGGGTGCCTGGTCGACGGTGAGGATAAAGCTCTGAGTCGCCGCCGGGTTGGTGCCATTGCTCGCGGTGATCGTGAAAGCGTAGGTCCCGCCTGTCCCTGCAGCGGGCGTCCCGGCGAGGGTGGCGGTGCCGTTCTGGTTGTCGATGAAGGTGACTCCGCTGGGGAGCGTCGCCCCGCCGTCGTCGAGGGACGGGGTCGGCGCGCCGGTGGTCTGGATCGTGAAGGTGCCGGCATCTCCGCTGGTGAAGGTCGTGGTGGACGCGCTGGTGATGACCGGTGAGGTCAGGTATGTCGCGGTGATGACGACCTCGGCACCGGTGGAAGCCGTGGTCACGGACACGCCGGTCGCCGTCGCCTCGACGAAGCTGGCACCCGCACCGCCGGCACCGCCGGAGCCTCCGGCCATGGAGCAGTCCCCCTCACCTCCGCCGGAGCCGCCGACCCAGCCGCCGCCGCCGCCACCACCCATGGAGCCGTCGCCGTCGACGTTGTCCTGACCGATCCCGCCCTGGCCGGGTGTCCCGACGCCGCCGGTGCCTCCGGGGCACGACGAGGCTGCGCTGCCGGCGGCCGCAGCAGCCGCGCTGCTGGCGAGGCCGGCACCGCCCCCGGGCTGACCGTTCCCCGATGCCGTCCCGCTGCCACCGGCTCCGGGACCGGAGAGGGCCGTGCCGAGGGAGCCGGCGCCGCCGCCCGCGCCTCCAACGCTGGCGTCGCTGCTGAAGGTATCCTCGCCGCCACCCCCGCCGCCACCGGCGACGACAAGGCGCGGGTCGGTGGTCGGGTTGGCCGTGTACGTGCAGCCGCTGCCGCCCACGGCGCAGGTCTGAACATCGGACGCTCCGCCGCCCCCTCCGCCGTAGTCGGAGGTGCCGCCGCCGCCGTAGCCGCCGGAGGCAATCGCGTTGCCCACCTCGACGTAGAGGGTCGAGATGCCAGTCGGGGGCGAGATCGCGGCCTGGACCTCGGCTCCCCGCCCGGGGGCTCCGTCCGAGTGCTCGGGATTGCCTCCGACGGTCGTGCCGGCCGACCCGATCACCGTGACCTGCAACGAGTAGGTGCCCGCAGGAATCGCGTAGACCGACTCTCCTGAGCTGGAGAAGGTCGAAGTCTGGGTTGCGGCCAAGACTCGCGCGTCGGAGATGGCTCCGGCGATCGCGATCGCGGGCAGCAGGATGACGGCGCCGGCGAGGGCGTGCCCCCACCTGCGTGCAGGTCGGATGCGTGGATCGTATGTCGTCATGCCGGCGATGATGTGCGCGTGCAGGGATGGGTCCTCGCCGTACCACGGAAACGTCATCCAATTGCGTCAGCAACCGGCTGCACGTTGCAGCGCGGTCTCGTGACAGTTGCTATGTCGGAGTCGGCGAACTGAAAGGACTAGTGCAAAGGCATCGGTGCGTAGCCGCTAATCGGCATCATCGCGTCGGATAACGATGTAGCGGGTGCTCAGGGAGGCTGCGAGCGTTCTGAGGAGATGCAAAGACCCATGACAGTTAGCGGAGGTCTATGGCAGACAGCCGCTCCAGTCGACAGACGGCGTCGCCGGCGGTGAGAGAGACACGACATCGCCGCAGTCGATGTGCGACAAGGGTCCTGCCGGAGCGATGATGGACTGCAGGGCGGGTCACGAGCCGTCGGTCGCGCTGTCCCCCACCCACGCGGCACACTCAGCGGCGAGCCGATCGAGGCCGAGGGGGCCGAGGTCGAGGGCGGCCGCGTGGAAACTCTTGAGATCGAACGCCGGACCCAGGCGTTGACGGGCCGCGTCGCGGGCGGCTAGCCACGCACGCTCTCCCACCTTGTAGGCGATGGCCTGCCCCGGCCTTCCCAGGTAACGATCGAGCTCGCTGGCCAGGAAGTCGCGGGGGGAGCAGAGCCGGGTGAAGAGGAAGTCCCGGCCGAGCTCGGGGGTCCACATCTCCCCGGGATGAAAGCGCTCTTCGACGGGGATCCGGAGCTCGAGGTGCATGCCGATGTCGACCACCACCCGGATGGCCCGCAGCAGCTGAGCGTGCAGGAAGCCGAGCCGGTACTCGGGCCTGTCCAGGTAGCCGAGCTCGTCCATGAGCCGCTCGGCATACAGCGCCCACCCCTCGCCGTGGCCGCTGATCCAGACGCTCCGTTGGAAGCGTGTCAGCCGATCCCTCCGGTAGCGGACCTGCCCGACCTGGAGGTGATGGCCCGGCACCCCCTCGTGGTAGCAGGTGGTGACCTCACCCCAGAGCGGAAAGACGGTCCGTCCCTGGGTGGGATACCAGGTCCGGCCGGGCCGGCTGAAATCCTCTGCCGGACCGGTGTAGTAGGCCGCGGCGGCTCCGCCAGGCGGAGCGATCATCGCCTCGACCTTCGTCAGCGGTGCCGGGATGTCGAAGTGGCTTCCATTGAGGTCCGCGATCGTCCGATCCATCAAGTTCTGCAGGAACACCCTGAGCGCGTCCTCCCCGTGCGCCGCCCGCGCCGGATCGGACTCCAGGACATCGATGACGTCGGTGAGCGACGCGCCGGGGATGATCCGGGTGGCCTCCCGCGCCATCTCCGCCTCAAGACGGTGCACCTCCTCCCACCCCCATGCGTACGTCTCCAGCAGATCGACGGACGCGCCGAGGTTCTGGCGGGCGGTGAGGGCGTACCGGTCAGGACCGACCGGGTCGCGTTCAAGAGCGGATGGGGCGAGCTCCTCGCGCATCCAGCCGGCTGCGTCTGCGTACGCGCCCGCCGCCGCGGTCGCGGCCGCCGCCAGCCGGCGCCGCAGCCGGTCGTCATCTCCTCCGTAGCGGCCCACCAGGCCGGCGAAGAACGATGCTCCTCCCCTCTCTCCCGCCCAGGTGGAGCCCTGCTCAGCGCAGGCGAGCACCTGGCGGCGAGCCGGTGGCATCTGCCGCTCGGTCGTCTCTTGGAGCGCAGCCCGAAGCCCCCGCAGGCTGCCGGGCACGCGTTCAAGACGTGCGGCAATCGTCTCCCAGTCCCGCTCGCTCTCCCGGGGCATGAGATCGAAGGCCTGGCGAATCGACTGCCAGGGACTCCCGATGACGCTCAGCGTTCTCTGGGTCTCGCCCGCCTCGTCGAGGGCGAGCCGCGATTCGAGCCACTCGGAGAGCAGAGCCGCTGCCACACGGTCGTCTTTGCCCTCGATCGGGAGCGTTAGCAGCTCTCGCAGCGTCGACCGGTCGAGATCCGTGCGCGACGCGGCGCCCGCAGGTGAGTAATCCGTCAGGTGCGCGTCGTGACCCATGAGACCGCGCTGAGTGGCCATTGCCGGGTCGGCTGCCGCAAGGCGTTCCACGTACGCGTCGCACAGCTCGTGGACCGGACTGCTCATCGGCTCCAAGCTTACGTCGGCACTGGTCAACCGCCCTCGGACTGCCTCCCCCTGACAGGGCCGGCGCAGCTGACCCGGGTCGGATGTGCCTGTCGAGGAAATGCCGCCTCTAGGCGCGCACCGTGCCTTGTCTCTCGAAGGTCATGGCGCGCTGCAGGGCGGCCGCCCGGAGCTCCTCGGCAATCTCGACGGGGCCGCCGATGCTGGCCGCGTTGAGACCAGCTTGGGCAGCCTCCTCGACAACCCCGCCTACGAGGATCGCCAGCTCGGGCGTCCGGTGGAATACCAGGACGCCGTGGTTGGCCAGCAGCACGGCGGGAACTCCGGGGAGGGCGGCGGCCCGGATGTTGGCTACCGCTTGGGCTGAGCCGCGCGGCCCGTAGCCGGCGACGGGCACCCCGGTGGGGAGCCCGAACATCGCCAGGGCCTCGACCCAGCAGCCGATCGGACGTCGCGCCACCGCATAGGCGGTGGCATGGGGCGAATGGGTGTGCAGGACGCAGCCGACCTCCGGGTGGTCCTCGTACATGGCCGTGTGCATGGCGACCACAGCGCCCTGGATCGGTGGCAACTCGCCCTCCAGCAGCGTCCCGTCCAGACCGACCCGCACCACCGCGGATGGCAGGTGGCCGCGGAGCGACGGGCCACCCGTGAAGTACATCTCGTGCGCGCCGGGAACACGCAGACTCACGTTCCCGTGTCCGTTCGCGGAGATCGCTCCGCTGGCCACGACCCGTTGGGCCACATCGATGACTTGATCGACCAGGTCCTTGTCCATGGAACCTCCCTCCCGCTGCGCGATGGCACCGTGGAGCAATGGTAGGTGACCCCGGGCCGGGGTGTCGATGGGGTTACACGCCGCCAAAGGAGCGGATGAAGAAGCGCCCGATCGCCGCCAAGGCGTTCAGCAGATCTGGCCACCTGACCGCGGCATCCTGCTCATCGCGTCCGACTGCCTCCACAGACGTCTGGCCAGGTGGGAGGGGCTCGGCGGGATCGGAGGGCGTCCGAAGACCGGCTGGGTCGGTGCTCTCCACCGACGACGGTGCTGCCTCGGGTACCTCTGATGCCAGGTGCACCGGGTCCCACCAAGTCGGCGGCTGACCGGGCTGGTGCATCTCTTCGTCCAACTCGTTCCCTTCCTCGTCAGGCTGACCCGACGGTGCCGCTCCCCGCCAATCTTGGGCTTCATCTTTCATGCGGCGTATCTTCCCCACCTCGCGCATGGAACGGCCGGCTCAGGATGAGGGGTCCGCGTGGCTCATCGCAAGCGCCCGGTCTCAAGAAAGGCGGGTGACACGGAGCCTGGCAGCTGCACCATGGCCGCCACCGGATGGGCGGGAACGGGCACCTCGCCGCCGAGGTCCGCGACCACGGCCGCCAGCTCGGCATCGGACACCACCGCGAGCGCTGGAGCCTCCGCGTCCTCTCGAGGCACCCAGCACCTCACCGTCGTCCCGGCGCCAGGCTGGCTCTCGAGCGACCACGACCCGCCAAGGGCCTCGCTGCGCTCCCGCATCGAGCTGAGCCCGACGTGGCCGGTGGGTGAGTAGCCCGTCCCCTCCGGAACGAACCCGGGCCCGTCATCGCGGACGGTGACCGCGTAGCCGGCGTCCCTGTCTCTCAGCTCCACGGTGACGGTGGAGCCGGCGGCATGCTTGCGCGCGTTGACGACGGCCTCGCAGGTGATCCGGTAGAGGGTCGTGGCGATGGTCCCGGAGGGCTCGTTCGCGAAACTGCCGTCGAGGACGCAGTGGAGATCGCCGTCCTGCTCGACCTGCTCGAGATACTGACCCAGAGCCGTGGTGAAGCCGCGCTCCACGACCTGCGGATGCAGTTCTGACATCAGCGTGCGCATCCGCGTGATCGACGCCTGAACCGCGTCGGCGGCGTGATCCAGCGACAACGCCTGCTTGGGGTCGGCGATGCCGCGCCGCGCGATCTGGAGGCGGGTGTGCCCCACCGCCATCCACTGCAGCATGTCGTCGTGGATGATGCCGGACAGCCGGCGGCGCTCCTCGTCCTGCAGGGTCACCAGGCGGAGTAGCAGGCCCTTCCGCCGGTCGTTGGCCTCGCGCAGCCCTTCCAGGCTGTGGTCGAGCTCCCGGGTACGCTCGCCAACCAGATCATCGAGCTGCCGGTTGTGCTGCTGCAGCTGGAGGCCGAGCAACCGAGTGTCCCGCACCAGGATGAATTGGCGCGTGAGGATTATCACCATGATGCCGAAGCTGTCCCAGAGCATGAAGGCGTCGAGGCCGACCCCGCGCAGCTCGCGCACGGCGACCACGAGACCGGCCGCGATCATCGGAACGTAGGGGAGAATCGTCCGCCATCGGGTCTGCTGGACGGCATGCTCGGTGACCCGGTTTGTCGACGTCATCGCGCTGAGCGCGCCCAGGCCGATCAGGATGTATCCCAGCGTCCAGCCGACGTCGGTCGGGTTGGTGGTGTCGAAGTTATGCACCGTGGTGAGATACGCGAAGGTGGTGTCGGCGAGGGCGGCGAGCAGCACGCCCACACCCAGGTAGACGAACGGCCGGCGGCCGGTGGCCGACATCCGGGAGAGCGCCAGGATCACGATCGTCCCCATGAAGACGTCGCCGAGCGGGTAGACCAGGCTGAGGAACTGCTGTTCGAAGCCGGCCGCGGATTCGGCGTAGATGGGCCCCAGGACGGTGGCCCAGCTCACGAAGAGAGCGCCACCAGCCATCAGCAGACCGTCGAGGAGCGGTGAGATCCGGTTGCCGCTTCCGCGGAAGACGGGGAGCGCTAGCAGTCCCGCCACTCCGAGCGGGATGGCCGCGACGTATCCCACGTCCGGCCACGAGGGGAAGAGGCTCGTGGGACTCTGGTTGAGGATCACCTCGCGAATCGCCCAGTCCGCCTGCCCGAGTCCCCAGCTCAAGGCCGAAAGACCGATCAGCACCCATGCCGCGCGAGCCGACGTGCTCCGCCGCCGGGCGGCGAGGAAGCAGACAATGGCCGCCCCCAAGGGCGCCAGCGTCTCGGAGAAGTCGTCAAGTGCGACCGTTGGCCGATAGCGACCGGGGTGGATGGCAATCAAGAGGGCGCTGAGCGCCGCGAAGACGATGGCGGCCACCACCAGCCGCCCGAACCTAGGCTGGCGCGCCGTTCGGTGAGTGCCATCAGAAGTGGTGGTCATCAGCCGAGGCTAGGCGGCGGGCGGCGGCGGGACCAGATGCAGGGGCCTCAGGATTTCCTGGTGCAGTTGGGCCATCCGAATATGGCGAAACCGAATCTGGCCGGCGCGGGGTGACGGAATCACCATGAGGTCACCACCACCCGTAGAGGAGCGCTGACGTGACTGAACACCCCGAGCTCGCGAACGCCGGCCCCGGCTCCCTGGGGGTCCCCGGCAACCTGACCGTCCTGCTCCTCGACGACCACGCGGTGATGCTGGAGTCGGTGAGAGCGATCGTCGAGACCGATGACACCCTGACCGTCGTGGGCACGGCCAGCCGCGTCCCGGACGCGATCCTGTTGGCGGCGGAGACCCATCCTCAGGTGGCCGTGATCGACGTCAACATGCCCGATGGGGGTGGGTGGGCGGCTGCGCGCGGTCTGCGCGAGGTCTGCCCCGACATCCGTCTGGTCGCCTACTCCTCGTTCGACGAGGCCCTGGTGATCCGCACCATCAGGGCGGCGGGGATCTCCGCCTTCGTCACCAAGGGGGCCGACATCGATGTGCTGCTGGCGGCGATCCACGGAGAGGACATCCGCCCGGTGCTCGCCCAGGCAAACCCGCTGATGCGCAGGACGGCCGCAGTCGCGGCGGGCTGACGCCGACCCGGTCTCTGGCCTTCGCTCGCGTGTCCCGGCATCCCGATCGAGGGCCAGGGGCACGGGGCTCACGCAACCGGCTGGCGTGAAGGCGGACGTACCTGGAGGCGGGGGGAGGGGTGGTACGCCCAGGAGTGTGGGATTCCACCACATAGTGGACGCATGTCTCGGGACATAGTGGACACCCTTCACGGAGGCGTGCCCCATGGGTCTCGAGCGCTACGTCGTCGATGCGGTGGTTCTGGAGGGTCGGAGTCCCCGCGAGCTCGCCCGCCTCCACGGCATCTCCAAGAGCTGGATCTACCAGCTGGTCACCCGCTTCCGCGCCGGCGGGTACGACGCCCTGACCGCGCGCTCCCGCCGCCCCCACGGCTGCTCCCACCAGGTCGGTCCCGAG
>Ga0187867_10001806_pt1 | contig 18259 bp, 19 predicted proteins | sample June2016WEW_13_1_FD_132976 | JGI IMG/M metagenome (GOLD analysis project Ga0187867, IMG submission 132976) | Peatland microbial communities from SPRUCE experiment site at the Marcell Experimental Forest, Minnesota, USA - June2016WEW_13_10 | ecosystem: Environmental > Terrestrial > Soil >...
TGCATGGTGCGAGTTCTTTGCCCTCGTTGCCCGGCACTGTGATCACCAGCGCCTCGTTGGGATGCTTGAAGTGCCGATGGCTGCCCCTCGATCGCATCTCCACCCATCCAAACTTCTCGAGCAGACGAATCACCTCACGCACCTTCATTGGCATCAGGCTTATGGTACGCTATCAACCGCTGTCCGGGAGACCTCGCCATTGGCCGCACCTTTCACTTCATCACGGCGCCGTGTCCGGCAGCGATTCCACCGATGCCACCACTTCGCCCGTCAGCCGCAGCACGCTCCACTTGGCTTTCTCCAGGGCGTACTGCGCGTCGTAGAAGGCGATCCACTTGTGATTCTCGACGATGCGCGCCTCCTCCACCTGGCGCAGCGTGGCGCGGCCTTCCTGCATCTGGGCGAGATCCATGGAAAGCTGCTCGCGCGCGACATCCAGATCCAACCCCGCCACTTCCGCCGAGGTCTCCGCTTTCTTCACATCCCGAAACGATTGCTGGAGGTCCGAGGCCAGGCGGTTTCGCGAATTGCCCAGCTCGATTCTCAAGTGGGAAATTTCGATCTGCGCTTGCGCGATCTGCGCGCTCACGCCCGAGCCGGTGAATAGCGGAAATTGGAATGAAACGCCAAGTTGCCCGTTGTTGCGCTGGAATTTTTGGAAGAACTCGGCGTAGTTATTGAATTTGGCGAGCATGCCGTATTGCGCCACCAGGTCCGCCTTGGGCCACCGTTCAGCTTTCTCGCCGCGCATTTCCAGGCCCTTGGAGACGATCTGCGATTGCAGCTTGCGCAGTTCCTGGTTGGATTCGAGCGCGGCCCGGATGGCCTGCTCTTCGGATGGCGGCAAGGCCGGCGCGCGGCGTTCCTCTGCCACGGCCCGCACGCGCTCGTCGGCGGAGAGGCCGATGGCTAGCGCCAGTTCCGTCTCGGCGGTGGCCTGGTCGGCCTCCAGGCTCTCGGCGGTCTGGCGCGCGCGCGCCACATCCAGGGCCGCCTGCTTCTCCGCCAGCGGGAGGGTGCGGCCTTCCCGCACCAGCGCCCGGACGGTTTCGAGGACCTTCTCCAGGCTCTCGGCGTCCTTACGCGCTACAGCGCCGACGCGCGCGGCGCGTTCGGCATCCAGGTACAGCGACGCGGTGCGGTATGCCACCTCGTCGCGCTTGCCCGCGACGCCCAAGGCAGCTCCGTGCGCGTCCTCTTTCGCCTGGGCCACCGCGAAACTTTGCGGCCGGTTGAAAAGATCCTGGGAGGCGCGCCCCTGCACGATACTGGGCGCCGAGCCTTCGATGCTCATGGGAAAACCATCGCTGTACGCCAGCCCGCTGCCCACCGTGAGGCGCGGCGTGAAGGGATCTTTGGCCACCCGAACCGCCTGCCGGGCGCTCTCCGCTTCGAGGCGGCTCAGAGCGATGTCGGGATTCTGCTTCAGCGCCGTCTCGACGGCCTGCCGCAGCGTCATGGGGCGCACTTCGGCGCGCAGCAGGCACGCCAATCCCAAGAAGGAGGCTGCAATTTTACGCATACCTCATTGTAAAAAAAACCCGGTGTCAGGCCCGCCGGGCCCGGCGCCGGGTGATAGTCGCCCCGTTTCTGGTTCGACTCAGTTGAAGTGGGCCGCGTTGACTTCGGCGAAACTCGCCGACTCGGCCGGCAGTTCGTCCAACGCGAACATGGAATTCGTCGGGCAGACCGGAACGCACGCGCCGCAATCGATGCAGTCAACCGGATTTACGTAAAGCTGGGGGGCCTCCTCAAAGCCGGCCTCGTCCTTCTTGGGGTGGATGCAGTCCACCGGGCAAGCTTCCACGCATAATTCATCCTTGGTACAGGTGTCCGTAATTACGTATGCCATGCCTTCCAGGGTGCAATTCCGGGGCCAGCCGCCGATCATGCTAAATGGCAGAAAACAGGACGTATAACTCCTCACCCACTGGCCTCAAGGTGGGTGAATCCACGCAGGTTTGGCGCGGAGGTTGGTCTATTCACCCGAAATCTGAAACAGCGACCGACCCGCCAGGTGACTCCTGGGACTGCGGAGGAGGATGGCCTCTTTGACTTTTTCGCTTGGAATTGGTGTACACTGAAACTGACACAACTTGCGCTTGTCTTCCAGCGACACCATTCCGATTCTCGGCCAGAGAGTCTACCCGGGCACCCAGCCCCTTTCCGTTTACCTTGGTAATCCTGAAATCGACGCATAACCACAAATGTATCCAGGCAGAAACTTTCCTCCTCGCAGGCAGAATCGCAGAGAGAACGTCAACGAGTCCATTCGCGTGCGGGAAGTGCGTGCGGTTTTCCCGGACGGAACCACCGAGGTGATGCCCACCGCGGTCGCCTTGCGCAAGGCGCAGGAATTGGGCCTCGATCTGGTCCTGGTGGCCCCCACGGCCGTTCCGCCCGTCGCCAAAGCCGTGGACTTCGGTCACTACACTTACGAGCAGAAAAAAAAGCAGCACGACGCCAAGAAAAAACAGCACGTGGTCCAGGTGAAAGAACTAAAGTTCCGTCCCAACACCGACGATCATGATTACGACTTCAAGATGAAGCACGCCATCCGCTTCCTGGCGGAAGGCAATCGAGTGAAGGCGGTGGTCCAGTTCCGCGGGCGCGAAATCGCGCACGCCGATCTCGGCAAGAAACTGCTGATGCGCTTTGCCGGCGATCTTGCCACGCATGGGAGCGTCGAGGGACAACCGCGACTGGAGGGCCGCAACGCCCACATTCTGATCAGTCCGGTCAAGGCCGCGGGCAAGAGTTCGCCGAGCGAAAAGCCCCAGCCGCAGGCGCCGCCGTCGCATGCGTAGGAGAGCCCCGGCGAGCCACCGGCCGGGCGTGCTAAGATGCGATTAGTGCTTCCGGGCAGCCGCTGAATATGTACAAAGCCTTCTTCGGCTTTACCAAGAATCCGTTCAACATGAGCCCGGACCCTTCGTTTCTGTTCCGCAGCGCTCAGCACGAAGAGGCGTTAGCCAACCTCATCTACGGCGTTCAAAGCCGCAAGGGCTTCATCGTGCTCACCGGCGAGGTCGGCACCGGCAAGACCACCATGCTGGAATGCCTGCGCGACTTCCTCAACGCACAACAGGTCGCGTTCGCCTCGCTGTTCAACTCCCGTTTGACCGTGGAGCAGTTTTTCGAATTGCTGGCCTACGACCTGGACCTCCGGTGCAACCGCCTGTCCAAGACGGAGATCCTGCTTTCCCTCAATAACATGCTGCTCGAGAGAGCCAACGTCGGCCGCACGACGGCACTGATTGTGGACGAGGCTCACAACCTGGAGTGGGACGTACTAGAAGAAGTCCGTCTGCTAGGAAACCTAGAGAACCGGAAGGGCAAGTTGCTTCAGATCATCCTCGCCGGCCAGCAGGAATTGGATCGCAAGTTGGATGCCCCCGAATTCCGCCAGCTCAAGCAACGCATTTCCCTGCGGTGCGCCTTGCGGGGCTTCGATCTTGAGGAGACCGTGGCCTATGTCAATTCCCGGATGGCGCGCGCCGGGCTCAAAGTCCAAGCGGTGTTCTCACCACAACTGCTGGAAGAGATCCACTACCGGGCACAAGGGATTCCGCGCCTCATCAACGCCGTCTGCGACAACCTGTTGCTCACCGCGTTCGCCATGGAGAGCCGAATCGCGACCCTGGAAATGCTCGATGAGGTGACCACCGACATGCGCCTCGAGTACCCCGAAAAACGCCCCTTCCGTCCGGATTATCCCGAGCGGACCCTGCGTCACTCCCAAGTACCATAACGGACCTGTTAGTCTCGATATAGGGTATTTACCCTATACCTTGTTATCTCAAAATCACCTAATAGTACTAGGTAGTCCCCTACTTTGGGTGAACGAATTTGCCTACGTTACGTTACCCTGAGGGAAGAGACCACAAAAGGGCAGACCTAACTCCAGAAAATGGATCGGGATGGGCAACTGAACCTCCGAAGTCTCAATGCCGAACCTGTGATGGGTTCAAGAAGGTAGTAGAAGGAGCTTTTCAATGAGTCGCTTTGTCGAAAGCAAATTCATGTTCGCTGCGGTTTGTGTCCTGTTCGCACTTGCTTGTGCGTCGAACGCCATACAGGGCGCTGGTGCGCCTGTTCCCAGTCACGAGCTGCTGGCGGAGCCAGTCAGCGTAGCCAACGGGCCCATTCTTGAGCCCGATCCGTGGGACGGAAACGTGATGATGGCCAACGGACCAATCCTCGAGCCCGATCCGTGGGACGGAAACGTGATGATGGCCAACGGACCAATCCTCGAGCCCGATCCGTGGGATGGCAGCGTGATGATGGCCAACGGACCCATTCTCGAGCCCGATCCATGGGATGGCAGCGTAATGATGGCCAACGGGCCCATTCTTGAGCCCGATCCGTGGGATGGCAGCGTGATGATGGCCAACGGACCAATCCTCGAGCCCGATCCGTGGGATGGCAGCGTAATGATGGCCAACGGACCCATCCTCGAACCCGATCCATGGGACGGCAGTCTTTCGGTCACCGCATAGTACACAGCGCAAAAACTCCGCCATACGAGGAGGCACCCGGCTTAGAATTGGAGCTGGATGCGCTTGGCGATCCAACTCTGCGGTCTGGCGATCGGGCTTCCTCTTCAGCTCCTCATCATCGGTACGCTGCTGCGTGGCGGCTACCGGCGTTTTCCATTCCTTTTCGCATACATGGTCGGCGACTTCCTGACCACAGTGGTCGAAGTTCCGTCGGCTGTGGGTTATGACCGCGGCATGCAGTGGGCCGCGTTTGCCTTCCCCGCTGTCCACTGGTTCAACGTAGTCGTTATGCAGGTTCTGGTCTATGCGGTGGTCATGAGCCTGATTTACCAGGCTACGGGCCAGCTCCGGTCGCGCCGGATCGTGCGCGTTTCGCTGATTGCAGGCGCCATCCTTTTCGCCGGCATTTCGTTCCTGATTCATTGGGACCCGGCGCTGAACATGGGGTCGTTCATGACTCCCTGGACCCGCGACCTGAACTTCTGCTCGTCGGTCCTGGATCTGGCGCTATGGGCGATGCTGATCGCTGCGCGCGAAAAGGACCACCGGCTGCTTCTGCTGAGCGGCGGCTTGGGAATCCAGTTTACCGGGGAAGCCATGGGCAGGTCCATCCGCCAGCTCGCCCTGCGCACCCGCTCCCACGCCATGTCTCTCACCGGAGCCATTATGATGCTGATGGCCGATCTAGTAGTGCTGTACATCTGGTGGCAGGCCTTTCGGACGGCGCCGGTGCGCCAGCAATCCGGCGCTACTCTCTGAGCTTCCCGGTCCCGTTCGTCACCACGGTGATGGGCACCGCGCGCGCGCCGCGCTGAAAGCGCGCCACAACGCTGCCCTCGCGCCCGCCGCGCGGTGTGTGCAACGGCATTTCCCCCGAAAGGGAATGGCGCTTTTGTGTGATGACCCTATTGACACTGGCGGTGGCGCATGTACAATCCAAAGTGGCACTGATTTCATATACCATAACGGAAGCAGCCTAAAATGCTCAAAGCCAAGAAACCCCGGGTGGCGTCCTCGCCGGAAGCGCAGGGCTACAACAGCAGTGAAGTTGCGCGGATTTGCGGCGTCAGTCTGCGGCAATTGCAGTGGTGGGACGAGCGCAATGTCGTCTCGCCGCGCCAGGACGGCCACAAGCGGATCTATTTGCGGGAGGAAGTGGTCGAGATTTCGGTCATCGCCGAACTGCGGCGCAAGGGATTCTCGCTACAGAAAATCCGCCGCGTCCTGCGGTTCCTGCAAAAAGATATGGGCAAGCGCCTGAACGACGCTCTTTCGGCCGCTTCGGACGTTCATCTGCTCACCGACGGCAAATCCATCTTCCTGGAAGAGGCGCCCAGCCGCATCATCGATGTGCTGAAGAACACATCTCAGCCCATGTTTCTGGTGTGCGTGACGGACCAGGTGAAACGCCTGACCGCGATTGCCGAGCGCAAGCCGGCGCGGTCCGAAGCCGCCCCGGCCGCGCGCAAGGTCCGCGCAGTCTGACGCACTTTCGGAATCTCAGCGCGGCGCCGACGCTTTCGAGAAGGCTGCCATGAGCCCAGTGAGCAGCGCTAACGCCACCACGATGTAAGAGTAAGGACTATACTTGTCCAGTCCGGTAGCTGCCTGGGCAAACCCGTTCAAGACGGTTCCACGCAACCCGGGAGAGATGATCAGGAAGCCGCTGGTCATTCCAAGAAGTGCGCACGCTCGTAGCATGAGATTCCCGTTCCGCAGTTCCATGTTGACGGATTTGATATAGTGCAAGCAATATTAACGGTACTATATGGGTACTAGTGGCCCTGCCGCCGCAACTCGGGTATCATAAGAAAAGAGTCAAGGGAAGGGAGTCCAACGATGCGGACTGCGCACCCCGGCGGCCCGGCGGAACCACGAAAATGAGAAGAACACCGTACCTTGCGCTGATCGCCGCCAGCGTGGCGCTGCTGGCACCGCTCTGGGTTTCCGGAATTCGCGCCCGCGCGGCTTCGACTCCCGATGACGAACTGGCCCGCGGCGTCCAATCGCTGACGGCAGCCTACGCGCTGGTCGAGCATAACTTCGCCGACCCCGTCTCCCCGGAGCGCGCCATCTATGAGGGCGCCATACCGGGCATGTTGCGCACCCTGGACCCGCATTCGAACTTTCTCAACCCTTCCGAGTTCGGCGACATGCAGCGGACACAGCATGCGCAGTATTTCGGCGTGGGAATGTTTATTGGCGCCGAGGGCGGAAAGATCGTGGTGATGAACCCCTTCCCCGATTCGCCCGCGTGGAAAGCGGATCTGCGGCGCGGCGACGCTATTGCCGCCGTGGACGGGCATGACACTGCCGGCATGGACACGGGCGCGGTGGCCGATCTCCTGAGAGGGCCAAAAGGCAGCCAGGTGAGCATCACGGTGCGGCGGGAGGGCGCCGGCGAGGCCATCACCGTGAACGTCACCCGCGGAGAGATCCAGACCAGCCAGGTGGATGCCTTCTGGCTGAAGCCGGGCACCGCCTACCTGAGCGTCGCGAGCTTCGAAGCGCAGAACGTCAGCCGCGACGTGGAGGCATTGATGCAGAAGTTGGGAGAGCTGTCCGTCGCCGGCATGATATTGGATCTTCGCGGCAATCCCGGCGGCCTGGTGAACGAGGCCGTGGCCCTGGCGGGGCGATACCTGCGCGATGGGCAGGTGGTGGTGAGCCACCGGGGGCGCGCGGAGCAAGAGCAGGTCTTCCGCGCCAAGGCGCAGCCCTCCGCGCAGCGCTATCCCATCGTGGTCCTGGTGGACCGCCGCTCGGCTTCCGCGTCGGAAATCGTGTCGGGCGCCTTGCAGGATCACGACCGGGCCTGGCTGCTGGGCGAAACCACTTTCGGAAAGGGTCTGGTGCAGGCGCAATTCCCTCTCTCGGAGGGCGCTGCCCTGCTGCTGACCATCGCGCACTACTACACACCCAGCGGCCGCCTGATTCAGCGCGATTACTCGCACCAGTCGATCTTCGACTATTACTCGGTTCGGGCCGACGCTCAAAACACGGAGGACGTAAAAGCCACCGACAGCGGACGCAAGGTTTACGGCGGCGGAGGGATTTCCCCCGACGAGAAGTACGAATCCCCCCGGGCCAATGCCTTTCAGCGCCGGGTAGCGGGAGCCTTCTTTCATTTCGGCTCGCGTTACTTCGGCGCGGCGCGGCCCCACCTGGCCGAGGACTGGGTCCCGGATGAGGAGACGTTGGGACGATTCGCGGATTTTCTGCGATCTCAGCAGGTAGACTTCACGGATGCGGAGTTGGCCGCCAACCACGACTGGCTGCGCGACCAGATTCGTTATGAGCTGTACTTCCGTGCCTTTGACAAGAAGACCGCCGACCGCGCGGCGTTCCACGCGGACCCGGAGGTGCAGCGCGCGGTCGAGAGCCTGCCCAAGGCGCAGGCGCTGCTGCAGCAAGCGGAGCGGGTCCTGGCCCGCCGCGGCGCTCCCGCCCGCTGAGGGTCCTCCTGGCGTCGGCGTTCTTGTACTCTTGGAGAGTGCCGGTTCCGCGCCTTTTCTTGTTCGAGGACGCCTCCCGCCGGAAGCAAGTGGGGGTGGTGCTGCGCCGTCTGCCGCCGATTTCGGGCGCTCCCGTCCGCATCCAAAGCGCGCACGCCCTGGGCGGGGTGCCCTCTGGGCCCCGGGGCGCGGTCGATGCCGGAACATTTGTGCGGGAACGCCGCATGGCGTTCGGTTGCAGCCGGAAGGAGTTTCCGCGCATCTTCGTCCACGAGCTGTTTCACTTCATTTGGGTTCGATTGGGAAACCCGGCGCGCCGCTCCTACGAGCGCCTGGTGAAGGGTGAATGGCAGGCGGGCGCGCGCGGCGAGCTGGGCTGGTCGGCGGAGTGGCGAAAACGCGCGCTCGCGGCCGGTGATGTCCGATCCCGCGACCGCCGCTGGCGGGAGTATTGCTGCGAGAGTTTCTGCGATACCGCCGCGTGGCTGTATTGCGGCAGCATGCGGCACGATGAGTTTACGCTTGCTGGCGCTTGCCGCATTCGCCGCCGCGCCTGGTTTGCCCAAAGGATCGAGTCCGGGCAATTGTCGATATAATTGGATGGGGAAAGGAATCTGTGTCCGCACTCCGCCTCTCGTCGGCTCTGGCAATCGCGCTCCTGGTAGGGTGGTTCATATACTTCTCCTCTTCCGGGACGCGTCCGGCCAGATCCGGGCCGGTCAAGCCGGACAAAGACCGCCATCAGGCTCCGGATTTTGCGCTGAAGGACGTGAACGGCCAGACCGTTCGCCTCTCGGATTATCGCGGCAAAGTGGTGCTGCTGGATTTCTGGGCCACGTGGTGCGACCCGTGCAGAATCGAGATTCCCTGGTTCATGGACCTGGAGCGCAGGAACAAGGACAAGGGCTTCGCGGTGCTGGGCGTTTCCATGGACGATGAAGGTTGGGAAGTGGTGAAGCCGTTTCTTTCGCAGTTGGGCGTGAACTACCGGGTGCTGATCGGCAACGACGAAACCTCCCAGCTTTACGGCGGCGTGGATGCGCTGCCGACCACGTTCCTCATCGACCGGGGCGGAAGGATCGCCGCGGTCCACGTGGGTCTTGCGAGTCGGAGGGATTTCGAAGATGGTGTCGAACAGCTTTTGCAGTCTCCCACGCCTGCCGCTGCTAGCCGCGCTGCTCTGCCTGCCTCCTCTCTTCGCTCAGAGTAGCGGTTACCTGACGGTGGGCGAGCCGCAGAAGGTAGCGGGCAAGCGGAATGCCTCCGTCCAGGCGAAGATCCCAGTGTCCGTACGGCCGGGGTACCACGTCAACAGCAATACGCCCACGGATGAATATCTCATCCCGCTGAAGCTGACGTGGGTCTCCGCGGGCGCCCTGGAGAGCGGATCGGTGGCCTACCCCAAGCCCTCGATGGAGAAATACGAGTTTGCGGAGAAGCCGCTTTCGGTCTTCACGGGCAACTTCGAATTGGTGGCGAACTTCAAGGTGGCGGCCAACGCACCGGCCGGCCCCGGCGCAGCAGTGGGGAAACTGCGCTACCAGGCGTGCAACGAGCGGGCCTGCTTCCCGCCCAAGACGGCCGAGGTCACCGTTCCGTATCAGATCCAGTGAAGCTGTCAGCCTTCAGCTAAACAGAGGGAGGGCTTCCAGCCGCCAAAGGCTCCTTCCAACCAGAGCGCCACACGCAAGGCGATATCTTCGCGCCACGGGGCAGCCGCCACCTGCACCGCGATGGGTAGGCCTGTGCCCGACTCGCCGCACCGCACCACGGCGCCCGGCCACCCCGCAACGTTGAAGGCCATGGTGTGGCTGAAACCGCGAAAATTGTCGTCGCGGACGGATTCGCCGTGAGGCAGTGCGGCGTGGATGTAAGCCGGGCAAAGAATCGCGTCGTAGCGGCGAAGGAACCGGGTCATCTCCGCACGATACGCGTCCAGCTCGGCCCAGTATCGCGCCAGGCCGGCCAAATCGGTGCGATACGGCTCCAGCTTGTCGAGCCAGGCATTAAGCAGCGGATGGACTTCACTCGAACCCAGTTCACGCAGATAGTCCCGCAGGCCGTCGCCGCCATCCGGACCGATCAGCTTCATCTCCAAGTCGTAGGCCGCCGCCAGACAGGCCGGGCGGGATTCTTCCACCGACCGAACCACGGAGGCGAGAGCCGCAGCCGCTGCCCGAACCACACCGGCGACCTCTCCATCCGCTGCCGCGATTCCGTTATCGGTGAAGAACGCCACCCGTAATTCGGCCAGCTTCACCTGCCGGGGATCGCGGTACGGCACATCGGGGACCGTGGGGTCGATGCCATCGGGACCAGTCAGCAGGCGCATGGCTTCGATGAGATCTTCCACCCACCGCGCCATGGGACCTATCTGCCATACGGTCTCCAACCAGCCGCCCGCGGGTGGAAAGTGACCGGTGCGCGGCAGGCGGCCGGAGGTCGGCTTGATGGCGGCGATCCCGGAAAATGCCGCCGGCAGGCGAACGGAACCGGCGGCATCGCTTCCCAGGCCCAGAGCCGAGCCGCACGCCGCCAGAAGAGCCGCTTCTCCTCCGCTGCTGCCGCCGGGGGTCCTGGTCACATCGTAGGGATTGTTGGTCTGCCCGAAAAGCAGGTTGGCGCTTTCGAAGGCGAACAGAAGGTCCGGCAGATTCGTCCGCGCGATGGGGATCGCGCCGGCCTTGCGCAGGCGCTCGACCAGGGTCGCATCGGCGGTGGAAGGCGGCGCGTCTCTTCTGCCAAAGGTGCCGGCTGTGCAGCGGCTGCCGGCCTGCTCAATCGAATCCTTGACGCTGAACGGCACACCGTGCAGAGGACCCCGCGAAAAACCCGCCGCCAGTTCGCGGTCGGCTGCGGCCGCATCCTCCAGCGCGCGCTCGGCCTGCACTTCCACGGCGCCGTGAAGCACCGGGTTGACCACGGAGATCCGCTCCAGATGCGCGGAGATCAATTCGCGAGAGGAGATCCTGCGTTCCCGAATTAGCCGGGCTTGATCCCGGGCGGAGAGCGCCAGGATGTGGTCTTCAGCGGTACGTTTCGAGGTCACGGCAGCTATTCTTTCAGGAACTGCCCGATGGACCGCGTGGCCTGGCGAATGCGGTGCTCGTTTTCCACCAGCGCAAAGCGCACGTGCCCTTCCCCTAGCGGCCCGAAGCCGATACCGGGTGAGACTGCCACCAGCGCCTTCTCCAACAGAAGCTTCGAGAACTCCAGTGAGCCGATTTCGCGAAACCGCTCCGGCACGGGCGCCCACAAGAACATGGTGCCGCGCGGTTTCTCGACCGCCCAGCCGGCCCGCGTCAGCCCGTCCACCAGCACGTCGCGCCTGTTCTGGTACACCGCGCAGATCTTCCGGGTATCTTCTTCGCACTCCCGGAGGGCGATGATGGAGGCGATCTGGATGGGCTGGAACACACCGTAATCCAGGTAGCTCTTGATGCGCGCCAGCGCGGCAATCAACCTGGCGTTCCCGACGCAGTACCCCACGCGCCAGCCGGCCATGTTATAGCTCTTGGACATGGAGAAGATCTCGACGGCCACTTCCTTGGCGCCTTCCACCTGCAGGATACTGGGTGGCTTATAGCCGTCGAAGCCGAGGTCGGCGTAGGCAAAGTCGTGCACCACGAGCGTGCCGTGCTGGCGCGCCAGGCGCACGATCTGGCGGAAGTAATCCAGGTCCACGCAGGTAGTGGTGGGGTTGTGCGGGAACGAGATCAGCAGCAGCTTGGGTTTTGGCGAGCCGTTGCGGTATAAATCCTCGAGGCGATTCAGAAAGGTGGCCGCATCGGGCATGGGCAGCATCGCGGCCTGGCCCTCCGCCATGATCACGCCGTACTGGTGGATGGGATACGCGGGGTTCGGCGAAACCACCACGTCCCCCGGCCCGACGGCGGCAAAAAGCAGGTGCGCCAGCGCGTCCTTCGCTCCTATGGTGACGATGGCCTCTTTGTCGGGATCGAGTTCCACGCCATAGTTGGCCTGGTAGCGCCGGGCGATCTCCTCGCGCAGCCTCGGAATGCCCCTGGACTGCGAATACCGGTGGTTGCGCGCATTTCGCACCGCTTCGACGAGCTTCGCCACGACCACGCGCGGGGTAGCGCCGTCGGGGTTCCCCATCCCCAGATCGATGACGTCAATCTGCGCCGCCCGCGCCCGGGCGCGCATTTCATTGATGACGGCGAAGACATAAGGCGGCAGCTTCCGGATGCGATAGAAGTCGTCGGGATTTTCGGGCATGATGCCTATTTTACGATAGGCGCCGGTGGGGGCCGGGTTGCCACTCAGCGGCCGTGGGGCGTGTTCTCGAGCTTTTGCAATATGGCGGTCTTGTGTTCGCTTCCATCCACGTCCTGGATGACGAGGTGTCTCCTGGTCACTGCGAACCGCATGGGCACGTGCAGGTCCAGCTTCAGCGGCTCATCGGAAACCACCACGTACCGGGCAGTGCCCCCTCGCACCCGGTAGACAAACTGGTTCTGGAAGGTGTTGCGGCCGACAGGGACGGTCTTTCTCGAAACCAATACGCCATCCTGCCAGACTCGAACATGGGAAACGGCTCTTGCCGTCCACTGGGTAAGACCCAAGAGGGCGACGCCGATTAGCATCCCCCGCCTTGTCATCCTGGTACTCCTTGCTACTTCCAATTCTACGCCATTATCGACGAATTGGCTCTGCTATCTTTTGGCTAAGCGTAAACTGGTTGGCAGCGGCCCTACTGCATTGTCGGCTTCTTGCGCGGCCGGGAGATGCGCTTCTTGGCGCCGGGTTCCCCGGAGGTTTTGCGGGGCGCCCGGGGGCGTCGCTGAGGCTTGGGCGGGGCCTCGGGAATGGGGATCTCGCCGGTGGCGGTGGGCTGGCCGGGCACCAGGGGCTGCGGCTCGTCCTCCTCTTCTTCCTCGAAAGCCGCGGCGACGGGTTCCGGCTCCGGCGGGGGCGCGGGCGGATGGAATTCGGCACCGAGGTACACGATGAGACCTCTCTCTTCGTCGGCCTGATTGCGCACCAGGCCTTTATCCTGGGCATAGTTCAACAGCTCGCTGAACTCCTGGAAGCCGTACTCGCGCCAGTCGAAATTGGGCTGTTCCTGGCGCACCCATTCGGCCAGTTCGTCGGCCAGCGAGCCGTTGTCCACCTCGAGGCGGTGCGTTTCCAGCACGTCGCGCAACAGGGGGATGGCCTGCTCGGGTTTGTGGCCGGGCTTTTCGGGGGCGACACCGCCGCCCTTCATGCGGATCATATAGCGGCCTTCGCCGCCGGTAACCTCGACGAAATCGGCCTTCTCCAACTTCTCGACGAAATCGGTGAATGAGCCGGCGCCGTAGGCCTTTTCGTTGAAGGTCGAGTCGAGCTGCAACATAGTGGATTTCAGCAGGCCGAGCTGCGGGCGCACTTCGCGCCGCTCGAGCACGCCCAGCGCGCGCTCGACCAGCGGCATGGACTGGGCCAGATCGAGCGCCACGCGCTTGTGCGGCTGGCGCTGCTGATGCTGTTGCTGCTGCGGTTGCTGTTGCTGCGGCGGCTGCTGTTGTGGTTGCGGCGGCTGTTGCTGCGGTTGCTGCTGTTGTGGCTGTTGCTGCTGGTGCCCGGAAGAGCGCGGCCGGGGCTCATCGATGATGGATTCGTAAGCCACGAACTCGTGGCAGTTCTTCTGGAGAATGGTGCTGGTGAAGGCGCGGCCGCCGACGACGAAGATACGCTTGTCGTACTGCTTCAGCTTGTTGACCAGCGCGATGAAATCGCTGTCGCCGCTGACGATGGCGAAAGCGTTGATGTGGTCGTGAGTGAAGGCCATCTCGAGCGCGTCGAGGGCCAGGTTGATGTCGGCGCCGTTCTTGTCGCCGCGCGGCGAGGGATCGCGCTGGACCATCTGCACGGCGTGCTCGGAAAGCGCGCGTGTGGCGGATTCCTGCCTTCCCCAGTTGGCGTAAGCGAACTTGGTGACGATTTCCCCGCGTTCCTTTAGCGCGTCCAGCACGGCAGCCACGTCGAATTCGCGGTGCAGAGTGGACTTGACGCCGATCTCGATATTGTCAAAATCGATAAACACGGCGATCTTGAGTTTTTGTTCCATTTTGAATTCCTTAAATCCGGCCCCCGGTGCGCCGGACCGCGAGGTCCGCCGCGCCTGAAAGGCCGCAGAACCGCTGGCGGGCGAACCGTCCGCCGGCGGTGTAGCTACGTTCAATAGCCTCATGCGTAGTTTATCCTAATTCAGCACCTGCCAGTGGCAGAGGCTGGGCTCATGGGGTCCGCCGCAAGCGGCCCGCCAGGGCGGCGCCGCGCTCGAACTCCTCTTGAAGCTGCCGCGTCCGAAGGTTCTCGCGCATGTGCTCCAGCTTTTGAATATAGACGGCCAAGGCGCGCTCGATGTGCTCGGTGTTGGTCGCCAGAATGTCGCGCCACAGATCGTAGGAGCCCAGCGCGAGACGGGTCATATCCTCCAGGCCGGGGCCGGCCATCCGCCAGCGCGGAGAGGCGCCCATGCGGTCCGCCACGGTGGCGGCCAGCGCCGTGGATGCCAGTTGCGGAAGGTGCGAGGTTAGTGCGACGACGCGGTCGTGTTCCTCCGCATCGAGGACCATGATACGCGCGCCGATGCGCTCCAGCCACGAGTGGAAGTCGCGGGCCGCGGGCGTCGTCAGCTCGGATGGCTCATCCGGCGTCAGCGCCCAGGTGCGGCCGCGAAAAAGACCACCATCGGCTTCCGCCGCCCCGCGCTTCTCTTTGCCGGCCATGGGGTGGCCGCCCAAAAACTGGCAGCGGGCGATGCTGTGCCGCGCCAGGTCGACGATTTCGCACTTGGTGCTGCCGGCGTCGGTGACGATGGCATCGGGGCGGACCAGAGGATCGAGATGGCGGATGGTGTCGAGAATGCGGCCGATGGTCTGGGAGAGGAAGACCAGATCGGCTTGGGGAACGGCTTCGGTGAGCGGCGCGCCGCGGTCGATGGCCCCCGCGGCGATAGCGTCGGCGAGGGCACGTGGGGAACTGACCCCAATGATCGGCCCATCGAACCCGGCTTGCCGCAAGGCGAGGCCGAAAGACGAGCCGATCAGACCGGTGCCGACGATGGCTACGCTCTTCATGTGAAAAACCTACGCTTCGTCACGGCCGGGGCTCTGACATGCTGCGGCCCACGGCGGGGGCAATGATTCGTAGCTGAGACATCAGCTCCTCGAACTGTCCGGGGCGCAGCGACTGCGCGCCGTCGCTGAGGGCATGGTCCGGATCGGGATGCACCTCGACCAGCAGGCCGTCGGAGCCGGCGGCCACGGCGGCGCGGGCCATGGGCGCCACCTTGTCGCGGCGGCCGGTGCCGTGGGAAGGGTCGGCCATGATGGGCAGGTGGGAGAGCTTCTTCACCACCGGGATGGCGGAAATGTCCATGGTATTGCGCGTGTAGGTCTCGAAGGTGCGGATGCCGCGCTCGCACAGAATCACGTCGTAGTTGCCGCCGGCGAGAATGTATTCGGCCGAGAGCAGCAGCTCTTCAATGGTAGCCGAAATACCGCGCTTGAGCAGCACCGGCTTGCGCTGCCTGCCCAACTCGCGCAGCAGGGTGAAGCTCTGCATGTTGCGCGCGCCCACTTGCAGGATGTCGGCGTACTGCGCCACCAGCGAGATTTGGGTGAGGTCCATGACCTCGCTGACCACCAGCAGCCCGTTGCGGTCGGCGGCCTCGCGCAGCAGGCGCAGGCCTTCCTCACCGAGGCCCTGGAAGGCGTAGGGCGAGCTGCGCGGCTTGAACGCCCCGCCGCGGATCACCTGGGCGCCGAGGCGGGCCACCACTTCCGCCGAGCGCTCGATCTGGTCGCGGCTTTCGACGCTGCACGGGCCGGCCATGACCACCACGCGGTGACCGCCGACCTCCACATCGCCGATCCTGACCACCGTACCGGCGGGGCGGAAGCTGCGGCTGGCCAGCTTATAGGGCGAGACGATGCGGTGCGCTTCCTTGACGCCATCCATCACTTCGAAGATCCCGAGGTCGAATTCTTCCTTGCCGCCCACCCCGCCCAGCACGGTGTGGATCACGCCGGTGGAACGGTGCACATCGAAGCCCAGCTCCACCAGGCGGTCAATGGCCGCCTGGATCTGTTGCTCCGTGGCGCCCTGCTGCATGACGACTAACATTTATTTGTCTCCATCGGATTCCATCCACACGCGCTGGATCATGCGCATTTCGTCGATGATGCGCTCGAAGATGCGGCGCACCGCCTCTTCGGTCAGCGGCCCGCGATTGGTGGCGCTGACATTGGCGAACACCTGGTCTTCGCGTCTGGGCTCATAAATAGGCATCTGCGTCTGGCGCTTCACGCGGCCGATGTTCTCGACCACGCGGGTGCGCTCGTTGAGAAGCGCCACGATGCGGCGGTCGACGTCATCCACGAGGACGCGGAATTCCTCCAGCTTGTCGCGGGCCTCGTCCGGGGTCATGCGTGCGCTCCAAAGCCGCGCTTGAGCTCGCGGACGAAGGATTCGAGCTGAATCTCGAGCGAGGTGTTGTCGAGGTTGCGCTCGATCAGCCGGACAAATGCGCTGCCCACCACCACCGCTTCCACTTGCCGGCCTAGTTCCGCCACGTGCTCCGGCTTGGAGATGCCGAAGCCGACGGCCAGCGGCAGATCGGTGACGGCGCGCACGGCGCGGATGAGCGGGGCGACGGCGTCGGAAAGCGAATCGCGCTCGCCGGTGACGCCGGTTCGCGAAACCAAATAGACAAACCCGGTGGAATATTGCGCGACCAGTTTCAGGCGGCGCTCAGTGCTGGTGGGCGCGGCCAGGAAGACGGTGTCGAGGCCGTAGCGGTGCATGGCGGCAACATAATCGGACGCCTCTTCCACGGAAGCGTCGGTGAGCAGGCAGCCATCGATGCCGGCGGCGGAGGCGTCCCGCGCGAGGCGCTCGAGCCCGTAGCGGATCACCGGGTTGAGGTAGGTGAAGAGCAGCAGCGGGACTTCGGAACGTTCGCGGATCTGGGCGGCGATGGAGAGCACGGTGTGGAGCGAAGTGCCGGCTTTGAGAGCGCGCTCGCCGGCGCGCTGGATGACGGGGCCGTCGGCGATGGGATCGGAAAACGGCACGCCCAGCTCGATGAGATCGGCGCCGCCGCGTTCGAGCGCCTCAACCAGCGCGGGGGTGCGATCCGGCGCCGGGTCGCCGGCCGTGAGATAGGCGATGAGGGCTTTGCGGCCGTCGCGCTTCAAACCGTCGAACATGCGCCCGATGCGCGTCATGGCTGGTCGAGTTCCTGGAAATTTTCGCGGTAGATATCGATATCCTTGTCGCCGCGGCCGGAGACGTTCACCAGGAAGATTCTTCCTTTGGCGGGGGGGGCACGCCGGACCGCCTCGGCGACGGCGTGCGCCGATTCCAGCGCGGGAATGATGCCTTCCGTGCGCGAGAGCAGGCGCGCGGCTTCGAGCGCTTCCGCATCGGAAACGGCGGTGTATTGGGCGCGCTTCCGGTCGTGCAGCCAGGCGTGCTCGGGGCCGATCATGGCGTAATCCAGGCCGGCGGAGACGGAGTGGGTGAGCGCGATCTGGCCGTCGCCGTCCTGCAAAACGTAGCTGTATGCGCCTTGCAGGACACCGGGCGCGCCGCCGCGAAAACGCGCCGCATGGTCGCCCATGGCGTCGCCGCGACCGCCGGCTTCGATGCCGACAAGATCCACCGCGTCCGCGAGCAGGAAGGCGTGGAAGATGCCGATGGCGTTCGAGCCGCCACCCACGCAGGCGAAGATGGCATCGGGCAAGCGGCCTTCGGATTCCAGAATCTGGCGGCGCGCTTCCTGGCCGATGATCTTCTGTAAATCGCGCACCATCATGGGGTAGGGATGCGCGCCCAGCGCCGAGCCCAGCAGATAATAAGTGCCGGCGACGTTCGAGACCCAGTCGCGCATGGCTTCGCTGATGGCGTCCTTGAGCGTGCGGCTGCCGGTCGAGACGCCCACGACCCTGGCGCCGAGCAGGCGCATGCGGAAGACGTTGAGGCGCTGGCGGCGCATGTCCTCCTCGCCCATGTACACCACGCATTCGAAGCCCAGCAGCGCGCAGACAGTGGCGGTGGCCACGCCGTGCTGGCCCGCGCCGGTCTCGGCGACGATGCGGCGTTTGCCCATGCGCCGTGCCACCAGCGCCTGGCCGAGACAATTGTTGATCTTGTGCGCGCCGGTGTGCAGCAGATCTTCGCGCTTGAGCCAGAGGCGCGCGCCGCCCAGGGTTTCGCTGAGCCGCTTGGCGAAATAGAGCGGCGTGGGACGGCCGGCGTACGCCCGCAGCAGCTCGGCCAGCTCGGATTGAA
>Ga0187867_10001807_pt1 | contig 18253 bp, 18 predicted proteins | sample June2016WEW_13_1_FD_132976 | JGI IMG/M metagenome (GOLD analysis project Ga0187867, IMG submission 132976) | Peatland microbial communities from SPRUCE experiment site at the Marcell Experimental Forest, Minnesota, USA - June2016WEW_13_10 | ecosystem: Environmental > Terrestrial > Soil >...
CTCCGCTGGATCGCCGAGCTCCTCGACCTGGCCGGAAGGGCCATATCGATCATCGCCTGCGTCCAAGGCATCGAGTACTCGGAGCAGTTGCACGCGGCCGCGCAAGAGGACCTTCGAGCCTGGGCACGTTGGCTTGATGCCACACCAGATATCGCCGTGGAAATGGACGTCGTCCGATTGGTGCTTGGGGCCAAGGCAGACGACAACCCGCCGGAGCCATCTTCTCATTCCAAGCTCTCCGTCACTCGTTTCCCTCCATCCACCCTGCCCCCCGAGGTGGTGGGGGAGGGACCTTCGGCCCGACACTCAAGTTACGAAAGGGGACTCAATGTCGCTCCTTGCCGCGCCGCCGGTGCCTAAGCAACCTGCCGGCCTCGAAGATCAGATCCCGTCTCGTAACGAGATAAAAGCTCACGCCCTGGGTTTGACGTCCGCGACAGGGCTTGTCATCGGCAGCATTGTCGGGACCGGTGTCTTCACGATGCCGGCCGTGCTGGCCGGCGCCGGCACGATGTCGCTCGTGGTCCTGGGAGTGATCGCCGTAGGAGCCTTGCTCTTGGGCGTGCTATTCGGCCAACTTACAAGACGCGTTCCCAACAGCGATGGGGGAGTCTACGCATACTCCCGCCACGAGTTCGGCGACTTTGCGGGCTATCTCGTCGGCTGGTGCTACTGGATCCAGGCCTGGGCCGGCAATGCGGCCATCGTCGCGTCCTGGGTCTTCTATGTCGACGCCCTGTTCTCAATCAACAACCCGAGCGGTATGGAGAACTGGGGCATCGCCCTTCTGGGCTTGTGGGTGCCCGCGGTGGTCAATCTGGTCGGGGTCCGTCAGATGGCATGGTTCCAGAACCTAACTGTCGTCTTGAAGTTCCTCCCGTTGTTGTTTGTGGGCATCGTCGGATGGTTCTTTGTGCGCACTGCCAACTTCGGAGCCTTCAATGCCTCCGGGGGCAGCCTCTATAGCGGTATCGGGATTGCTGCCGGCGTGGCGCTGTTCTCTTTCATCGGCGTCGAAGCAGCTGCGGTCACGGCCAAGCGGGTGAGGAACCCGCGCCGCAACGTTGGTCGGGCCTCTGTTCTTGGGACCGCCGCCAGCGCTGTTTTGTATGTGCTCGTGTCGGCGGCCGTCATGGGGCTCGTGCCCCATCACGTCCTGTTGAACAACGGCTCGCCGTTCGTCAACGCTTTCCAGGCCATGTTCTCCCACGGCACCTGGCCCGGGAAGTTCATAGCCGCCCTGGCTGTCGTGTCGGGCATCGGAGCCCTCAACGGCTGGACCCTCATCGTCACAGAGACGTCACGGGCCGTCGCGAAAGACGACCTCTTCCCACGGCCTTTTGTCTGGGCCGACCGAAAGGACACGGCCTGGTTCGGGATCCTCGTCGGAGCCGCGCTGCCATCGTTGCTCATGCTGTGGCGCTACACCACCAGTTCGGGGTTGACAGTGTTCACCTATCTGGTCGATCTCACCGTGGTCACTGTGGCCATCCCCTATTTCATGTCAGCTATTGCGCAGCTCACCTACCTCGTGTCAGGTCGTCGGCGTGTGCACGGCTGGGTGTTGGCCCGCGACCTGCTTGTCGCCGGGACGAGCGTGCTCTTTTCGATGTGGGTGACGTTCGCCTCGGGCTACCAAGTCGTCTACCAGGCGCTCGTGGTGCTGCTCGTAGGACTCGTCCTCTATGCCTTCTTGAACGCCCGCCGGGAGGATCTCGGCGAGGCGGGCGAACCGCGAGACGACTTACCGGAGGCGGCTGCCGTCGAGGTCAATGCTGAGCCGGTGGTCGGCCTGCCCACGACGGCCGGAACACCCAGGCAATGAACAGGGCAAAGACAGGACTGGAGGAACTGTGATGACACTTCATGTTGACTCAGAGGTAGGTCGGCTTCGTCAGGCCATAGTCCACCGTCCTGGTCTGGAGCTGAACCGTCTCACGCCGCAAAACATCGACGAGCTGCTCTTCGACGACGTGATGTGGGCCAAGAAGGCGAAGGAGGAGCACGATGTCTTCGCCGAGGCCATGAGGGAAGAGGGCGTCCACGTGCATTATTACGGGGAACTGCTGGCGCAGGTGCTCGACACGAAAGAGGGCCGTGCCTTCGTGCTCGACCGCCTGTGCACTCCCGAGATTCTCGGGCCGATGCTCGTCGATCCACTGCGGCGCCTATTCGAGGATCTCGACGGTGAGGTACTCGCCACGCGGCTCGTCGGTGGGGTTCTCAAAGGCGACATGCACCCGATGGGCGCCCGAAGCAGTCTCAAGTGGGAAACGCTTCGCGCCGATGACTTCCTGCTCGCGCCCTTGCCGAACCACCTCTTCCAAAGAGACAACTCCTGCTGGATCTACGGCGGGGTGTCCATCAACCCCATGGCCAAGCCGGCCCGTCAGCGCGAGTCACTGCACAGCCGGGCCATCTATCGATTCCACCCTCTCTTCGCCGGCGAGGATTTCGTCACCTACTACGGCGACGACGACCTTGACTACCTTCCGGCGTCGGTCGAAGGCGGCGACGTGCACGTGATCGGAAACGGCACGGTGATGATCGGAATGGGGGAGCGAACGACCCCGATGGGGGCGGAACTCCTCGCCCAACAGCTGTTCGCCTCCGGTCAGGCCTACACCGTCATCGCTGTGGAGCTGCCGAAGTCACATGCCATGATGCACCTCGACACAGCCATGACGATGGTTGATCGCGCGACCTTCATCCTCTACCCGTACTTTGACAGGCATCTCCGCTCGTGGACGATCACTCCCGGCGAGGAAAGCCGACTGGACGTCTCGCACAACCATAACCTGTGGGAAACCCTCGCCAAGGTGTTCGGTGTCGACGAGGTCACGGTGCTGGTCACCGACGAGGACATGCGGGCTGCCGAGCGCGAACAATGGGACGACGGCACGAACTACCTCGCGGTCGCTCCCGGGGTGGTCTTCGGCTATGACCGCAACGTCGCTACGAACACGATGCTCAGAAAGCACGGGATCGAAGTCGTAAGTGTTCCAGGAAGTGAGCTCGGTCGCGGGCGAGGCGGCCCTCGCTGCATGGTCTGCCCAATCGAGCGTGACCCCGCCTAGAAGAAGGGAGATTAGGACATGACCACGGACCTTCATGGCCGGAGTCTGCTCAAGGAAATCGACTTTACGAAGGAGGAGCTTGCCGACTTGATCGACCTCGCGGAGCAGCTGCGTGACGACCGGCGGCTGGGATTCGAAGTCCCGCAGCTCATAGGTCGCAACATCGCGCTCGTCTTCGAGAAGGCCTCGACGCGTACTCGCTCGGCCTTCGAGATAGCCGCCCATGAGCAGGGCGCCCACGTTACCTACCTCGGCCCAGGGGAGTCCCACCTAGGCCACAAGGAGTCGATCAAGGACACGGCCCGCGTGCTCGGGCGCATGTTCGACGGGATCGCCTATCGGGGATCCGCACAAGAAGACATAGAGATACTCGCCCGCTACGCCGGTGTGCCGGTCTGGAACGGGCTTACCGACAAGTGGCATCCGACCCAGATGCTCGCCAACGTACTCACGATGAAAGACCACTCGAAACGTCCCTTCGAGGAAATCGCCTATTGCTACCTTGGCGACGCCCGGAACAACACGGCAAACTCGTTGCTTGTCACCGGAGCACTATTCGGGGCTGACGTCCGCCTCGCCGCTCCCGAGAAGTTGTGGCCATCGACTGAGGTGCAAGACTTCGCCAAGTGCCTAGCCGCCAGCTCGGGTGCGCGACTGACAATCACAAGCGACCTTCACTCGGCGATCAGAAACGTGGACTATCTCTACACCGATGTCTGGCTCTCGATGGGCGAACCCGAAGAGAAGTGGGGCGAACGCATCAAGCAGCTTCTCCCCTACCAAGTGACTACCGAACTCTTGAAAGCGACGGGCAATCCGTCCGTTAAGTTCCTGCATTGCCTTCCCGCGCTGCACGATGCGGAGACAGAGATCGGGAAGATGATCTTCAAGACGTGGGGGCTGCACGGCCTCGAGGTTACCAATGACGTATTTGAATCAGATGCGTCTGTCGTATTCGAACAGGCAAGTAACAGGATGCCCACCATCAAGGCTGCAATGATCGCCACGCTCGTGGGCTGACTGAAGCCGATGTAGAGAGGTAACCGGTGACTCGGGGTCCGGTGTCGATTACGCAAGGCATTCACCGCCCGCGCTTGGCTGCATCTATTGACAAAGAGTGCCGTGCGGCCATCCGGGCCGTCGGCTGGAAGAAGGAGGTTGCTATCTGATGACGAACAACCAGCTGAGGAGCGACGTCGAGCTCGAGCTCAAGTGGAATCCTGAGGTCGACGCCCGACACATAGTGGTCTCAGCCGACAATGGTGCAGTGACGCTTTCGGGGTACGTCCCGTCGTACTACGAAAAGACACGAGCAGTTTTAACGGCAGAGCAGGTCTACGGCGTCAAGGTCGTCGCAGACGAGATAGAGGTCCGTCTTCACGCGACGCACGCGAAGGAGGATTCCGAGATCGCCAAGTCTGTTGCGCACATTCTTGGGTGGAACACAGTGCTTGCCGGCCAGAAGATCAAGGCCACAGTTTCGAACGGTCATGTCACCCTCACGGGGGAGGTGGACTAGGAATACATGCGTCAAGAAGCGAGTCGTGCGACCGCTTGCGTGCTCGGCGTCAAGTCGGTGGCGGACCGAATCGTGGTGAAGCCGCGCGTTCCGGCGTCCGAGGTCGAAAGGCACATCAGGAACGCTCTCGCTCGCAATGCTGCGATCAGCGCCCCGCAGGTCCACGTCACGACGTTGGGCAACAAGGCGGTCCTCACGGGTCACGTGCACTCGCTCCTCGAGGACCGCGTCGCGAGGAACGCGGTATGGCGTCCAAAGGGAATTGCCGAGGTCGAGGACCGTCTCCTTATCCAGCCGTGATTTCGTTCTTGTCGGGTACGGTCCCAACCGCGACGAGCGCTTGCTCGTTTTGCTTCAGCAACGCACCATCAGAATTGTGCAAGAGAGAAAGGGAATAGCGATGACACTAATCAAACATGACAAATCAAAGCACCAGGATGAATCCAAGCACGATATTGAGCCGAAGCGTCACGACTTCTTCGACCAATTCTTGGAGGGCTGGTCTGACGTGTTCCGACCTGTCGTGTTCTGGCCTGGGCGTGTGCTCGACACCATGCGAGTCGAAGAGTTCAGCGAGAAGGGAGCACATGTCGTTCGAGCGGAACTTCCCGGACTAGATCCTGCCAAGGACCTGGAGATCTCGGTAGTAAGTGACATGTTGCAGATCGACGCCCAGCGACGCGAAGATGAGAAGAAAGGGGGACGTGACTACGTCCGGCGTGAACACCGTTATGGGAGCCATCACCGTGAGTTCTCGTTGCCGAAAGGGACCTCGCAGGCGGACATAGCGGCAAGCTACAAAGACGGGATCCTTGAGGTCCGCATTCCCATCGTGGCGCCCGAGCGCGAAGTCGCGAAGAAGATACACGTGACGACGCGCTGATGCCTCGATCTTGGGCGCGTTCTAGTCCGCGTCGGACCGTCCGCTGATGGCAGTTGTCGGCCGGCCCTACGTCTTGTCCCGTGCTCGGTCCTCCGCCTCATGTGCGGCAAAGCGGACGAAGCGGGATGCCCGTTTGCGCGTGCTCCGCTCCAAGCGTTGGGCGTGAGAAGAAGCAGGTCGTGGAGTCCGGGCATGGGGGGAACGGTAGAAGAAGGCTTTCGCGAGTTCGCACAGCAGCAGGTAGACGACGACCATTCCGAAAAGGAGGAGGAAGAACTTCGCCGGCAAGGGGGTGAATCCCAATAGGTGCGCCAGCCCTGTCCAGGGCAGGATCGCGCCGATCAGGGCCATCGCCGTCGGCACGAGAAGCATCGAGTTGCTAGGCCGGCTCTTTAGAAACGGGATCCGGCGGGTTCTAATCACGTAGATGACCAAGGTCTGGGTGGCGATCGACTCGACGAACCAGCCCGTTCTGAACTCGACGTGGCCGGCATGGAGGATGGCGAGCATGACCCAGAAGGTGACGAAGTCGAAGATCGAGCTGACCGGGCCGAATATGACCATGAAGCGTCGAATGAACTTGATGTCCCAAGCCGCCGGCCGGGCAAGCGCCTCTGGGTCTACGCGGTCGGTCGGGATCACCATCTGGCCGCAGTTGTAGAGCAGATTGTTGAGCAGGATCTGGGTCGGCAGCATGGGCAGAAATGTCAGTATCACCGAGGCACCGGCCGCGCTGAACATGTTGCCGAAGTTCGAGGATGTCGCCATGAGGACGTACTTCATGGTGTTGGCGAAGATTCGGCGTCCTTCCATCACCCCGTCGGCCAGCACCCCGAGATCCTTGTCGAGCAGCACGACGTCAGCGGCGTCCTTGGCCACGTCTGTTCCCGAGTCCACCGAGATCCCGACGTCGGCGTGGTGCAGCGCCACCGCGTCGTTCACCCCGTCTCCGAGGAACGCCACGTCCTTTCCGCTGCGGCGCGTCACCTTTATGATCCGTGACTTCTGATCTGGGCTGATCCGAGCGAACACTGTCGTGGCCGGTATCGCCGCTTCGAGTTGATCGTCGTCGAGTAGCTCAACTTCCGCGCCGCTGAGCACAGCCGCGCATTGGAACCCGATGTCAGAGCACACCTTGGCCGCCACGAGTCCGTTGTCCCCGGTGATGATCTTCACGTCCACGCCCAGCCGTTGGAGCTGGGCGATCGAGGAACCGGCATCGGTCTTCGGCCGGTCGGCGAAGGTCAGGAAGCCAGCGAAGGTCAACCCCTGCTCGTCCTCGGCGCTGACCGTGTCTACGCCCTCCGCCGAGCGGGTAGCTACGGCTACCACCCGAGCGCCTTCGTTGAACAATGCCTCCAGCGTTGGCCGAGCGCCGTCGGGGATGTTCACGCACCGGTTCAGCACAACCTCGGGAGCCCCCTTGGTAATGAGGAGCGGCTTGCCAGTGGGGTCCTTGACCAGCACCGAAACCAACTGGCGGTCATGGTCGAAGGGAAGGACGCCCAGCCTCTCATGGCCGACGGCTGTGGCGGCGACCGCCTCTCCCGCAGCCGCCCCGGGTGCTAACCACAGGGCCTGGTCTAAGGCGTTGCCTCCGACCGGCCCTTTTTCGGTGAGCGTCGCTTCGTTGCACACCAGCCCGAGCAACAGCGGCTCATCACTGGCCTGCCCGTCAGCGTCGAGGCAACGCGAGAAGGTAATCACCCCTTCGGTGAGAGTGCCCGTCTTGTCGGTAAAAAGGATCTCGATGTTTCCGAGGTCCTCGACGGCGACCAGCCGCTTTACGAGCACCTTCTTCGCCGCCAGGGCCTTCGAGCCCGCAGACAGGCTCACCGTCACGATCGCCGGCATCATCTCAGGAGCAATCCCGATGGCGATGGCGAGCGAGAAGAGCAAGGCCGTAATCAGCGGCCGCGCAAGCACCACATTCATGATGAAGATGAACACCGTCAGCACGGCCGCGACACCGAACAAGAAGCGCGAGAATCGCGACAGGCCCGTTTCGAACGCTGTCTGAGTCTGCCTCTCGGACAGGCCGGCGGCGATTTTGCCGAAAGCGGTGCGGACGCCCGTCTGGACCACCACGCCGAGGCCAGAGCCCTGATGGACGATCGTTCCCATGAAGGCGCATCCGGGCTGGTCCAGCGCCTGGTGATCTGTGACTGCACCCACGAACTTGGCCACTGGCATCGACTCGCCGGTCAACGTGCCTTCGTCGCACTCCAGTTCTTCGACCTTGAGAAGGCGGAGGTCGGCCGGCACGAGGGCGCCGATATGAAGCGATACCACGTCGCCGGGCACGAGGTCTGTAACAGGGATTCGGGTCATCCGTCCGTCCCTCATGACATCGGCGTCGTGACGGATCTTGCTGCGGAGGGATGCCATTGCCGATTCTGCCCGGTACTCGTTGAAAAAGCCCAGGCCGACACTCAGGGCGACGATCACCGCAATGATCACCGCGTTCGCGCCACCACCTGTCAGCCCCGACACCAAGGCCGCAGCGAGAAGGAGAAGCAGGATCGGGTTACGGAGCTGACGCCAGAGGACGACGCTGGGACGCACCTGATGGGTACTGAGCGCGTTCGGCCCGAACTGTCGTAAACGCGCGGCCGCGTCGTCGGACGACAGCCCATCCGGGCCACATCTCAAACGCGAAAGTATCTCGTCGGGCGCGAGCCCGGCGGCCTCGGGCAGGTCCAACTCGCCGAATGAGGCAAGAGTGTTCACGACGATATGGTTAGCTTCACCCTCGGTGACCGATGCTGCAAGCGCCGAGGCCAGCGGCCAGCATCCGGCAAGCGAGTAGTCAGCCGGCCGCTGAGCGCGGCTGTCCTCGGTAAGCCGGTGAGCTCTGCTCGTTTGGACGAGCTGGGCTCATGCAAGGGGCTCACCTCGAGAGCAAGGGTTCGTCGGCGGGTGCGATCCTCAGTTCCGGGGCGACCGTATATCGCCGGAGAACCGCAAGACGGCAAGAAAGCCGACCTCCGCATCGTCGAAACCTCATGAGGCCGGCGAGGCCACAAAGGCGTGGACGCGCCTGATGTGAGGATGTGGTCTGAATTTGTATGGCCCGGCCAGGCGTGATGGGGGTAGAAAACGCACATGACGAGCAAAGCGTCCGACGAGGCCCGCTATCGGGCCAACCTGCAGGGTGAGATTGATTCTGCCACCGTCTATCGGGCCATGGCGGCCGCCGAGAAGAACCCTCAGTTGACATCGGTTTACGTCCGACTAGCTGAGGTTGAGGAACGCCACCTTTTCTTCTGGGAAGACCGACTCCGATCGATCGGAGTCGATCCAGGTCCCCGGCACGCTTCGTGGCGGGCTCGTACGAGGGCTTTTCTCGCAGGCCGGTTCGGTCCCAGGTTCGTGCTGCCGACCGTCGCCTCTCTTGAACAGGTGGATCAGGAGGGTTACGACGACCAGCCCGAGACCGCCGGTACGAACATGTCCGACCAGGAGCGCTCCCACGCCCGGGTCCTGCGCTACATCGTCGGCGGTTCCCCACAGGGCCTCGCCGGACAGACGCTAGCGACGCTCGAGGGTCGCCACCGAGCTCCAGGCGGTAATTCTCTCCGCGCCGCCGTGCTCGGAGCGAACGACGGACTTACCTCCAACCTCGCTTTGGTGATGGGCGTGGCCGGCGCCCAGCTTCAAACGACCGCGATCTTGATCACCGGGCTGTCAGGACTATTGGCCGGCGCCTTCTCCATGGCCATCGGCGAATGGATCTCTGTGCAGAGCGCTCGTGAGCTCTATCAGCGCCAGGTGAGAACCGAGGCTACCGAGATCCGGTCCGTGCCCGACGAGGAACGAGAGGAACTGGCCCTCATTTATGAGGCGAAGGGACTTCCTGAAGAAGAGGCGAAGCAAGTCGCCGAGCGTCTCATGGCCGACGAGCAGGCGGCCCTCGATGCCATGGTCCGTGAGGAGCTCGGGCTCGACCCGGACTCACTTGGTGGCTCCCCGTACGCCGCCGGTGCGGCCTCCTTCCTCCTCTTTTCGATCGGTGCCGTCCTCCCCCTGATCCCCTACTTCATCGCGAGCGGATCCGTCGCCCTGGTGGCAGCCATTTGTTGTTCTGCCTTCGGACTCTTCACCATCGGCGCGCTGATAACGCTCCTGACCGGACGCAAAGTGATCTTCTCTGGGAGTCGTCAGCTGTGTTTCGGGTTGCTGGCTGCGGGCGTCACCTTCGGCCTCGGGCGGCTCATCCGAACTGCTGTAGGCGGTTAGGGTCTATCGCCCGGTCGGTTGCTCACCGAGCAGCACAGGTGCCCCCCGGCGGCTGGAATCAGTAGGGACTACTGGACGACTGCCCGAATACCTCAATCGAAGTGGGTTACGACCATCAACACGCTCGTGACGACCCGTCCGTCCAGTTAAGGATGCGCGGCCATGCCTGAACCCTAACGTGGCTAACAAAGAACTCGTCTGGGCCTTGCCGAAGGCAGAACTACATCTTCACCTAGAGAGTCGATCCTGGGATCATTTCCTTCGGAACAGCTAAGAGAAGCGCATCGACGCCCTCGTATTCAATACGACGGCAGTAGCTCGAAGCGAGCGGTTACCGAGGTCGCCTAGTCCCTCGGTTCCAACACCAGCCCCCTCCGACGACGTTTCATGCCGACCGGGCGCTCGGGCTCCCGAGCGGACCGTACGGCTCCAAGATCATGGCCCCCTGTGCGGTCTCGGAGTTGTCTGTGGTGCTCGCCGACCATCCGCGCGAGCTCGACCCGCGAGTTAATGCGCAGCTTGCGAAAAATCTGCCGCAGGTGCGTGTCAACCGTGTGGGGAGACATGTAGACACGTCGGCCAGCTTCACGATTTGTCAGTCCCCGTGCCACGACCTCCGCCACGGCACGCTCAGCGTCGGTCAAGCTCGCCCAAGCAGACTCGTCTGGGTCTGCAAACGGTGATCGAGAAAGGATTCGCGGTTGGACCGAAAGTTGCGCAAGAGCCCCCACGATCGCGTCCTCAGCGACAACGGGTCGGTACCGGGCGATTGCGCACAAGCCGGAACTCAGCGCAATACCGTCGATGCGCCTGCGGCCGTCGGCCAACGCCGTCTGGGCTTGTGTCCATAAGCGGTCGCGATCGGCGGGCAGTAGCAATTCGGCGGCACTCAGGTTCGCGATCATGACGCGCTCGCTCAGGCCCACGATTGCGCCCCGGTATCGCTTTCGTAGTCGGAGAAAGCCCTCGAATACGAGCCAATCGGGACTCGAGGAGTCCGAGCCGATCGATTCGCGTCGTTCACGGTGGACTCGGTCGATCGATGCCTGAGACAGATCTTGTGTACCCCACGGCATGCAGTCGCTGTCTTCAAAGGGAGGCGTGAGTGACATTTGGGTTCGCGCCGCGAAGTGGTCGTTCACGCGCGAACCGGTCTTGGCCATGAAGACCGTGGTCCGTAATCGGCCGGTGGTCTCGATGCAGGCTGATACCTGTTGGATCGCCTGGTGCCTCGCTCCGGAACTCGTGTAGGAGATCATTGAGCACTTCGTTTCATGCCCGGCCGGGCGCGGCACCTACCCACGTGGATGGGTTGCCGTGAGGCGTCACGGCCGGCTTCGTTCAAGCCTGAGAGCCCTTGGCTCACGGATTGTCCGCAGGCTGGAAACGACCGAATCGCTCGCTTAGCCGGTTCGAGGCGATTCGCCCTCCATCGAGGTCGTTTTCGAGCTGCGATGTCCTCCCACTCAAGGCACGGGACCGCGTTCATATGTATAGCCGACCACAAAGAGGATGCGCAGTCTTCAGTAGTGCCTACTAGTCTGCAAGTGGCCTCTACTGGCTGGCTCGGCTGGCGTTTGTCGACCACTTGACGTGGTGGCGCCGGAAAGGGCAAATGACTCTGAGAAGAGGGCCCACCCCTCAGGTGGTCAGCCAGACGCCTTGGTGGGACTGCCTGGGTCGAGCGCCACCGTCGACCTTACGGCACGTCTTTGTCCGAGACTCGCCGCATGACGTGTGACTTGAGGACCTCGAACTCATCTTCGGTTATCATGCCGTCCCGCCTCAGGTCAGCGAGGCGGGAGAGTTCCTGGGCTGGGGATTCGCCGTCGTCGCGTGGCTGACGCGCATAGTCCGTGAACGACTCGCCGGACTGCTGTGCCTGCATTTGATGGACTCGCATCTTGTCGCCGCGAAAAATGAAGTAGGCGATGATCCCGATGATCGGAAGGAGGAGCACCAGAAGAACCCAAAGAGCTTTCGCCCAGCCTGCCAGGTCGTGACTGCGAAAGATGTCTATGAATATTGAGATCGACAACCAGATCTCGACAAAGAACAGGACGAACCAGAGAATCGAGTAGACGACCTGCCCGACTCCGAATGTTGTTGCGATCACGGGGACTCCTTTAGATGAGGGTCCGCTATAGCTGTCCGATTCGCTGTGCCGTCTGGCAAAAGGACCGGCCTACCGAAGAAGAAAGTCCGGACGACTCATGGGACCGGGACAATCTAGGGAACGATGGTGATACGGTTAACGACCTCAGCTACTCTTGGCGCCCCCGATGCTATCTCCTCAGCCTTCTCCTTTGCAGCCCAAGATCCGCTCATGCCGTCGAGGTAGACAGTGTGATCGGAGCTCGAAACCTTGATCAGCGAGTCGTCGATCAACGCGTTGCGCCGCAGCGCCTTACGGATGCTTTCGTTGACATCCTCCGGCAGAGGCTCGTCCGAAACTACTATTTGGTTGGAGAGACCGAGTACTCCCTTGAGCTTTTCGACCGCACGCTCCGCCGCGCGTCGCTGGTAGTGCCGGTGGACATGGCCGCTGAGGGTGACCCAACCGTCAGTCACTTGGGGTGTCACCGCTCCGGCGGGAACGAAGCGGTCGGCGTCGAGTGCGGCTTTGCAGTCAGCTGCGATGCTGGCATCTGCGATAACCTCGCCGAGGGGCCCGACGAGTAGCAGGTTGTCGACGTCCTTTACACCTCGCACGCTCTCGGCGTCTTCCGACGCTCTTATCAGGTCGAAGTATGTGTCTACAGCGCCGGTCAGGGTGATGCGCCCGTCGTTCGCCTCGACGAGGATGCGCCGGCCGTCAAGCAGTGGGTCCCAGGTGAGCTCGTCGCTTACGTCTCTTGCGAGGAGACTCTTCGGCTTGTTCATGATGTTCCTTTCTGAATGCAGAGATGTGCAATGTCAATTGTGAGACCTGGACGTGGCCGGCACATCACGCGATTGCGGGAACTTTGATGAGTTGATCACCGCACTCGTTTTGCTCGTGCGGCAGGCATATCGTGTTTCCCATGTTCGCTAGGCTTTTGCCCGCTTTACCGGCGGCGACACCTTCGGGCTGGACCAAACGATGACAGTCGGGCCCGAGCCGCAACAAGACGGCCTTTTCAATTGGAGGACCCTAGCCAAGCGGGCGGCAGCCGTCGCGGTAGCCGGCGTGACCATCTACATCGTGCTGCCCAGCGTTACCCGCGTGCTGTCGTCCTGGCCGCGGTTGTCGAGGCTGAATCTCATCTGGTTCGCCGTCGCGCTGGTGGCGGAAGTGGCTCACTTTGTGTGCACGTTCGCCTTGCAGCGCCTGGCGTTGCGCACCAATGGCTGGTTCGCCGTCATCACCGCGGTACTGACCGGCAACGCCATTACCAATATCATGCCGGGCGCAGACGCCGCAGGTGCCATCGTCCAGTTCCGGATGCTTGCAGCTGCCGGGATGGACGTCGACACCGCCGTGAGTGGCCTCACCGCTTTCTCGCTGATCCAGATCGGCGGTCTCCTCGCGCTGCCGATTTTCGCGCTTCCCGCCATGGTGGCCGGCTCGCCGGTCGGCCGCGGCCTTGTCAACACAGCCATCGTGGGTGCAGTGGGCTTTGTGCTCTTCGCGGCATTCGGGCTGGTGTTCTTGCGCACCGACCCTCCCTTGGCGTGGCTTGGCCGGAACCTCCAGTGGCTGTGGAACCGGATCCGTCGGCACCGGCAGCCCCTGACTGGGCTGAGTGAGCGGTTGTTGCGCGACAGGAATGCCGTACGGTCGGCGCTCGGCGCTCAGTGGCAGAAGGCAGTTCTACTCTGCGCCGCCCGGCTTGGATCCGACTTCAGCTGTCTCTTGGCTGTCTTGTGGGCGACCGGCAGTCATCCCCGCCCTTCGCTGGTTCTCCTTGCCTATGCGGTCGCTGGCGTGGTCGGCCTCATCCCCATCACTCCCGGAGGCCTCGGCATCGTCGAGGCGAGCCTGAGCGGGATGCTCGTTCTCGCCGGTATCGGTGCGGGTGACGCTTTTCTGGCGACGCTCGCCTACCGAATCGCGTCCTACTGGCTCCCTCTTCTGGCTGGACTGCCGGCCTATTTGTTGTTCCGCCGACGTTACGGGTTCGCTGACTCGAGTACCACGAAATCGAGCCGCTGAGTCATCCGCCTCGACGCGAGCGTGACAAGAGAGGCACCGCTTCGCGTCCTCGGTGACATCACCTTCTTCTATTGAAGATGTTCAGGAAGAAGAGGAACATGTTGAGGGCGTCAAGGAAGATGGACGCAGCAATAAGCGGGGCGGAATCAAAGTCGCTTACAGTGCGCAACCGCTGGAAGTCGAACAGGGTGAGTCCTGCGAATATCACCAGTCCGGCAACGGAATAAATGATCGAGCCGTTCGGTATCTGCGCGAAGATTGTGACGATGCCGAAGATAATGAGCGCCAAGAGCGCCCAGAAGCAGACTCTGGCGATACCTGAGAAGTCTCGTCGGCTTGCGTAGCCCATCGTGCCAAGTCCGACCATGAAAAGGGCAGTGGCCCCAGCCGCCTCCCAGAGCACCTGGGGACCCGCGCTGGCGTAGTAGACGACAGTCGGCGCAGTCGCACATCCCATCAAGAGTCCGAATCCGAACAACAAGCCAACCGCGGAGGATCTTGGCTTCCGAACCGCGACCCTCAAGCCAACCAGGCATGCGAGGGCAGCTAAGAAGAAGACCCATCCCCAGCCGTAGGACAAGCTACGGCCGAGGTAGCTCCCAAGCGCGAAAATGCCAACCGTGGCGGCGACGTACCCCATCGTTTGACTGAATAGGGAGCGGGCGTCTTCCGCGCCACGTACTCCGCCAATAGTGGTCCTGTGATCTAGATCGTTGTACATCCGCCCTCCTATGGTGTGGTCGCGGCTGGCTGAGAAAGTACGCGGCCCGCGTTTGTGCTTACAGAAGACCACTTCAGAAGCTCGACGTCCTCAGTAGTGGCTACTAGATTCGGACGATCGAGCTACTGAACAGCTACCGACGGTGTCGCTTGAGCCGGGAGGACGCGCTGCGGGCGGTGCCGAGGCCGATCACCGTTACCTACGACAGCAGTCCGCCTCGCGGTGCCGTAGCGACTACTGAGGAATGATTGAGTCGGACATGGTGGACTGCAGGCATCAACCTCACACAAGAACCGGCTAACTCCGGGGAGTCATCGGTTATGGTAGCGAGGCAACAGTCAAGAGAACCGGGCTCGCAAGCTGGTGGAGAGCAGCTGACTGCACCGCCGCTCGGATCCCGGCTCGCGGCTGCGAGCGCGTTAGCGGTTTCGGCCCTCACGTTGGCTTTCCTTGTCGTGTTCACGGCCCGAGACCTGGCCTATGTATTGGGCTCGGTAGCTGCCGGCTCCCTTGGGATCTCGGCTCTGTGGATAGCAGCCACCAACCATCGTTTCCGGCTGGGGGCGGCGGTTTCCGCCATCGTTCTGGTGGCCGCGGCCGTCGCCAGCCTCGTGATGGTAGGGCGAGGGGCAGTGGCGGTGGTGACAGTGATCATCGGCATCACAGTCGCTTCGGCACTCGGGACTCTGGCGCTGCGTTGGGAGGTCCATCAGGCCATCGCCGAACGGTGGCACGAAGTGCCCGCAACCAGGCATGGTGTCGTCCTCATGAACCAGAAATCGGGGAACGGCAAGATCGCGAAGTTGCACCTCATTGACGAGGCGCGTCGACGTGGCATCGAACCAGTGTTGCTGGAACGGGGTGGCAACCTGCGGGCGCTCGCCGAAGCCGCCGTTGCTCGGGGCGCGGACGCGTTGGGTATCGCCGGCGGTGACGGCTCACAGGCGGTCGTGGCGGAGGTAGCTGCCAGTCACGGACTGCCGTTCGTGTGTGTGCCAGCTGGCACCCGCAATCACTTGGCGAGCGACCTCGGCATCGACCGCCGTCATCCTGCACGCGCGCTCGACGCATTCGGGGCCGCCCGCGAGGCCACCATGGACCTGGGAGAGGTAAATGGCGAAGTTTTCGTCAACAACGTATCGCTCGGCCTGTATGCGAGCATCGTGGCGTCTCAGAAGTACCGCGAAGCTAAACGCAGGACCGTAGCTGAGATGCTGCCGGACTTGCTAGGGCCGCGAGCCAAACCGTTCGATCTCGTAGTAGATGGTCCGGACGGAGCGATCACGAACGCTCAAGTAGTACAGATCTCCAACAATCCCTATGTGCTGTCGAGTGTGAACGGATTCGGTTCTCGTTTTCGGCTGGATGGCGGCGTGCTCGGCATAGCGACCCTTACCGTCAACGGCCCGTCGGACATCAACCGGCTCGTGGCGCTGGAGGCAGCGGGCCATCCCGAGCGCTACCAAGGCTGGCGGGACTGGACTACCACAAACCTCGAAGTGCGGGGCCCGTCCATGTTCGCTGCTGCAGTGGACGGTGAAGCGCGCATCTGGACAACTCCGCTCCACTTCGCCGTCCGACCAGGCGCGCTTCGTGTCCGTGTCTCCCTTGACCAACGGGGCGCTTCACCTGCCTTTCTCCGTGCGCCCGTGGCGGTCTCCACCTTGCTCGGCCTGGCGCGCGTGGTGGGAGGATATCCGAGTGGAATCGTGGCCAAGGAGGCTAAAGCGTGACATCCACCGATCGAACCTGGGCGTCGCCGGGCAGTCCGTCGCCGACCCGATCTCCCCGAGAACTAGCTTGTCGCCTGCTCGGGGAAATAGACACCCTCGACTTTGCGATCTACGACGTGCTTGCCCACACGCCTACGCCGACCCTGGACGTGCCGATGACATGGATCTCGAACGCCGCAAACTACTCCCGCATTTCGATCGCGATAGCGAGCGCGCTTGCGGTCGCGGGCGGTAAGAGGGGCAGGCTCGCGGCCGTTCGAGGTCTAGCGGCGGTGGGCGCTTCGTCGTTAAGCGCTGATTTCGTAGCGAAGCATCTTTTTCCCAGGAGCAGGCCGGACCGACAGACTGGCGTCGCAGGCCGTCAGGCGCGTATGCCGAAGTCGAGCTCCTTCCCCTCGGGTCACACGGCGTCGGCCTTCGCATTTGCCTACGCAGTAGCGGCCGACGTTCCTCAGCTCTCGCTACCGCTGTTCGCTCTCGCGACCGCCGTCGGCTACAGCCGGATCCACGTTGGAGTTCACTACCCAGCAGATGTCGTAGGAGGTGGACTCCTCGGACTAGCCGTGGGATCTGGTTTGCAACTGGCCTTCCATCGTCTCGACCAGAGGAAGGGGAAATAAGGACAACCAGCAGAAAACTCAGCCCGTCACGGCCTGCCTCAGCTCAAAAGCCATGGTTGAACCCGAGGCGCAAGAAACGCGCCTGGTTGGGCACCCCAACCGCGCTGTCACGGGCGTCAGCAACACTCAGGTGTCTTTGCGCGAGGTGTCACAGAGGCTGCCTGAGAATCTGCAGGTCTCCCATATCATCAGCGAAGTCTGAGGGCCTGACACCTTGTCCTATCGAGGCTGGGATCCGGGGACGTGCGGGAGTCTCCGCCGCTGGTTTTGTCAGACCTCCTTTCCTTTGGCCTCCAGTTCCTCAACTAGGGCACCGTATCCTGCGCCGGTCAACATCCGGCGGAGGTCGACGGCCTGCTGGATGTCAATGTCCTTGTGTTTCGGGCGGGTGAGGACTTCGGTCTCATCGCCCAGATGAACTAGATACTTACCGTCGTGGCGCTGCTCGACCGACCCGACGGCCTCAAGTAGCGACAGGACAGCCTGCCATTCGATGTTGTGGCTAGACGGATGTTGAAACAGCTGCAGCAGCGTGTCACGCTGGTTCTTGTTGAGGTGCTCTGACTTCGAGTCGGACGACATCAAGGGCCTCCAGTGAGCTGGGTTGTCTCGAATCAAGTATGAGGGCTAACTCTTCGAGCCGCATCACGCGTTCAAGTGTATTGATGCGGCCTATCTCGCTGGGCGTTGCCTGAGAGACGATGCCGCATTTCGAGTTGTCAGGCACGCTCTACATTGATGAAACAACCTCAGGCCGTCCCAGAGGTCACCAGAGACGACCTCGAGAGAACCAGTGGACTCATGGCGTTCCTTAGCGTTCCCACATCAGTGGTCACTCCTTGAAAACCAGTACACACCACTGAGGACCGATCGCCTCTCTTGTGGTCAGCTGTGTCCATGGACGCGTACCGGACCAGAGTCGAAGTTCGACCGGCACCGACAGCTCGCAACATGCCTTGTCAAGTTGCCATGGCCAGCTGGTCTCTGCACCGACCGAACACGTCCCCGCCGGACGCTCACTTGCCACGACGAGGTCGTTTTCTAGCGGCAAAGGATGATAGATGAGAGAAGCGATGATGATGTTGCTGCACGTCAGCGACATCGCCGTAGTGGCGCAGAATGGCCATCCATGAACCGCGACGACGATTCTCATCGTAACTACTGGCCGCTCGCAGCGCCCCTTATTGTTTTTCTCGCAGGCGCTGACCGGGACCCTTTGAGCTGATCCACCCGTTGTGCGAGTCCGAGACCCCATCATGGGGTAGGGAGGACTACACGACGATGAAACGACGCAGGCACACACCTGAGCAGATCATCCGCTTGCTC
>Ga0187867_10001809_pt1 | contig 18245 bp, 12 predicted proteins | sample June2016WEW_13_1_FD_132976 | JGI IMG/M metagenome (GOLD analysis project Ga0187867, IMG submission 132976) | Peatland microbial communities from SPRUCE experiment site at the Marcell Experimental Forest, Minnesota, USA - June2016WEW_13_10 | ecosystem: Environmental > Terrestrial > Soil >...
ACCGCTCGCGCCAAACGAAAACTGATCGAGGGAATCATCTATTTCTTCCCCTGGATGGCGATCATCGATTCGTTCCAGCATTGGCTCTACACCCATCCGGCCCATGACCGGCAGGAGCGCAAGTCCGTCTGGCTGTCCCTGCTCGACCGCTTCAGCGGCGTCGTGGACTGGACCGGCTGGGAACCGGCCCGCGAATCGCTCTGGCAACGACAGGGACATCTCTTCCACGCCCCGTTCTATTACGTCGAATACGGCATCGCCCAACTCGGCGCTTTGCAACTGTGGATGAAGGCCAGGCAAGACCCCCACCAGGCGCTGGCCAATTACCGCTCGGCCCTGGCCCTCGGCGGAACCCGGCCCCTGCCCCGGCTCTTCGCCGCCGCCGGGATCGAGTTTGATTTCTCCCAAAAAACACTTCGGCCCCTGATGGACGCTCTCGAAGAAGAATTGGAACGACTGCCCCGATAGGATTTCCACCATGAACACACAAACGATTGACGTCAAAACGAAAGATGGCGTGTGCCCGTGTCATCGGTTCAGTCCGGAAAGCGGGCGACATCCGGCCGTGATCCTTTACATGGATGCGATCGGCATCCGGCCGGGACTGTGCGATATGGCCGAACGATTGGCGTCCAACGGGTACTGCGTGCTGCTTCCCAATCTCTACTATCGCTCGGCGCCGCCGCCGTTCGATGCGAAGACCGCGTTCACGGACGGCGCGGTACGAACCCGGCTGATGCAGCTTCTCCAATCGCTCAACAATAAAATCGTCATGGAAGACACCGCGAGCTTTCTGGACTTTCTAACAACGCAGCCCTGCGTCGCCGGCCGGAAGGCCGGATGCGTGGGCTACTGCATGGGCGGCGGATTCGCCCTGTCGGCCGCGGGAACATTTCCCGACCGGATCGCCGCCGCCGCTTCCCTGCACGGGGCGCGCCTAGCCACTAATCAGCCCGACAGTCCCCATCTCCTGGCCCCCAAAATGCGCGCTGAAGTTTACGTCGGCATCGCCGGCATCGATCCCCACTTCTCGTCCGAGGAAAGAAATCGCCTCGAATCCGCCCTCCAATCCGCCGGAGTGCGGCATACCGTCGAGGTCTATCCCGATGTCAAACACGGCTTCGCCGTGAATGATACGCCCGTGTACGACCGCCCTGCCTCCGAACGCCATTGGCAGAGGATTCTGAAGCTGTTTGCGGAAAATCTCGCGGCGGAAAGTTAATCGTAAGTCATTGGTCATTTGTCATTTGTCATTGGTCATTCTTTCAAGGGCCATTGCACACATTGCACACTTTTCGAGATGATAATGAGGGAATGATAACTCCTTTTCCGCATATAATCGGTTTATCAACAGTTACTTATGATTTTTGGATTTCCATGATTGCGTTTGGTGCATGGGAAAAGTGTGCAATTTATCAACAACATGCTTTTCGGTGGCATTACAAACGAAAACTCGCCAAGTTTCTTTTCCCACTATTCATCCCAGCGCGGCGGAGCCGCAACCAAAAAGAGATATCGCGCGGAGGCGCGGTGGCGCGGAGAAGAGAAATCACGGGTTAAATTTTCCCCTTCAGTTCTCCGCGCCACCGCGCCTCCGCGCGAACCCTTCCTTTTGGGAGCGAGGTTGAAGTCACTCCCAACCGCCGGTTCGGAGCTGTCCCAATAGGCGACCTTGCCGTGAGCCTCGCCCGAGCGGTTAATAATGACGTCGCCCAGCTTTAGCCCGGCGCGTCGGCGGTTTTCTTCGTAATACTCGGCGGATACTTGATAGCAGTCGTCAAGCGGTATGACACCTTGCTTCTTGGTGGCCCCAGGGTGGACGTAGTACGCTTCGCCCTCCTCAATGAAGTCGCCCTCTTTGGCGGTCGCTCCCAACTTAATGGGGACGGCGATGTACCTCTTGACGCGGACGTGGGGGACGCTGAGGAAGAATGTTTCCACGAGTTCATAGTCTGGATGGTGGTAACGGCTCGAGCTGCGAAGTGTAACCCCTGCCGAGATGGCGGCGAGATTCTTGGTGAAGTAACGGATGTGAGCTTGTTCATGCTGCTATTGGTGGGTGATGCACAAAGGGGCGTCGTGCGGCTGAGCCCGTGACAGTTGAGCCGCTGTGGGCAACGAGTGCAGGAGGGGGAATTCCACAGTGTCGGTGAGCGATTCGGGCAAGAGGGCCGCGTAGTACCTGCGACAAATATCGGGTGGGTTGCCCATGAACGTGCTAATCTTGTACAGCGATTCGCCCTTCATTGCTAGTTGTGAGGCGAATGTATGCCGGAAGTCCAGGCAGATTTGCCGTCGGGAGAAGCGCATATTTTTTGCGGCCGGGCTTGCCCGGCGTTTGGAATCGGTATGGCGGCGCGATATGCGCGGGAGAAACGCCGCGTAAACGCGGCCGCTAAACGCATGATTGGAAGGTGGGGGCGTGACACATTCTGCGATCCTTCTTCTTCACCTCCCCGGGTATCCCGGCGCGCCGAGAGGCCGGGGTGAGGGTTTCGTGGGTCAGTCGAGGTTCGACGATGGAGGGCAAGCCCTCCCTCCACCCCCACCCCAACCCTCCCCCTGAGTACATGGGGAGGGGGAAACCTGGAAGGCCTGGGCCGACATGCCGGCGTTTACTTTGGCGCGGCCTTGGTTGACAATATCCGCATATTTCCGGGTTCGGGGCAGAGGGTTTTTGCCTGGGAAGGATGGATGCGATGGCGGATTGGTTTTACCACAAAAACGGGCAACAGCAGGGGCCAATTGACGGGGCGAGGACGCGCACGCCGGCGACGGGGTCAATATGCTCTTCGGCGATGGACACGTCGAGTTCATGCCGAAGTCCAGTGCCTTATATGCGAACACGGTGAAGAACTAAGGAGAGTCGTTCATGAGAAACAAGATGAAATGGCGTATCTTGACGGCCGTCGCTTTGGCGGGCGTGTTTGCGGCATGCGGCGCGAAGGCGCAGGAGATGCCGAAGTTTAGTTCAACGATCAGCGGCACGGCTGAGCCGATGCAGACCGGGAAATTCGAACCGACGTGGGAATCGCTGTCGCAATATCAGGTTCCGGAGTGGTATCGCGACGCCAAGTTCGGCATCTGGGCGCATTGGGGCCCGCAGTGCGAGCCGGAGCGGGGGGATTGGTATGCCCGTCAGATGTATCAGGAGGGGAGCAAGGACAATATATACCACGTCGAGCATTACGGGCCGCCGTCCAAGTTCGGATTCAAGGACGTCATTCACGAATGGAAGGCGGAGAATTGGGACCCGGAAAAGTTGCTGGCGCTGTACAAGCGGGCGGGGGCGCAATATTTCTTCGCGTTGGCGAATCATCACGACAACTTCGACAATTTCGACAGCAAATATCAGCCGTGGAATTCGGTGAACATGGGTCCGAAGAAGGACCTGATCGGGGGATGGGCCAAGGCGGCGCGGGACAACGGGCTTCGTTTTGGCGTCAGCGTTCACTCGGCGCATGCCTGGAGCTGGTATGAGGTGACCCAGGGGGCGGACAAGGCCGGACCGCTGGCGGGCGTGCCGTACGATGGGAAGCTCACCAATGCGGACGGCGTGGGGAAATGGTGGGAGGGATACGATCCGCAGGACCTTTATGCGCAAAACCACGTGCCGGGGAAAAAGCTGGTGTGGAGTTGGAGTGCCGCCGATGGCAGCAGTATTCCGGATGCGGCCTATTGCGAGAAGTTCTACAACCGCACGATCGATCTGATCAACAAGTACCACCCCGATCTGATCTACTTTGACGACACGGTGCTGCCGCTTTATCCCATCAGCGATGCCGGCCTGAAGATCGCGGCACATTTCTACAACACGAGCATGCAATTGAACGACGGCAAGCTTGAGGGCGTGCTGTTCGCCAAGGTTCTCGACGAGCAGCAACGCCATTGCATGGTGTGGGACATCGAGCGCGGCCAAAGCAACAGAATCGAACCGCTGCCGTGGCAGACCGACACCTGCATCGGCAGTTGGCATTACGATCGCCGCATTTTCGAGCGTCATGGATACAAGACCACCAAGACGGTTATCCAGACGCTTGTGGACGTGGTGAGCAAGAACGGGAATCTGCTGCTGAGCGTTCCGGTGCGAGCCGACGGGACGATCGATTCGGACGAAGTGGCGGTGGTTGAAGGCATCGCCCAATGGATGGACGTGAACCGGGAGGCGATTTTCGGCACGCGGCCATGGAAGGTGTTCGGCGAAGGCCCGGCATCCGAACACGCCGCGCCGATCAGGGCCCAGGGTTTTAACGAAGGCAAAGGCAAGCCCTTCACCGCCGACGACGTGCGCTTCACCACCAAGGGCGACGTGCTGTATGCCATCGCGATGGGTTGGCCCAGCAAGACGTTGCGCGTCAAGTCATTGGGAAAAGACGCGAAGCTCCTGGATCAACCGATCGCGGACGTCCAGTTGCTGGGGAGCGACGAGAAGGTTCAATGGTCGCAGGGCGCGGATGCCCTGGCGATCGAGCCGATGCGGAACAAACCGTGCGACGATGCTTTCGTATTCAAGATAATGACGGGCAAGTGAAATTCACGCTCGTCATATGCATTACCGCGAAGACGCGAAGGACGCGAAGTTGCGCGAAGAAGAAAACAAGAGTTGGTTTTAGCTTCGCGCAACTTCGCGTCCTTCGCGCCTTCGCGGTAATCTTTCCAAGAGGATCATTCCCTATCCACAATCCCCATGTAGCGCTGATATGCCGCGTCCCATTTGGCGGTGTTGCGCGGCTCGTAGCGCTGTACGTTGAAGTTCTCGCGAACGATGGCTCGCGCTTGGGCGAGCGATTTCACCCGCCCCGCCGCCATCGCCTGCACCAGGATGTTTCCGATGGCGGTCGCCTCGACCGGGCCGGCGATCACCGGGCGGGCGCAGGCGTCGGCGGTCATCTGATTCAATAGCTCGTTCTGAGATCCGCCGCCGACGATGTGAATGATGCCGATCTTCTTCCCCAGGATGTCTTGAAGTCCTTCCATCGTGCGGCGATAGGCCAACGCCAGACTTTCCAGACAGGTGCGGACATACTCGCCGGGGGTTGTCGGGGCGCGCTGCTTGGTCTTGGCGCAGAATCGGTCGATTTTCTCGACCATCTCGTCGGGTTTCAGGAACGGCGGATGGGCGGGGTCGATCAGCGGGCCGAACGCCTCGGCCCGTTCGGCCATGGCCGTCAACTCGGCGTAGCCGTGATCGTGGCCCTGCTTTTGCCAATATCGCCGGCATTCCTGGACCAGCCACAGGCCCATGATGTTCTTCAGGAACCTGACGCACGGCCCCACGCCCATTTCGTTGGTGTAGTTGTATTTGAGCGCTTTGTCAGACACGATGGGTTCTTTCAGTTCGACGCCCATCAGCGACCAGGTGCCGGAACTGACGTAGCAATAATCCTCGCCCTCGGTGGCCGGCACGGCGGCGACGGCGCTGGCCGTGTCGTGGCATCCCGGAGCGATCACGGGCGAAATCTTCGCGCCGCATTCGGCGGCGACGTCTTGGCGCAGATTTCCCAAGACCGTCCCCGAGGGAACGATCTGGGGCAGAATCCGCGTGGGGATTCCCAGCTTTTCCAGGATTTGGGCGGCCCAGCGGCGTTTGCGGGGATCGTACATCTGGCTCGTCGAAGCGATCGACAGCTCGCTTTGCCGCGAACCGCACAGGAGATAGTTGAACAAATCCGGAGTGAACAGCAGCGTTTCGGCCGCCTTCAGCAAATCGCTTTTGGCCTGGCTCATGGCGGCTAGTTGATAGAGTGTATTGATCTGCATGAACTGAATGCCGGTGGCCTGGAAGATGGCTTCGCGGGGGACTTTGGCGAACGTGCGCTCCATGACGCCATCGGTGCAGGGATCGCGGTACATGGTCGGATTGGCGAGGATTTCACCGCCAGCGGCGAGGAGGCCGAAATCGACTCCCCAGGTATCCACGCCGATGCCGGCCAAGTCGCCGGCCAGGTCGGCGCTGGCATTGCGCAGCCCGGTCTTAAGGTGCTCCCACTGGCCGAGCAAATCCCACTGAAACCGGCCGAGCATTTTTCCATGGGGATTGGCAAACCGGTGCTTTTCAGCGAGGGAGAGCTTGCCGCCGTCCAGCGTGCCGAGAATGGCCCTTCCGCTTTCAGCGCCGAGATCGAACGCCAGGAAATGCGCTAATGCCATGAGTTGAATCCTCCAAGTTCCTAGTTTTGGGCTTCTCGATTACCATCTTACCGTGGCGCGAACGCGAGTGAAAATTTGCGGGGTTTGCCGGCCGCAGGATGCCGCCGCCGCGGCCAGCGCCGGGGCCGACGCGATCGGAATGGTTTTCGATCCCAACAGCGGGCGAGTTGTTTCGGTGGACCAAGCGGGAGCGATTGTGGCGGCGGTTGGGCCGCTCGTGACGGCGGTCGGGCTTTTCGTCAACGCCTCGGCCGGGGAGATTCGCCGCGTTCTGGGCGCGGTTCACCTCGATGTCGTTCAATTGCACGGCGAAGAATCGCCGCGGCTGGTCGCGGAACTCAAGCCGATTCGCGTGATCAAGGCCGTGCATCTGGCCGCCGGCGATGCCGCCACGCTCCAGACTTGGCGCGATGCCGTGGCCGATCTTCAGTTGACGAACCTGATCGGCATTTTGCTGGAAACGCCAAGCGGCGGTCCCGAGCGAGGCGGCACCGGCATCGCCAACGATTTCGCGGGGCTGCATGCGATGCAGACGGCCGGCCATTTCGCGGGATTGCCCCCGATCATCGCGGCCGGTGGGCTTACGGCCGCCAACGTCGGGGACGTCGTCCGCCTTCTGCATCCGTTCGCCGTGGACGTGAGCAGCGGCGTGGAATCGGCGCGCCGCGAGAAGTCGGCCGACAAGATCGAAGCGTTCGTCCGCGCGGTTCGGGCCGCCGATGGGTCCTAAGAAAACATGAGAGCGAGGGTTTTGCGTTTGATGCGGAAGATGGGCAAACCGAGGGAAAACCCGTTGATCAGGACGCGGCCCACCGGCCAGCGCAGGAGCCGGCGATAACCGCGGTGGATGTTTGAATAGAAACGGCGAGTGTCCGAGTCGTAGCTGGCCAGATCGCGTCTGACCTCGTCAGTTTCCCTGGCGAAATCGGCGTGCCCGGAGAGGATGGCGCGTGCCGCGAGTTGGCCGCTTCGGATGGCGTTATAGATTCCCTCGCCCAGGAGGGGATCGATCAACCCGGCCGCGTCGCCGATCAGGCAGGCGTTGCTCCAGGCAAAACGGGCGCGGCGTCCATCGTGGGGAATCTTGTGGCCGTGGATCGGGCGGGAAATCGCGCGGCCGGTTTTGGCGGCGACGAAGGCGGCCAACTTATCCGCCGCGTGCGGAATGGTCGGATTCAGGCTGTACAGGCCGACGTTCAGATGATCGTCCTTGGGAAAGACCCAGCCATATCCGCGATCGACGGCGGCGAAATCAAATTCCATCGCCCAGTCGCCGGGCCGATCGACGGCCACGCACGCTTCCAGCGCCAGGCCAAACCGAAGCGGATTTGTTTTCACCAGCAGCTTGCGCACCTGGCTGTTGGCGCCATCGGCGCCGATGAGGAATCTGCCGCGAAAAGAACCGTAATTGGTGGAAACGATCCAATCTTCACCGTCCCGGGCAAGCCCCACGGCGCGGTGGCCGGGCCGGAAATCCGCGCCTCGGGCGATACATTGATTCAGACAAAACTGATCGAATTCCTCGCGGACGGTCATGGCGACCAGGGGGCGATGATTGGTGAGAATTTTGCCTGCTTCCCCCAGCGAGAGTTTCATTTCCCGGCAAACGCGGCGCACCACGGGGGCTACGTCAAATCGCAGGGCGCGCAGGGTTTTGATGGTCAGCGCCCCCGCGCACGGCTTGAGCCGGGGAAACTCGCATTTATCCAGGAGCAGGGCTTTTCGTCCTTGTGCGGCCAGATCGTAAGCGGCGGCGCAGCCCGCCGGTCCAGCCCCTACGACGATGGCGTCGAAACCGCTTTGCATCTTCGAATGCCCCCGGAGATGGCCATCCGGGGGCTTTTTAGTTTATGATGTTTTGCACATCGGACCAGTATCCGGGCACATGCAAGAACAAGCTCCCCGCCAATCACTGAACATTCTCATCGTGGATGACGAGATCAACATCCGCAAGACGCTGGCGATCGGGCTGGAAATCGACGGGCACCGGGTCACGGCCGTGAGCAATGCCCGCGACGCGGTTGCCGAGGCCACGCAAAAGCCGTTCGACCTGGCGTTCGTGGACCTTCGGCTGGGCGCGGACCTGGGTATGAATCTCATCCCGGAGTTGCTGGCGCAAAGTCCGTGGATGCGGGTGGTGATCATTACCGCGCATGGCTCGATCGACACAGCGGTGGAAACGATGAAGCGCGGAGCGGCGGATTATCTCACCAAGCCGTTCACGCCGGGGCAGGTGAAGCTTGTGGTTGAGCGCGTGGGCCGGCTGCGGGCCTTGGAGCAGCAGGTCGCGGGGCTGGAGGAGATCGTCGGCCAATCCAAGGGCGAGCCCACGCTCAAGAGCAATTCCCCGGCGATGCAGCGAGCGATCAGTCTGTGCCGGCAGGTGGCGGCGAGCGACACGGCGGTGCTGATCCGGGGCGAAAGCGGGACGGGCAAGGGGATTCTGGCCCGTGCGATCCACGCCTGGAGCAACCGCGCCAACAAACCGATGGCGACGATTTCCTGCCCGACGCTTTCGCCGCAGCTTCTGGAGAGCGAGCTTTTCGGCCATGCCAAGGGCGCCTTCACCGGCGCCATCCGGGACAACCTGGGGCGGATCGGGGCGTCGGACGGGGGGACGCTGCTGCTGGACGAGATCGGCGATTTGCCGCTGGAGCTTCAGCCCAAGCTGCTGCGGTTCCTTCAGGACCACGAATACGAGCGGGTGGGAGAGGCGCGGACGCGCCGGGCGGACGTGCGCGTGATCACCGCGACGCACGTCGATCTGGAATCCGCCGTCGCCGCCGGGAGATTCCGCGAGGATTTGCTCTATCGCATCAAGGTGATTCAGGTGGACCTTCCACCGCTGCGCGATCGGCCGGAGGACACGGTGATGCTGGCGGAGCGATTTCTGGGGGAATTGGCGCGGGGCAAATCAATCGGCGGATTTTCTCCCGAGGCGATCGAGGCCCTGAAGCGCTACCGATGGCCGGGCAACGTGCGCGAGCTGCACAACGTCGTCGAGCGAGCCGCGTTTTTATGCCAGGGCCAACAGGTGGCGATGCAGCACCTGCCTTCGGAGTTCGCCGGCGGGACGCCGTCGCCCGAGGGCATCGGCGATGCCATCTCTCTGGACCAGTTGGAAGAGATGCACATTCGCCGGGTGCTGGCCAGGTGCAAATCACTCGATGAGGCGGCAAAGACGTTGGGGATCGACCTGGCCACTTTGTACCGCAGACGCCGGAAGTACGGCATCTGATCCGTCGCCGGATCGCGATGCGAGGCAGTCCGCCGCATCGTGCATTTTGCGGATGACCCGAGTCCTGGTAGTGCATTTTGCACGGCCTATTATCGCAAATCCTGCAAAAACCCTATTTTCCGGCTGCAATGGGCCGCCGTGGCGGTGGCATTCCATTCGCTCAGTCGGCTTGGAGATAAACGATGTTTGGCTTGCGGCAAAAGCTCTTCGTCGGCTTCGGTGGCTTGCTGGTGATCCTTTTGGCGGTCAGCAGTCTCGGCGTGGCCGTGCTCCAGCAGCACCGCATCTGGCTTGACGCCTTCTTAACGGAGAACTGGCGCAGCGTCGAATACGGCCAGAACATGATCAATTCGCTCCAGTCGCTGAACGGCATCGCCCAAAACGTCTCGGGCGACAACGGGCAGCCAACGGCGGCTGACCTGGCCGCCGCCAACGCGGCGGCTGAAAAGCCTTTGAAGACCTTCGACGACAACTGTGATGCCGAGAACCACAACATCACGCTGCACCCGGAGGAGGATCAATACGCCTCCGAATTGACTCGCCGGTGGTCGGGATACGAGATCGACACGCACACGGGCGAGCGGACCGCCAAATCCACGAATGATAGTTATCGGGAAGCCCTGACCCGCCTGCTCAATGGGAAGACCAGCCTTGCCGACCGCCGGGCGGCGACGGCGTCCATTGAGCGTCTTTCGCCGATCGTCAAATCCCTGTCGCAAAACATCATCGACTTAAACTTCCAAAACATGCAGCCGCTGGAAGGGCGCATCAAGGCGAGGTCCGACAGCGCGACACAATTAATCATCCGCCTGGCGGTAATCGGGGTGGGTCTGGCGGTGGTGTTCATCCTGCTGATGAGCCGGGCGATCCTGCGGCCGCTGGGAACGCTGACGCGTTCGCTGGAGGAAATCGCCGCGGGGAATCTCGATCAGGTGGTGCAGGTGAAATCGCGGGACGAGCTGCACAAGCTGGCGGAGGCGTTCAACTCGATGGCAGCGAAGCTGCGCGAGTTCCGCCGCAGCGACCGCGCCAAACTGTTGCGCATCCAGCGCACGACGCAGTTGGCGATCGACAGCCTGCCGGATGCCATCGCGGTGGTGAATCCCAGCGGCATCGTGGAGCTTTCCAACCAGACGGCGCAGAAGTTGTTCATGCTGTATCCGGATCAGTCGGTGCTTCAGCTTCGGGACCAGCGATTGGGCGAGCTGTACCAGCAGGTTTCGCGGGACGCCAAGCCGTCGCAGCCGAAGGGTTACGAATCGGCCATCGAGGTGTACGACGCGGGGGGCCAGCTTCGGTTTTTCCTGCCGCAGGCGGTCCCGATCATGGATGCCGGCCAGCGTCTACTGGGCGTGACGCTGGTGCTGGGCGACGTGACCAACCTGCGGCGTCTGGACGAAATGAAGAGCGGACTGCTGTCGGTGGTCTCGCACGAATTGAAAACGCCGCTGACGTCGATCCGCATGGCGTCGCATCTCCTGCTGGAAGAGCGCGTGGGTTCACTGAACAGCAAGCAGACCGAATTGCTGATGGCCGCGCGCGACGACGCCGATCGGCTTCAAAAGATCATCGAGGACCTTCTGGACATGGGGCGGTTGGAATCCGGGCGGGTGAAGCTGGATTTGCAGTCGGAGCCGTCGGAGCGGCTGGTGTCGGATGCGGTGACGCCGCTGGAGACGGCGTTTCACGACAAGGGCCTGGACCTGGAAGTGGAAGTGCCGGTGGAAACTCCGCCGGTATTGGCCGATCCGGCCCGCATCGGACACGTTTTTTCCAATTTGCTGGACAACGCGTTGAAATTCACGCCGCCCGGCGGGAAGGTGCGGATCAGCGCCGAGCCGATGGACAAATACGTCCGGTTCATGGTCCAAGACACGGGGATCGGGATTCCGGCGGAATATCAGGTTCGGGTTTTCGAGCGGTTCTATCGAATCCCGCGTGAGAACCAGCCGAGCGGCGCCGGCCTGGGATTGGCGATCGCCAAGGAGATCGTCGATGCCCACGGCGGAATGATCGCGGTCGAGAGCAAACCCGGGCAGGGCAGCCGATTCAGCTTTACTCTACAGCGCGCCGACGAGCCAACCGACGGGGAATCCGGCGGCGCGCCATCCGAGGTGAAATATGAGACCAGCATCAATCCTAATCACGGATGACGAAAGCGGCATCCGCCTGATGCTCCGCACCACGCTGGAATCCGACGGCTATGCCGTCACCGAAGCCAGCAACGGCCGCGAGGCGCTGGAGGCGATCAAGACCAACACGCCGGACCTGATGGTACTGGACCTGAACATGCCGGTGCTGGATGGAATGGCGGTGCTGGAGCAGATGAAAACGCTGGCGGCGGGGATAGCGCGGCCGCGAGTGATCATCCTGACGGCCTACGGCTCGATTCCGGCGGCGGTGAAGGCGACGCGGCTGGGGGCGCTGGATTTCCTGGAAAAGCCGATCTCACCGAGCGAGCTTCGCCAGGCCGTCAAGAGCGTGCTCGTTGAGCCGGAGCTTGATTCTCCGCCCGACGTGGTGGTGGACGTGCCCGGCGGTTACGAGTTGGTCCTGTCGCGCATCCGCAAGCTCCTGCGCCTGGCTGAATACGAAACAGCCATGTCGCTGCTGATGAAGGCCGCCGATCGCAAGGACCAACAGTCGGCGGAGTATTTCAACCTCCTGGGCGTGTTGTACGAGGCGCAGCGCAAATGGCGGCTGGCGCAGAAGTGCTACGACAAGGCGATCGCCGCCGACGAGCATTACCAGCCGGCCCGGGTGAATTTGCGGCGGTTGCTGGAGTTGCGCCGGCATGGCCGCAGTTCGCAGGCGGTCGTGCTCGGCGACGAGGCCGAGGACGTTTGGTTTGCCAAGCTGCCGGAATCCCACAACTGACGCCATGACAACCGCCGGAAAAACCATTCTCGTGGTGGACGATGAGCAGAACATCCGGCTCATGCTGCGTTCGACGCTGGAGACGGATGGATTCGTGGTGCGCGAGGCGGCCGACGGCGAGGCGGCCATCGCGTCCATGGAGCGCGAGATGCCGGCGCTGGTGCTGCTGGATTTGTGGATGCAAGGGAGCGACGGGATGGCGGTGCTGGAACATCTGAACCAGAAGCCGCCGGAGCAGCGACCGCGCGTGGTCGTGCTGACGGCGCACGGTCGCGTGCCGGTGGTGGTGAAAGCGATGCGGCTGGGCGCGTCGGATTTCCTGGAAAAGCCGACAACGCCGGAAGATTTGCGCCTGAGTGTGACGGCCGCGTTGGAAGACGAGGCCGAGGACGAGGCCCGCGCTGCCGCCGCCGAGGCGCCCAAAGCCAATCTTAAGCTCAGCCCGACGCTTTGGCGGATTCGGCGGGCCATCTGGAACCAGGACATTCATTTCACGGAACACGCGCTTAGCGTCCTGTTCCGAAAAGCCTGGGGCGAGCCGTCCTATTTCAATCTTCTGGGCGCGGTCTTCGAAGCCGAAGGAAATCGCGGCGCGGCCAAAAGCTTCTATCAGAAGGCGGCCATTTCACCAGCCGGCCGCGAACTGGCGAGCCAGAACCTCCGGCGGCTCGACGAACTGGCCGCCGATGCCGCCGACGTTTCGGACGTGGAGCTTGGCGACCAGGAGAAATACCTGGACGAAATTTGCGCCCAATGCGCAGTACATCATGTGGAACCAACTCAGCAGACTCTTGTAAACAAAGGAAACCACTCATGACGGACCTTCTTTATGTAGGCTTGACGGTCGGGTTCTTCGTAATCAGCGTGCTCTACGTCTACGCCTGCGGAAAAATGTGATCTAACGGAGATTTGGCCATGGAAAACATCATCGTTGGAATCGTTTCGGTTCTATTACTGATTTACCTGTTCTGGACGCTGATCCGCCCGGAACACTTTTAATTCCAGTTAGGCAATGCTCATGACCTGGTCGGGCTGGATACAACTTGCCCTATACGTCCTGGTGCTGGTGGCGATCACCAAGCCGCTGGGAATCCACCTGCTTCACGTTCTCGATCCGGAGAAGGCCGGCGGCACGTTCATGGACCGGTGGTTGGGCGGGCTGGAACGGCTCATTTACCGCATCCTGCGCGTCGATCCCAAGCGCGAACACAACTGGAAGCAGTACGGCTTGGGAATGCTGATTTTCAGCCTTGTGACCACCGTCATGACCTACGGCATCCTGCGGTTCCAGGGACATCTGCTCTGGCATCAGAATCTGGACAATCTTTCCGACAGGACCGCCATGACCGGCGACCTGGCGTTCAGCACCTCCTCAAGCTTCACGACCAACACCAATTGGCAGAGCTACAGCGGCGAGAACACGATGACGTACTTGTCGCAGATGCTGGCGCTGGCGAGCCACAATTTCTTTTCCGCCGCGGTGGGGATCGCGGTGGCGGCGGCCGTGATCCGGGGCATCGCCCGCAGCCGGATCCGCACGCTCGGCAACTTCTGGAAGGATTTGGTGCGGATCCACCTGTATCTGCTGCTGCCCATTTGCATCGTGTATTCGTCGTTTCTGGTCAGCCAGGGAATGATCCAGAATTTCAAGCCGTACACGACGTTCAACACGGTGGATCAGACCGGGGCGACCGCGTCGCAGGCGAACCAGCAAACCATCGCCCAGGGCCCCACGGCGTCGCAGATTTCGATCAAGATGCTGGGCACGAACGGCGGCGGATTCTTCAACGCCAACGCCGCCCACCCGTTTGAGAATCCCACGCCGCTGAGCAATTTCATCCAGATCCTTTCGATCTTCGCGATCCCCAGCGCGCTGACGTATTACCTGGGCCGGATGGTCAAGCATCAGGGTCACGGCTGGGCGGTCTGGGCGGCGATGTTCGCGTTGTTCGTGGTGGGCGTGATGGTGGCGTGGCCGTCGGAAGCGGCGGGAAATCCGCGGCTGGCGGAACTCGGCATCGATCCCACCGCCGGAAACATGGAAGGCAAGGAAGTTCGCTTCGGCATCTTCAATTCGGCGCTGTTCGCCACCATCACCACCGACGCATCCTGCGGCGCGGTCAACTCCATGCACGACAGTTTCACGCCGCTTGGAGGGTTGGTTCCCCTGTTCAATATTCAAACGGGCGAGGTGATTTTCGGCGGCGTCGGCGCGGGCATGTACGGAATCCTGATCTTCGTGGTGTTGGCGATCTTCATCTCCGGCCTGATGGTCGGACGAACGCCGGAATACCTCGGCAAGAAGATCGACGCCTACGACGTGAAATGCGCCGGGCTGGCGATTTTGGCGCCGGGGCTTTGCATCCTGGCCTTCACGGCATGGGCTTCGGTCACCGGATGGGGCCAGGCGGGACCCGGCAATAACGGTCCCCATGGATTCAGCGAAATCCTCTATGCGTACAGTTCCTGCGCGGGAAACAACGGCTCGGCCTTCGCCGGCATCACCACCAACACGCCCCAGTACAACGCCACGCAGTCGTTTGACATGCTCCTGGGCAGGTTTTTCATGATCGTTCCGATGTTGGCGATGGGCGGGCATCTGGCCGCCAAGAAGATGGCGCCGCAAAGCGTGGGCAGCTTTCCGGTATCCGGGCCGACGTTCACGTTGCTGTTGATCGGCACGGTCATCGTCGTGGGCGCGCTGACGTTCCTGCCGGCGCTGGCGATGGGGCCGATCATCGAGCACTTTCAGATGTGGGGATCGAAAATAACTTTCTAAAGTCGAAACGAAACGAGGAGATAGGTCCGTGGGCGAGCAATTGAGAGGGTTTGAAGGATAGTGGCATCATGAGCTTCATGCGCGGTTTAGATTGGGTCCAGTTGATCGTATTCTGCATCGGGTTGTTTTTGATAACCAAGCCGATGGGAATCTATCTCTTGCGGGTGCTTGACCCCGACCAGGAAGGCGGTCTAGGCATACTGGAGAAGATTCTTGGCCCGGTGGAACGGCTGGTTTACAAGTTCGCCGGCGTCGATCCAAAGAAACAGCAGAATTGGAAGCAGTACGCTCTGGCGCTGCTGTTGCTGGGCACGGTGACCATGCTGCTGAGCTACGGATTGTACCGGATTCAGGATGTGCTGCCGCTCAAGCAGAACATGGCCAATCTATCGCAGTCGGTGGACAAGAACGACGTGATCAACGGCGGGGGCAAGGTGCCGGGGATCATCGCCTTCCTCCAGGCGGGGAGCTTTGTCACCAACACGGACTGGCAGAGTTATGAGCCGGAGGCGATGTTCACGCACTTTTCGCAAACGGTTTCAACGGCGCTGCACTTCTTTTTCTCTTCGGAGGTGGGCATTGCCGCCGCCGCCGTGGTGGTGCGCGCGGTGAAGCGCAAGCAGACCAGCGACATCGGCAATTTCTGGGTCGATCTGACCCGCCAGACGCTTTATCTGTTTCTCCCGATCTGCGTGGTTTTCTCCCTGCTCGACGTGTGGCAGGGAATCCCGATGAACTTCCGGTCGTACACGGCCGCCACGGCGATCGATCAGTCCGGGGCGACCTCCGCGACCCAGCCGACGATTCAGACCATCGTTCAGGGACCGATGGCATCGTATTGCGCGCCCAAAGTCCTAGGCCTCAACGGCCCCGGGATTACCGCCGTTGACTGCTGCCATCCCTTTGAGAATCCAACGCCGCTGTCACAGTTCCTTCAATGGATGTTGTACTTCTCGATCCCGTCAGGCATCGTTTATTACTACGGCCGAATGATCGGTCACACGCTGCACGCGTGGAACATCTGGCTCATCATGTTCATCATGCTGCTGGGGACGCTGCTTGTGACCTGGTATTTCGAGGCCCAGCCCAATCCGAACCTGGTGGCGTTGGGGGTTGACCCAGCTTACGCCAACATGGAGGGCAAGGAAGTCCGCATCGGAATCTACAACTCGGCCGCATGGGCCAACGACGTGACTGACACGGCCGAGGGAGCCAACAACTGCCAGCACGACTCCCTAACCCCGATGGCGACATTCATGTTGATGTTCAACATGCACATGGGCGAGGAAATCTTCGGCGGCATCGGCACCGGAATGTACACGATGCTGGTCTTCATCTTCGTGTCGGTCTTCCTGGCCGGCCTGATGATCGGAAAGACGCCGGAATACCTGGGCAAGAAGATCGACGCCTACGGTGTGAAATGCTGCTGTTTGTACCTCCTGGTGATGGTCATCGACGCGGTGGCCTTCACCGCGTGGGGTTCGGTCGCGAACTGGGGCCAGACGAACGTCGGCAACGGCGGGCCGCGCGGCTTCAGCGAGATCTTCTATGCCTACAGCTCCGGCATGGCCAACAACGGCACCGCCATGGGCGGATTCACCTGCTCTCCCACCACCACCAACGCCGCCGGGCAGACGGTTTATACCAGCACGATGTTCAACGTGACGCAGACCTACTGCATGCTGATCGGCCGGTATTTCGAGCTAATTCCCATCCTGGCCCTGGCCGGAAGCGTGGCCCTGAAAAAGACGGCCCCAGCTTCGATCGGCAGTTTCCCCGTCGTCGGACCGACTTTCATTCTGCTGATCATCACCGTCATCGTGATCGTGGGGGCGCTCAACTTCCTGCCGGGATTGGCGATGGGACCCCTCCTGGAACACTTCATCATGCGAGGTGGAGGCATTTTGTACTGACGCAATGTGATGACCAACGCGCTACTGAGTTAATTGGAAAGTGATTTCAACTGAATTGAGGAAAGGTTATGGCTGCCAAAGCAAGACCATTGTTTGATCCGGCAATTGTGATGCCGGCGATTCTCGAGAGCTTCAAGAAGCTGAACCCGGTCCACATGGTGAAGAACCCGGTGATGTTCGTCACCGAGGTCGGGGCGGCGCTGACGACGCTCGATCTGTACTTCACCCACGATACGAAGTCGTTCGTCTTCCAGATTTCGCTGTGGCTGTGGTTCACGGTGCTGTTCGCCAACTTCGCCGAGGCGATGGCCGAGGGGCGAGGCAAGGCCCAGGCCGATGCCCTGCGCAAGAGCCGCACCAAGAGCGTCGGACGAAAGATCATGGCGGACGGGTCCATTAAATCCGTTCCCGCCGAGTCGTTCCGAAAGGGCGACATCTTCGTGGTGGAAGCCAACGAATTGATCGCCGCCGACGGCGAGATCATCGAAGGCGCGGCCAGCGTGAACGAATCGGCGATCACGGGCGAATCGGCGCCGGTGATCCGCGAAGCGGGCGGCGACCGCTCGGCCGTCACCGGCGGCACCACCGTCCTGTCCGACCAGATCAAGGTCCGCGTCACCGCCAATCCCGGCGAAAGCTTCATGGACCGGATGATCGAACTGATCGAAGGCGCCAAGCGCCAAAAGACGCCCAACGAAATCGCCCTGTCGATCCTCCTCTCGGCCTTGACCATCATCTTCCTGGCCGTCTGCATCACGATGCTGCCGTTCGCCCTTTTCACTCAGACCTATCTGAGCGCTGACGTCTATGCCAAGGTAAGCCTGATATTCTCGGTCACGGTGCTGGTTGCCCTGCTGGTGTGCCTGATTCCGACGACGATCGGCGGATTGCTGTCGGCCATCGGAATCGCCGGCATCGACCGCATGGTGCAGCACAACGTGCTGGCGATGAGCGGCAAGGCCGTCGAGGCCGCCGGCGACGTGGACGTGCTTCTGCTGGACAAGACCGGCACGATCACGCTGGGCAATCGCGCGGCCACGGAATTTTACCCGGCCCCCGGCGTCACGGAGCAGGAGCTGGCCGACGCGGCGCAGCTTTCGTCGCTGGCGGACGAAACTCCCGAGGGCCGCAGCATCGTGGTTCTGGCCAAGGAGCGGTACAACATCCGCGGCCGCGAGATTCACGAATTGCCGCACGCGGAGTTTGTGCCCTTCACCGCCCAGACGCGCATGAGCGGACTGAATTACGACGGCCAAATGTACCGTAAGGGCGCCGCCGACAGCGTCCG
>Ga0187867_10001811_pt1 | contig 18216 bp, 17 predicted proteins | sample June2016WEW_13_1_FD_132976 | JGI IMG/M metagenome (GOLD analysis project Ga0187867, IMG submission 132976) | Peatland microbial communities from SPRUCE experiment site at the Marcell Experimental Forest, Minnesota, USA - June2016WEW_13_10 | ecosystem: Environmental > Terrestrial > Soil >...
CAGGCTGGCTCCTGTAGCATTGAGGATTTTCGCCACGCTTTCGGTGCCGGGCCAACGCTCATGACCGTCCTGGGTCCGGCGTTTGGAGCGGTTGAATGTGGTAGGATCGAGGCCGGACTTTTTGGCCAGACCCGAAGCCGATAAGCCATTTTCTGCTGCCAGCGCGTCGATCGCACGCCAGATATCTTCATGTTTCATGACCATCATCCCAACCTGTGCCGTGCTGCCCGCCCGATTTTGCCGGCATCAGGAAAACACTTTTCAATCAAATCATTGTTATCCCGGCGTCAAGGTGCATTGTCCTAAGAATCGCGGCAAATTGAAACAGGAAAATTAACTTTTCTTGCTTGCTCCTGTATGCAACCTGTGGTTTAGCTTCCTTGTTCCGTCAGCTACCTCCTGTTGTGAGATTGCCATGCCCGGTCAGGATAGTCGCGTTCAGGTTCGCGTTGCCCGGAACATCGCATCGGCCGGCCGGCCGGACATTCCGGCGCGGCCCTTCCGGTCCGCCGAGGAAGCCTGGTTATGGACCATGGCGGCGCTGCAGGCGCGACGGGAGGGCGCCAGATACACGGCAAATCGCGGTCTGGTGAGCCGGCCATGTGAGCCTGACGATGTGATCCGCTGTCTGGATGCGTTGTATCGCCGCCATCGGATCGAGTTGGTTCACGCTCGTGTCCTGCGGGCCTGGGGAGAGCGTCAGATGCCGCCGAACCCTGCCTATGCCAGCGAGAGCTGCGACTTCCGGTTGTGGCGGGAGGCGCTTGAACGGCTCGACTGGCCGTTACGCGTCAAGGGTATCGTGGCCTGACCGGCGACTGCTTGCGGCGCTGATCAAGGGCGCATGCCGGTGCACATATCGCTGGTTGTGCTCGTGTACCGTCGGGATGGAATCGTTGGTGTTGTGGTCCCCTGGCATGCACCTGGATCCCGGATCAATCAGCTTCATGGCAAGGATCTGAGGCCTGGCCCTGGGAGCAAAAGACCTTGCCTCCACGACGTTCACGGGCGTCGAAATTCAGGGCTTACCGGACAGGCGATCGATCCTGGCCGCCGGAGCACGGGTCAGACGATGGTTTCCGCGACGCTGTGAGGAATCGGTTCCCGGCCAACCTGGGCCGCTCTTAGGTTGTCGCGAGGCGAGTGGGGTTCAGGCCCGCCAATGCCAGCGGCGAGCGGCGATGATCCGGGATGGGCGGGAAAATCTTCTGTTATAGGAAATATTATCATTGACAGGAATTATAGCCGAAGACTATATCGTCTCCCGTCAACGGGCGAGGTGTGTCCGCTGATTGTTCATCCCTCCTTATCCCAATCCATGAAGGCCGCGACCAGCAGTGGTGGCGGCCTTTTCTTTGCGAGGACCGTCACCATGGCCTTTACCATCCGCGATCTGTCTGTACTGGCGTATGCCAATGGCTTTACTTTGTGGCATTACAAGGCAGGGATTGAGTCCCTCGCCGAAGTCGCATGCGACGATTACTACGCCGACGCCAGCGACATGATGGCGGCGGGCGACATGATCCTGATTTCCGGCGCCAAGGGCTGTCGGATGTTGTGTATTACGCACGCCGAGGCCGGCAGTGTCCGAACGGCGCCGGTCAGCTGACCGGCTAATCAACCAATAGCAGCACGAAGACGCAGGCCGCCGGCAGCAGGGCAAGTGGCGGCAACGCGCACGATCCCAGGAATATATACCGATAATTCGCCGACCTCCTTCAGACAGCCGGAACTATCAGGAATTTCAACCTTGACGCGCCGGGTCCAGATGCGGATTCTGCACGGGAGAGCAGTAGTCCATCGTCATTTGAGTGGCCGATCATCGCGTGAGGCGCCCGTTATCGCGTTTTTCGGTCCGCAGGCAGCCGGTCGACCGTCGCACAGGCGACGGTTGCCTGGCGGAACCGCCCAGGCAACCGTCGCCGATGTTTGGGTCGGTCTCGACGCTGGTACACATTGGCTGCCACCACGCCATTTTGGCCCGCGTTAAGAGGAGTGCCGTAATTTGGCGAAAGCCATCGACCGCCTGATTGAGTTGGACGAACAAGAGTCCATGAAGCAAATCGAACGGACAGCCCATCTGTCATTGACCGAAGCGGTGATCGAGGCATTACCCGACGCCCTGATCGTCGTCGATGCCACCGGCAAAATCGCGCTGTTCAACGAAAAGGCCGAATTCATGTTTGGCTACCCCCGATCCGAAATGATCGGCCAACCGGTGGAAAACCTGATGCCGGAACGCGCGAGACCAGGTCACACTCATGACCGCGAGGTCTACAACCGGTACGACATCAGTCAGCGGGCGCTAACCATGGGAATTGGCGCCAACCTCATTGGCATTCGCAAAGATGGGCACGAATTTCCGGTCGATATCACGCTGGCGCGGATGGTGGTGCCAACGGGTATCTATAATCTCGCGTTGATCCGGTTTTCGCGGAAGATCGTCGACCTCGAGGCAGCGGCGCGGAGCGTCCAGCAACCGTCACCAGATATGAACCGGGACCTCGAAGAAGCCGATGCGGGACGCTGACGAGTTCTCGAGTTGGATCGAGTCCCGCCGGCTGATTATTTCGCAACTGGCGACGATGGAAGCGGCCATCCGCGACCTTGGTTCTAAGATCGACAAGTTCAACGACTCAGCGCGCGAGAAGGCGATCGAGGTGGCCAAGGAGGCCCAGTCGGGCATTTCGGAACTCAATTTGCGGGTCGCGATGTTGGAATTGCGGGCGAAGTTGTGGGGAGGGGTCATTGGACTGGCCGCGGGAGGCGTGGGAACCGTTGTCGTCCAACTGATCATGCGCGCGTTGCAGCGATGAGGTTCCGGTGCGTGAAAATTATGATTAAATCACCGGAACAAGATCTCGCCCACAGTCACACCGTGTTGCGTAGCGCAATACCATGACCGACTGGTTCGGCGCCGACGCTTATATTCCGCACGGCTTCTGCATGGCATGGGAACCCGATCTCGTAGCGGCGGTCCTGCTTTCGAACGGCCTGATCGCGCTCGCTTATATGTTCATTGCCGGCGGCCTGGTCCTCAAGGCGATCGAGCCCGCGCCGGTGATACCATCCTGGTTGTACTGGGGCTTTGCAGGATTCATTTTCTGTTGCGGTATCTCGCATGTGTTGGACGATGTGACGCTTTGGTTCCCGGTTTACCGATTGCAGGCACTCGTGCTCGCCATCACCGCACTGGTGTCGCTGTTTACGGCGATGCTGCCGTTATCGGTCTGGATCGCGCGCGAGGTCGGCAGGCGGCAATAACCGCCGCCATATCCGGCCCCCAGACCAGGTGGCGACTCCTGGGCCGTTGGCCCATAAGCCCGCATCATGTTTGCCTCTGCCCTGCTACCGTTATTGCGCCGGATCGACCCCGAGCGCGCCCATGGCATCGCGTTGCGCGCGCTCCGGCTTGGTCTCGGCGGACGATCCCTCGCGCCGGACGATCCCGCGCTGGCGATCACCGTCCTCGGGCGTCGCTTTGCCAATCCGATCGGCCTCGCGGCCGGCTTCGACAAAGGTGCCGTTGCGGCAAAGGCGCTGATGCGGCTTGGCTTTGGTTTTGTCGAGACCGGTACGGTGACACCGCTGCCGCAGCCGGGCAATCCGCAGCCGCGCTTGTTTCGCCTGGAACCGGACCGGGCCGTCATCAACCGTCTCGGCTTCAACAACGCCGGTCTCGGCGCCTATCTCCGGCAACTCGCACTCCTGTCCGATCGTGGAGTGCCGCTTGGCGCCAATGTCGGCATCAACAAGGAGGGCGCCGACCCGGTGCGTGACTATCCGGCCTTGATCGCCGCTGTTGCCCCTTATGCCGACTACGCCGTTATCAACATTTCTTCTCCCAACACGCCGGGCCTACGCGACCTGCAAACCGAGGCCAACCTGCGCGCCATCCTGTCTGCCGTGGCACAGGTCGCCAACCGCCCGGCGATACTGGTGAAAATTGCGCCCGACCTGGCCCGCGACGGCCTTGCCGCCGTGGTCGAGACCTGCGTGGCTCACGGCATCCAAGGGTTGATCGTCGGCAACACGACGATCAGCCGCCCATACGGTCTGCGGTCCCCGCACGCCAGCGAAGCCGGCGGCCTGTCCGGTGCGCCGCTGTTCGCATTATCCACAACGGTGCTGGCGCGGGCTTGCTTGCTCGCCCGCGGGCGGCTGACGCTGGTTGGAACCGGCGGCGTGTTTTCGGGTGAAGATGTGCTGACCAAGATCCGCGCCGGTGCCTCGCTGGTGCAACTTTACACGGGTTTCGCGTATGAGGGGCCGGCGATGATCCCGCGGCTGAAGGCTGAGCTGGCGGTCGCGCTGAAAGCTGCTGGTTTCGCCCGGATCGAAGACGCGGTAGGCACCGCAGCGCAAGATCTCTCGGAACGATGACAAATGCGCTTTTTGACCGGCTTCGCCTCGCTTGCTGCTGACTACGACGGCTTCGTGCTCGACCTTTGGGGTGTCATCCATGACGGCGTGAACGCGTTTCCGCACGCCGTCGATTGCCTGGCGCATCTGCGCGACGCGGGCAAGAAGACCCTGCTGTTGTCGAACGTGCCGCGGCCAAATGAGGCAGTGCGGACCATGATGCGCCGGATGGGGATCGAGGATGCGCTCTACACCGACATCTTAACCAGTGGCGAGGCTGTGCGTCGTGCCTTGCAATCTCCGCCGGACACCTGGTGGGCCACTCTCGGCCAACGCGTCTACCACCTGGGTCCGGAGCGCGATAAGCCGGTGCTGGACGGGTTGCCCCTGATCACCGTCGAGACCCCCGCGGAAGCCGATTTCGTGCTGAACACCGGCCCGGACGATCATCGCAACCCCAGCGATATGAATGAGTTCGAGCCCACTCTTCAGGACTGCGCGAAGCACAATTTGCCGATGATCTGCGGCAACCCCGACCTGGTGGTGATTCGCGGCGGAGTGCGGGTGTTGTGCGCCGGGTCGCTGGCGGTGCGCTACCAGGAGCTTGGCGGCGACGTGCGGTCGATCGGCAAGCCCGACCCGGCGATCTACCAACCGGTGCTGGCCCAACTGGACATGCCGAAGGAACGGGTGCTGGCGGTCGGCGATTCGCTGCGGACCGATATTGCGGGTGCGGCCTCGGTAGGCCTGGCGACCTGTTGGGTGTTGGACGGGCTGCACGGCGAAGCGTTGCGCGGCGCAGACGGGTCATATGATCCGAGCGAAGTCGCTGCTGAAGCGCGCCAGGCGGGACTGGCTCCGGTTGCGGCGATGGCGCGGTTCGCCTGGTAGGCGGCGGCCTACGCCCCTTTGCCGCTCAGGAACCGTGCAAACGCGGCCAAGGTCGTGTCGGACACGTGGTGCTCGATTCCCTCGGCGTCCAGTTCAGCCGATTCGGCCGGGACGCCGACCGCCAACAGCAGGTCCACCACCACGCGATGCCGGGAGCGCACCCGGTCGGCCAGAGTTTCTCCCGGTTCGGTCAGGAACACGCCGCGATAGGGTTTGGCGACCGCCAGGCCTTCGCGTTTCAATCGGCCGATCGTCTTGATCACTGTGGCGTGCGACACGCCAAGGCGGCGGGCAATGTCTGTCGGCCGCGCCTCACCATTCAGCGCCAGCAGGTCGGAAATGAGTTCCACATAATCCTCCAGCAACGCCCCGGACTGCGCCGAGCGCGCCTTACCGAAGCGGATCGCCTGATCCGGCTCGTCCGGCATCATCCTGGGTGTTGGCTCTGCCATCCCGTGCGATCGGACCTTGCTGGCCTGCTCCGGCGTTGGGCCGGGTCTGGATCATACCCCGGCTAGTTGTGCCAACAACACCATGTTGAGCCCGAGCACAACCACCGTTCCGATCAGCGCGGCCACCCGGGTCATTCTGCCTGGTGAAAATGCCCCCATCAGATCGCCTCGGGATACAAAAATCAGCAGCGCGATCATCGGCACCGGCAGGAAAAGGCTCAGTACCACCTGACTGACGACCAGAGCCTGGGTGGGATCGACCCCGATCGCCACCACCACAAAAGCCGGCGCCATGGTCAGCAAGCGCCGCAACCACAGCGGCGTCCGGAAGCCGACGAAATCGGCCATGATGGTCTGGCCAGCCATGGTGCCGACGACCGAACTCGACACGCCCGAGGCGAGCAGGGAGGTCATGAACACCAGTGCAGCGAACCCTCCCATCAACGGCAATAAAATGTGATAGGCGGTCTCGATCTCGGCCACTTCGGGATGGCCCAGGTGAAACATCGAGGCGGCCATGGCGACCATCGCCAGGTTGACGAGACCGGCGAAGCTCAAGGCAATCAGCACCTCGATGTTGGAATGGCGGAGCACCTTGGCCTGTTCAGCACGCGTACGAGTCGGTGTACGGCCGGGCATCAGCGCTGAATGCAAGTAAATCGCATGCGGCATGACGGTTGCGCCGACGATGCCGACCGCCAGCGTCAATGCACCCGAATCGCGGATTTCCGGCACCACCGCATGCCAGGCGAACAAGCGCCAGTCGGGTGGCGCGATCACCAGTTCGATGAGGTAGCAAAAGCCGATCAGGCCGACGAAGCCGGCGATGATCAATTCAATCGGGCGGAAGCCACGGGACTGCAAGGTCAGCAATCCCCAGGTCAGGACCAATGTCAGCCCAAGGCTGGTCAGCAGCGTCAGGCCAAGCAGCAAGCTGAGCCCGATTGCGGCGCCCACCGTCTCGGCAAGGTCGGTCGCCATGGCGGCGATTTCGCTGCCGACCCACATGGCGAGCGAAACAGGTCGGGGGAAGTGAGCCCGGCACAACGCGGCGAGGCTCTGCCCGGTGACGATGCCCACCTGGGCCGACAGCGCCTGGAACAGCATGGCGATCAGATTCGCCAGCGTCACGACCCAAAGCAGGCCGTAGCCATAGCGTGCGCCGGCCTGGATGTTGGTCGCAAAATTGCCCGGGTCAACGTAGGCGACGGAGGCAATCACCGCAGGCCCGACGAAGGGCAGGAAGCCCCGCAGGCCGCGGCGCTGACCGGTCAGGCTCTCCTGGCCTGCCCGCATGGCGCGGCCGGTCAGTCCACCGGGGAAGGCGATCTCGGGGCTGCCGGGCTGCTGGACGACGGCGTCGCTCATGCGGGAGTTTTGTCCATCCAGGTTGAAGTTTCGTGCGTTGCCGTGGCCCTGGCCACGTTTTACACCTCTGGCGACAGAATGTAGCCAAGGGTACACTCTGTCGCAAGGGGTTCAAAGCGATTTTCCCTGGTGGTCCAACGTTTGGCACTGGAACGACCGCAACATCGCTGCGGTCGGGCCGGGACATGATGTTGAGGTGACAGGCCGCTATGGAAGCTGACCAGCTCCTGGCCGGCGCCACAGATGCCATTCTTATTGGGCGACTGTCCGAACTACCGGTGGACCGGCCGCAAGGTGGCAGTACCCACACGTTGCGGCACTCGTCCGGGGAAACGCCTGGGTCGCCTTGAGGGTTGGTGCTGACAACCGGAGGTCCCACCTGAAGCGTCAACGCTCACATCAAGGCCGCCCCGTGCGGAACGATTTCACGGCCGCTCCACCGCCGTTCGGTTCACGCCCAGTGTCTGGCCGAGACTGTCGCGCAGCCACCCCGACGGCATCGCCCGGAAAAATCCGTTCCGCAACTCGGCAAGCCGCGCCTGGCTCATGCCGATCATCTCCGGCGTGAAAAATTCTGCGCCATCGGTGAACATCAAATACGCCTGGGCCTCGTTTTCCATCACCTCCTCAAGGTCCTGATCGTACCCCTCGGAGTGGAGGAAACGGCGGATGCGGTCGCGCTCGGTGGCTGTCAGCGTCTGCGTCCAGAACCGATGCACGAACGCCACGTAGGTCGGATTGGTAAAGTACTCGCCGTGCGACAACTCGTGATGCAGGATCGTGGCGCGCCCCGCCCGTGTAACGTGCTCATTGGCGCCAACCTGCGGGATCGAAATCAACGCCGCCCGGGCGTTCGGCTCGAACCAACCCGCCTGGCGGATCAACCGGCCCATCCGATCCTCTTCGCTGACAAGGCGGATGTTATCGCGATCGGCGAGGGCGAAGAACCGGATCACCGACCTGGCATCATAATCGTGGCCGTAATAGAACGTTTCGACCGTATCGCCACTGGCCCGGATGGCGGCAGCGATTTCGAAGCTGGTCAGGACCCGGTCATGCGGCAGGCCGGATTTCTCGACCAGCGCGGCGACCCGATTCAACATCCGGCCTTGCTCGAGCAGCGACGCAAAGTCGAGCACCAGGATTTTTGGGTTCGGTGCGAAGCGGAACACCGTTGGGTCGCTCGCGCCTGGCTCAGGGACGTGGTCCAGGATCTGCTGCTCGGTGGCGGTTTCGATAGTGAACTCTGCGTGGCCCGGAGGCGCTTTGGACGGTCCCTGCAAGTCCCGCGCGGCAGAAGGCACCACGCCTGCTGCCGCGGCCGATGCAGCAACCTGCGGCGCAGCGGCATCCGGCCCTGATGGGATCCGGACTGCTTGTGGCGTCGCCGCCGGGGCGCTCGCTGGCACAGGCGTCCGGGACGATGGCGGCGGTGTTGCCCGCCAAAGCGACCAGCTTCCAACGCCGGCCAGCACCACAACCAAAACGGAGGCCACGACCGCCCAGACGGTGACCCAAGGCAGCTTGACCGGCACCGGCACCGGCGCGGCCGCGCCTTTCGGCGAACCAGCAGGGCGCGGCGGCCCGGCACCCGGAGAATTCGGCCTGGTCAGCCTGATCGTGGCATCGTCGTCGATCGGTTGCGGCATCCCGGCATGGCCATGAACTGGATCTGAGCGTGATCGCCTGAGACTGATAGACCAAAAGCGTGCAGGACGCTCTCATACAACGACGCTTCAGTATGGGCAAAGACGCTTCAGTAAAGGATTGGCCAGACCCGCAGCAATTCAGCTCTGCAGCCCGGTTGCCAACGAGCCTGGGCCTCCATACTTCCGGCAGGTTGGCGCGGGCCGCCAATGCTGCATGACACTGACCACGCCGCGGGTGGCGGGCATCTCGCGGGGCAGTGTGCGGTTTCGGCCACGTCTCCGCGCCACGCCGTCAGGCGCCGAGATTGATAACCTGAACTCGCCGATTTCGTGCTTCCGGCGTCTGCGGCGGCGTTTCCACCAACGGATCTTCCTGGCCCTTGCCAACCGACTCCAGCCGCGAGGGCGCCACGTTGTATTGGCTCGTCAGATAGGACACGACCGCCTCAGCCCGCTGCTGTGACAGCAAGAGGTTGGCTTCCTTCGAGCCGACGTTGTCGGTATGCCCCTCAATCCGGAAGCGGAAATTCGCCAGCTCGCTTGAGGCAAGCGCCTTGCCCAGATTGTCGAGGGAAGCGCGGGCCGCTGGCGTCAGATCGGCGGAACCAGTGGGGAAATTGACCGTCAGGTTGATCGACGGATCGCCGGCATCATCTCGGACCTGTGGCGCTGAGTGTGTCGCCGACGCACCGGAAGCCGTTGCCGACACCGGGTGAGCCGGCGATGGCGCCTGCGGAGCGGCGCTGCCGCCCAGTTTGATCCCGCGTGTCGAGCCAGGGACCAAATTGCCGGTCGGCCGAAGCGCGTTGATAATCGAATCGGCGGACTGCTGCGCGCTTGCGACACCTCCGCCGGTGGAAAGGGCAATTATGGCCGCCGGAATGGCGGCGAGGGGCTTCAGAAACCGGCGCATGGAAGATGCTCCTCGGGCGAAGCGAAAGGACGCTCCCTGACGCGCTTAATAAGCCAGTGCAGTGGCTTGAGCAAATGATCCTGCTCGCCAATCCAGGTTGCGACCAAAATCATCTTGCCGCACCCGCGTCCCCGTGGAGCCGCTTGGATGCGTAAAGGGGCCCGCCAGCGCAGGTTTCACTCAGAACACCCCAGCGTCTTTCAAGACCGGCAGGAATCGGTTCAGACACGCCTCGACCGAGGTCCGCGTGTCCGTCTGCTGCTCCGGCGTGGTGTTCATCGCCCGCATCAGGCCATCCAGGTCGGTAATTCCGGCGCGGACGAATTCCACCAGAGCCAAGGCAAGCAAAGGCGTAATTACCGGATATCCGGTAGGCTTGCAGGCGGCGGCAACCGGTCGATCTGGCGCCTCCCTGCCCATCATCCGCCGCGCGGTGACAGCATTGAACCGCATCGCCTCCACGCCCGGCGCGGACGTCGGCCGAGCGGCGGGTCCGGCCATGTCGGCTGCGATCAGGATGCTGATCAGCTCCGCCGGATTGTCACGCCGTCCCACCAACTCGGGCAATTGCAGCAAATCGCCCACCCGCCCGGGCCGAGCGCTCAGGGCCTTGACGATAGGAAGATAGAACTCTCTGTTGAGTTCGGCGCGTCCCGCCGGCATGGCGATGGCGTCGGGTAAATCCTCCGCCGGTTTCATCAGCGTGAGATGGACGTCCATCAAGGCCGTTGCCCGCTCGCTCAAATTGATCCGCCGGGCGCCGCGGACGAACACGTCGTGGCGGAGCCCGCGCGGAACGCACATGTCCTTGATCAATTCCTGCATCAGCGGATCGCTGTAACGGTTGAAAATCTCCCGTTGCTCTTCGGTCAACATCAATTCGGGGAAATTATCCGTCAGGGTGCTGGTCGCGATCCATTCCAGCTTCGCGTCGCTCAGCGCCGCCGCGACGTCCATGCCGAAGCACGGCGCCCAATGCGTGTTCATGAATTCGTGCGCGAGATAATGGGCGCTGGAACGCTCGAGCGAGGCCACCAGGTCGGCTATGGCCGCTCCAGTGGTGAAATGTGCTCCGGCGCCAATCAGGTCCTGCACGACGCGGAGTCCGGCCCGTGCCCGGGTGTCGCTGCGGCCTGGCACGAGCCGGCCGGCCTACCGGATTATGCGCGCGAGGCCAATCCGGTCCTGCCATCCCGGCAAGGTATTATAGCTCACATGTACCAGGCCGCCGGGCCGGACCTTCTGGCCGAGCAGCCGAACGATCCCGTTTTGTGCAGCCGGTGGCACCCAGCTCCAGACGCCATGCAAAGTGACGAAATCCATCTCCGGCAGCGTGCGCAGAGCAGGGTGATCTTCCCAACGTGACAGGTCCGCCTCGAGGAACGTGATGTTGGTCAGACCCGCTTCGGCAGCCCACTCGCGGGCGGTGGCGATGTGAGCCGGATTGAAATCCACCGCGGTGACCGTCCAACTCGGATTACTCGCCGCCTGGGCCATTGCACCATAACCGAGGCCACAGCCCAGTTCGAGCAACTGGACCGGGTCGTCGCCGGCCGGGATTGTGGCTGATGCACCGCCAATGATTGACGCAAGGGCGATCATCGCCGGCGATTGCTGGCGATACCAGCCGAGCGTGTAATTGACATCGGTAACGTAACCGCCGCCCCAACCACTCATGCCGCGCGTTCCTTGGTCGCGAGGCCCGGCACTGTGGCAGGCTGTTGCGCCTCGATGATTTCGGCCTCGAATACCGACTCGGCTGCATCGGTGGTGCGGCGCCGTCCACCGGAAACCGGCTCAAGCCAGGTGTTCCACCCAAGTCTGGGCTTGGGATCGGCGGTCGCATCCAGTCGCAGTGGCGGCACGCTGCCGGCCGCCAAAACCGGGTTGATGGCGAATCCGATCTCGAACCCGACATAGGTGCGGACCAGCGACACCAGACGTTGCAACGCCAGCCGATCCGGCAACAACCGCTCGAACCCGGCGCGGTCGAGGGGGCCGATGCGGAGTATGATCCGGGCCTGCGGGTCCCAGGCGCGCACCCCGGCCGCCGCATTCAGACTCAGCTGGCTGAATTGGCCATAGGCGCCGATCCGGCTGCGCTGGTCCGGCGGCAAACTGAGCCAGGCGCCGGCGAACTCGATCACTTCGACACGCATGCCGAGCCAGTCGGACACCATCGCGCCCAACCGTTCCGCCGAGCGCGGCCGCTGCGCGAACAGACCGGCGTAGTGCAGCAGCGGCCCAGTCGAAATCAGCATCCGATCGGTGAGATGGGCTGTGCCATGCCCGGTCAGCGCCAACAAGGTTTTCGAAATTGGATCCTGAGCCGGTGGGGTGCGCAATGCGGCTGTCTCGGCAGCGCGTGCGGGCCGGTATTTCGCTCCGGCATGGGCGAAAAACGCCACGAATCGATGGCTCAGCGTATCGAGGAAAGCGTGCAGCGACGATGATCGGTTGCGTAGCGCCTGCACCACGGCATCCGTGTAATGCCTCGGCAAGACGCCGGAGGGGCCGGTCAGCCCGATCATTCCCACCGTCACATCCGGTTTGCCAGAGGGAGGGGTATTACCGCGAAACTCCACCACATCGGCCGGCGGGTAGGTCAGGCCGGGCGGGCTGCGGAAATGGGCGACTTCGGCCGGGTCCTCGACGTGCCGTGCCAGGGTCAGTACGCGCACGGCAGCGTCGAAGCCAAACCGGCGCGGCGTTTGCGCCAGCGCGTCCAGCGGTGAACGCGCCTTCATGCCAGCACGCGGGTCCCGCTGCGCGCGGGCCAGGCGCCGGCATTGCCGGGCCGGCCACGCAATACCGCTCGGGTCCGGGTAAAACTGTTGATCGTCGCATGCAGCGCAAGAAAGCGCTCCAACACGCTGGCCAGCAGGAACAACCCGCCGACCTGCCAGGCCCGCGGATCGAATTCCAACGTCACGTCCAGGCCGCGGCAGAATGCGCCCATGCGGCCCGGCGCTCGTGCGGTGCCGGGTTTCGAAGTAACGCTCATCAGCGCCTCGATCGCCGTCGTGGTCTCCGGCGTATCGCGGAACGCGTAAAGCCGAAGCACTTCCTTAAGCGCGTCAGCGCCGCTCCGGCCACCGGTGACCGACAAATGACTGAGCGACAGATGGGAAATCAGCCGCCAGAATCCGCCTTCCCGCAGCGGCGGGCGCAGCGTTGTGGTAGGCGGCGTGACTGGAGTGATTGCCACGACCGAAGCGGCACCCTTGACCAGCCGCAAGGTTGGCCTTCCGCCGCCATAGGGCAGGTCGGTTGGCAAATCGCGATTGAGGCAAAGCGCATCGACCGACAGTGTGGCATCACCCGGGACGGTCGGGTCGAAGCCGGGGTCGTGTGGCGTGAGAAACACCTCGGTGCCGGGCACCCCTGGAGCGGCGGTGCGCCTTGTCGGGTGATAGAAACCGCCGGGCGCGTCTGGATCGGGGTCGGACTCCGTCAGGCGGTGAAACGGCCGCCACGGCCGCGTGGACCCGTCCGGCCTGGTCTCCCGGACCCGCTCGATACTCCAGACTTCTGCGAAATTCGGCCGCCTTGCGTCGGGCACGATCCGATACTCGGTCTGCATGTGGGTAACCGCGATCGGTTCGCAGCGACGGCTGAACAGGTTGATGATCGGCACGCAACCCAGCGCCATGGAAGGCTGGCCGACGGTGCGTTCCAGTTCGCTCACCGCGCGGTCGAGATAGATGAAAATCTCCAGCCGGTTGCCGGCGGCGATCATGGTCTTGCGGTCGATGTTGGCGATGTCGATGAACAGGAACTTTTCCGGAAACGCGAAATATTCGGTCAGCAGACGGAAGCCGGCGAAGCCGCGCGCCGACCACGGCAACAGGGCTTCGTCGTCGCCGAACCCGGCCGGTTGGACGGAGGAAGCGGGCACGATGACCGGGTTGGCGTCGGTGGCCGAATCTGCGAATGCCACCGACACCACGTGGCCGCCAAGCAGTTCGTACAACGGCAGCGTCTGGTTCGAGGGCCCTTGCAGAAAGAAGCGCAGCCGATCGACTTCCAGTTGGCCGAAGGTCATCTCCGGCACTGCGCATTTCAACGTGATCCGCAAGGCGGCGACCGCACCGCTGGCGGCCGGATTGGCCGGTGCGACGATGGGCAGACCGGTGAGGCGGATGTTCTCAACTTCGATCGGCCACAAAGTCACCGGCGCCGTGGTGCGGTAGCGCAGTGCCTCGCCGCGCACCGGTTCGGTGTCGAATTCGGTGCCGACCGGTCGTGTGTCCGGCAATTGCAGATCCGGTGAGCAGTCCAGTCGCGCCACCATGCAGGACGGCACTGGTGCCAAATAATGCGGATACAACAGACCGAGCAGAGCATCGGTCAGCTCGGGGAACTCGTCGTCCAGCCGGTGATGCACGCGGGCGGCGAGAAACGCCACGCCGTCGAGCAGCCGGGCGACGTGCGGGTCGTCGACCCCGCCGGGAGAAAGCCGCAACCGGCCGGCGATTTTCGGATAGGCCTCAGCGAACTCGGTCGCGAGGCGGTGGATCGCGGTCAGCTCGCGATCGTAATAGGGAAGTAATGTGTCAGACATTTGGCGCGCTTCCCGATCGGGTTACAAACCGCGGGTCATTGCGAGCGTAGCGAAGCAATCTCCATCCATTGATTCTGGTAGATTGCTTCGCTACGCCCGCAATGACGTGTGCCACGGTCGCAATAACGTGTGCTACGGTCGCAATAACGTGTGCTACGGTCGCAATAACGTGTGCTACGGTCGCAATGACGTGTGCTACGGTCGCAATGAGTGCCTTGCAGGCACTGACAGGTGCGGCACTTCCGCTCGATCCGATCGGAAACTGCTCTGAAGGTATCGGGCCAACCATCAGTACGCCTCGTTATCGCGGATCCGTACGTTATCGTTCACGGTGTCGACGATCGTGTCGAAGGTGACCTGTTCGGGCGCCGGTTCGGCGTGCAGCACGGCCTCAATCCGTAATCGTAAGGATGCGTCCAGCCGCTGCTCGTTGTCCGTCAGATGCACCCGCACCGACAGAAAGCGTGGTTCGAAACGGCGGATCGTCGCCTCGATTTCCAGCCGCAGCCGGTCGCGCTCGCCTTGATTGTTGAATACGCCGGCGGCGAAATCGGGGATGCCGTAGCCGATCGGCGAACCCGCCAGTTCGCTCAGTTCGCGCGGCGGCGATTTCCAGCGGCGGCGGGCGTTCAGCAGTGCTTCCAGTTCCCGGCGTACCGATTGTCGCAAATGTTGCATCGCCTCGGTTGCCGCCATCGGCGGGTCGCGCTCGCGATCCGGAGCGTCGTCAATCAGCCGGTCCAGCAGCGGCAACTGGACGCGGACCGGATTGGTCTGACCGGCCGGGCCTCCTCTGCCACTCACGCGCCAAACCGCAACACGCCAAGGTCCATCACTGCGATGTCGTCCTCGCCGCACAACAGGACGCGTTGGCCGATGCCGCGGACCGGCCCCTTGTCCGGATCCGTCCAGTCGGTTTCGCGGCCGAGTTTCAGCAATTCTGACGTCGGATCGCCGCCCGCATAAATCACAGGCATATAGACATCGCCGTCCGGCCCTTCCGCGACCGACATCGACACCCGGCGCCAGATCAGATCGCGTGGTCGTTTCGGCGGATGAAACTCGGCGCTGAGCACGCGTTCGGTTGGGATCCAGAAATATTTGCCGGTCGTGGTCAGCACCTCGAAATTGCCGGCCAGCAGGTCGTCGGCATCACGCAGATCGTCGAACGCTTTGTCGTTGTGGAAACCGGGCGTGCGCGGCCGTGCTGCCTCGGCGGCGGCGGCGTTCTTTGTTGCTTCCTCTGGGTCATTGGCACGCAGCGCGACCAATGCCGCAAGCTGCAGCCGCTGTACTTCGGTCGGATCGGACAGCAGTTCCGGCACCCGGCCATCGCGAAACAATTGCCGCCGTGCCATATCGGCGCGGATCAACTGGCGAAACTCCGCCACCACCATCGCGGTTGACGGATCGATCGTCGAGGCAGCGTCAAGCAGCACATCCGCGCGTTCCAGATTGCCGGTAAACACCAGAATCTCCGCCAGCAGGATCCGCGCGTTGAGATCGGTAGGCGCTTTGCGCACGGCGTTCTGCGCTGCGGTGAGGGCATCGGACAATTTGCCGGACTTCAACAGATCGCCCGCGGTCTGGCTGGTTCCCACTGTTTTGTCACTCATGAGTGCTCCTCGCGGGTCATCGCCCGCCCAGATCGGTTACGAGTTGGAACGACGCCGCGACGTCATCGATCTGATAGTGCGGTTGCAGAAACACCGTGCATCCGAAACTGCCGGGTTTGGCCGGCAGTTCGTGCACGGTGACCTTGCCGGCGATCAGCGGGTAGCGTGCCCGCGTTTCATAGGGCGCGTTGCTGCGGACGTATTGTTTGATCCAGGTATCGAGTGCGTCCTCGATTTCCTCGGCGGTCTTGAATGACCCCACCATTTGGCGGCCCAGCATCTTGACGTAGTGGGCGAAGCGGGAGGCACACATGATGGTGTTGATCTGGTTGGACAGCCGTGCGTTGGCATTCGCCGCATCCGCATTGTTGCCGGTAAACCGTTGCGGCACCAGAGGACTGCGTGCCGCACCAAACACCAGTTCGTCGCAGTGCGGGATCGACGCCAGTGGGATCAATCCGGCATCCAACAGCTCTCGCTCCTGGCGATCGTTCCAGACGATCTCGACGGGTTTGCGTATCCAAACGCTGTCGGGATCGGTGCGGAACGGTTCCACCGGCATCTCGTCGACAATGCCGCCGCCCAACCGGTCGACGTCGGCGCCGCGGGTATCGCCAGGCCACGCACTTTGGGCAAAGGCGCGGGCCACCACCTGACCGAACGCGAATCCGGCAGTCATCCAGACGCGGTCTTTGGCCTCCGGCGCGTACTCCTTATAGCGAAACTGGTCGGCGCGCGTGCCGTCGTCTTCCCACGGCGGCCGCGCCAGCAGCCGCGGCAAGGTGATGCCGAGGAACCGCGTGTCCACCCGCGTCGTCAGATTGCGCCACCGCGCGTGATCGGCATTGCGCAACGGACTGGCGATGTCGGTGACTGTCGCGAGGTCGGCAAAATCGTCGACTTCCAGCAGCACCGGCGAAGCGCCGACGATGGTCGGACAAAACGCCGCGGCAGCAACGCCGGCCAAAGCGGCGAGGGCGCTTACGTCATCGGTGCGGGAGGTCGGCCCGGCCCGGTGTCTGACGTCATGGTCGACGATCATCAGGCCGTACGGCTCGCCGCCGGGCATGCCGAATTCTTCTTCGTAAACTTTACGAAACAGATTGCTCTGATCGAATTCGACCGCGCGTTCCAGGTCGCGGCAGATTTCCGCCCAACCGATATTGAGGATTTTGGTCTTGAGGCGGGAGCCACTTTCAATCCCGCCGACCAGCCAGGCGAGACCACGCCAGGTTCCCTCCAGCCGGCGCAGCCGGTCGTGGTGCAGGATGGCGTCAAGCTGCTCCGACAGCATCGCATCGATGGCGACGATGTCGCGATCGAGCAACCCACGCACATCATCCGCCGAACCAGTCCAGCCTTCGGGTATCCAAAGTGCCAATGCCGCGTCGTTGTCGTCGGCGAGGAACTCGGTCAGCGCGTCCTCAATCGCGCGGTCCTGCAAGCCCAGAAACCGGCCTGACAGGATTGCTGCGCGGAGGTCCGGGCGGGGCTGTTCAGGCGCAGCCGTCGCCGCTCCGCCATCGGGAGGCACCGCGAGGGTGATAATCTCCTCGATGGCGGAGTTGGAGTCGTTCACGGCGCGTGATCCGCCGGCGGCTTGTGGCTGGCCGTTAGCCTGAAGCGGCCGGGATGCGCGCCACCATGCGCAGGCTGGTGGTCAGTTCCTCCATCTGCAGCCATGGACGCAGATAAGCCACCGCGTTGTACGAGCCCGGCTTGCCGGGGATTTCCTGCACCCGCACCTGCGCCTCGCGTAACGGATAGCGGGCCTTGGTCTCCTGGCCAGCCATTTCGTTGCCGTTGACGTAGTTGAGGATCCACCGGTTCAGCCAACGCTCGACGTCGCCCGCTTCCATAAAGCTGCCGATCTTGTCGCGCGCCATCACCTTCAGGTAGTGCGCGAACCGGCTGGACGCCATGATATACGGCAGGCGAGCAGAGATCGCGGCATTCGCGGTCGCCTCGGGCCGGTCGTATTTTTTCGGCTTCTGTGCCGTCTGCGCACCGAAGAACACGGAATAATCGGTGTTCTTGTAGTGGCACAGCGGCAGGAAGCCGAGGTTGGACAGCTCGAACTCACGCCGGTCGGTGATGGCGATTTCGGTCGGGCACTTGGCGTCCATGTCGCCGTCGTCGGAGGTAAACACGTGGGTCGGCAAATTCTCCACCTTGCCGCCACCCTCGGCGCCGCGGATTGCGGTGCAGAAGCCGTACTGAGCGAACGCATCGGTGAGCCGTGTGCCCATCGCATAAGCCGCGTTCATCCAGCAATATTCCTGGTGATCCATCGGCCGCGCCGCGCCGGTCGCGTCATACGGCGCTTCTTCGTAATTGAACTCGTCGATCTGCTTGGTCGCCGCGCCGTATGGCAGCCGAGCCAATGTGCGCGGCATCACCA
>Ga0187867_10001813_pt1 | contig 18203 bp, 30 predicted proteins | sample June2016WEW_13_1_FD_132976 | JGI IMG/M metagenome (GOLD analysis project Ga0187867, IMG submission 132976) | Peatland microbial communities from SPRUCE experiment site at the Marcell Experimental Forest, Minnesota, USA - June2016WEW_13_10 | ecosystem: Environmental > Terrestrial > Soil >...
GCCTGGTTGTCCACCACCCCGTCCGCCATCGCGTCGAAGTACTTCTCATAGCGCGCCTTCTGCTTCCCCAACGCGGCCACCAGCCCATCCTCCGCCATCGCTGCTTCTCTTCTCCGCTCTTCCGCTTCCACCCGCGCAGCGCGTCCCTTCCAGTCGTATTTATCGGCCCAGCTCATCAAGGTCTGCCTGCTCACCGGCAATCCCAACTCCGCTCTTTTCAGCTTCCTCTCCGTCTCAGAAAAGTTCCCGCCGCATTCAACCCAGACCTTATAAGCAAGCTCTCTGGCCCTTTGCTTTTCACCCATCTAAAAACCTCTCACGCGGAGACGCGGAGCCGCGGAGGAAAACCAAAAAGTGGGAAAATACATAGAAAAACAGCCACGCAGCGGATTGCTTCCTGGAGTCAAATTGGACCAAAAGTGGGAATGGCTTATTTCCATTTTTCTTTTCTCCGCGCACTCCGCGTCTCCGCGTGAGTTAGCACTCCACTCCGCAGTCCCTCATCCGCCCGTCCATCGCGTCAATTCCCCGGGCCGTGATCGAAATCAGCGTTATCCGAAAGCTCGAATGCTTCTCGATCTTAAGGCACTCTTTTTCGGCCAGGTAGCTGACATAAAACTCCAGCGCGCGCTCATCCATCGGATAGCCAAGAGTCGCCAGGGTCGCTCGCAGGAGTTCGGAATCGATCGGCAGAGGATAAGATTTTGCGGCAATGGTCAGGATGTGGCGCCTCACCATGTTGTGCCGAAGATTTGCGGCCTCATCGACAACCATTCTGTATCTCCTTTACGCGCGTTCTGCGTCCCTTTTGTCTCTTGCGTCGGCGGACGATGCCGCCGCCTTTGCAGCCGCCGCGCCCGCTTCCGCAGCCGTTGTTCCCGCCTTTGCAGCCGCTGCCACGTCCTCTCGCAACCACTTCAGATGTTCGCCCACCACTTGCACCGCCAGTAAAATTTCACGATGCTCGGTATTGTCCTTCTGGATGTAGGTCTGTATGGCCATGTTGACCCCGGCCATCGCTTCGGCCATTTTCTGCTGAGACTCGATGAAAGCCGTCCCGAACTTCACCGAAAGCCTGTAAAAAATCATCAGCAAAAAGCCGCAGATCACCACTGTGCAGCCCAAATCCACCAGGCTCTTGATCAAGCTCAAATCGTTCATTGAAACTCCATGATCAGTGAGCGGTGAACAGTGAGCAGCACAGTGAGCAGCAAAAAGCGAACAACTCTCACACCCGATTTGTCCCATTCATCCATTCACCCACTCACCAATTATTCTTCCACAAACGCTGCAGCCGGCTGTCCCGGAGGCGGTATCGGCACAGGCGCCGTCCAGGCTTCCGTCGTAAAAGCAGGCGAGGTCCCGGCCTTGTTTACCGCGATGATCACGGCCTTGTACTCGGTGCCCGGCACGGCCTCGAAGTTCACCAGGGCCGATCCGTCCGCATTGGGTATCACTTTCGAATCCGCGAGCGGAATACCGCTCACTTCGTAATATTGAACGTTTTCCAAGGGTTCGATTTTGATCTTCGCCATTTTACCGCCTCCGATTATTGATGCTCTGGGTTGTCCAAGTAACTCCTCTTTCCCCGCTCTTTGCCCCGCATGGTAGCCCCCGATATAGCCGATAAGACCCCCTACCGCCGTCCCGGCCACGCCCGCGATAATAAGCGCTGCCTTGAATACCTCCGGGTCCTTTGAAGTCAAGATCGTCGCGAAGGCCAGGATCAAAGCCATAGACCCCAGCTTGCCGATCCACTGTATCGCCAGGTCCGAACCTCTAAGATCTCTTATGATCCCACCTATCATGACGCCTCCCTCTTTCTCCGTGCTCTTCGTGCTCTTCGTGACCTGTCCCTGCTCACTCTTCACTGTTCACTGCTGAGCCCTCACTCCCGCTCGGCTCCGCGTTAATCGCTCTGACTCATCTGCGACGCTTCAAGCTCGGCGTCCGATCTTTTCTGAGGACGCACTGCTCACTGTCCTACTCACTTCTCAATTTCTTGTAGACCACCTCAAACCCCTCCCAGCGCTCCAGCACTTTGGCCACATCCGCCGGCGTCCAGCCAAAAGGGTCCTCGAATTCGCTGAAGCGGTCGCGAAAACAGGCGCCGTCCAAAAAGCTCACCGCCAGCTCCGAACACACCAATTTGTACCAATGGACGAATCGCCCCAATCCAAGCAGCATCAGCGGAATGCGGTAAGCCGGATAGGTTTCGCCCAGGTGCGGCAGTATCTGGGCCATCCCCGTCTTGAACCGCTCATCGTCCATATGTTTGTAGCGCCCGACAAGCAGCGGACAGCCAGCGTAATCGTTGATGTTCCCGTACCGCACGGTCCAAAGGCTTTCGATTGTTTTGCCGTTCGGACCGACGATCACTCCTGCGTGAGACCAAGTCGAATCCCCCCCCGGATCGCGGCGCTCCACGGCACAGATCGCACGGCTGAACAAGTCGCCAGATCTCACAACAAACACATCGCCAGGCTTACAGATCATATCTTCGTGCCCTTCGTGTCTTCTTCGTGTGCTTCGTGAGAAATCTTTGCCTGTCCACCTCGTCCACCAAGTCCACTCCGTCCACCCTCTTTTCCCCGCCCGAACTTCCTTTTCAATTTCAAAATGCCCTTTCCAATCAACTGCGAAATCCGGCTCTCGTGAGACCCCATCTTCGCGCCGGTTTCCTTCATGGTGAAGCCGCGCAGGTAAAAAATCATGGCGGTTTTAATCGTTCCGTTCGGCCAAGAGAGGACCTCTCGGATCAGGTTATGATGGTCGACATCCCGGTCGACGGTCGGGTAAACGGCCCGATCGTAAAGCAGCCCTTCCTCGATTCTCAGCAGTTTAATATTGTCAGGCTTCGTTTTTGCGAAGCTCTGCGCCCTCATGACGTCGATCAGCGCGTTACGCAAAAGGGCCTTATTCCAGAACTTATCCGGCCTGATCACTATCGCTTCGGCCATCGACTGGTACAAATCCCTTGCCCCCATTGCGGTCATGCGTTCGGACTTTCTTGCGAACTTTTTAGCCAGGTCGACCATCGTGCCGCCCATTGCTTGCAAGGTCTCTTCGACCGTCCAATGGTTCGCTACCGCGCTCATTTGCGCCCCCAGGGATAGACAAGCGGCAGATACCAGGTCAAAGCCATCATCGTGACAATCCTGACCTGGTTCATGTAAATGCGCAAAACGAGGCCGGCCATCAATCACCCCTCAACCACGGCCATTTCTTCTCGGCCAGCCAGTAGCAACCTTCCAGTCAGTTAATTGAATAGGGGAATCGGACATCGGTAGCCTCCTGCCAGAGAACAACGTCTCCGGTAATAGGGTGGTATGTCCTCCGAATCATTGAACTCAGATCGAACCCGAGGGCCTCCAGTTCCATGCGGACCTGCATGTCGAACTCCGCCTGAGTCCACCCCTTGAGAATCTTCTCGCGGGCCATCTTCCTGTTGATGAAGTATACGAGCTTGTCTGGCTTCATCATATCTTCACCCCGTCCTTGAAGTCGTCGCACTCCACAACGCGTACCAGGGTCAGGGCAGCTTCTTCCTGGGCGTCCTCGATCTTCTTCCGGTAGTCGCGACATACGCTGGGGGCGATTATGGCCGGGATCGCTTGGAGTTGGAGGGCACGACCAAACTTTCGCATGATGTAGTTGTCCCAGTGATGACTTTTAAATTCTTCCACGGGTTCTCTCACCACGCCTTGTTCGTACTCATAGACCACGGTAATCCCCTCCCTTGCAGAGACAGACATCGCAAATCGCGGTTTCGGGAAGAATGTCGCCTTCCTGCCTGATGACGATGTGGCCGCACTCGAGCATCCCCTTATAATGCGTATCGGCAATCAGGCTTCTCTCCACCCGGATCCACTCCGTAACTCGCTTGGCATTTCCAAGATACCAGGACATATCTTCGTGCTCAGTCCTTGTTCTGCAGCTCACTGCTCACTGTTCACTGCTCACTGCTCACCATTTTTTTATTGCCGTCTCGAAGTACCAGACCCTGCACTTGCTCGTCGGCTCGCTCGCGAGCCCTTGCTCCACCCCGAAGCCGTTCACGCCCCACCAGATCGGAAATCCCCCGGCATCCTCTCCGATGGATGTCCCGAGATCTACTTGGATGAGCCAGCCGGGGTAGCCTTCGGAGGGACCGATGTAATAGCCGCCTTCGCAGGAGTAGGGGTTTTGGCGACCACCGACCCCACGGCCGCATTCGCGCTTTCGACGTCTGCCTTCACCTGTAGAAGAGCCGCCTGGGCCTGGGCCACGGTTGCCGTTCCGGCTTGCAAACCTGCCGCCACGGTCATAACAGCGCCCACGGAATCGTTAGCCTTAGCGATCAGCGGGTCTACAGTCGTCTGTACGACCTGGCCCAATTTCACGCCCCCGCCCACATCAACGTTCCCGGCGACCGTCTCGGTCAATTGAGCCGCCACGCTCAGGCCGTCCGTGAAGTCCGCCCAATATTTGCCTACAGCCGCCCAGTCGATATTACTCAAATCGGTCTCGGCCTTCTGGACAACGGTCGCGCCGGCCGGAGCCACAGCCTTATTGGCCACGCATCCTGGCAGAATCATCACCATCACCATGCACACTACCAAAACCATCAATTGCTTAACGTAGCTCTCGAACTTCATCTCTTTCTCCTCTTTTCCTAAACGGCATCTCATTCAAACCGGGCCCACCCGCCCGAACTCATCCCTATCGGATTAATCCGTCTCCTCGGTAGCGCTGTCTTCCACGGCCGCGTGCTCTGGGTCTTCCACGGCCGCGCCGCTCTTCTTTTCCAGCTCCTCAACCTTCGCTGCCTGCCCCTTCTGATAGTCCATCCACTTGCAGAAATACCCGTCCTCCGGCTCCGGATCGTCATCCTGCAATAGTGTCACGCTGCATTTGCTGAAGGGCATTCCGTTCGCATCGAACGCCACCAGGTTCACAAGCCGCTCGCCCCAGACGTTCACTATGATGGCCGCGCAAGGATGAATCCCATTCCTCGCCATTTCCCACTCGGTCATATGCGGTATAAAATGCACCACCCGTCCCACCGTAGGCTGAATCATCGCTTCACCTCTTCCTCGCTCTCAATCATCGACTTGAGCGCTCTCCCGCACTCCGGGCAGCAATAAAGATTGCAAGCGGCGGTCGGGCACTTCGCCGTCTCCGGACATCCCTCCCAACCGCACTCGCATCTCAAAATCACCATCCTGCTTTTCTCTCCGCTTTCCCTTCGTGTTTTTCGTGCCTTCTTCGTGTCCTTCGTGCTCTGTCCTCGGCCCCAAAAACAAAAAAAGCCCGGCCCCACGCTTTCGCGTGGTAACCGGGCATCTGGTGCCTCTAAGGGCGCCCGAACTAATCTTCATTCCCGCGTTCTTCTACGTCAAAGAACGGGAATCCAGGTTTAGTTACGGGCCATATTCGGCGATCTGGTCGCTCTAAATTTTTAACAAGTCTATCAAACCCATTTTCCCTGTCAAATACTATTGCTTATTTTTTCTCTTTTTTTCCAATTTCTTGCGGATACTGACCGGCGTTATATTCACCCACCGCAGTCAGCTTCTTGTCTCCATGCCATAATTCCACCGGCCCATCCGTCCGGACTCCCCGAAGCTCAACAAACGCACCATCCGGCGCGCTCTCCGGAACCCTGATCGTTACCTCCTGTCCCCTTCTGATCACAACCGGGATGTTCTTGAATTCTATTTCGAAAATCATCTTTTCAGTCCTTTCCACCAAAAGTAATCGGCGAATGAATTCCAGATACATTCCCACCTGTTCCTTGATCTTGAATCTCCTCGTATTTTTCGATAAGCATCGCAGTTATTTCATCGGCGATCTTTATAGACGAAGCAAAAGAGCATTGTTTGGCTTCATATCTTTCCAATATTTTTTGTATCTCCTGAAATATACTCGGTTTGCGATCCGTCTCTGCGATTGGACGCTCAGCACTCTCCTCTTCAGCGGCGTCAGGCAATTGAAATTCCTCGAAATCAAACCGGAGGCTGAAAAGAGGGGCTCCCACTCCATTGAATTCATCCTTTTCGTCGAATGGAATGGCGAACCTGCTGTCTGTTTTAATATCGCGATATACAAGCAACGTCTCAGATCTTTGCTTATGCGCTGCAAAAGTAAAAAACTGAAAAGCTCCGTCCTCATTCCATTTTACGCGTTTGGGCATTGTTCTCTCCAAAAATCAAATTATCAATTCTTCCTCAAATTAATCGAATTATTTTCGATATTCAACTCCGGATATATAGTCTGCGTATGATGGCACTTCGGGCAAACAACCTCGATAACTTCATAGATCGCCCGGCAGATCTTACGCCGGCACTTCTTGCACTTCACCCACTCCAACCCATCCCCCACAGGCATTCCCCCCATTCACCTGCTTTTGCTGCTCACTGTTCACGGCTCACTGCTCACTGCCCTACCTATATTCTTCCGGACAATGCTCCTTAATAAACCGCATCACCTTCGGATCGTCGAACTGCTTCGTCCACCAGTCCGCGCCGCAAAGCTTGGCCATCCGGATCGAAAACATCTTCTTCAGCCCCTCGATCACAAGCCACGCCTCTTTCGCCGTCTTGACTCTCTCTATATTGAGCCGTTTCTGCATCCATCTTTCCAGCCCATCCTTGAACTCCCAGTCGATCAAACTGGCCAGGACGTCGATCTTGCCGAGCATGTCGTGAGTCGCGAGCTTCACGATCTTGCCCTCTTCGCGTCTCTCCCGTTGCTGCGGCTTCCTGTTCCTTACAAACCCCTCATAATGTCCCCTGAACTTTTGCCCCTTGTTCCTCGTCTCGAACCCCAGCGCCTCGAACCGCTCGATCAATTTTGTCGCCTGCGCCTTCGTAAGCTGCGTGCAGCTACTCACCCGAAAATGATCCATCAGCATCGCCCGGTAATCGTCATCGTCCATCCCCAGCTCCTTTTGCCCGATCTTTATAAGCTGGATCTGCGCCTTTGAAATAAGCTCAGGCATAGGCATCACACGCGGAGACGAGTTCTGCGACGTCGAAAAATGCGCGGAGGAAGAACTGCAATTCCCGTTTCTATTCGAAGATCTTCTAGTTTTTCTTTGAGTACTTTTTTCCATCTTCTTTACCTCAGTTCTACAGTCGGCGTTCATAATCCCTGATTCTTTGATGGAAACGAAATCCTCTGGCGCTGCGCCGTTGCCAGCGCATCAGCCGATGGTCAGTAGGAGCACCTCTAAGCGAGTCATGCCTTCTGGCACACTCTTCGATGCCATAACGGGTAAGAAGCGCTCTCTCGGTAAGGACGGCCTTCCTTGTAATCTCAAACGCCACAGGATCGGGCGCCCTGATCGGATAGAATATTATCGTTGTCGTGACGACCGTCGTCACCAGGGTACTTGTCGCCCTTACGCCACGATCAGCACGTCGAACGTGCCAGCAGCCAGCGTATTGGCCGCAATCTGTCGAATAGTAAGTTCCGACCATCATGAAATACATTCTCCGCGCCGTGCACAGGCCTCCCGGCCGTGCACGGGACGTGCATGGCCGGATATCGGGGGGTGTGGGGCGGACGCCGCCCCGCGTCTTTCGCTTTTTCTTCTAGCTCTGCGCTCTCTGTGTGCTCTAGTCACTCAGCCCCTTCTCAATGTGTTTCGCTTCCGCTTCCCGCCTCTCGCACAAACTCTTCGTATCCGGCCACAGCCTCTTCATCGCTCTCAACTCTCCCGGGATCGCGCTCCACTTCCCCTTCGCCACTTCCCCGCGAATATTCGCCATCTCGACCCGCCTCGGCCCGTTCACCGCCGATCCCCGGTTAAACACCAGGTCCACCAGCGCGTCCAATACGCAATCAGGCCCGGTCTCAACACCCGGGAACGCCTGCTCAGTCATTTTCATATAAACCGGTACGGTAAACTTCTGAAACTGAGCCAGGGCCGTCTCCCAAGAGATGCATATCGCATCCATCGCCGGCAGAAACTTCTTCGCCCCGTTTCCCTTTTCCCCAACAACCGTCATGAGCTTCGCCAAATCTCCCGGCGCCAGGTATTCTCCCCATTCTTCGCTCAATTCTCGAGGCCCATGCATCCCGCAATCCCAGCCGATCCCGATCGTGATCCCGCTCGTCGTATCTTTGCCGCCCGGCACCACTGGCCTTTGACAAAGCTTCTCGTAATATTTCCGCCCTCCGCCCACTTCCCAATCCAAGATCAACTGCAATCCCTCAGCCGTAAGCTCTTTCATTCCCCCCTCCAAAGGAAAAAGCATTCACCGATCGTCAACTCAAAAAATCCTGCAGTTCATACGCAGGGCCAAGGTTGATCTTTAGAGCCCGCAGAGAATGCAGAGTTAATCCCCGATTAAGTCGAATCTCCGGTTGCGAGGCATTCGCTTCAACGTGAAGCCTGCTGTATCAAAAGGCGTTACCAGATTGATCCCAAGCTCATCCCGATAAATGACCATGTACTGCTCCGTCCCCGCAAGCTTCGCAATACCGACATAAATAAAGACCCCATCCTTATTCCATATCAGTGTCTTCATGCCTCTTCCCTTCTCGCTCTTCGTGACGAAGGCTTTTTAGCGCTTGTTTCCCGCTGCCCGCACCATCTCCAACGGCACCGGCCAGACGATCCCCTCGACTCGAACGACCGCTTCCCCCTTCCGCACAAAAGCAGCGCCAACTGTCTTTCCTCGCGTGACATCCTTCGTGACCAGCACCTCTGTCCCTTCCGGGCACTTGCAATTCCATCTCCTTATCTTCGTCTCAGCTTTCATTTTCTTTTCCTCCGTGCCCTTCGTGTCTTCTTCATGTTCTTCGTGAGAAACTTACGCCTGCAATCCTTCCAAAACCCGGCTCAACTCTCCCGACAATTCCTTCAGCTTCTCCACCCGGTCCCTTCTCACAAAAATATCCCCGAACTGCTCCTGAAGCCGCTTGATCTCCGCCGCATACTTGGCAGGGTCTCCCTTCACCTGCTCCAAGAGCCCCGTCACGACGCTCACCCAAGCGGGAGGCCCATCTTCCGCAGGCCCTCCGGTCAGCTCCCGGTACCCTTCCGCTTCACCTTCAAACCCCAGCGTGAGCTGAATCATTGCATCGGCATAAGCGGCCTTTCGGCCCCGGCTTTCCTTCACGAGCCCCGTCATCGCCCGGCGATGAAAACTCTTGCTGTTTTCCTCGACCTCTTCCTTTGTCGCCGGCAGGTAGTAGCCGCCGCCGACCCCGGCCCGGCACATGATCGAGATCCCGTGTACGATAATGAGGCTGTTCACAGCGCTCCGCACCCGCCTCTTGCAGGTATCGAACCGGTGCAGCTCCTCTGTCTCGTTCGGGCTCGCCATGTCCCAATAAATGCTGTAAATGGCGTTTGCCAGGTCGTTCGAGCTCAGTCTGCCCACATACCCTTTCGGCCTACCGTCCTCGTCGTACCCGGCCTCGATCAGCGCCGCCAAAATGACGCGCTCGTAGTCATCGAGCTTTTCCGCCTCAAGTGCTGTCCGGCTTGCCTTAAGCGATCCTATTTCCATAAAACCCCCTTTCTCACGCGAAGACGCGAAGCCGCGAAGAGACACTATTCATCTCGAAGGACGAACCTCCCATACAGATCATCGAACATCGCCGGGATGTTACTGCAAAAGCCTAGCAGCATACTTTTCGCCAGGTCCCGCATCTGGGGATGCGCCGCCTTCGAACAGCGCAAAGAAAAGAAATGCCTCCATTCCCTGATATTCGCGGTCATGACAAGCTCGGTCTTCAGCGCATTAGGAAGTACTTCTCTCGCGCATTGAGGCTGCCAGCCTTCCTGTAATAGATATTTGTAACTGAGTTCGGCCTGATACAAGCTGTAAAGAAAAGCGTCCGGGGCCTCTAAGTGGGAAGGTCCTTCGATGAAAAGAGCATCCGCATTAATCGATTGATCTAAGGGCAGGGCATAATTGTCCATCCAGACAGGAAGAATAAAGACAAGATCATCACCACCATAGTTGCAGTACCTAGTTGATTCTTGGCTGTATGAAGCCAGCCGGTGGCGCACTATTTCGTGTGTCACGCCCCTGTTGGTTATGATCCTGACGGTAATATTATGATGCTCTATGACTGAATGATGGCCGCTTTTGAGCATATTCAAGCAGAACTGGCGCGCCGAATCGTCTGTTATCTTATCCTCGCTCTTGTAACAGGTGCGGCCTGCACGTTCGATCTTCTTGAGCATCTCCTTCCCGTCCACGCACTCTTCGAACTTCCAATATTGTCGAATCAATTTCATATCGGCGTCCTTTCCTATTCTTATCTGCTCACTGCTCACTGCTCACTGTTCACTGCTCTTTCCCTGTACCCTTCCGGAAATTCAAACCATTCACCTGGTGTGGATCCATTCGGAAACCAGCGCTGCCAGCAGCCGGCCGCGCTATAAGAATAAAGGTTGAACCACTCGTCTCCCGACCGGGCGAGAACGATATCCCCCAACGGCGGAGCATCGCTTGCATCGTGCCTCTTCATCACCAGGCAGTTCTCAAGTTCCGCGCGCATTTCCAGGATAACCCGCTCCCGGTCGTCAACTTCTCCGCGCGCCGCCTCCAGCTCCCGCGTCAGCCGCTCGTTTTCTTCCAATAGCTCCGCTTTTTTCATCTTCATATCGTTGCGCCTCTCTCTAAATCTCCATATCCATCCGCAAATCATTCCTTGTCCTCTTTATTCTCCGTGCTCTTCGTGCCTTCTTCGCGCTCTTCGTGAGAAACACCCCTTGCCAATTCCTGCATCAACGCACCGACAGTCTCCGCCGCCTTCTTCCCCGTCCACTTCCTGCATCCCAATATCTGGTTCTCCGAAACCGGCCGGCTATTCTCCCCGCACCCCTCCGGAGGCCGAAAACTCGCACAAACAAAACAGCCCCTCTTTTTCGGTTTATCCGCAGCCGTGGAAGGCTGCGCTACCGTTCTTTCTTCTCCGCGCCTCCGCGTCTCCGCGTGATGCTCTTGTTCCATCGCCAATGGCCGCGCCCTGGTCCAGACCACCTTCCTCAGATAATTGTGGCTGTCGAGTTCCCGCTTGCCCTTCTCGCACATCTCGCACATCACCTCGGCCCACAACTCCGCCGGCGCGGGCCTCGTCTCGCCGCCTTCCCAGTGCACGGTCCCTTGTCCCACCAGCTCCTTTAGTTCTTGCAATATTCTCAGCGCCCGTTTCCAAGAAAGCCCCCGCTCGCCAACCCGAAAGAGCCCCAGATATCTCGCCGCCTGCTCCCGCACCTGGTAGGGCAATTCGCCCATAATCGCGTTGAACTGCCGCACGGCAGCGTCGTTTTCCCACCCCTCCAAACTGAAAGTCCCCCCGCACCCCGGACAAACCAACTTCATAAAAAATCCTCACCGTTCGACAACTCCAAAAATCCAGCAGCGTTCTTCGCGAGGCCACGGTCGATCTTTAGAGAACGCAGAGAACACAGAGAAAAAAGAATCATCAACAAACCCCGGTAGCGCGGTCTTCCACGGCCGCGTGGATACGCATCTGTCCGGAAGACTCCAGCAGCTCCCGCTCGTGCTGCCATTGACTCTTGAAAAGCCTGCAGGCCAAAAACTCCGGAGTAATGATGAAAGGGTAGGTCGGCGCCTTCTCATGCGTGCAAACACTTTCCTCTTCCGGATCATCCGTCACGCAGCAGATGCACTCCCCACACGTCTTCCCTTTCGGCCCCCAGCCATGCTCTCTCCGCATGAGATATGGACTGATTATTTTTCCCATTTGTTCTTCCTTCGTGCGAGTATTTTGCTTTTCCTGCTCACTGTTCACTGCTCACTGTTCACTGCCCCATCACGGCCACTTCGTCCCGATCAGCGCCACGTGCCTATCGATCTTTAACCGCCTGATCTTATCGAGCTTCACCCCAGCCAGCCGCGCCGTCACAAACACGTTCACGCCGAGCCCCTCCGGACAGTAGCTCACGCCGTCACACCTCAAAAATCCCATCGCGGCCTTTACCGCGCTTTTGAGGTCCTTCCTCACGATATTTTGCCAGTACAAAAGATTTCGGCACTGCCGTGGGGTCCATTCCGGATGCCTGAGTTTCATCGTCTCGGCGTGATATTCCAGGTTGAACATCGCATAAACCAGGTAGATCGGCTCTTCGGGATCCAGAAGGTCCACAATGCTTCTTGCCCCGGGAGGACATCCCGGCCGGCCGTAGTTCGGACAGCCCCTGGGATGGTCCTTATACGGCAACCGGCACCATTTCCCCACCTGCGCACTCGTCACAAGCCGCTTCACCTCATAAATCCCGAACAACCCATCCACCTTGCTCATGATCTTTCCCTCGGACCAAGAATTTCTCTCACTTTTTTGCCTATCGGATCGAATGTGTAATATCGGATCGGCCTTCCCAAATTCCTGGCATGTTCGATTTCCGCGCTCGTACTTTCCCCCACGTACATCATCGGATTGACGATAAAGACCTCATCGGCAAGCTCGATTTTACGAAGATGCAGCTCGTCCATTTTCTCCTTCACGCCTTCAGCTTCCGCCTGGTGATCGTCGTGCGCCCCATACCATTGCGGGAGAAGATGACACGACAATGTGATCGCATTCTCATCCCGTTCGATAAGCCACGCGCAAACGGCCATAATGTCGATAAAACGAGTCGAACCACACAGCGCCACTACTTTCGGTTTGCTCACAACCCTCCTCCTTCACCAAAATATCCGATGTTCGCTTTCTCTTTCGGCCCGGGGGGCAACGCCTTCGCATCGCGCTGCGCCTTCCATTCTTTCCAGGTCAAAAACTTCGCGCATGCCGGCCATTCCGGATCGTGCGGCTTCTTTCCCCGGAGCTGGCATTTCGGCTCGGGCCGGTTGCCGACGTCCCCGATAAGATGCTTGCACTTCTTGCATATCGTCTCCGCGACCGAGCAAACCCCAAACTTCAGCATCGGGTTCTCAGCCACAATTCCGATCCGCTTTCGTTCTTTCATTTTCTTCCTTTCTCTCCGCCCCGCCCTTCACCCTCTTTTTCAAACAATGCCGGCAAGTGCCCCCCCCCGCGCTCAGAACGGTCTGAGCCCGCTTTATGACCGCCCCGCACGCAGGCCTGTTTCCCACCGCATCATGCGTAATCTTTCTCTTGATCGATTGGATGAGGATCATTTCGCCCTTTCCTTTCGGTACACCCGGTACAAACACTTTCCGCACAAGCCGCGCCCATGAATCATCATCTTCCGCCTACATTGCGCACATTTGGCTGTCTTCTTGCTGCACTTCGGCGAACGCCCCCCCCGCGTCTTGAGCTGTGTTATGTGACATGCCCGACGTGTTATGTGACACGATCTCCACTACCTTTTCTTCGCTCCTCTCTGTGCTCTTCGTGCCTTCTTCGTGATCTTCGTGACCTGTTAGCAACTCCACCAGCCAGTACTTATCCACCTTCCTAAAATCCACGATCTCCACGCATTCGATCACGAACTGCCGAACATCTTCTTCCCGGATCATCCAGCTATCCCCGCCCTGCTGCGCCGTTCTCTTCGTCCCTGCCTTTTCAGCCCTGAGCAGCCCTTTTTCGATCCAGGCGCTGATGGAATGGGCGTCTATCCCGAAGCGCGCTGCGAGCGAACAGGCCGAATAATGCTCCTTGGGCTTCCTTCCAATCGTCCGGTTGATCTTTATCTTGATGGCGTTTCGGCCCCGTTCGAACCCTTTTTCCTTTAGCTTTCTCTGAATGTGGGTAAAGCTCGCCGCCGCGTTTTCCTTCAAAATCCGATACTCTTCCGCGCACCAGTCCGGCTCTTTCTTCCCCCTGTTCGGCCTGCTTACAGCGACGACCCCCAGCACGAACGCCCGCTCCGATACCTTCCATCTCGGCATCCCGAATTTTTCGGCCAGCTCCCGCACCGGCCGCGCCCTCTTCACTTCCTTCAACCCCACTTCTTCCAGGTAGATCCGCCGGATCTCCGCATCCATCTCCGCCGTAAACTTCGGATACGTCTTTTGCTTCACTCCCTTTTTCGGCCCCCGACGGCGAGCCGCCGCAACCAACGGTGCCACGCCCGGTGCTGGGAGCACAACCAACGGTGCAACGCCCTGTGCTGGGAGCACACCCAACGGTGCATCGCCGATCGTGGAATCTGTAACGGTAGCGCGGTCTTCCACGACCGTGATCTTGCGGTCTTCAGCTCGACAATCTTCATCCTGAAGGACGATTTTTAACTCTTCCGCGGCGGCAGGCATCTCTTCGCAAGGTGCAACGGCTTCAAACATGGCCTTCTTTCCACCTCTCTGCCTGTTCTGCCGATCCTGGATGCACTGTTTGCAAAAGCGCTGATCGCTGTCGTAAAAATTGACCCCCTTTTTCCCTTTATGTCCGCATGTAAGGGCGGTCCATTCCGCGCCGGAAGGCAAACCACGAAACTCGGCAAACGGACTGTAATTGTTGCGCAGTCCTCTCGGCATTACCTTCTTCTCCTTCAGGACCGGATTCTTCACGCGGAGACGCGGAGGCGCGGAGTGAATGACGGTAGCGCGGTCTTTCACGGCCGCGCGTTGTTCCTGCAATTCCGTCTTTTTCTCCTCCAGGAGCGCAATCTCAACCGGCTCGGCCTCTATCTTCTCCGGCTTCTCGTCCACCAGGTCCACCACATCCACCACGTCCACCGGCCGCTCTATCTTTTTCTCCTCCACGATCGCAATCTCAACCGGCGCGGCCACTATCTTCTCCGGCTTCTCGTCCACCAGGTTCACCACATCCACCACGTCCACCGGCCGCTCTATCTTTTTCTCCTCCAGGAGCGCAATCTCAACCGGCTCGGCCTCTATCTTCTCCGGCTTCTCGTCCACCAGGTCCACCACGTCCACCAGGTCCACCACGTCCACTTTCTTCATCCACGCCCAGGGCGCCGCCCTCAATTTCGGCTTCTTCTCGAATTTCTCGAAAGCTCCGAAAAGCCGTTTCCACTCCTCGCACTTCTCGCAAGCCCCGGGCCGGTAATGCACGGATTCGTTATGGCCGCATTTGTAATCCCCGCGCGCATGCTCGGCGGCCGTCGGCCTCGCCCGATTCTCCTGGCATTGGCGCTTGCTCACTTTTCCAAGCGCACACTGTGTCGCGTTCTGCGCGAGCCATTCCTCCGCCGAAACCGTACTCATTCCCCTTCCTCCACCAGCTTCGTAGCCCTCAATTCCAGTTTGTGCAGCCGGAGCATTTCCTCGGCTTGAGCCGCTCCCCCTGCGACAAATGCGTCCCACCAGACAGTCGTAACGATTGCCCTAACCATCGAAGGATTATCCTTGAACTTTTCGATCAAAGCGCATGCGTCCTCGATATCTTCTCTGTTCATGCCATCTCCTCCGCAGCCTTCGAACGTCGAAGGCCTAAGCTTCTCGCATCTGGAATCGTCAAGTTTCGACAGATCCAATCTGACTGCTCCGTATTTCTCTCCCGTCGCAAAATTCTCCACGAGCAGCCCGTCTTCGAAGATCCCCTCATAGATCCTCACTTTTGCGCACTGCAAACCTTCTACTTCGTAGATGATGTCGTTCAGGTTAAAGCGCCCGTACTTGGTAACTGTGCGTAAATGCTCTTTCCTGTTCATGCCGTCTTCTCCGCGCCCTCCGCGACTCCGCGTGAGTCGGTTTTTGTTCTTCTATCCAGCACGGATTTCAAAGCATTTCTCCGCGTGCCACCCTTTGCCCCCTCGATCGTGCTTCTTGCCCCCGTCCTCTCCAGCTCGCCCACGTCCTCTTTCCCGACCTTCTCCGCGCCCCTGGTGAGAGCATTCGCCATGCACTTCACCAACAAATCCTGCAAATCCAGGTAGTTCCTCGCATCCGGCAGCCCACCCACGGCCCCAACCGCCTCATCCTCGAACACATTCCCGACCGTTTTCCTGACGTACTCCCGAATCTCACTCCCCGTCAGGCCGTGCATATGCACCACATCGGTTCGCAGCCTCACCTCGGCCAACCCGATATTTTGCGTGCTGTCGCTTTGCCCGACGAGCACGGCCGTAAAAAGATGCGTTTCCCCCATCCAATCCAACTCTCTCAGATTTTTCAGGCTTCTTAACGTGTTCCCATGCAGCCGGTGCGCCTCGTCTATCACAACCACGACGCTCTCCCGCTTACTCGCCTCGCCCAAAATTCTTCTCAATTGCCTTACCCTCACTTCCCGGTCCTGCCTCACGCGCTCCCCGGGCGCCAGCTCGATCAAAAGGGCCTCCTGGATATCGCTCGCCGTGGTCCTGCTCTTATCCGGAGTCAAAATCCGCACCGGCTTTATCTTCAACTCCCTCAAAGCCGCATTGACGGCCCTGGTCTTTCCGATCCCGCGCTCCCCCACAATCGATATCTGCGCATGAGCCGATATCGCCATCGCGAGCAAACTCCTAACCCGCACCGCATCGGCGCTAACAATGTCATGCCCGTAAAACGGGTCCCTCCTGAACCCGTACAAACTCAGTATTTCCAACTTATTGCTCATCTAAAAACCTCCCTTCAAAACATTTCACCGCAGAGATCACAGAGAACTACTTGACCTGCATAGAGTCTCCATTCAGGCCATAGGTCACTGTGATATGCTTAAATGAATTTCTGACTAATGCGGCTTCTATCAAAAAATCAGTATTGCCGATCTTGGGTATGTCGCTCAGAGGAAGGCGCCAAATCCTAAGTACTTCTCCTGAATCAGATTTGAACGTTGGCCGTTCTCTGATGATCCCTGCGAAAACAAAGACTTCGAAATCCTCGCCCTGCAACGTCGCATAATGTTCCCATTGAAAACTGGATGAGGTCATGGCTTCCTCGGCCCCTTCCCTGGACATTGCCTCTATCGGCGTCTCATTGTCCTCGATATGTCCGCCAATTCCGCACCATCTTCCCTTCATCCACTCAGGATGCGTCTTTTCTATGAGGAGCACATGCTCGTGATCAGGCGTAAAAGCAAAACCCATAACGTATTTAGTTCGCATGATTTTCCTCTCGCGCTTCGCTGCCATCCCGGCCCCGCACGCTTCGTGCGCGGCCGGACATCGCGGGGTGCAGGGGAGGCGCTCCCCTGCGTTTTTTCTTTTCTCTTTGCATTCCTCCGCGTCTCCGCGTCTCCGCGTCTCCGCGTCTCCGCGTCTCCGCGTCTCCGCGTCTCCGCGTCTCCGCGTGAGAGCCCTTCAGTTACTCGCGCTCTCCGCCTGCACTTCCATCGCCAGTTCCCTTACAAACGCCCGGCTAAGCCCGTTTTCCACAATCAATTCCCGCACCGCATCGCAGTCCGCCCCATTCATCCGGACCGGGCAAATATTCAAAAACTCCCGCATCGCCGCCTCAACATCCCCGTACGCATCCACGCTCAGCGGATCGCTCATCACCCGCCTCTCCCGGATCCGCGTCGGCAGCCGCATAACTTTCCCTCTCTTTTCCTCGGTGCTCTTCGTGTCTCCTTCGCGCCCTTCGTGAGAAATTTTTCCACCCTCACCACCGTACAAAGTATTCCTCATCATCAAATCCGCCGCCGCCTTCACCGCAACCTGGTGCGGCGTGTCCTTCTCGCGTCTGTAATCGTCCAGTTTGGCCGGCGTGAACTTCTTCGTTTCGTATTTCTCGCCCGTCGCGATATCCTCCACCACCAGCCGGTCCTCGAAGATCCCTTCGTACACGCGCACCTTGGCATCGTGGAGCCCCTTCACCTCGTAAATCACCCCGTCCAGGCTCAAGCAACCGTCGCAGCTAACGGTTCTCACATGCCGCCTCGCCGCCGTCGCGATCGCGTTCTCCGGCATCGCCACGGCGCCCCCGCGAAAGTTTATCCGCCGCCAGGCATCGACCCTTGTCACACTCTTCTCGTACCGGTGCGGCCTCATGTTGTAATGCTCGTTCTGATAGATCCGAAACCGCCTGTTCAGCTCGCTCATCGTTATTTCGAACTTCTTCCAGCTCTGCTCCGCGAAAAAGACCCGTTCGAACGTCCCCCAAATCGTCCTCCAGGGCCGCTCGATCTTTCCGTGCGCCTCTTTTTCATAGGGCATCGATCCATCCAGTTCGATCCCGAGCCGTTCCAGCCACTCCCTTGACGCATCGCCCTTCATAAGCGGCCCTTGGTCTGCCTTGATCCGGTCCGGTATCCCGAAAAAAGCCTTGTCCTCATTCGCCGACCACGCCCAGGCCAGAAACTGCAGGTTGTCCGCAAGAGACTCGCCCGCAGCGGCAACGTACCGCGCGATGTGGTAGCCGCTGTAATCGTCGGTAAGTCCATAGAGC
>Ga0187867_10001814_pt1 | contig 18201 bp, 9 predicted proteins | sample June2016WEW_13_1_FD_132976 | JGI IMG/M metagenome (GOLD analysis project Ga0187867, IMG submission 132976) | Peatland microbial communities from SPRUCE experiment site at the Marcell Experimental Forest, Minnesota, USA - June2016WEW_13_10 | ecosystem: Environmental > Terrestrial > Soil >...
ATGCAGAATCCGCTCCACCCCAGCGAGCGCCGTCGCAACCTCCGGCCGCAGCAGCCCATGCGTATCGCTGACCACACCAATCCTCAAAAATCTAGAATAAGCGGCGTTAGCCAAGCGGGTGAGTTAGGCTAAAACAGGGCGCCCAAATATCGCAATGATTGAAAACTCCCGAAGCGGCGAAGAGCACGCTCAATCCAACTGGCGGCGCGCGGTCGCAGCCTATACTGAACCGCGCGTGCTGCGAGTGCTTGCGCTGGGATTCTCGAGCGGCCTGCCGCTCCTGCTCACCTACTCAACTCTTTCAGCGTGGCTTGCGACAGCCGGCGTGCGGCGCGCCGCCATCGGCGCCTTTGCCATGGTTGGCGCCCCCTACGCATTCAAGTTTCTGTGGGCGCCGCTGATGGATCGCGTGCCTCCGCCACTGCCTTTAGGACGCCGGCGCGGTTGGGGAATCACCATCCAGATCCTTCTCATCGGCGCTATTCTCGGTCTCGGGTTGTGCAATCCAAAACACAACCTGCCTCTGATGGCCGCCTTGGCGGTTCTTGTTGCATTTCTATCCGCGAGCCAGGACATCGTGATCGATGCCTGGCGGGTGGAGAGCATGAATAACGATCAGCAGGCTCCCGGAGCAGCCATGATCCAGGCCGGCTACCGGATCGGTATGCTGGTTTCCGGGGCCGGCGGCCTTTTGATCGCAAATTACGCTGGGTGGTTCGCGGCCTATGCCACAATGGCTGCGTTGCTGTCTATAGGACTGCTGGTGTTTCTGTTTGGGCCCGAACCGAAGGCCCCGGCGGAGACGTCCTATGCTGCGAGCTCGGGTTGGGATGCGATTCGCCACGCGTTTTCAACCGCCGTGATCGATCCCTTTCGCGATTTCATGCATCGGCCGCTTTGGCCCGTTATCCTGATCGCCATCTTCGGATACAAGCTGGGCGAGGCTATGGCGGGAGTGATGTCATCGCCGCTTTATATAGCGATGGGATTTACGCTTCCTGAGATCGCCGCGGTTTCCAAGCTATTCGGATTCTTCTCGATCGTGGCAGGGGTTCTCCTGGGCGGTGTAGTGACGGCCAGGTTCGGAATCCGGCGTTCGCTCGTTATCTGCGGCATTTTGCAGGCAATCGGGAACCTGTTTTTTGTCTTGCAGGCTGTAGGTGGGCATCGTATCGGCTACCTTGCTTTATGTGTCACTGCAGAAAATATCACGGGCGGAATGGCCGGGACAGCATTGATCACCTACCTCTCGAGTCTATGCTCGCGCGCGTTTACGGCCACTCAGTACGCATTGCTTTCTTCGCTTGCGTTGCTCGGCCGCACCGTGGTGGCCTCATCGGGAGGTGTATTGTCTGAGAACCTCGGCTGGGCTCGATTCTTCCTGCTCACCACGGTCGTCGGATTGCCATCTATCATTTTGTTCCTATGGGTCGGGCCGCACGACGATTTCAGCAAGACCCGGCTCAAGCCCGCACTCGAAAGCACGCATGAAATGCCGGAAGATTCGGCCCTGGGGGGAAAAAATCAAAACTAACCTCAGGATGATCTCCCTTGAGTTCTTCTTCTGCGTTCGTCAATTACCGCGAGGTGATAGGGGAATTCCAGCGGCTACAAAAAGAATAGAGCGACACCGGCAAAAAATCTGGGTTTAAGAAGGCATGAGAGATTTTGTGAGAGTTTTATTGCTGGTTCTGGCATTCACCTATCCGTCGTGTGTGGCGGCGCAGGCGGGGGGGACGCCGGATGGCCGCTCGGGCACCATTCAGCCCGAGGCCTGGCAGATTGTGCAGTTGGCCAATCAAGCTCGCGCCGCCGCCGGAGCCGGCCCGCTCAAGTGGGACTGGGCATTGGCCGAAGCCGCCCGCCAGCATTGCCTGCGCATGGCCGCCGAGGGACCGATCTCCCACCGCTACGGAGGCGAGCCTGATCTCGACCAGCGGGCAGGGCAGGCGGGCGCTCATTTCAGCTTGATTGAAGAAAACGTAGCCGTGGGCCCCACTCCCGCACGCATTCACGAAGAATGGATGGACTCTCCCGGCCATCGCGACAACCTGCTCAACTCCAAGGTCGATCGCGTGGGAGTAGCCATAGTCTCAAGCCGCGGAGTTCTCTATGCCGTCGCCGACTACGAGCGTTCCGTCTCCATTCTTACGCAGGTCCAGGTGGAAGCCTCCATCGCCCAACTCCTCCGCGGCCTCGGCGCGACTCTTCGAGACGATGCCACCGCAGCTCGCGCCTATTGCACCCGGGGCAAGGCAGACGAAAACAGTAGCCACGCCGGATTTCGCATGCTCTGGCAGGAGGCCGACCTGACAATTCTTCCCAGGCAGGTAGTCGAGAAGCTAGCCGCAGGCGAATATAAGCAGGCCGCCGTAGGCAGTTGCCCAGCCCAGGGCGTCGAAGGCGCCTTCACCGCCTACCGGGTAGCTGTACTCCTATATTGATAGTCCTCGAATCTTCGCCCCCGCTTTTGCAGAAAATATCGTTACCTCGGCGCACAATCAAATCAGTAAGAAAGCTCCGGGGCGCCCGCTGGCTCCGCTCACGGAAGGTTCTCGCCGCGATTTTGCGGCTGGGGCGGGATCTGTTCCCCAACGGACGCAATTTGGGCTGCAAACCAATGGAAAATATCGCTTTAATCTCGAAGTTGTCGGGTATGTGCCCGGTCCACACCCCCCTCCCCCCTCCCCCCCGGGGTCCATGCTCCATTTGTTCGCCTTCTAGAGGCGTAAGTCATTGATTCTATTGATTAATGAGCGTAAAATGACATGTCATTTTTCGGCCAAGAAACGGCGATTTTGGGCCAAAATCGCCCTGGAAATGCCAAAAAGCGCACGGTGATCAGCACTTGAAAATAGGAGAGATTCGCAGTCTCAATCTTCCCGGAAGAGCTCCGGTCAGCTTCTATGCGGATTGAACGGAACCATCACCGAGGCCATTCCAGCCGCAGTCGCCGCCTGAATTCCCAGTGCGGTATCCTCAAAGACCAGGCAATCCTGCGGCTCCATGCCGAGCTTTTCAGCGGCCATGAGAAATGCATCCGGCGCAGGTTTGGGATTCTTGTAGTCCTCGGCCCCAACGATAATAGGAAACTTGTCGAGCAACCCGAGTGTAGTCAGCGAACAGACCACCGACTCGCGGCTGCTCCCTGAAACCACCGCAAATGGAATCCGTCCGTACTCAGCCTCAATCTGCTCCAGAATCTCAGCGACGGGCTTCAGTTGCGGCAGAAGTTCGTAATAGAGGTTTTCCTTGCGCACTCCCACCTCTTTGACGGGCATCTTCAGCCCGTATTTTTCGTTCAGCGTGGAGATGATCACCTCCACAGGCTTGCCGCCCCAGGAATAAAACAGATCTTCGTCGAACGGGCAGCCCCATTCGCCCAGCGCCTTTTTCCAGGCGATGTAGTGCAGCGGCATTGAGTCGGCGATGGTGCCGTCGCAGTCGAAGAGATAAGCGCGGAACGAGCCCGCGGGGATATGCAATTTCATGTTGAGAGGAGCTCCCGTTGAATGGTTTAAGTGACCGATGGATGGTGTGAGCGGATCGCGTCTAGCGTGCTGCCGCTGTTTCTCCAGCCGAAGCAGCACAGCCGCCTTCACCCGGCTTGGTGGGCTCCATTTTGAGGGCGTTGTTGAAGCGGTTGAAGTAGTTGAACAGGCCGATGGCGGCGAGCAGTTCCACAATCTCGCCTTCGGAATAGAAGCCTCGCAACTCGGCGAACTGCTCGTCGCTGACGGTGTGGGCGTCGCGGGTGACGGTCTCGGCCAGCCGCAGGGCGGCTTTTTCGGCGGGGGTGAAGTCCTCCCGCTGCGGCCAGTCGGCCAGGTGGGCCAGCTGGTTGTCGCTCCATCCCAACCTCTTGGCCAGGATGGTATGGCTGGCCAGGCAATAGGGTGTCTGGTTTAACTGGCTGGTGCGGACGATGATCAGCTCCTTCAATTTTGTGGAGAGCGTGCCGGTATTGAGCACTGCGCCAAAATGCGCCTGCATGGTCGAAAAGATCTCGGGCCGGTGGGCCATCACCCGGAACATATTCGGCACATTGCCGCGCAGGGCAAAGACTTTGTCATAGAGCGCCGCCATTTCTGGGGTCACTTCGCTGCGATCGAGCCGGGAAATGCGTGACATGAGGCTCTCCTGATTACAGCCTATCGCAACCGCCGTACTTCCACAGGTGAGCCCTCGAATCCGGCTCAATTTTTTGACGAGCCGCGCACACTCTGCTACCTTAGTAAGGGACAATTCAGCGATAAACACACTCCTCAGTAGCTCAATGGCAGAGCATTCGGCTGTTAACCGAAGGGTTGTAGGTTCGAGTCCTACCTGAGGAGCCAATTTGTGTCCAGGCTCATCTACACGCATCTGGTCGACCTAATAAAATCATTAAGTTACAAAATAGCCTGACCAACCCCATCCACACCAATCCAGCCGAAACCAGATAAAAAGCGGGCATCCGTGTGGGCATCGCAGACACGGGTGACGAGGTTTCGAATGGCTGGAGCCAGACTGAAAGACGTCCAGTTCAAGAAAGCAAAACCGTCCAGCAAACCTTACAAGCTCTTCGATTGCGGAGGCATGTTTTGAGCTCGCGACTGGCCTGGAATTTCTTCACTGCCGTAGTTCAGCAGCTTGAATTCTTCAGCAGAATGTCCGCGCAATGTCCCACGGAACCAGGATTGGAGTTGCAGGAAAAATTACCTCCTGTTCCACATGGAGTGAGGTCGACGCTGGTCACGGCCGCACAAGGCAGCATGCCGGGGGAGTTCCATTTGAAGTTCATGACGTGAAGCGACTCCTTTGATCCAGAAATTAAGTAATGTTGAATACTGGCGGCATGAATCGGTGAACTTTATTCTGGAGAAAAGCCTGTCGAGTTACCTCAGTTTGCCGTGACCGCCGCTGACGACGGATGGGCGTGAAGTCACTGCGGTCGAATAGTGGCTTCTCGTGGACGTATGAAACCGGTGGCGGCAAAGGGGGCCTGGATCCGATTTGCGCCCGCCTTGAGAGGCCAAATCTTGTTGCCCGAGACGAAGCTGCCTGTAAGCTTGCCAGGCAGAGTGATGGTTGCGTTCAGGGCTTCGCGTTGGCGGTGATACTCCACCTCGATAGTGCCTTCGGGATGTGGATAAGTGGCTGCGAGCGAAGGCAGGTTGCCCAGGTGAGGAGCGATCCGGACCGTGGCAAAGCCGGGGCTGGCCGGCTCGATGCCTGCTACCAGCGTTAGCAGGTCGTATATGGGATGCGAGGTCCATGCGTGGGAGTCGGAGCGGGTGTTGCCGGGAATCTCAGGCCAGGTGCTGAAGTGCAGAGGCAGCAACTTCCGCCAGGGGTCGAGGGAGCTTAGATATTCATCTGCCATGCCGGCATGTTCGAGGGCGCGCGCCAGGTAGAAGCGGAAATAGTACGAGCCGCTCAGAATGCCGTCGGGGCGAATATCGCCTGGAGCGATGGCCAGCATCTGGCGCAGGACAGCTTGCTGCTGGTCTTTGGGCACGGCGTCGTAGAGGACGGCCAGGATGTTGCCTTGCTGGCTAAACTTTTTCTGGTCCGGATTGTCGGCGAACAGGCCGCGTTCGCTGTTCCAGCATTTGCGGGCGAGGCCCGAGCGCACATGTGCAGCGCGGTCCTGGTAGCGGGCGGCGAGTACCGGGTCGCCAAGGGCCTTTTCGAGATCGGCGGCATCGTTCAGCGCGCCGAGGTACTGAAGCGTCGTTACGCAGGATTCGCCATTTGCGTCGTAGGTGGGGATGGTTCCTGAAGGGACCCAGTCAATGAAGCTCCACCAGGGCAGCTTGTGGAGCAGGCCGTCGGGCTGTTCGTGCGTGGCGAACCAGGCCAGAATTGTGCGTGATCCAGGGAGAAAGCCGCGCGCCGTCTCCGGATCGGGCCGGTACATCCAGAAGTCGTGCACCATGCCGATCCAGAGCAGAGAGAACGGAGGAATGAACTGAGGCATCGAGCTGGGGTACCGGCTGCGAGTAATCCCATCAGCGGTGCGGGAGTTGTCGAAGGCTTCCAGGGCTTGCCGGGCGAGCCGGTCGTCGCCCGTCACAGCATACGAGATGAGGGCCTGGACGCGGGTGTCGCCCACATATTGGAGTTGCTCGTAGTAAGGGGTGTCCATGTAGGTTTCATGGGCGTCGAGGCGGGCGGTGCGCCAACTGATCTCCCAGATTTTGGCGAGTTCCGGATCGGGGGATTGGAAGGTGGCGCGTTCCTTGAACGGGTAAGCGGTGAAGTTGGCAGTCAGGGACTCCAACTGGAGCGGCTCGGCCGCGGTCTCAATGTCGAGGTCCAGATAGCGCCATGTGCGCCACCATAACGGCTCAAAAGAGCGATGTGCGCCGCCATCGGGGAGGAATCTATCAGTAAGGCCGCGGGCTGCACGGTCGCCCACTTCGTCGCGGTCGCCCTTGTGCAGGTCCTTGTCGAAGAGGGCTTCGGCGTAGGTGAGTGTGATGCGCGCGTCCTTGCCGCCGGAAACGATAAGCAGCGGATAGGCGGTGGTGAGCATCTGGCGATCGAGCAACAGGTGGACGTGCGCGGCGGCAGGGACAGTGACCGCGCTGGAAGGAAAGCTGCCAAGGCCTGGGAGGTCAGTGCGGACAGCCTTGCCGGGACTGGTAGGCAGGTACTCCATCGCAGGGAGAGAATCCGGAACCAGGCCCCATGTATTGTTTCTGTCGGCGTCGGCAGAGTAAGCCTTGTTGTCCGTTGGGCCTATCCATTCGCGGATGGGCGAGGCTGCAGGAAGCCAGGATGCGCCGGCGGCTGTGGGATTATTCCACGCCCAGTCGTAAAGCGCGGCGTTGATTTCTTCTCCGGGACCGGAGAGCATCTGGATTGAAAAGTCGCTGGCGAGGCGCGGCACCGGGCGCTGACCGGCCTCCTGTTCCACCAGCCAGCCCCCGGGAGTGCTGATGGAAGAATTATCGGAGGCTTCACTTTCCAGCAGAAAGGCGGTGCGGTCGCTCATCTGCGCGGTGGGCGCGTAGACGCCGAAGTTCCAGACCGTTGCCGTAATGAGGTTCTCGCCCGGTTGGAGCAGCGGCGCCAGATCAAACCTCTCGTAGCGCCAATGGCCGAGGTCGCCGCGGGCAGGGCCGTCGCCCACCCGATGGCCGTTCACAAGCAGAATGAAGCGGTTGTCGGCGCTGACGCGGACCGGGTAGCTGGCGGGAACGGCAGCCAGCGAGAGTGTGCGACGGAAGTGCAGCACAAGGGGATCGTGCAAAGATGCGGTTGGATGGGTGATCCACGACGCCTTCCATTCGCGGTGGGGCGGATCAGGCTGAAGATTGTTCTGGGCATTGAGGGCGAGGGCTGTCAGGACGAGGACGAAAAAAGTGAAAACTCGACGCATGGGTTTAGGCCTTCCGATTTCCAACTTACCGCTTAGCGGGAAATGAGAACCAATGGAGGATACAGATCAATTTCGCTGCGGGTAAGAGATCAATCTGCATACACAAAGGTTCGTCACGCAAATTCAACAGGCGCATCCGCGGATGGGAGCCCTAATTCTTTAAGTAGATCCGTCCCGGTTTCATCACGTCTCCCCAGCCGAGAACTTCCCCGTCGGGGAGATCGAAGTTGGTTCCGGGGATGCGACCGGTTTGGATCAGCGTTCCCAATTGGAAGTACACCGCGTCCATATCGGAATGCCATCCAGGATAATGGCCAAATCCGCCGTCAGCATTTTGGCAGCCAAGCGCCCAGTTGGCGGCTTTGTCGATTGCGGCACGGCATGGCTCGGAATTTCTTCCAATTTGGCGCAGAACAAAGACGGCATCGAAGCAGGAATGCACATCCCATCTTTGATCCTCTTTCAATTGCCATCCTCCATCGGGTCGCTGATCCCGAAGTACGCGCTGCACAATTGCATCGCCCTTCGGCGTTGGCTGGCCAATCAGCCGATAAAAATGGACCATGTGGAAGGTAGCGGCCACATGGTCTTGCAGATAACCATCCGCGGCCTGGTTTTCGGTCATGTGGCGCTCAAGCGCGAGCCGGTATTCGCTTGGAAAATCCGTGTCCAGGGCAGCATAGAACAGAGGAAAGAAACTTGTGGTGTACCAGGGTAGTTTCGAAAAAGCCTGGTCAACAAAGAATCGATCCATCACTTTTTGAGGATTGACTCTCGGCTTCTCTCCCAGGGCGCGTAAGCTGACGACTCCTTGCACGGTGTTGTAAAGAACTGCGAGGTCGGACTTAGGATCCATTTTGCCGTCATGATTAACAAAAACACCGTCCGGCTGCTGGTGGCGCTGGATAAACTCCGCCGACTTTTTCTTGTGCTTAAGTGGCCAGTTGACTTGCCTGGCCAGGATTGCGGCGTAGGCAACGGCTGCCAGATCACTCATGGAGGTATCGGCAAAGCCTGAGTAGGCTGGGTCTGGCGACGGAGAATATCCTCCATCTTCCCGCAAACATTGTTCGATGAACCTGAAAGTTGTGTCCTTGATGTGTTGTCCATCGAGGCCGGAAGGCAGCGAAGTATCGCCGTCGATTCCAATTGCACCCAGAGCAGACGCCGTCCTGATTTGACCTCCTACAGCCGCCAGCAGCGTCCATCGCAAAACATCACGCCTTGAGATTGCATTTTTCATGTCGCCGCTCCAGGCAAAGATTTCTATATTTAAGTCTATTTCCGTGAGTTGAATTGCTTATCGACCAATTTCGCAAAATATCTTGCGCGCCCGGTCCAGTTGTAATTCCTGCATTCAATGCACCCGCCGGGACGTAATGGCGTTTTCGCCATCACGTCCCGTTTCTTGCGTCGCGGGCCACTTATTGTACGGTGAGAGAGACAGTGCCCGACTCCGTGATCGCTCCTGACGTGCCAATCACGGTGATGGTGTAAGTTCCCTCCGTCGTGCCGGGAGTCTCCGGAGTAACGAAGGTGTTCGTGCTGCAGGCGGAGATGCCGCCACCTGCCAAGGCTAACAGCAGCATCAGTATTCCGAGCATAGTCCGCCAGGAACGCCGCCGAGCCGGGATACCGAAGAGCAGAAGGCAGGCTAGAGTCGCGCCACCGGCCGTGTACCAGGAACCAGGGCCCTTGCTGACGGTGGTCGGTGAAATGGGCGCAGTGGTTGTGATGGTGAGAGTTGTTGTTCCGGCAGTTGTTCCGGAAATGCTCACCGGGTTGGTCGTAAAGCTCAGAGTGGGCAGTTGCACGGCTCCGGTGGGGCTGTTGGTAATCGTGGCGATGAACTGCACGTTGCCAGTAAAGCCGCCGCTGGGCGTAATTGTTATGGTCGAGGTGTTTCCACTAGTTGCCCCTGGCGCCAGAGTGACTTCCGAACCGCCAATGCTGAAGTCTTGCGGGACAAACGCCGTCACGGTAACGGTGGCCGTGCCGGATGCGGGAGTATAGACCGATGTGTTCGCCGGATTGTAGCTGACGGTCAGCGCGTCACTGCCGACAGCCAGTGCGCCCGCGATGATGTTGATGGTTGCGTTGCCGTTGACGAGAGTTGCAGCCGTTGAGGTGTAGCCGCCGCCGCTCAGGATGACGGTACCGCCGGGCGTGCCGCTGGTACCGTTGACAGCAATCGTCACGGCTAGATCCTGCGACGTGGTGATGCTCAATGCGGCTGGAGTCGCTGTCACGGTTGGTGTGGTTCTAACCGTAGGCGGCTTGTACTCCCACAGATCGTTGAGGTCGCCTTGATTGCCGACAGAGTCGTAGCCCAGTCCCCCGAAGAGCCAAAGATTACCGTAGAAGTCGGTTACGCTCCATCCGGCCTCGCGGGCTCCAGGCGTGCTTCCGACGGTAGCTGTGCCCAGTGTGTTGTACGAGCCTGCCAGGTCTGGGGTGCTGCTCCCGCCCATTAATATCCATTCACCCGCACCGCCGTTCAATGAAGGTGTAAACTCCCACAGGTCGTTGACAAATGTTGTACTGCCGATATTTCCCCCGAAGAGCCAGAGATTGCCGCTGCTGTCGGTCCAGCTCTCCGTGTTGTCGCGTGATCCGGGAACGTTGGTGGGGGCGGCCACGCCCAGAGGGCCGTACACGCCGGTGGCGCCGGTCGCATTGCTTCCGCTGACCCAGGTCCATAGACCCGTGGAAGGAGTGAACTCCCAGAGATCGTTATAAACGGCGTTAGTGTTGGCGTTCTCGCCGCCAAAGACCCAGAAGTTATTGTTGCCGTCAATCCAGGCGCTCATGCTGTCCCGGCCTGGGGGAACGTTGGGGGTTCCGGCATCGGGCACTCCCTGCGTGCCGTAGCTGCCGGGCGACTGGTAACCGCCATTCTGGTTGCTGCCGCTCACCCAGGTCCACATGCCTGTGGAAGGAGTGAACTCCCAAAGATCGTTCATATCGCCCCAATTGCCGACGGAATCGATGCCATACCCGCCAAAGAGCCAGAAGTTGCCGTTGCTGTCGGTGGCTGAAACCGGGTTGCCGCGGTATCCGGGCCAGTTTGTGGCATTTGCCACACCCTGCGTGCCGTACACCCCGCTCGTGCCCGTGAAGCTTCCACCCACCATGGCCCATTCGTTTTTGGTCGGACTGTACTCCCACATGTCGGTACCTTTGGATCCCCAGCCTCCAAAAAGCCAGAAATTGCCGCTGAGATCGGTCCAGTTCGCGCCCATCTCGTTAGCCTCAGGAATGTTCGTAGCAGCAAAACAACCTAGCCCGCAGTCCACCTCGGTGCCACCGGCTAAGTTGCTTCCACCCACCCAGGTCCACATGCCCGTAGACGGAGTGAACTCCCAGAAGTCGTTGAGAAAGCCGCTATTGCCCGCGGAGTCGTAACCGCCTCCTCCGAAGAGCCATATATTGCCGCCATTGTCTGCCCACATATAAGGCGATTCGCGGCCTCCGGGATAGATTGCATTGCTTGCAGGTGGTCCCGGCTGCGCGGGGTACACTCCGTTCTGGCCGACGCCCGCGGATGGGACCGTGCTGCTTCCGCCCATCCAGGTCCAATCGAATTCGCCATTCGGCCCGGTCAGGTAAAGCGCCACCGTTACCGGCGCAGAGATACCCGTGGCGCCATAGTAAATCGGAGAACTCGTGGAGTCGGGGGTGTAGGTGGCCCACAGCGTGTTGGGGCCGAATGCCAGCGTCCCCCCGGGGATGTTAATTGTTGCACTGCCATTCGTCAGGGCTGTCGCCCCGGAGTTGTAACTTCCGCTCGTCAGTGTCACCGAGCCGGTGGGCTGGATACCGGTTCCGCTGACGGTAACCGTCACCGAAAGAGACGCAGTCGGCGCGACGTTCAGTGAGGACGGCGTCACCGTCACTGTGGGCGCAAGCAAATTGCCTATGCCAGCGGCCGAATTCAGCAGAATGGCCGCGCAATTGCCTCCTCCCACCCCGTTGAACGTGGGACATGGCGGAAGGTCGACATATTGCACAGCCTGATACGTGATCTGGCCGGTAGGGACCCCACTTGCGGGAACGACGCCCTCGTTCGGATCTGGATCGTTGACAGCCATGTAATACGTCCCACCCAGGCCGATCAGGCCGGTGTCATTGGCGGTTGGATTCACCATGACTAACCCGTTTTGGAAGGTGCGCTGATAATAGGTATTGCCGCTCCCGGATGTCATCTGGAATGCGGAGATTGCGGAGACTGTTGTGCTGGTGGCGCCTACGGTGCTGGGCAGCGCCTGCGTAGGCGCTCCAATGGGGATGTTATACTCCGGCCACCATTGCACCGGCCCCGCCGCGTTCATGTTCATGTAAGTGTAGTTTCCCTTCACCAGCAGATAGCTTGCAGTGTCAAAGAGGCGCTCGTAGCCTGCGTGGTGGTAAGGGACGGGATAGTTCTGATAGATCATGATCTTGTTGAGATTGGTTAGCATGATCGCGCGGCTCATCTGCAACGCCCAGTCGGATGGCGCCAGGAAGTTCTCGTTGCCGTATTCCGCGAAATCTTCGATCATCACGCCGTCGACATTTGTGTAGTCGGTGATGTCGCGATTCACAATCCAGCTTCCTACATTGGGTATCCATAGGTAATTGCCATTGAAAGCATTGGGATTCGAATATTTGGGACTGCCAATGGGATTGCCCATGAGATAGTCGGTATAGTTGTGCATGTTCGCCGACCAAGTGTTTTCAAAGACGCTGTCGATGATCGGCAAGGCCGGGTTCCAGTCTCCCCATTGATTGGGAACGCTGAAACTATCAGCGAAGACGCCATCGTCGTTATTATCCTGGAGCTCCTGGAGCACCAGCCCGCTGTAGTAAGCTGGCCAGCCCGTGGAGGACAAGTCGCCGATGTTCATAAGGTAATGCTGCTCACTGCATTCGTATACCCACGGTGACCCGCTATATGTGTACGGAGTTCCTGGGGTTGGATCATTTGCGATTGGTGCATTCACGCCGGCATACCACGAGGACTCCTCCGGTGATCCCCCAGGCCAGGGCGTAGTCAGGGTTGGTGGGTTGGCGGTATTGTCTGACCAGGGCCACTCTATGCCCCAGTTGCCCGAGGATGTGTCGATAATCTGCACGGGGTTGGTTGCTGTCGGGTTTCCGTTCGAGTCACAAACTCCGTAGCCCAGCATCTCCGACAAGCGATAGTGCAGGATCAGGAAGTTTGAGTTGTATCCGCGTAAGGTAGCTGCATCCGCGGCTGTTTGCTTCTGCCCGCCAGTGAAATTATTGGCAAAAAAACTAATCTGAGCACCGGTTAGCCCGTCCAGACTGATTTGGTCGCTGTAAGTGTAGATGCCGTTCGTCGTGACGGGAAAGCATCGATTACTAGCGACTGAATTTGCATTTTGTGGACAAATCTGCGCCATGAGGTTGACGCCGCAGAACGCCACCAGGGCAATCGCGGCCAACGCTATGAATTTGATCTGCAATGATAGCCGACACTCTCGTATCGGATTGATTCTGCCCAGCTTACTTGACCGCATATCCATTCTCCTCACTTCCAATTCAAATTTCACTACCGGTATTCGTTTTTGACATACCAGGAGTCCACGAGTTCGTTTCGATTATCTTGCATACATAAACGTTTTAGTAGCGCATGTCAAGCAAGAATACAAATTAATCGCGTGTCAAATCGCACACGTCTAAACTCGCAAATCGTGCGGGCCGATGGCGGCGTAGAACATGGCGCCTCCGCCAGTTTATACATAGAATTCAGCGACATACAGCCCCTAGCTGACCATTTGGAACACGATAGCGCGCTTCGCAAAGACTTTCGCATCTCGGCTCGAGTCCCTGCTGCTTTCTTTGCGACGCCGTTTTCATCCCCAAAATTATTTGGAATATTTTGCTTGACATGCACTACTAAAACGTTTATGTATAGTCCAAATAAGCTCGCGGCAGAAGACTATGTTGTTTTCGGAACGGTCCGATGCTGTTCAAGGTTGCGTTCATAATGAATCAAGCGTGCTTTAGAGGCAAATGGAATGTTGTTGACGCGGGGGATTCGCTATGAAACCGTTTCCTGAGATCAGGTTGACAGCCGCGCTGCCAGTACTGCTTGTCACTAAGCTCCTGCTGTTGCATCCCCCTTTTTTGGGACAGGCGACCACCGGAAGCGTAACTGGCATCGCTGCCGATTCAACTGGCGCGCTCAGTCCTAACGCCGAGGTCCAGATTGCCAATCTGGGTACTCATAACATTTACACGTTCAGAACAGGTCAAGACGCAAATTGAGGAGGAGTACCGATGATTCGCAGATATCCCGGACAATCACTGACGCTGGCAATGCTCGTTGCCTTCGTCTTTTGTCTCACTGGTCATGCCCAGATAGCCAACGGCACGATCCGCGGGACCGTCACCGACAGCAAGGGCGCAGTGCTCCAGAACGCGACTGTCGTTCTGGTCAACCAGGGAACCGCAGAGCAGACCACTCAGGCAACCAACAAGGACGGTTACTACACCTTCACCGCTCTTAGTCCGACGGATTACACCGTCAAAGTTACGGCTCCGGGGTTCGACGCGTGGGAGGTGAAACTCACGCTGCGGGTTGCGCAGGAAGCGGTCATCGACGCTAAGTTGATGCCGGGCAAGGTGCAGGAGGTGGTTACCGTATCCGATGCCACGCCGCTCGTCGACGCGGCGGACGGGACCGTATCCGACGTCAAAGAAACTACGCGCATCGAAACGATCCCCGTAATAGACAGCAACTTTCTAAGTATTGTGGCTTTCACTCCCGGCGTGGTTGCGAACAGCTATGGCGGGCAGGGAGCAGGCTATACGCGCGTCAACGGCATCCCCGGCGGCTCGATGACCTTCGAGGTGGACGGCGAGTCCGCCAACGACAGGATGACCAACGATTTGCAGATCACACCGCAGGCTTTGCAAACCATTCAGGAACTGAAAGTCACCACCTCCAACGGCGGAGCGGAATATGCGACGCCGGGCGTGGTGGAGGTGGTCACCAAGAGCGGCACCAACCAGTTCCACGGCCAAGCGGACGAGATATATCAGGACGGCGGGTTTGAGGCCTGGCAGTACAACTCATATTACCCAGGCGCTCATCATCCTCATAACGTCTTCAACAATTTTGGCGGCCAGTTGGGCGGTCCCGTGCTGCTTCCAAAGCTCTACAACGGCAAGAACAAGACCTTCTTCTACTTCGATGTGGAGAAGAAAATTAATCACAAAATTAAGCCGGATCAGGAACTGGTCTACCAGACGAACTGGGAACAGGGAGATTTCTCCGACCTGTTAGATTCGACAGGCACGAGAAATATTACGATCTACGACCCCATGAGCGGCGTTTACAATCCGGCTACGGGTTATGTTAACCGCACCCAGTTTGCGGGGAACAAAATTACGTCGGGCATCAGCCCGATTGCCGCGAAGATCATGTCGTTCATGCCCGCGCCCAATGTGAATGTAAACACCGCCGGCCAGATTGACCCCGCGCAATTCAACTATGGATTCGACTGGATCAACCCGAATGCACACTACACAGACAACGAGTTGCGGTACACCATAAAAATTGACCAGCTCATCGGTAAGAATCTGCTCTCTGCCCGGTATACGAACATCAGCGATAACATACTCACTCCGGATGAAGGCGGAAGTCAAGGAGCACTCCTCACCCCAAATGTAGGGATCAGATCCGGACACAATGGAGTTCTCTCCTACACCTCGCCGATCGGTGGGCACATGGTCAACGAAGCTCGCGTGGGCATACAGATGTTCAATAACTATTCTGGCCCGGAGCCTGGAATCTGGCCGCCACTTTCGCAGCTCGGGACTGGGCTCTCCGGTGGGGTGCTGCCCTCATATCCGGGCCTTGTCGGATTGCCTGCCTTTTACCCCGCTGATCCAAACAATTTCTTCAACTTTTCCACGATTCAGGATCAAAATCCAACCTGGGCACCCAATCAGGACATCACTCTCGGCGATAACTACTCCTGGATTCGCGGGAGACACGAGATGAAATTCGGATTTCAGGTGACCAACACCAGGGTGACTTCGGCGCAGTTTAACAGCCCCGGCGGAGACTATTTCTTCGACGGCGCCTTTACCGCTCTCGAGACAGCCGGATCGTCCACAAACCCCGGCGCTGCAAACCCTGCCGGTTACACAGCGTATACAGGCTCCAGCCTGGCCGATTTTTTGCTCGGCGACGTTGACGTAACCCAATACAATCAACAACCCGTCTTCCATACCCACCAGACGGACTACGCCGGCTACGCGACGGACAATTTCAAGGTGAGCCCTCGTCTTACCCTCAACCTTGGCGTGCGCTGGGAGTATTGGAGCCCGTATGAAGACGCGGGCGGCCTGTCGGCTGATGTGGACTTCAATCACAATGCAGCCTGCGTCATCCCCGCAGCCCTCGGCGGAGGTAGCTGCGTTTCCGCGGGGACACCAGGGTATCCGACGTGGTTCCAACAGACGTCACCCATTGTGATGATCCCCGATTCCGGGGCGGCTCAACACCAGACTCTCAATGCGGAAGGCCTTCTGGCCGACGAGGCAGCCGGCCTGCCGGTTGAAACTGCCTCCCAGGCCGGTGTTTCGAGCTCGTTGTGGAACATGCCGAAAAACAATTGGGCGCCGCGGCTCGGTTTTGCCTATCAACTCAACGACAAGACCGTCATTCGCGGAGGATACGGCATGTACTACTGGACAATGCCGCTGGCGCAGTATCACTCGAACACGCGTCTCAACGATCCATGGGCAACCATTGTCTTCCCCGCAACCGACCCCAGCATGGGCGAAGGTTACGGTCCTCCTGACGGCAACTGGGCGCCGGAGATCGGGTTCCCGTTTGCTCCCATCAATCCCGCCTACACCACAGCAGGGTGGCAAAACCAGTGCGACTGCACTACGCTTCCGTCGAATTATGTAAACCCGCGCCAATTGGGTCTTGACTTCGTCACGCCGGCCTTGACCAACATCACCAATAGCAGTGGCTGGAGTGTGGAAGCCTGGGATCCAAACTACAAGGCACAGCGGGCGCAGGAGTGGAACCTGACCGCGGAACGCGTCTTACCCGGCAATTTTGCCGCAAGCGTGAGCTACGTAGGCAACCATGGTGGCCGCTTGCCCGACTACGATCCCATCAACGCGAGTCTTCCGCGTTCGCTCCAGCCTTCAACTCTGACCCCGACTTCGGGGCTCCCGTACCCGATCTACTCCGTCGGGAATGAAGACTCAATGGATGAGTTCAGATTTGTCGGCTATTCCAACCACAACGAGGGAAGGGCTGAAATCAAGCACACATTCAGAGGCTCCTTCATTCTGCAAAGTTACTTCACCTATGGAAGGTCGCTCGGCACTTCGGAAGGAACGGCCAATTCCTCTAGCGGGCTTGAGTTGCAGCCGGCGACTCTGACTAACAACGCTCCGCTGGTTCAAAGGTTGAGGGCCATCTATGCTCCGGACTCGTACATTCCTGAGAAGACCTTCGTCGTCAACGGTCACTATGAACTTCCGTTTGGCAAGGACAAGCCCTTCCTTGCTAATTCCAACACAGCGGTCAATGAAGTGGTGAGCGGCTGGAACGTTTCGGCCTTCTATATGTGGCACAGCGGGTTGTTCTTCTCGCCGTACTACAGCCCCAATCCCGGGATTAACAACAGCGGTAACAACCTTACCTTATCGCCAAACGCGCTCCATCCGGGCGGCATTCTGCCCAAGAGCCAGCGCACGCGGGAGATGTGGTTCGATTACAGCATCTGGGATCCCTCTGGAGGCGGGAATTGCGGAACACCTGTAGGCGCAACCGCATACGCTGGGCAAACATACCTGTGCCGCGACAACGCGGCCGTTGATCCTAACAACTATGGCCGGGACACGCTGAATGGCATACCTAGGAACTACATGACCGGTCCCGGCTTCTCGAATTTGGACGGAACCCTCTACAAGGTGACGCCCATCGGCGGACACATGAAGCTCGATCTAGAGATGCAGGTGTTCAACGTACTCAACCATACCAACCTCGGCCTGCCGAACCAGGCAGGACAAATCAACGGCACGGTAGGCACTCCTCCAAATTACCCGACTGCGGGGCGCTTTGTGCAATTCCTAGGCAAGCTCGAATTCTGAGCTTGTCTTGACTAACATATTCAACATGTCTGGGGCCGGTGCGGCGAGCAGCCGCATCGGCCTTAGTCGCCAAGGGACATACCTCCCGGCTTGAAGTAAGGTTCTGGTTCTGCAGCACAAGCGCCTTACATGTGCATTAGCTCGTCATCACCTCCAGTTCTACAGGTCATTTGATTCGGTCGCGCTGGCCGGGAACTGTGCAAGCGGCTCCCAAAGAGCCTTGGCGAAAGGCAGAAGAATATGAAATTCCTCACGGTTGTAGCTGTGCTCGGATGTTTCTGCTCAAGTGGGCTGTCACAGACGGTTTCCCCTCTGTTAGCACGTGGATACACTGTGATTCCCCAGCCGCAAAAGGTATCTCTGAATGCAGGAGACATTTCATTCGGAGATGGTTGGCAACTTCGTCTTGACTCCAGTGTCCCCTCGAACGATGTGGCAGTGGAAGCACTGCGCGAAGGACTCTCGCAGAGATTTCACATAACGTTGGACGCGCATGGAAGCTCCTCGGGTGTGCTATCGCTGCATGTTGCCGCAGGTAGCGTGCCGATAGGCGATGCGCAAGACATCGATAGGAGCGCACTGGAGGAACAGGCATACCGGATCGATCTGCATCAAGGGGCAGTTGCCATTACCGCCAATGCGCCAACTGGGCTCTTCTACGGAGTGGATACTCTCATTCAGTTATTGCGCCCGAAGATGGG
>Ga0187867_10001815_pt1 | contig 18199 bp, 20 predicted proteins | sample June2016WEW_13_1_FD_132976 | JGI IMG/M metagenome (GOLD analysis project Ga0187867, IMG submission 132976) | Peatland microbial communities from SPRUCE experiment site at the Marcell Experimental Forest, Minnesota, USA - June2016WEW_13_10 | ecosystem: Environmental > Terrestrial > Soil >...
GCGGCGGCGAACTCAATGGCGCGCGAATCCTGAAACCGGAGACGGTTGCGCTGATGGGTCAGAACCACATGGGCGCACTGAACGTGCTGCCGATGAAAACCTTCAAACCCGAGCTATCGAATGACTGCGAGCTGTTTCCCGGCATGGTCAAGAAATGGGGTCTGACCTTCCTGATCAACACTCAGGACGTACCCGGTGCCCGTTCCGCCGGTTCGCTCGCCTGGGCTGGGCTTTTCAATTCGTACTACTGGCTCGATCCGCGCAAACGCGTTGCCGGCGTGCTGATGACCCAGGTGCTGCCGTTCGCCGATCCCACCGTACTCGGCCTGCTCGATCGCTTCGAACGTGCGGTCTACGCCGCCAACTGAAAGGCTACGAACATGCAAGATCTCGCCGGCCGCATCGCGGTCGTTACCGGTGGCGGCTCGGGGATGGGGCGCGAGCTGGCGCGTCAACTGGTCGCCGAAGGCTGCAATGTCGCGCTATGCGACGTCTCTGCCCGCAACCTGGCGGAAACAAAACGTTTATGTGAAGCACAGCGGCTGCCGCAGGGCCTGCGCATCACCACCTGCGTCGCCGACGTTTCCGACGAGGCGCAAGTGCTGAAGTTCCGTGACACGGTTGCTGAACAGCAGGAAACCGACAAGATCCACCTGCTGTTCAACAACGCCGGCATTGGCGGTGGCGGCAGTATGATCGCCAACGACCGAGCCGAATGGGAGAAGACCTTCAACATTTGCTGGGGCGGCGTTTACCTTAACACGCGTGCCTTTCTACCGATGATGTTGAAGGCGGATCAGGGTCACATCGTCAACACCAGCAGCGTCAACGGGTTTTGGGCCTCAGTTGGGCCGCGCATGCCACACACCGCATATTCCGCAGCGAAGTTCGCGGTAAAGGGGTTTTCCGAGGCGCTGATTGCCGACCTGCGCGTGAACGCGCCACACATCAAGGTCTCAGTGGTCATGCCGGGGCACATCGGTACGTCGATCGCAGCGAATTCGCGCAAAATTCAGGCCGGCAACGAATCGGATGAGATCAGCGCAACGGAGATTGCGCAGGCGAGGGCGCGGATTGTGTCAACCGGGAAGGACCCGTCGGCGCTGTCGGACGACCACCTGAAAGCGCTGATGGAGGAGCGCTCGCGCAAATTCCTGGAGGAGGCGCCAACGACCGCTGCCCAGGCAGCGACGATTATTCTGGAGGGGGTGAAAGCAGACCGTTGGCGAATTTTGGTCGGTGCCGATGCGGAAGTCATCGATAAACTGGTGCGCCAGTCCCCTGAACGTGCCTACGATGTCGATTTCTTTGACGATTTTGCCCAACAGGCCGGCTGGCGATTGGGCCGCTGAAAGACCATACCATGCGCATCGTGTTGATCGGGGTCTCGCATTGGCATACGCCATTTTATTCCGAGCCCGTGCTGGAAATGCCGGATGCCGCGATTGTTGGCGTCAGCGACCCGGACGTCGCACGGGCTGCGCCCTTGGCAGCGCGCGCGAAGTGTCCGGTGTTCACCGATTATCGCGAGATGTGCACGACGCGGCAACCGGATTTCGCTTTCGTGCTTGGCCGACACTGCGACATGGCCGATGCCGCACTGTTTCTGATCGACCGCCGCATCCCGTTCGCCATCGAGAAGCCTTGCGCCGTCAATGCCACTGAAGCCCACGATATCGCCCAGCGCGCCGCTGCTGCCGGCGTGTTTGCCGCAGTACCGCTGGTGTTCCGCTACTGCCCGATCATCGACACCATCCGGGACATCGCAGCGGGCGAGGCGATCCAATACCTGTCGTTCAAATTCGTCGGCGGCATGGTCGATCGCTATTACCAGCAGAAAGTTGAGTGGGTGATAGACCGGACATTCTCGGGTGGTGGTCCGTTGCTCAACCTGGGCATTCATTTCGTCGACCTCTGCCGCGTGCTGTTGGGCAATGCGGCGCTGACGGTGACCGGATCAATGATGTCCAATCGCTCGGCCGGCCTGACGATCGAGGACCACGCCATCATGCTGATGCAAGGCGGCGGTGCGAGTTGCATGGTCGAGACAGGATATCTGTATCCGGCGCCGAATTCGGTGTTCGATATGCACTACAGCATTCGCACCGATAAACATTACTTTGCCGCTCGCGACAACAGCCTGCTGGAGATCGTGACCAACGACCGGCAACGTTCCACACTGGAGATGAAACTGACGAACGTGTTTTTCTATCCGGAGTTCGTGCGCGACACGTTGCGCCGGGTACGGGACGGCCGCCCGCCGATTGCCGACCTGACGGATAACGCGGAAGCTGTGGCGTTGATCGAACAGGCGTATGCGATGTCGCCGTTGCCGGGGTGAAACGGCAACGGCGTTGCAGCATGATTGTGTGGCAATAATGGCTGTCTGGCGAGCCGGCCTGGCCCGCAATATCACAAAGCAAGCAAAAGGCACGAAGCTTTCTTTGCAGACGGCACCGGCCGGTGGCTTATGACAAGGAAGCTTCGTGTGCTTTGTGATCTTTTTAATCTTTGTGATATACTGGGCGTTGCCACAAGCACGAACCGATGGACAGCGCGCGCTCCGCTATCGCCGACACCACTGCGGCATTCTCGATCATGCCCAATAACGCACACGCGAAAACCAACTACGGACCTACCGGTCATCTGCTATCACTTTCAATTTGACCCTCCGGCCCGCGCTTCCTACCTTCCTCGGTCGGAGTCCCTGTCATGAACACCCATGTTCCGCCGCCCAGAAGTTTCTCCGGCCGCACCGCACCGCTGCCGCCGGGCCTCGACGCGCGCTCGGCCGCCGTGCTGCGGGAAATCGTCGAGCAATACGTCGAAACCGGGGAGCCGGTGGGCAGTCGCACCCTCTCGCGCCGGCTGCCGCTGAACCTCTCGCCGGCCACGATTCGCAACGTGATGGCTGATCTGACGGAAACCGGGCTGCTCTATGCGCCGCACACCTCCGCCGGCCGGCTGCCGACCGATCTAGGCCTGCGGCTGTTCGTCGACGGGCTGCTGCAATTCGGCGAGCTCAGTGATGACGAACGCGGCTCGATCTCGGCCGCGTTGGAGGCGTCGGGCCGCAGCCTGGAGGACACGCTGACCGAAGCAAGTTCGATGCTGTCCGGCCTTGCCGGCGCCGCCGGTCTCGTGCTGGCTCCGAAGTCCGAAGGTGCCCTGCGCCACATCGAGTTCGTGCCGCTTGGCTCGGGCCGCGCACTGGTCGTGCTGGTGGCAGCGGATGGGCATGTGGAAAACCGGGTGATCGAAACCCCGCCGGGCCTGCCGCCCTCGGCGTTGCAGCAGGCCGGCAATTACCTGAACAACCGCCTCGCCGGCCGCGGGCTGGCCGAATTGCGCGCCGTCGTAGCGGAGGAGATGGCGGCGAACCGCACCGAGTTGGATGCGCTGTCGACGCAGATCGTGGCCTCCGGGCTGGCGACCTGGACCGGGGAGGGCGCGCGCAGCGGCAATCTGATCGTGCGCGGTCAGGGGCGACTGCTGGCGGATGTGACGCAGATCGAACGCCTCGCCGCGATCCAGTTGCTGTTCGAACGGCTGGAAACCCAGGAGACCATGCTGAAACTGCTGGAGCTGGCGGAAACTTCGGAAGGAGTGCGGATTTTCATCGGCTCCGAGAGTGGGTTGTTCGGAACGTCAGGGGTGTCGATGGTCGTGGCGCCAGCGCGCAGCGAGGGGTCCGGGCGGATTGTCGGCGCGATCGGGGTAATTGGGCCGACACGGATCAACTATGGCCGGATCATTCCGGTTGTGGATTATACGGCGCGAGTGATTGGGCGGTTGTTGGGGTAAGCCCGCAATGAGGAGTTCGCTATGGCCCGTCCACCGTTGCCGCCATTCACCGAGACCACTGCCGCGCAAAAAGTGCGCCTGGCGGAGGACGCATGGAATACGCGTGATCCCGAACGCGTGGCCGCGGCCTACACCGAAGACAGCCGCTGGAGGAATCGCGCTGAGTTCCTTCATGGCCGCCCTCAGATCATCGGCTTTTTGCAACGCAAATGGGCCAGGGAGCTGGCATACCGGCTGATCAAGGAACTCTGGGCCTTTCACGGCAACCACATTGCGGTTCGCTTTCAATACGAATTTCACGACGACTCGGGAAACTGGTATCGCGCTTACGGCAACGAACAGTGGGAATTCGATCCCGAGGGCCTGATGCGCCGGCGCGAGGCCAGTATCAATGACCTACCGATCCGCGAGGCCGACCGCCTGTTTCGCTGGCCGCAAGGCCCTCGTCCGGCCGATCATCCTGGGCTCACCGAACTCGGTTTGTGAACGCCGGGCGACTACCTGACCAATGCGATGACGCGGTCGAGACGCGAGTCGTCCGCCGTCGTCAGCCATTCGAACAGGACCATCTCGGTCGTCACGATCTCCGCACCATTTCGCTCCAGACGCCGGATCGCGGTCTCCTTGCTTTCCGGGCGGCGCGAGCCCATTGCGTCGCGCACCGCAAATACGCGCCGACCCGTCCCCAGCAGCCCCAGTGCAGTTTGCAGTACGCAAACATGAGTTTCGCAGCCACAAATGACGATATCGGGCCTATTCGGCAGCGCATCCAAAAATCCCGGAGCGCGACAGGCATCGAACGTCATCTTGTGCGCGATGTTGCCCGCGTTGGCATGCAGTTCCGGCAGCGTACCGCCCAGACCGCCGGCATTTTGTTCGGTAAACAACACTGGCACGTCAAGCAACTTTGCCCCGTCGAGCAAACGCCGCGCATTGGCCACGACCGCTGCGCCATTCTCGATCGCGGGCATCAGCCGGGACTGAAAGTCGACGACCAGCAGAGTCGAAGTCTCATAATTGATGACAGGCATGAATTGATCACCCAGGCAGCGGCCAACGTTCCAGATACGGCATATAATCCGGCTCCACGTCGATCTGCAGCGTCGCCAACACCCGCACCACTGCACAATAGAACGCGATGGTGATGGTCAGATCCACCACCTGCTCATTGCCCAAAGCCGTCTGCAGCGACGCAAACGTGGCCGCCGTCATCGCGCCCGCATCGGCAATCTCTCGCGCCGCCTTCAGCACATCCAGCGTCAGCGCATTCAGCGTCACCTGCTTCCCCGCCGTATCGTCGATCAGCGCCTGAATATCGGTATCGCTCACCCCGAAATCGTGTCCGATCTTGACGTGATGCGACCACTCGTATGGCGAACGCGCCAACCAGCCGACTTGCAAAATGGCCAACTCCCGCAAGCGCGGGTCGAGCTTGCTGCCATAGCGGATGAACCCACCCAGACCGGAAAACGCCCGCGCTGCCTTTGGTGAGTTCACCAGCGCCTTGTTCAACGAAATCGGCCGGTTGAGCAGATCCTGATCGGCCTCGGCCAAATCGGCTTTGCTGAGGTAAGGGACGCGGGCCATCGCAATGCGCTCCAATTGTTCATCACCGCCATCCTGGCGGCGAGCGAGCGTCCGGTCCAGGGCGCACCGGATTTGACACCATTGCCGCGGTTGCGCACCGTCCCTCCACGCACGCTGACGACGAGGGAAACGGACACTCCAATGGCAGAAGCAGCTTCCGGTGATGCGACCGTCCATGGTCACATCGCCGCCCGTATCGATCGTCTGCCGTTGACCTGGGTGCAGTGGCAACTCGCAATCCTGGTCGAGGTCACCTGGGGCTTCATCATCGTCGACACCGATGGGATCGGCGCCAGGCTGTACCCCTTCGTCTGGCGGCCCGCCAAATTGATCGGCGTCGACCAATACGCGGTCATCCAGGCGTTGCAGGTCGGGCTCGGCATTCTGGTCGGCGCCTATCTCATGAGCTGGATTGCCGGGAAGTACGGCCGCCGGCCGGCAATCCTGATGTCCGCCTTCCTCGCCGGCATTTTCCTCTGGCCCTTTGCTCATGTCTCGAATTACTGGACTTTGGTGGTACTGTCTGTGCTTTCCACGATTGGTGTCGGTGGCATCGTCGCAACCCACGCGGTGTATTTGTCGGAGATGATCGGCCCTACCGTGCGCGGCAAAGTGCTGCTGGCCTCGCAAGGCAGCACGGCACTGGTCGGCGTCGTCATCAACCTGGTCGCCTACGCCTGGATTCCCGTGCACTGGCAATGGTTCGTGTGGGCCGGGGCAATCTTCCAGATCGTCGTGCTGCTGCCGCTGTTGTATTGGAGGCTGCCGGAGTCGCCGCGCTGGCTGGAAGCCAACGGCCACGCCGAAGACGCCGAGCGGATGATGACCGAATTCGAGACCCGCGTTCGGCGGGCGCATGGCGCCGCTCTGCCCGAGCCGGATCATGGCCAGCACCCGTTGCTGATGAGCGACAAAGCAGCGTGGCGCGAACTGTTCTCCAACCCGCGCTACCGCGGCCGGATCATCCTGATCCTGGTCTGTTGGCTGTGTTGTTATCCAGGCCTGATTTACGGCGTTGGTGCGTTCATCCCGACCTATATGGTGGACCACGGGGTCTCACCGCATTTCGTGTTCATGACCTTTACCGCGGCCTACGCGGTGACATTCTTTGCGTTCCTGTTGAACGCCGCGTTCGGGGAGGGCGTGGAGCGACGCGATACCATGTTCGTCCTCGGCGTCTTGTTCGCACTGGCCTGGGTTGTGGCGTATTTTTATCCGGTCGGTATGGTCATGGCGGTCTGCGTCATCATTGGACGGATTTGCACGACGCTGTTCCTGTTCAATCTGTATAACTACACCGCTGTGTCGTTCCCGACCCGCATCCGCTCAGTCGCCTTCGCCTGGACCGACGGCCTTGGCCATCTTGGCGCCTGGGCTGGCGTGACCTTGCTGGGACCCTTGTATCAGGTGGGACCGAACCATCTGGGTTGGTTGCTGTTTATCATCATCCCGGGCGCCTTGTTGCCGGCAGTGCTGATCCGCAGCTTTGGCATCAGGCAAAGCCGGGCAGTGCTGGAACAGGTGTCGACGTAGCGCCCGGAATAACCGTCACCAAACTGTCATGTCGCCCGTGCCAGGCTCCGTCGCATAAGTTTCGCAATGCATGCCGCGCGAGGCGGGTTTGCCCGCGTTCCGGCACCGTGTATAGGACGCAGCGCGCTTCAATCAACAAACGGACAATGACCAGCGGCGCTGCCACTCTCATCACCTCACCGCAAGGTCTGGGGCCGCAAGGTCTGGGGTCGCAAGATCTGGGTTCCTCCGCCTCGGTGCGATTGACCCGGGTGAGCCGTCATTGGGCTGGCGTGACGGCACTGGATAACGTTTCGATCAACGTTCGGCCAGGCAGCTTCACGGTGCTGCTCGGGCCCTCGGGCTGCGGCAAAACCACCTGCCTGCGCATCATCGCCGGCCTGGAAACCGCAAGCAGCGGCACCGTCGAAATCGGCGGCCGCGACGTCACCAAGCTGCCGCCGGCAGCCCGGGGCGTCGCCATGGTGTTTCAATCCTACGCCTTGTTCCCGCATCTGACCGTGGCGGAAAATATCGTGTTCGGCCTGAAAGCGCGGCGCGTGCCGGCGGCGGAACGCTCTCGGCGGCTGGACCGCGCCGTGGAGATCCTCGGCGTCGGCGCGTTGCTACAACGCAAACCCGCCCAACTCTCCGGCGGTCAACAGCAGCGTGTCGCATTGGGCCGTGCGATTGTCGCCGAGGCGCCGGTGTGCCTGATGGATGAACCGTTGTCGAACCTCGACGCTCAGTTACGCGCCGACATGCGGCGTGAAATTCTGGCGCTGCAACGACGTCTGGGCATCACCATGCTATACGTCACCCACGACCAGACCGAGGCGATGAGCATGGCCGACCAGATCGTCCTGCTGCGCGATGGTCATATCGAACAGGATGCGCCGCCCGAGGAACTCTATACGGCACCGTCCACCAGTTTCGCTGCCAGCTTCATTGGCACACCGCCGATGAACCTGTTTCCGCTGGAACGACGCGGCGCTGACCTGGTGTTGCGCGGCACCGAGGGACCGGTGCTCGCCGGCGCGTTGGCGGATGCGGCGCTCGGCGGCATTCGTCCGGAACATTTGCGCCTGGCGGAGGCTGGCATTCCCGCGGTCGTTCGCGATTCGGAATATCTTGGTGCCGACACGGTCATGACCTGCTCGGCCGGCGCGGCAACATTGCTGGTCCGCCTGCCAGGCCGGGTTATGTTGCCGGCCGGCACGCCGGTTTGCCTCGCATTGGATGAGACAGTGCATTTGTTCGACGCAGCGACCGGACGACGCTGCGGAATTCGGGGGACAAAGCCATGTCAGTAACCAGACGCCGAGCCGTGCTGACCGGGACCGCGACGCTGGCGTTGCCGGCGATCGTCCGTGCCCAGCAGGTGACGGAAATCAGCTTCTATTTCCCGGTTGCGGTGGGCGGGCCGATTACCAAGATCATCGATGGTTACGCTACGGATTTCCAACGCGAGAATCCCGCCATCAAGGTGACCCCAATTTACGCCGGCACCTATCAGGATACGCTGACCAAGGCACAGACTGCATTGAAGGCAGGCTCCGGGCCGCAGATGGCGGTGTTGTTGTCGACCGACGTATTTTCGCTGATCGATGACGATCTGATTCTACCATTCGATACCTTGGCCAAGGACCCCGAGCACAAGGTGTGGCTTGACAGTTTCTATCCAGCCTTGCTGAAGAACGGTCAGATCGGCGGCCATTTGTGGGGCATACCGTTCCAACGCTCGACCATCGTGCTGTACTGGAACAAAACCGCGTTCGGCAGTGTCGGTCTGGACCCGGCCCGCCCGCCAGCGACCTGGCAGGAACATGCGGAATTCGCCGCGAAACTAACCCGGGTGAAAGCCGGCAAGGTGGATCGCTGGGGCACGCAAATCCCCGGTTCCGGCTTCCCGTATTGGATGTTTCAGGCGCTGGTGACGGAAGCCGGAGGCACGCTTGCCAATGCAGCCGGCGTGGTGACGGATTTCGCCGCTACACCTTGTGTCAAGGCGTTAGGCTATTGGTTGCTGCTGAGCACCGAATATCACGCGCATCCGCCGGGCATTGTCGACTGGGGCACCACGCCGCGGGATTTCCTGGAGCAAAAGGTGGCAATGATCTGGACCACCACGGGTAATCTGACGAACATCCGCAACAGTGCGAAGTTTCCTTTTGGCGTGGCGATGCTGCCAGCCGGAAAGCAGCGTGGCAGTCCAACCGGCGGCGGCAACTTCTATTTATTCAAATCAGCGACCGAGCCGCAACGCGAGGCGTGTCTGCGCCTGCTGCGTTGGATCACCAGCCGCGAGCGGGCGGCGCGTTGGGGCATCGACACCGGCTATGTCGCGACCAGGCCGGATGCCTGGGACACGCAGGTGATGCAAGACTACGTTGCCGGTTTTCCGGCAGCCGCGGTTGCGCGCGACCAATTGCGTTACGCGGTCCCCGAGTTGTCGACGCATGACAACCAACGTGTGACGAAGGCGCTAAATGACGCGATACAGGCCGCGCTGGTCGGATTGCGCAAGCCAGAGCAGGCGCTGGAAGAAGCCCAGGAGACTGCGACGCGATTGTTGCGTCGCTTCCAATGAAAACAGGGAGACTTGCCATGATCCGTCGCCGCCATCTGCTCGCTGCGACCGCGAGCACGCTCGCCGCGCCTGCCGTGCTGCGCGCTCAGACTGTGCAGAAACTGACATTTTATTACCCGGTGGCGGTGGGTGGTCCGCTGACTGCGATCGTCGATGGAATGTGCAATGATTATCAGAAGCAAACCGGCGTCGCGGTGGAGGCGGTGTACGCCGGCGATTACAGCCAGACGCTGATCAAGACCACGACGGCGATCAAGGCCGGCGAGGGACCGCATTTTGCCGTGCTGTTGGCCGCGGAAATGCACTCGCTGCAAGACCTCGATATTTTGGTGTCGCTCGATGAGATCGGGTTGGATGCCGGCGCAAAGAAATGGTTGGATGGATTTTATCCGGCGTTCCTGGCCAACAGTCATGCCGACGGCAAGACCTGGTCGGTACCATTTCAGCGTTCGACAGCGATATTTTACTACAATAAGGCCGCGTTCAAGGACGCGGGTCTCGACCCCGAAAAGTTCCCTACCACGTGGGACGCGTTGGCCGAGACCGCGGGGAAACTGGTGCAAAAGGACGCTTCGGGGAAAGTTACGCGCTGGGGTATCAAAATGGCGTCCGATCTTGGCAATGCGCAGTGGACGTTTGGCGCGCTGGCCAATCAGGCCGAGCAGATCCTGATGAATCAGGCGGGCACCGAGGTTTACTTCAATCACCCGAAGACCATTGAGGCGATGGCGTTCTGGCAAAGCCTGTCGGCAAAGTACCATGCCACGCCGGAGGGCGTGTCGAGCTGGTCGCAACTGTCGCCGGACTTCCTCACCGGCAACACCGCAATCATTCAGCACACCACCGGAAATTTGGCGAATGTACGCAGCAAGGCGACGTTCCCGTTTGGCGTGGCGGGACTGGCGGGGAAGAACTCGCCGCATACCGTGGTTGGCGGCGGCAATCTGTATTTCTTCAAACACGCCAACCCGGCCGAGCGTCAGGCGGCCTTGCGTTTCGCTCGTTGGGTGTGCGCCCCCGAGCGGGCCGCGGAATGGTCGATCAAGACCGGCTATATCGCGACCTCGCCGGCTGCGTACGACACGCCGGAGTTGAAAGCATTCGTGGCACAGGTGCCCGACGCGAATGTCGCCCGCACCTACCTATCGGTCGCCACCGGCGAGTTGTCAGTGCACGAAAATCAACGGGTCTACAAAGCGCTGACCGATAATATCCAGGCCTGCCTGACCGGTGCCAAGACGGCTGCCCAATCGATGGCCGATGCGCAGACCGAGGCTGACCGGATCCTGCGGCCGTTTAAGCGAACCTGATGCGCCGCGAGACGCTGCAGGCTTATCTGTTGTTGCTGCCGGCGGTGATCCTGCTGGTCGCGTTCACCCACTGGCCGGCGATCGAGACGCTGGTCGACAGTTTCTATGCCACGCCGCACGGCAGCCGGCCGGCACCGTTCGTTGGTCTCGACAATTACGCTGGACTTTTGGACGATCCGGTGTTCTGGCAGGCGCTGCACAACAATGCGGTTTACGCGGCGGCAACCATCCCACTGGCGATCGTGCTGGCGCTGGTGATGGCATTGGCGGTGAATGGTGCGTTGCCGGGACGGGCGTTTCTGCGGCTGGCGTATTTTCTGCCGACCATGTTGCCAATGATTGCCGTCGCCAACATCTGGATGTTCTTCTACACGCCGGATTACGGGCTGTTCGACAGGATACTGGGTGTGTTCGGCGGCGGCCGGCACAATTGGTTGGGCGATGTATCGACCGCGCTGCCATCGATGATCGCCGTGGCGGTGTGGAAGGAGGCCGGGTTTTTCATGATTTTTTACCTCGCCGCATTGCAGACCATGCCGACCGATTTGCGCGAGGCAGCGGCGCTGGAAGGGGCATCGCGCTGGACGTATTTTCGCCGTGTTACGATCCCGCTGCTGATGCCGACCACGTTGTTTGTGTTGGTCAACGCGGTGATCAATGCGTTCCGGGTGATTGACCATATCGTGGTGATGACCCGCGGTGGGCCCGACAACGCGACGACGTTGTTGTTATATTACATCTACGAAACCGGCTTCCGCTTCTGGGATACTGCTACGGCGGCTGCGCTGACCGTGGTGCTGCTGACCATACTGGCATTGACCGCATGGCTGCAGTTCGGCGTGCTGGGGCGACGAGTGCATTATCGATGATGGTTGCCGATCAACATCGGTTGGGCCGGTTACTGGAGACCGTCGGCGCCTGGATGTTGGGCATTCTGTGGCTGCTGCCATTGCTTTACGCAGTGTGGACGGCGTTCCATCCGGCCGCTTACGCCACGCAGTTCGATCCGTTCGCGCCGTTGACATTGGACAATTTGGTGGCTGCCTGGCAGGCCGCGCCATTCTCTCGCTATTTGGTCAACACCGTCATGTTGGTCACATTGATCCTGGTGGTGCAGTTCGTGCTGTGCACGCTGGCGGCGTTTGCCTTTGCCCGGCTGATCTTTCCTGGCCGGGATTTGTTGTTCGGCATCGTGCTGCTGCAACTGATGGTGATGCCGGACGTGCTGCTGGTGGAAAATTATCGAACCTTGGTGCAATTGCATCTGGTTGACACGATTTTGGCGATTGCTCTGCCTTACCTTGGTTCGGCGTTTGGGATTTTCCTGTTGCGGCAGACCTTCCTGACCATTCCGCAACCGCTGGACGATGCGGCGCGGATGGAGGGCTGCGGCCTGTTGGCCCGGCTCTGGCGGGTTTATGTGCCATTGGCGAAACCGACCTACATTGCTTATGGCCTGGTGCTGGTCAGTTACCATTGGAACAATTTTCTGTGGCCGCTGATCATCACGAACTCGGTCACCACGCGGCCGTTGACTGTGGGTTTGTCGGTGTTCGCCACGACCGATCAGGGGATCGACTGGTCGATCGTCACCGCAGCGACGCTGATGACCAGCGCGCCGTTGCTGGTGGCGTTTCTGCTGTTCCAACGCCAGTTCGTGCAGAGTTTCATGCGTGCGGGAATTCGCTGAAGCCTGGCCACGATTATAACACCATGCGGCGATGCTTCGCAGCGATCTGGCACAGGTTGCCGATCAGTTCCAGTTCATTCTCATAGAACCAGATTTGTTTGTTGCGGAACATGAACGGTGGCGTGCGTCGCGGTCCGCGGCACGTGAGATAGAGCGTCTTTTCACTGCCAAGTGCGACCCCGGCCTCGATGCATGAGTTGAGTGCGAAGTCTATTCTGGGCGGCAAATCCGGGTAGGTCCGATTGCTGATATCGATAATGCACAATGCAGCCTGCCGAATCAGCCGGAGGATTTCCGACTGTGCCTCCATTCCTCCAACCAGGCCGCCAACTTTGACCGGCAAACCGACAACGCGAGACAGCATGCCTCGTGCGGTGAGAAATCTATCGTCGATTGACTCTTCCAACGAATGGCCCAGAAACACATGACTTTCTCCCTGGCCCTGACGTTGCCACTGGGCGAAGTTCTCAATGCGGTTGCCAAACAGTGAGACGACGTCATCCTGTGCCTGGGTGTCGATTCCGTTATCGAATTGCATGACGTCCGTCAGAGACCATTCCGGCTGCACGACGACATCGCGATGGGCAAAGACCAGGACCGGAATTTTCAGCTGACGCGCCAGCATGATTTCGCCAATGATGTAGCTGGAGGTTTCACCATTCCCCCGGTGCGGCAAAATGGCGACCAGACCGCTGGTGCTCGCCATGATTTCGCGCACCCGGCTTTCGTCATAGCGCGGCTGGTCGGTCCAGTCGCAGACCAGCCCGAGGCCGGATAACCGGACCGCCTGGCACAGCCGCTCGGCCGCCGGACGTTCGGGCTCGCGCCATCCTCGGCTCAGATAGACCGAGTTGCCGTCGACGCTGTCCTTGCCGCCGAACAGAGTGTCCATCAAAAGCGCGGCCGTCGTTGCCGTCAGCCCGTCTTCAGTGACATCGATGTGCTTGAACGATTTCAACAACCCTGGGGGGTCCACGGCGTCCAGACGAATCGTGGCAATTCTGAAGTCGCCGCGGCTGCGCGCGACTTCTTCGTGCAGGCGGCTGGTTTCAAGTCCAACCCAGGGCGATTGGGCGGAGTGTTCGGACAGGACGATCACCGCGGCCTTGCTGTCGTCAATGGCTTTTTCGAGGTTGGCTGCCACCTCGCCGGCGCCCAGGTTGCGATCGTAAAAGACCTTGAGACCGGCCTTGAGCGTGAGCCATTGATAGAGACTGTCGACGAACGCAAGTTTATCCTGGCTGGAATGGCTCAGGAAGATATTATTGGCGCGGCGGTTGAGCGGCGTTCCCATGTGATGCAATCAGCGTATCAGGTCGGTCAGCAGCTCGCAATCAGCCGATTTTGACACCAGGCGTGCCCGGCGCTTTGCTGTGCTCCGGAAACCAAGGAACCGTCCGAATGCGCCCACTGGAAGGGATGCGCGTCGTCGCGTTGGAGCATGCGGTCGCGGCACCGTTGTGCAGTCGTCACCTCGCCGATCTGGGTGCCGACGTGATCAAGGTCGAGCGGCCCGGCGGCGGCGATTTTGCCCGGGATTACGACAACTACGTCAACGGGATTTGTAGTCACTTCATTTGGCTCAATCGCGGCAAGCGCAGTGTGACGCTGGATGTGAAGACCGCGGGCGGCCGCGAGATCCTGACGAAGTTGATCGCCGGCGCCGACGTGCTGTTGCAAAACCTCGCCCCCGGCGCCGCGGCGCGATTGGGCCTGAGCCACGAGGCACTGCGGCCGGCCCACCCGAAACTCGTGGTTTGCGACATCTCAGGTTACGGCGAGTCGGGGCCGATGGTGCAGAAGAAAGCCTATGATCTGCTGATCCAGGCAGAGTCAGGCCTGATCAGTGTCACCGGCTCCCCGGACGAACCATCGCGGGTTGGTATCTCGATCGCCGACATCGCCACCGGGATGTATGCCGTGACCGGGATCATGGCTGCCTTGCTGCGGCGGGCGCGCACCGGCGAGGGGGCCAACGTCAAGGTTGCCATGATCGATGCCCTCGGCGAGTGGATGACCTATCCGATGCTGCGCCACGCTTATGCCGGCACGCCACCGCCGCGCTCGCCGACACGGCATCCGGCGATCGCGCCGTACGGCTCGCACCGGACCAAGGACGGGTCGATCATCTTCGGTTTGCAGAATGAGCGCGAATGGGTGACGTTTTGCACGCACGTACTAGAACGCCCGGACGTGGCGACGGATCCGCTGTTTGGCACCCAGCATGCCAGGCGGGAAAACCGCGACGCCCTCACGGCACTGATAGAAAATTTCTTCAGTACAATGACCTCGGCCGAGGTGGCGGCGTTGCTGGATCGGCACGGAATCGCCAATGGCCGGTTGAACGATCCGCTGGCCGCCTGGAACCATGAACAGTTCGCTGCGCGTGACAAATGGCGGGAGATCATGACCGAGAACGGCCCGGTCCGCGCCCTGCTGCCGCCGTTCCAGTTTGCCGATTTCGAGGCAGTGATGGGCGATGTCCCGTCGGTCGGCCAGCACACCGACGAGATCCTGCGTGAACTGGGGTATGGCGCCGCTGAGATCGAAGCGATGCACGCAGCCGGCGCGGTATGACCGCACCCCACGTCATTCCCGTGCTCGTCCGCGGGACAACTGCCCTCCCGTTGACGAGCGCGGCGATGTCGGGCGGTGGGAACTCGCTATGACCGGCTTCGATCCCGCCCGCCATCGTATGATCCCTGAGCAGCGTTGGTTCGAAGATTTTGTCCTCGGCGAGCGGTTCGTGCTGCCCAGTAGAACGATGACGGAAGGGGTGTTTACGGCATTCCAGGGGGCGAGCGGGGACAACCATCCCGTGCATTACGACGTCGAGTATTGCAAAGCCCGAGGTATGCCCGGCCTGCTGGCGCACGGGTTCCAGTCGCTGGTTCAGACGGCACCGGGGGCTGGTCTGTTCCCTTATATGGTCGAGGACTCGCTCGCCGGATTTATCGAACAATCCAGTCGTTTCTTGAAACCAGTGTTTGCCGGAGACACATTGTACCCCGCCCTGGAGATCGACGAACTAACGCCGGGCCGGACCGCCGGGGTAGTTGGCTTCACCTCAACAGTGCACAACCAGAACGGGATTCTGGTGCTGGAAGGCCGGCAACGCTACCTCATTCGGCAACGTCCGGTGGCTTCAGCATAAACCTCACAATTGGACACATCTTGCCACAATCGTGACACAGGTGGCCGCCATGTTGCGTCGCATCATAAGGATCGTGGGTCCAACATGCTACGCAAGGGCAAGACGATGCATCCCGGCCGTGTCCTCCGCGAGGAGTATATGGAGCCGATGCGCCTCGACACGGACGGTCTGGCCGCCGCTTTGGGGGTGTCCTCCGGCCGGCTGGAGCCGATCATTGCGCGGCAAGAGCCGGTGACCTCCGACATCGCGCTGCGGCTGGCGAAATGCTTCCACACCAGCCCGCAATTCTGGCTGGGGTTGCAAACGGCCTACGATCTGTCGATGGCTCATGCCATGTTCGGTGCCGAGATCGAGGCGCAGGTGCGGCAACTGGCGGCGTAACGTCCGGCCAGGTGACTGTCGCGGAACGTTCTGCGCCCGGTCCGGTATCAGTGACGCCGACCGTGCGCCGGGGCGTGACCCTCGCTGCCAATACTCATCGCGAGCACACGACTGATGGCTGTCAGATCGCGTCCTGATTCCTCCGACCACTGATTGAACGCAGCCTGTACCACCGCCAGATCCCGCTTCCCACTGGGCTTTTGGTCGATCACGCCCTCGCGGATCAGCGCTGCTACCATGTCGGTAGTGGCGATAAAGGCGGGCTTGCCGATGGCCCTTAGGAACCGACCGGCGGCGTCGCCTCCCAGGTGGCTGGCGCGCTTCTTGAGGACATCGAGCAGATCCACATAGTCGCTGTCCGGCCACTCGGCGAAGAAACGAGCGGCACTGCCGTGCTCGGCTTTGCGATCGAGCAGAAACTGTGCGTTGAGCTGGACGGATTTGATCTTGGCGCCGTTGCGGACAATGCCGCGATCCTGCATCAGGGTGTCGAACTGGGCTTCGGTCATGAAGGCGCAGGCGTTCGGGTCGAAGCCGAAAAAGCCTTGCTCGAACGCCGGCCATTTGTCGTCGACAACTTTCCAGGAAAAGCCGGCGTAGAAAATACGGCGGGTGATCTCGGCGAGGATGCGATCGTCGGGCGTGGCGGCGATCTCGGCGGGCGGACGCGATGGCGTCTCGGCGAGGATTTGTTCCAACGCAGCAGAGCCGCCTTTGCGCTCTGCTGCCTGCGCCAAAATGTCTTTGAATTGCCGCATGATTTTGTCCCCCTCACTGTCAAGGCAGTGGAGCATAGCAAAAACCAGCGAGGCCGGAATCTCGCCTCAGTTCCGGCGTAAGCGGAACCTCCTTACGCATCGGACGTTGTGCGAACGACAACCGCGGAGACACCGATGAGACATGTCCTGGTAGCCTGCCTGGTTCTTGGCACGGCGAGTGTGGGTCTGATCCCTACCGCTCGCGCCGCCGACCCGTACTGGCAACAACACCACGAGGTGCAGTGGCAGGGCCGCACCGAGTTCAAGGCGCCCGAACAGCAGAGGCCAGACTGGTTGCGAGAGCATTGCATCCGAGACTGGGACGGGCATGAACTGTGCCGACGCTGATCTGACCCCGGGTGCCGACCGACACAAGATGTGACCGCCGCCAGCGATTTTGGCCTGGGCCGGGTGGGCCGGGGCGACGCGTGATGATCGACGCCCGGCAGAGCCCACCGATTGACTGCTTCACGCGATTGCGGGCCCCGAAACATCATGGGGCCGAATGATGTAGCGCGGAGCAGTTCATGGCATGAGCTTTTTGTGGAGCGACGCCAGCCTCGTCTGCGCTCTCAATTGAGCGTGGCGCTCGACCAGCGCTTCATGGACATAATTGACGAGGGGATCAAGAAGGCCGACGCCGACCAACTGATTCCTCATTCGGATGTTGTCGCACGGGTTCGCTCGCGGGGACGTCCCAATGAATTGCTCATGCCTGAGCCCGCAACCGACGTGTGAGGGTGGATTGCGGCGTATACGTTTTGTCGTCCCATTTGCGCGGCAGGCCGGCGCGTTAACTCGCCGCTGGGACGCTATCCGTCTCGTAGTCAATGGCGCGACGTCCGCTTGATCGGAGGCGTCGAACCTCGGGCTAGCGATAGAGCCGGTATGGCCGGGCTTCGTTATTCCCAGACGATTCCGTCAAAAGAGAAGCATGCCAATTCAGCAAATTGCCTTGCACGGTCGCGGGCTTGTGCGTCGGACGTTAACGGAAAGGGTGGGTTTCCATCTACCACTTTCGGTATCGTCGGCCCCTTCAGCGGATCACCCACCCGAATCACACAATAAAGGTCGAACCGATCCTCGCTCAATTTCTTGATACGGGCGCAGAAGCGCTCGCCCGGATGATCAGGCATGAACGGCTCCGAGAATCCAAATGAAGGACGCGACAATCTGCCACAGGGTATTAGGAATTGTAAGCAGGATCATAGTATTATACAGTTGTCAACAGTAGGCAAGAAATTACCAAATCATATTATTGTGTTATGAGTCTTCCAATGTAAATTCGAAATGCGCCCCCTTTGTCCCCCGACCGTCGGTGTCACACTTTTCACTCTGCCGCCACCGGCCGCACCCGCCCCTTCGCCACAAAGTGCCACGCCACCACCGCCAACGCGATCACCACCGGCGGCA
>Ga0187867_10001816_pt1 | contig 18183 bp, 16 predicted proteins | sample June2016WEW_13_1_FD_132976 | JGI IMG/M metagenome (GOLD analysis project Ga0187867, IMG submission 132976) | Peatland microbial communities from SPRUCE experiment site at the Marcell Experimental Forest, Minnesota, USA - June2016WEW_13_10 | ecosystem: Environmental > Terrestrial > Soil >...
GACACCGACCTTCAAGAACGTGGCGACCTCGGAGAGATTGGCGTCGCCGACGATCACGTGGAGACGCCGGTACTTTTGCGGGTCGGCGTGCGGCTCGTCGCGGGTGTTGATGATCGGTCGCTTAAGGGTGGTCTCGAGCCCGACCTCCTCCTCGAAGAAGTCGGACCGCTGGCTCAGCTGGAACGGCGGCGGCTTGGCCCCGTGGGAGACCTCCTCGCCGATCTTGCCGGCCCCGGTGTAGATCTGGCGAGAGACGAGGTGCGGTGTCAGTTCGTGCACGATCCGCGAGAAAGGAACTGCCCTATCGACGAGATAGTTCTCGTGACAGCCGTAGGAATTGCCCTTCCCGTCGGAGTTGTTCTTGTAGATGACTATCTCCTCGCCCGGCGCCAGGAGCTGATTGGCGGCCTCCATCGAGCGCCGCAAGACGAGCTCGCCCGCCCGGTCGTGCAAGACGAGCTCGAGGGCGTTCGAGCACTCGGGCGTCGAGTACTCCGGGTGAGCGTGGTCGACGTAATAGCGCGCCCCGTTGGTGAGCACGGCATTTACGAGATGGGTCTCGATCTCGGGGGGCATCGAGCCCTCGCGGGCATAGCCACGGGCGTCTCGGCCCGGTGACTCGTCTTCGAAGTCCCAACCGATCTTCCGCTCCAGCTGGGCGACATAGGCGTTGATGAGAAGCGAGGACGCGGTCGTCGGGCTCATGTCGCCGGCGGAGACGACCTGAATCCCGTACTCGGTCTCGATACCGCAGACCTTGGTTATCGCCACGCTCGGACGCTACCGCACTCTTCTGCGGCAGCCGGTGCACTTATTCGGGGAAGGCTCAGAGATACTGCCCGGTGCCGACGCGCTCGATCGCACGGCCACCACGTTCCTCCCCGCCTTGGCCCATGAGGGTCCGGATGTAGATGATCCGCTCGCCCTTCTTGCCGGAGATCTTTGCCCAGTCGTCCGGGTTCGTCGTGTTGGGCAGGTCTTCGTTCTCCTTGTACTCCTGGCGGATCGACTCGATCAGGTCGCCGAGGCGTATGCCGTGCCCCTCCCCGGCGATGTCACGCTTGATGGCGAGCTTTTTCGCCCGGCGAACGATGTTCTCGATCATCGCTCCTGAGGAGAAGTCCTTGAAGTAGAGCGTCTCCTTGTCGCCGTTTTGGTATGTGACCTCCAAAAAGCGGTTCTCGTCGTCGGCTCGGTACATCTCGGCCACCGTCTTTTCGATCATGTGGGCGACGGCTTTGTTCGGCTCGCCTCCGCCAAGGCTTGCCACGTCCCCGGCGTCGAGGGGCAAATTGTCGGTCAGATAGCGGGCGAACACCTGCTGGGCCGCGCTCTCGTCCGGCCTCTCGATCTTTATCTTCACGTCGAGGCGCCCAGGGCGCAAGATGGCCGGGTCGATCAGGTCCTCCCGGTTCGAGGCCCCGATCACGATCACGTTGCGCAGCGTCTCGACGCCGTCAATCTCGGCCAGCAACTGGGGCACGACGGTCGACTCCATGTCGGAGGAGATGCCGCTGCCGCGGGTCCTAAACAGCGAGTCCATCTCGTCGAAAAAGACGATTACCGGGACTCCCTCCTCGGCCTTTTCCCTGGCACGTTGGAACACGAGCCTGATCTGGCGCTCGGTCTCGCCCACGTACTTGTTCAAAAGCTCGGGGCCCTTGATGTTGAGGAAGTAGCTCCTGACATTGGTGTTGCCGGTCTGCTCGGCGACCTTTTGCGCGAGCGAGTTCGCCACGGCTTTGGCGATCAAGGTCTTCCCGCAACCAGGCGGACCATAGAGCAGGATGCCCTTTGGCGCTTGCAGCCGGTACTCGGCGAAGAGCTCCCGGTGCAGGTAAGGCAGCTCGACCGCGTCCGTGATCGCTTCGATCTGGGCGTCGAGGCCGCCTATGTCGCCGTAGGTGATGTCCGGGACCTCCTCGAGCACGACCTCTTCGAGCTCGGGCCGGGGCAGCTTCTCGTAGAGCAGCATCGTGCGGGGATCCATCAAAAGCGAGTCGCCCGCGCGCAGCTTCACGCCAAGGAGGTAGTCCGAGATCTCCGCCACCTGCTCTTGGTCCGCCCGCCCGACGATGAGGGCCCGTTTGCCGTCCTCTAGCACCTCGAGCACCGAGACGACCTCACCGCCAAGCTCCGGGTCCCGGACCAAGACCACGTTCAACGACTCGTTGAGGACGACCTCTTGGCCTTTGCGGAGCTCATCTGTCTCGAGGCCGGGATGGACCGCCACGCGCATCTTGCGCCCGCTCGCGAACACGTCCACGGTCCCGTCGTCGTTGCCTGTCAGGTAGGTCCCGTAAGCCGACGGCGGTTGGGTGAGCTTGTCGACCTCCTCCCGCAAGGCGGCGATGTGCTCTTTGGCTTGCTGGAGGGTGAAGGTCAGCTTCTCGTTCTGCGAGACGGCGTGCGCGAGCTGACCTTTGGTCTCAAGGAGACGCTCTTCGAGTGTGCGCACGCGCCCCGGCGCTTCTTGAAGTCGGCGTCGCAGCTCTGTGACTTCATCCTCGGCCTGTTCGGCCCGCCGGTGAAGCTCCTCCCGGTCGTCATCGTCTGGCAGACCCGTGTGCCCGTCGTTGTCCATCGGTGTGACCACCTCCTCACACGGTGCGATCTTTGCCCCCGTCGGGACCCTACACCGGTGCCGCACGCGTTTGACGCCGCAGGGGACGTCGTTCCGTTTGGCGGCCACTACCCGGTGCGGCACTAAGCTGGCCTCGCGGATGCCGACCCGAGTCACCCCGCACGAAGCGACCCCCCCAAGGAGATGAGCAGCGCATGAAGGTTTGGATCGACCAGGACCTCTGCACCGGAGACGGTGTCTGCGAAGAGCTGTGTCCTTCGGTGTTCACTCTCCTCGACAACGGGCTGACCTATGTCAAGCAGGGCGACACCGTCTTTGACAACCCCGGGGGCGAGGCCCAGATGGCCCTCGTTCCCTCCGAGTTCGAAGACGCCGTCACCGAGGCGGCAGACGAGTGCCCGGGAGAGTGCATCTTCCTCGTCAACGACTGACGAGGCGAAGCCGCAACGCTGCCTCCCCTCTAAAAGGGGCACCGAACTCGAAGCTCTGTGCGCCCTGCGGAAGTGACCTCACCACCTTGGTGCGGTCGTGTCGTCAAATGATCTGTTTGTTCGCTTTGGTGAGCTTGCGCCACTGCCCGTGGCGGGAAACGTAAGCTTTCCCCCTGAGGAGGAAGCGGTCGTGACTCAAGTCGGCCGACAAGGAGCGAGCGCCCCAAGGAGATGAGTGGCTGATGAAGGTGTGGATTGACCAGGACCTCTGCACAGGAGACGGTCTCTGCGAAGAGATCTGTCCTGCGGTGTTCACTCTTCTCGACGACGGCTTGGCCTATGTGAAACAGGGTGACAGCGTCCTCAACGAGCCTGGCGGGGCGTCGCAGATGGCGGCGGTGGCCTCCGAGCTCGAGGACGCCGTGACCGAGGCGGCCGAGGAGTGCCCGGGAGAGTGCATCTTCATCGTCACCGACTGACGAGCTGCCTGGCGCCTCAGCCCCGGTGGCCTCGCCTTAGGCGGACAGGAGCCGGGCCGAGGTCAAAAAGCCCGTGTGTGCCACCATGCGGTGGTCGGGTCGTACCGACCGGCCCTCGATGTGCCAGGTACGCCGCAGGATCTCGAAGGTCTCTGCCAAGCCGAACCCGCTGCGCTCGAGGGCGCCGCGCAGCTCGGTGGTCTGGGTGATGCTCGGCAGGTAGGCGAGCAGGATCCCTCCCGGCGCGAGCGCCTTTTGCGCATGAGGCACGACTTGCCACGGCTCTGGGAGGTCGAGCACGACCCGATCGAGGTCCTCGGTGTCGATGCCCAGGTACACGTCGCGCTCCAGCACTTCGTAGCGCTGTTGCGGGCCGAGGAAGGCCGCCACGTTGGCTCGTGCCCGTTCGGCGAAGTCCCCTCTCAGCTCATAACCGGTCACAACGGCGCCCGCCCGCAGCATCGCCATGGAAAGGGCGCCCGAACCGACGCCGGCCTCGAGGACGCGGGCGCCGGGGAATATGTCCGCGGCGATCAAGATCGCCCCGAGGTCTTTCGGGTAGATCACCTGCGCCCCCCGCGGCATCCCGATGACAACGTCGGCGAGGGTCGGTCGGAGCACCAGATAACGCGCCGCATTGATGACGCGGCCGTCTTTTTGGTGGGCCTCGACCTCTTCGCCCTCGCAAAGGCCGATCAGGGCGTCATGCTCCACCACCCCGGCATGGGACTGAAATGACCGCCCTGGGTGCAAAGTGACGAGATAGCGCCGGTCTTTTCGGTCGACCAGGAGCACCCGCTCGCCGGCGGCGAGAGTCCGACTTCGTGCCCGGGAAAGCTCAGGGCTCACCTGGCTCCTCGGCCTCGTTCCCCTCCGTGGCCTTGGCGCCGCGACCGGGGCGAGGGGTCTTTTCTGCCCGGGGGCGTCGGCCTGCGTGCCCGTCTTGTCCGCCAGAGTGAGCCTTCTCAGCCTTGGCCTCCGCACGTCGGTAGCGGCGGCTCGCCTGGCGCTTTTGCTGGGCCTTGGCCTCGAGCAACTCGAGCTTGGCGGCTTTGCGGGCCGCTTTCCTCCTCGCCCGCCTCGTCCACGGCGGCGCCGGGACGTGGCTCACCACGACGGACTCGCCGAGACGGAGGCTCTCCACGCTCACCTGCGGTGCCTGGCGGCGGGAGAGGAAACGGAAGAGCCAGGCGATCGCCCCGATGGAGAGCCAAAGGTTGCTCCCCTCGATCAGGCCCGACCGCACCCCGCGCCGTATGAGCTGGCGCGCCCAGCGGTCGAGGTACCTACGCACCACTCCCCCAGTCCGGGCCGTCCATGCTCAGATGCGGCGAATCTCGAGCACCGAAGCCCGGCGACGACCGCGTCGACGGCCGAGCAGGTACACCGCCGCCACGGCGGCAGCGCCGGCGGCGACGATGATGCCGATGGCCGGCGGTGCCGCATCTGTCACAAGGGACTCCGTGCTACCCCCGAGGTCGCGCAACTTGTTCTCGACGTCCGACAGCGTGACGCGCCGCGCCTCGTCGTTCGCGAGCAAAAGATGCCGGACAAGGCGCATTGTCACGAGCCTGCCTCCGATCGCTTCATCGTCTCTTACCCTCGCTTGGCGGCGCGCTTGGAACGAGACCGAAGGAGCGCGCCCCCAAAGCCTGCCACGGTCACGAGGCCCAGAATGCCCGTGATCGGATAGGGCACCCACGACCACGTCCCGGCGAAGACGGAGCCCGTCTCGGTCTGCAGCACCCGTAGCACCGCAACCAGCAACAGCACGGTACCGATGCCGAGGAAGACTGCCGCAATTGACCCGAAGAGCAGGGTTCGACCGACCGTGCGTAGCGGGGTCACCGTCTCTTGGATGACGTAGCGGCGAAGAAGTCCGAAAAGCTCCGCTCCCTCTTCACGCGGGTCCGCGCGTTTGCCGTCAGTTTTTCCCGACATGAACGACATGAAAGCGCAGGTTATCGGCCAGGCCGCTCTACCGCTAGCACGCAGGGAGGACGGGCCCGACAAGCCGGTTTCCAAGCCGGGTACCTCAGGGCTGCAAGGCTGCCCGGAAGAACTCGCGTAGGTGTTCGAGGCGGCGCGCGAGCTCTTTGCGCCCGAGAGGGTCGGCCCCGAGGAGGGCCTCCAAGAAGGGGACGTCGCTGAAGTAGGTCAAGAGCGCCCCGTAGCCGGTGAGGACAAGCTGCTCGGCGTCGTGGGAGCGGAAGCGACCGGCCGACATCTCCCGCTCGAGGAAGCCCACGGCCCGTTCGAGCATCGGGCGCAAGGTGGCGGCGAGCTCCCGAGCCATGGGGCCGCCGCCCTCGAGGGCCTCTCGGCGAACGAGGCGAACGAACTCCGGGCTCTCGGCGAAGAAGCGAAAACCCGAGGTGAGGACTCGGTCAACCTGCTCCCAGCCGTCCCGGGGACGGTCCGTCGCCTCGGCCACCCTTTTCAGCCAGTCGGTGAAAGACGCCTCGACGACCTCGCGATAAAGGGCCTCTTTCGAAGGAAAATGATGCAGCAGGCTTGGGCGCCTTATGCCCACGATCTCCGCGATGTCGTTGAGCGAGGTCCCTTCGAAGCCGTGCTCGGCGAAGCACCAGAGCGCGGCATCGAGGATCGCCTGGCGCGTCGGGACCCCCGGCTGGCGGGCGAGATGAGCCGGCAACGCCGCGGCGGACCGATCCCGGGACGCGCGCGAATCTTCTCGCTCAGCTGGCTTGGGCACCAGGCAAGCCTACCTACCGGACGGTAGGTCGACACTGATACTCTTTCGTTTCGTGCCAGGAGCTCTCCTCGCGGTGTTGGTGGGCCTCGGTCTCAGCGAGGTTGCCCTGTTTTGCACGAGCATCTATCTCCACCGGGCTCTTTCCCACCGGGCCATCTCGCTCCGGCCTTCGGTCCGTATGGCGTTCCGCATCTTGATCTGGCTCATGACCGGGATCCGACCGCGTCAATGGGTCGGCGTGCACCGCAAGCACCACGCCTTTACCGACGTTGCCGGCGACCCGCACTCGCCCGTACTGCTCGGCTTTTGGCGGGTGCAGCTCACCAATGCCGCTCTCTACCGCAAGGTGGCCCGCGACGGCGTCACGACCCAGCGCTACGCCAGAGACCTTCCCCCGGACCGTTGGGACAAGTTGTTTTTCGACCACGCCTTCCTCGGGCTCGGGATCGGCATCGCGGGGCTTTGTCTCGTCCTTGGATGGCGCCTCGGTCTTCTCGCCGCCGCAGTCCATGCCGCGAGCTATCTGGCGCTCAACGCCGCCATTAACGCCGTCGGGCACAGCTTCGGGAAAAAGAGCTATCCCAACACGGCCTTCAACAACCAATGGCTCGCCTTTGTCACCGGTGGGGAGGGCCTGCACAACAACCACCACGCCGCGCCCACCTCCGCCACCCTCGCCCTCGGCCGACACGAGCTCGACCCGGGTTGGTGGGTGATCAGGCTCATGGTCAGGACGCGCATGGCGCACCTGCGCCTCAGCGAGACCCGGTTCGTGCGGCGGTCAACCTCGTCTGTGAACAGCTGATTTCACCGCGCTGACCTCCCGGTTTCGTGACCCGGTGAACGGCTCGGGGCGCGTAGTGTGGCAGTCATGGGCGACCAAGAAGTTGAACAGCTGTGCGTCAATGTCATCCGTGGGCTCGCGATGGACGCGCCCCAGCGGGCCAACAGCGGCCACCCGGGAACGGCCATGGCGTTGGCGCCCCTTGCCCACGTCTTGTACTCGCGGGTTTTGCGCCATGACCCGAGCGATCCGCAGTGGCCCGACCGCGATCGGTTCGTCTTGTCCAACGGGCACGCCTCGATCCTGCTCTACTCGATGCTGTTCCTGAATGGCTACGGGTTAGAGCTGGAGGACCTGCGCCAGTTCCGTCAATGGGGATCGCGCACGCCCGGCCATCCCGAGGTGCATGCCCTCGCCGGGGTCGAAGTCACGACCGGGCCCTTGGGGCAGGGCTTCGCCAACGGCGTAGGCATGGCAGTGGCGGAGAGGTTCCTCCGCTCTCACTTCGGCCCGGAGGCGATCGATCACCACATCTTTGCGACCTGTGGCGACGGCGACTTGATGGAAGGGGTGAGCCACGAGGCCGCCTCCCTGGCGGGGCACCTCGGCCTGGGCCGGCTCGTTTATGTCTACGACGACAACCACATCACGATCGACGGGCCGACCGAGCTCGCCTACACAGACGACGTCGTGAAGCGCTTCGAGGGCTATGGCTGGCACGTCGAGTACCTGGGCGAGGTGGCGAACGACCTCGATGCCCTCGAGGCGGGCCTGCGCCGGGCAATGGCGGAGGCGGACCGCCCGTCGCTGCTCGTTCTCCGCAGCCACATCGGCTGGCCCTCACCGCATCGCACCGACACCAAAGAGGCGCACGGCGATCCCTTGGGAGCGGACGAGATTCGCCTCACGAAGGCGCTCTTAGGCCTCCCCGTGGACGAAGACTTCTACGTCCCAGACGAGGTACCTGCCTTCTATGCCGCCGCGGCACGTCGCGGCCGGGCCTCGCGCGAGGCCTGGGAGCGCCGCCAGGCCACCTTGGGGCCGGACAAGGACCGCTTCGAAGCCTGCCTGCGCGGAGTGGGCCTACCGGGGTGGTCGGCGGCCATGCCCAGCTTCGAGGCAGGCAGCAAGATGGCTACGCGCAAGGCAATCAACAAGTGCCTGACGGCCACCGCAGCGGGCATTCCAGGCCTCATCGCCGGTGCGGGCGACCTCACCGGCAACACCGGTGTCGACCTCGGCGCCGCTGGCGCGGTCCAAGATCACGCCCACCCGGGCGGTGACCAGGTCCACTTCGGCATACGCGAGCACGCCATGGCCGCAGCCATGACCGGCATGGCCCTGCACGGGGGCGTGCTCCCGGTCGGGGGCACCTTCTTCGTCTTCAGCGACTACGCCCGCCCATCGGTTCGCCTGGCGGCCATATCGGAGGCCCACGTCGTCTACTTCTTCACCCACGATTCGGTCGGCCTAGGCGAGGACGGCCCGACGCACCAGCCGATCGAGCAGCTGGCCTCGTTGCGGGCCATGCCGGGTCTTCGTGTCATACGCCCCGCCGACGCCAATGAGACGGCCGCCGCCTGGCGCATCGCAGTCGACTCGGACGGCCCCACGGCCTTGGTGCTGAGCCGCCAGGACCTCCCGGTGTTGGAGGAGACGAGCTCGCTCGCAAGCGAGGGTGTGGCCCGTGGCGCCTATGTCCTCACGGCCGGGCGCGACACGGGGCAGGATCCCGACGTCGTGCTCATCGGGACGGGCAGCGAGGTCCAGCACTGCCTCGGCGCCGCTCAGCTGCTAAAGAGCCAGGCCGTCGCCGCCCGCGTCGTCTCGTTCCCCTGCTGGGAACTGTTTGCCCAGCAAGATGCGGGGTATCGAAACGGCGTCCTTCCACCGGGCGTTCCCCGTCTCGCGGTCGAGGCCGCAGCTTCGTTCGGCTGGGAGCGCTACGCGGACGCCACGGCCACCATCGACCGCTTCGGTGCCTCGGCGCCGGGGTCTGTGAACATGGAGAAGTTCGGATTCACCGCCGATAACGTCGCCGCACGGGCTCGCGATCTGCTCGCGGCCCGGCCCTAAAAAAGGGGGAAAGATGACCAGACTCGAGGACCTTTACAACCGCGCAGGTCAAAGCCCGTGGCTCGACAACCTGAAGCGTTCCTATCTGAGCTCCGGCCGTCTCGCCGAGCTCGTCTCCTCGGGAGTGCGGGGCCTCACCTCGAACCCGACGATCATGGCCAAGGCGATCGCGGTGGGTGAGGACTACGACGAGGAGTTCTCCCACGCCCTTGCAAGCGGCCAGAGCGTCGAGGAGGCCTATTGGGACCTCGTCATAAGCGACGTCTCTGGCGCCCTCGGAGTGCTGAGGCCGGTGTTCGAGGCGAGCGAGGGCGGGGACGGCTTCGTCTCGATCGAGGTGGCGCCGAGCCTTGCCCACGACACCGAGGGCACCATCAAGTCCGCGAGGGACTTGCACGAGCGGATCGCGCAAGCGAACTTGTTGGTGAAGATCCCCGCCACACGCGAAGGCCTTCCGGCCATAAAAGCCATGATCGCCGAGGGTCGCAGCATCAACGTGACCTTGATCTTCTCCCTCGAGCGCTACCGCGAGGTCGTCGAGGCCTATCTGTCGGGGCTTGAGAGTTTCGTGTCTGGTGGTGGGGACGCCTCAAAGGTCGCCTCCGTCGCCTCCTTTTTCGTGAGCCGCGTCGACACCGAGGTCGATCGCCGCCTCGAAGAGATCGCCAAGGACCGCGCGGGCACGCCGGCTGGTGCACTCGCCCTTGAGATGCGCGGCACGGCGGCTGTCGCCCAGGCGCGCCTTGCTTACAAGGCCTACCTCGAGCTGCTCTCCGGAGCGCGCTGGGAGGCGCTAGAGCGCGCCGGGGCGAGGCGGCAGCGCCCGCTGTGGGCCTCGACTTCGACCAAGAACCCGGCCTATGGCGACCTCGTCTACGTCGACTCCCTCGTCGCTAAAGACACCGTCAACACGATGCCGGAAGAGACAATCGACCTCTACTTGGACCACGGGACCGCCGTCGCCATCTCGCAGGCTGATCTCGCCACGGCCGAGAGGAATTTCGAACGCCTGGCCGAGTGTGGCATTGACGTCGCGAAAGTCGCCGAGGTGCTCGAGACCGAAGGGGTGGACGCCTTTGCCGCCTCCTTCGACGACCTGATCGGCAAGTTGCAGGAGAAGGCCGACGCGATCGCGAAGCGACGATGACCTCCGAACTCCTGCGGCGCCTCGAGGCGCGCGACCGCACCTTGTGGCCGGAGGGCAATGTCTCTCCCAACCGCCTCGGATGGCTCGACATGCCGCGGCGCATGCTCGACGAGGCGCGCCGACTGGCGAGCTTCGCCGCCAGCATCGATCAGGAAATTGTCGTGCTGTTGGGCATGGGGGGCTCCTCGCTCGGCCCGGCGGTGCTCGCCGCCGTCGGGGAGAACTTCGGTCGCTCTTCTCGACGCGTGGTGGTCTGCGACACCACCGACCCCGCCACCGTGGCCGCTTTGCCCTTAGAGGACGCCTTCATCATCGTCTCATCCAAGTCTGGCACGACGCTCGAGCCGAACGTGCTGTTCTCCTATGCCCGCAGCCGAGTCTCCGATCCCGCCCGCTACGCGGTGATCACCGACCCCGGCACGCCGCTTGGGGCCGAGGCGGGCGGGCTCGGGATCCGGCACCTTTTCGAGAACCAGCCTGACATCGGCGGCCGCTACTCGGTGCTTTCCTACTTCGGTCTCGTGCCGGCGGCCCTCATGGGCTACGACGTGGCCGAGCTGTGCGAGCGTGCCCTCGACGCCGATCGCGAGGAGGCGGTCGCGCTCGGAGACGACATGGGCCGCGCCGCACTCAAAGGGCGCGACAAGACGACCATCGTCGTGGACGAGAAGATCCGCTCTTTCGGTCTGTGGGTCGAGCAGCTCATCGCCGAATCGACCGGCAAGCAAGGTCGCGGCTGTGTGCCGGTACCGACGACCGAGAACGAGCAAGGCGACGACCGCCACGTCATCGGTGTCTTTCTTGACGGGCCCGGGGCTCTCGGGAGCGAGTTCTTCCGTTTCGAGCTCGCCATCGCCGCGGCGGGGCACGCCTTGGATGTGGACCCGTTCGACGAGCCGAACGTCGCCGAGTCCAAGGCCAACACCTTGAGGGTCCTCGGTGCTCTACCCCTCCCCTCCCTCGCGGCGTCTTCGCCGGAGGACATGATGGCCCTCATCGCCGCCCAGCTGCGCCCGCATGACTACGTGTCGCTGCAGGCATACCTGCCCTTTGGCCAAGACGACGAGCTAGAGGCGCTGCGACGCAAGGTGCGGGACGCGAACGGCCAGATCGCCGTCACGGCCGGCTACGGCCCGAGGTTCCTGCACTCGACTGGACAGCTCCACAAGGGCGGCCCGAACAGCATCGTCGCCGTCCAGCTCGTCAGATCGACACCGTCTGGTGAGCTCGCCATCCCCGGCGAGCCCTATGACTTCGCGACGCTCATCAGCGCCCAGTCGATCGGCGACCACGACAGCCTCGTCGCCCACGACCGCCGCGTGATACGCGTCGAGCTGGACGACTTGAGCGAGATCGGCTGACCGACATAGCGACATCGGCTGACTCACGTAGCGACAACTGACAAGGCCGCGCAGACGAAAGGGCCGCGCGCAGGACCCGAGGAGGAGACGACGATGAAGGTCGGGATGGTCGGGCTGGGCAAGATGGGCGCCAACATGACCCGGCGGCTGATCGAGAAGGGTCACGAGGTCGTCGGGTTCGACCTCGGAGCCGAAGCCAGGGCGACGGTGGCGGGCTACGGCGCGGAGACGGCCTCGAGCCTGCAAGAGCTCAGCGCCAAGCTGTCCGCGCCCCGCGTCGCCTGGGTGATGGTGCCCGCGGGCAAGCCCACCGACGAGACCGTCGCCGCCTTGGCACAGCTGTTCGAGGCGGGCGACGCCGTGATCGACGGGGGCAACTCGAACTACAAAGACGCCGCTCCCTATGCCGCCCGACTGAGCGAAAAGGGTATCCACTTTGTCGACGCGGGCACCTCCGGCGGCGTCTGGGGGCTCGAGAACGGCTACTGCCTCATGGTGGGCGGCAGCCCCGAGGCCATTGCGATCACCGAGCCCATCTTCCTAGCCCTGGCACCGGAGGGCGGTTATGCCCACGTCGGACCGGTCGGGGCGGGCCATTTCGTCAAGATGGTGCACAACGGCATCGAGTACGGGCTCATGGAGGCCTACGCCGAAGGCTTCGAGCTCCTCTCCAAGGCCGACGAGTTCGACCTCGACCTGCACGAGATCGCGGCCATCTGGCGTTACGGCTCGGTCGTGAGGTCGTGGCTCTTGGATCTGGCGGAGCTCGCTTTGCGCCCAGGAGCCGGTTTCGAGGACATCGAGCCCTACGTCGTCGACTCCGGGGAGGGCCGCTGGACCCTCGAAGAGGCACTCTTGCGTGACGTCCCCGTGCCGGTTATCGCCGCCTCGCTCTTCCGCCGTTATGAGAGTCGCGAGACCAACTCCTACGGCCTGCGCCTGCTGGCGGCGCTGCGCAACCAGTTCGGTGGCCACGCCGTGGTCCGCGCCGACAAGAAAGGCAACTCATGACACCGGAACGAGGTCAATCGAGGACGCCGCCCGTTGCGCTCGTGATGTTCGGTGCCTCCGGCGACCTGACGGCGCGAAAGCTCCTGCCCGCCCTCGCCTCTCTGGCCGGGGAGGGATCGCTCCCCGAGGGCTTCGGGCTGATCGGCGTGGCCCGCTCGGAATGGTCCGACGACGAGTTCCGCGACCACTGTCTCGCGGCGGTCCCCGACGCGAAGCCGGTCTGGGCCGAGCTCGTCAAGCGGTTCCGCTACGTGTCGGGCAACTACGACGACGACGCCACTTTCACCAAGGTCGCCGAAGTACTGACCGACTTCGATTCCCCAGACAAAAGCGGCGGCGCCACGGCGGGCAACCGGATCTACTACCTCGCCACCATCCCCTCGCTGTTCGGGGAGGTCGCCCGGGGCCTCGCCCGGCACGGGCTCAACAACCCCGGGCCCGGGGGCAAGTTCGCCCGCCTCGTGATCGAAAAGCCCTTTGGCCGCGACCTCGAGACCGCCAGAGCGCTCGACGAGACGCTGCACGCCTGTTTCGACGAGACGCAGATCTACCGCATAGACCACTACATGGGCAAGGAGACCGTGCAGAACGTGCTCGCCCTGCGTTTTGCCAACTCGATCTTCGAGCCGGTGTGGAACCGGCGCTATGTCGGCCACGTGCACGTCACCGTCGCGGAGTCCATCGGCGTCGAGCACCGGGGGGTGTTCTACGAGAGCGCCGGAGCACTTCGCGACATCGTCCAGAACCACGTCATGCAGGTGCTGGCGCTCACCTTGATGGAGCCCTCGGCGACGATGGACCCGACAGCGATCCGCGACGAGAAGGTGAAGCTGCTGCGCTCGGTCATGGCGCCGCGCGTCGACGAGGCCGAGACCGCCGTCGTCCGCGCCCAGTACCAAGCGGGCGTGATCGACGGCCAGCACGTGCCCGGCTACCGCGAAGAAGAGGGCGTCGACCCACAGTCGCAGACCGAGACCTTCGTCGCCATGCGCCTTTCGGTCGACAATTGGCGCTGGGCGGGGGTGCCGGTGTTCATCCGCACGGGCAAGCGCCTCGCCAAGCGTTCCACCGAGGTGGTCATGGTCTTCCAGCGGCCGCCGCACCTGCCTTTTGCGGGCAAGCTCGTGCGCGGGCTGCAGCCGAACGCCCTCATCTTGCGCATCCAGCCCGACGAGGGCATCACGCTGCGTTTCGGGGCCAAGGTGCCCGGTCAGGACTACCGCGTGCGCACCGTAGGGATGGATTTCTCCTACAAGGAGGCCTTCGGGTCCGATCCGCCGGATGCCTACGAGCGTCTCCTCCTCGACGCCATGATCGGCGACCCGACCCTTTTCATCCGCACGGACGAGGTCGAGCAGGCCTGGCGGCTGCTTGAGCCTGTGCAGGAGGCCTTCGCCGAGGGCTACCCCCACCTGTCCTCCTATGCCGCGGGCAGCTGGGGCCCCCTCGAGGCGGCCCGCCTCTTGGAGCCCGAAGGCTACGAGTGGGTGAACCCCTAGGTGTCGCGCGAGCCGTCCCCGAGCGTCCCCAACGGGGAGCTGCACGTCGTCGAGAGCGTCCCCGCCGCTTTCGCAGACCTCGTCGTGCAACAGGTCGGGCAGGCCCAGGGCGGGGAGGGGCCTTTCCGCCTCGTGCTCTCCGGCGGCGCCACGGCACGCGCCTGCTACGAAGAGCTCGCCGGGAGGACGGGCCTTGACTGGGGGCGCATCGAGTGCCTCGTCGGTGACGAACGCTGCGTAGCGGCCGATGACCCCGACGCCAACCAGGCCATGATCCGCCAAGCGCTCCTCGAGCGCGTCGAACCGCGTCCGGCCTTTTTTCCCATGGACTGTGATGAGCCCATCGAGGCCTATGAGGCGTTGATCACCTCCCGTCCGCACCTCGACCTCGTCCATCTCGGGATGGGTCCCGACGGCCACACGGCTTCGCTCTTCCCGGGCTCGGCCGCCCTCAAGGCACCGCCCGGCCGCCTCGTCGAGCGCAACGTCGACGCTTCGGGCCGCAATCCCCACTTGCGCCTCACCTTGACATTTGCCGCCATTGCCCGTGCCCGGCTCGTCGTTTTCACCGTCGCCGGGGCCGACAAGCGCGAGGCCATGTTCCGGCTCTTGCACCACGAGGATCTCCCTGCCGCGCGAGTCCGGGCGGAGCGGGTGCTCTGGCTGTGCGATTCGGAGGCGATCGGCTCGGGGAACCTTGGCCTAGGGTGACCCCATGACGAAAGACGCCCGAACCGCAAGCGCCGTCGCCTCAAGGGCACGACACGCCAAGGCAGCCGGGCACGAGCCCGACCTGAGCGACGACGACATCCTCGCGGCACCCCTCGAAGATCTCCTCTACGAGGCGTGCCGGGTCCGCGACCTCCGCTACGGGACCAGGATCACCTTCTCCCCCAAGGTCTTCATCCCTCTCACCATGCTTTGCCAGGACCGCTGCGGGTACTGCACCTTCGCCAAGCCGCCGGCGCGCCTCTCCGAGGCGTACCTGAGCCCCGAGCAGGTCCTCGCCATCGCCAGGGCGGGCGCTGAGGCCGGCTGCCACGAGGCGTTGTTCACCCTCGGGGAACGCCCGGAGCTGCGCTATCCGAGCGCGGCCGCATGGCTCGACAAGCACGGCGTCGCCTCGACGGTCGACTACCTGGCCGAGTGCTGCCGACTCGTGAGCTTTGAGACGGGCCTTCTCGCCCACTCCAACGCCGGGGCGCTTTCGCCAGAGGAGCTATCCCAGCTCCGCAAGGTGGCCGTCAGCCAGGGCATGATGCTCGAGTCTCTCGTGGACTCCCTCGAGTGCCACCGGGCCTCTCCGGACAAGACGCCCGCGCGACGTCTCGCCACACTGGAGGCCGCCGGAGCCCTCGAGATCGCCTTCACCACGGGCATCCTCGTCGGCATCGGCGAGTCACGGGCCGATCGTCTCGTGGCTTTGCGGGCCATTGCCGCCAGCCACGCTCGGCACGCTCACGTGCAAGAGGTCATCGTGCAGAACTTCCTCCCGAAAAAGGGGACGGCCATGCAGGCCTCGGCTCCTTGTCCTGCTGACGAGCACCTCTGGTCGATCGCCGCTGCCCGTCTCGTGCTCCCGCCCGAGATCCACCTGCAGGCGCCTCCCAATCTGACAGAGGACTTCTCGAGCCTGCTCGCCGCCGGCATCGACGACTGGGGCGGGGTCTCGCCCGTGACTGCCGACCATGTCAACCCCGAGCGCGCCTGGCCGGCGCTCGAAGCTCTGCGCGAGGTGACCGAGCGCCACGGCCATGTGCTCGCGCCACGCCTCGCCGTGCACCCGGAATGGGCCGAGACGAGATTCGTGGCCGAGGAGCTGCGCCATGTCGTCATGGACCGCTCCGACGCCGAGGGCCTCGCCCGTGACTCGACCTGGTGCTCGGGAAGCGGCGCCCGTCCGCCCCGGATCGTGCCCGAGACCTGGCTCGGCCCGGCCGGACGGCCGCGACCGCCTAAGAGCGGTGCCACCGGGGCGAGATCTAGCGTCAAAGGTGCCGTAGGCGAGGTCCTGGCGGGGGTGATCGCAGGCCAAGAGGTCGGTGAGGACGAGATCGTCACACTTTTCGCCGCCCGCGGCCCCGAGGTGGTGGCGGTGGCCGAGGTCGCCGACGAGCTGCGCCAAGCCGCCGTCGGCGACGTCGTCACTTTTGTGGCCAACCGCAACATCAATTACACGAACATCTGCACCTTCAAGTGCAGGTTCTGCGCCTTTTCGAAGGGCCCCCTGTCGCTCAACCTGCGCGGGAACCCTTATCTGCTCGGGCTCGAGGAGATCACCCGCCGCGTCGTTGAGGCGGAGGCGGGCGGAGCCACCGAGGTCTGCCTGCAAGGCGGGATCCACCCCGACTTCGACGGTGAGTACTACCTCGAGGTGCTGAAGGCCGTGCGCGCCGCCTCCGAGCGTATCCACATCCACGCCTTCACCGCCCTCGAGGTGAGCGAAGGGGCGCGTCGACTCGGCGAGCCGCTGCAGTCCTATCTCGTGCGACTGCGCGACGCAGGGCTGCGAACCTTGCCGGGCACGGCGGCGGAGATCCTCGACGACGAGATCCGGGCCGTGCTGTGCCCGGACAAGGTCAACACTGAGCAGTGGCTCGAGGTGCACCGATTGGCGCACGGCGTCGGCCTGCGCTCGAACATCACGATCATGTTCGGGGCGATCGAGAGACCCCGCCACTGGGCCAGGCATCTCGTGCGCACACGAGCGCTGCAGAAAGAGACGGGCGGGTTCACCGAGTTCGTGCCGCTGCCCTTCGTGCACATGGCCAGCCCCATCTACCTGCAGAAAAAGGCGCGCCGGGGCCCGACGTTTCGCGAGACGCTCCTCATGCACGCCGTGGCCCGCATCACCTACCACGGCTTGGTGGACAACATCCAGGCGAGCTGGGTGAAGATCGGCCTCGAGGGGGCCAAGCAGCTGCTCGTCTCGGGGTGCAACGACATGGGCGGGACCCTCATCGACGAGAACATCTCCCGTGCCGCCGGTGCGCTCCACGGCCAGCACATGGAGGAGGCCGACTTCCGCGAACTGGCCGAGTCGATCGGCCGCCGTCTCGAACAGCGCACCACCCTTTACGGGCGAGTCTCCGCCGTGGCCGGCTGAGCCGGTGACCCCGACGACACCTGCAGGGCCCGACGACCGAGCGGCGAGCCTTATCGCCGAGCTCTTGGACCTCTCCGGCGCCCAGGCGAACCGCGACCTTTTGCGCGACATCCTCGTCACGGGCCTCGCCCTCGGCAACATCGAGGCCAGCCGTCTCGACCTCAAGATCGCCGCCTCGGCCCTCGCCGAGATGGGACGCGCCTTCGACCTGTTCGCCCACTACCGGGGCATCCCCAAGCTCACGATGTTCGGCTCCGCCCGCACGGCGGTCTCGGACCCCCTCTACGCCCAGGCCGTGGACCTGGCCGCCCGCATGGCACGCGAGAAATGGCTCGTGGTGACGGGCGCCGGCCCTGGCATCATGGCCGCCGGAGCGGACGGGGCCGGCCCGGACATGTCGCTCGGCGTGGAGATCCGCCTCCCCTTTGAGACGGTCTCGCATCCCCACCTCGTCGCCGAGGGCCGGGTCGTCGAGATGAAGTACTTCTTTACGCGCAAGCTCATGTTGATGAAAGAGTCGTCCGCCTTCGCCGTGCTGCCCGGGGGCTTCGGCACCCTTGACGAGTGCTTCGAGCTGCTCACCTTGCTGCAGACCGGTAAGGCGGAGCCGGCGCCGATCGTGCTCTTGGACCTTCCCGGCGACCCTTATTGGGAGGGGCTCGAGCGCTTCTTGAAAGAGGTGACCCGCCGGGGCCTTGTAGACAGCGAGGACGCCGCCCTCTACCGCATCACCGACGACGTCAACGTGGCCGTAGAGGAGATCCTCGGCTTTTACCTCAACTACCACTCAAGGCGTTTCGTCGGCTCGACGATGGTCATTCGCTGCCGCTACGCGCCCGACGACGAGGAGCTGGCGGCACTCAACGAAGAGTTCGCCGACATCTGCACGTCCAAAGGCATCTGGCGGACAGGGCCGCTTCCTCCCGAGCGGGCGGGGCGGGACCACCTCGAGCTCAAGCGGCTGGCGCTCGAGTTCGACCGGCGTTCCC